>Ga0209751_10005342_pt1 | contig 12117 bp, 7 predicted proteins | sample RifCSP13_1_FD_184019 | JGI IMG/M metagenome (GOLD analysis project Ga0209751, IMG submission 184019) | Soil microbial communities from Rifle, Colorado - Rifle CSP2_sed 13_1 (SPAdes) (version 2) | ecosystem: Environmental > Terrestrial > Deep subsurface > Rock core/Sediment | place: Rifle... | reverse complement strand
GCCGCCCTCGTCCTGCAGACCGCGGTTCCGCTTGGCGAAGTACGCCTGGGATCTGACCTGGAACTTCCCGAACCTCTGACCCACGTTGATCCGAGTGTTGTACTGCGTCAGCCCCTGGGCGAGCTTGATGGCCCCCTGGGTGTGCGTCCGGTCGAAGGAAATCCGGTAGTCGGTGCTCCCCTCGGTCCCGGCCACCGCCACGTAGTTGGTGATGCGCCCGCCCGGATTGAAGAACTGCTTGATCGGATCCTGAAGCGTCATACCCGGGGGGTACGGGTTGGTCATGAAGCTGGTGAACGCGTTACGGCCGTTCCCGCCGTCATTCAGCGCAGGGGTACCTGAGTAGGGGAAGGTGATGGGATTGCCGCTTCTGTCCAGAATCTGGGTCTGGTCGGCGTTCATTTGCCACTGGTGGTGCATCGGTACACCGTAATAACGCTCGATCGAGTTGTCCTCGTACGCGGTGCGCACGATGAACTGGGTTTGACCGGCCCGCAGATGTGCGCCCGTGCGCGTGGTGATCTGGATCACGCCCGCCTGCGCCCGCGAGCCGTAGAGCGCGGCGCCCGCGGCCCCCTTGACGATCTCGATGGATTCGACGTCGGCCGGATCGATGTCCGAGATGCCGCCGCTGGTGATCACACCGTCGATCACCACCAGCGGCGCCTGGCTTCCGGTGACGCTCTTCGGCCCCCGGAACTGGAACGAGGGCTCCGTGCCGGGCAGCCCCGATCCCTGAACCACCTTGACGCCGGGCACCTTCGCCGACACCAGACCGCCCACGCTGACCGCGGGCGTCTTCGAGATATCGGCCACGTCAATCTTCGCGATCGTGAATGCGACCTGCGTCTGCGGCGTCTCGGCCGCCACGCCGGTTACCACGACCTCCTCCATCGAGACGGCGCGCTCCTCCAGCGCGAAGGTGATCCCGGCGGTCCGTCCCTCCGTGACCTCGACCGACTGCGTCAACGGACGGTAGCCGATACGTTGGGCCACGATCTGGTGTCGCCCGAGCGACACGCCGGACAGCTGGAAGCGCCCCTGGGCGTCGGTCAGCACGCTCAGGTTCAGCGCGGTAATTCGGACCTGCGCGCCGGCCAGCGGCCGCGCGTCGGTCGCGGAGGTCACCACCCCGACCACCATCTGTTGCCCGCTGGCAGGTGCGAACGCGGCCAGCGACACGACCGAGACCGCGGTGCACAGCTGGATGGCGCTGCGTACCTTCTGTGGAACCATGGTGTCCCTCCTGAGGGGGTTACCCCAGCTGCCGATCAAAGAACCGCAGGCACTGCTCGCGCCGCCGACGTTCCGGCCTTTGCGATGAATCGCTCCGCTCCTCGGATGCTGCGTGGACGGCTGCCGGCGCAGTGCGCTGCAGGCCGAGCTCAGGGCCAGGGAGGGGACGCCGGGGGCGCTTGGACTCCGTGAGTAAAGTGAAAGCTGTGTGAACCTTCTGCCGATTTCGCGCCATAGTGCGTCTATCCCGGAGGGTTGTCAAGTAGCGCGACGGCGTCGATCGCGAGGCAGCCGCGACTCCGGACGACGTTGCGCCGCGCCGCACCCATCGGCATCTTGCCGCAGGCAACAGCCTGAAGACATGCTCATAAACCGAGTGCCTGCCGCGCTGGTACCGCGCCCGGTCGCCGCAAGCGTGTTGAGCGTTGCGCCGCAGATAGCCGATACGTTCTGTCCCGTTTCCCGCGCAGCCGGCCAGGGGGGAGACCGTGCCGGCAACCCGGCGCACCGGCCTTCGCCAATGCCATCAGTGACTCCAGCCGCCCGCGCGGAGCTCGCGCCGACAGGGAGGCTCCGCGTAGGCCTGAACTACAGCAACTTCCTGCTCGTCTCGAAGCGCGCGCCGGACCCAACCGGCGTCGCACCGGACCTGAGCCGCGAGCTGGCGAAGCGGCTCGGCGTCGACGTGGAGTTCGTGGGCTACGAAAACGCCGGGCTGGCGGCGGACGGCGCGACGACGGGCGCGTGGGACGTCGCGTTCATCGGCGCGGAGCCCGCACGCGCGGCCGAGATCGCGTTCACGGCGGCCTATGCCGAGATCGAGGCGACCTACCTCGTACCTCCCGGCTCGCCGATCCGCACCATCGACGAGGTCGACCGCCCCGGCGTACGCATCGCCACGACCGCCCGCGCCGCGTACACCTTGTATCTCGAACGCACGCTCAGACACGCCGCGCTCTGCTACGCGGAGGGACTGCAGGGATCCTTCGACCTGTTCATGCGCGACCAGCTCGACGTACTGGCCGGCCTGACCGCACGTCACCTGCAGGAGATCGAACGGCTGGCGGGCGCGCGGATCCTCGACGGACGATTCACCACGATCCGGCAGGCCCTGGGCACGCCGAAGCATCGCCCCGCGGCGGCGGCGTACCTCGCGGCCTTCACCGAGGAGATCAAGTCCTCGGGACTAGTCGCCGAGTTGATCGAGCGCCACGGTGCCCGGGGCCTGCGCGTCGCCCCGCCTTGGAGGGGCGATTGACATCCCTGGGCCGCAGGCAGGTCGTGGCGTGACGCGGGGACCCAACGGGGGCCGGGCGGTTCGGACCGAGGCGCTCGCCGCGGTGCTGATGGGTCAGGTGGCTCTCGCGGCCTGTGCGGAGCAGGGGACGCCGATCGATACGCTCCTCCACGGCAGCTCGACCGGGATCATCGCGTTCAACAGCACGGTCGATGGGGGCATTGTGCTGATCGATCCCACGACGGGAAGGAAAGCGCTCCTGACCAAGGGGGCCTCGCCCGAATGGTCCTCCAATGGCCGGGAGCTCTCGTTCATGAGGGCAGGGCGGATCTACGTGATCGGGGCGAACGGGACCAACGAGCGGGAGATCCCGGTCGCGCCGTTTCTCTTCGAGGTGCCCTACCTGGTCCGGCCGGTGCTTTCGCCCGGAGCTGACCGGATCGCGTACAGCCGACAGGGTGAGATCGAGCTGGTGGATCTCGGGGGGGGAAAGCCCGTATTCCTCATGAAGCCGGACCCCGCAGACGACCGGATGCCCGTGTGGTCCCCGCGAGGAGAGCACCTCGCGTTCGTCCGGGACGGCGACATCTACGTGGTGAGCCCGCCCGGTTCGGGGCTGAGGAACCTCACCGCGGACCGGGCGGAGGATCTCGATCCCGAATGGTCGCCCACGGGGGACCGGATCGCGTTCAGCTCGCGGGGAAGCGACGGGGTGCGCATCTGGACGATCCGGCCGGACGGGTCGGATCGTCGGAGGGTGACGAACGACGAGGAGAACCCGGAACACCAGGAATACCACCCGAGCTGGTCCCCCGACGGCACCCAGATCGTCTTCGAACGGTGGGGAGGGCCGCAGGGACGTCAGGGCGCCGACATCTACATCGCCTCGGTGAACAGCGGTACGGTACGACCGCTCGCGGTCACGCCGGGCTTCGACGGCCTTCCCAGCTGGGGATTCCCCTCCATGGCGGCCGCCACATCGGGGGCCCACCGTGGACGCGGAGGCCCGTCTCCACCGTGAGCGTTATTTCCGGGGCGTGTCCTCCCGGGTGACGTCCAGGAGATGACGGACCACCGCCTCGGTAACGTTTCCGCCAGTCACACACGCGACGGTTTTTCGCCCGGCCTCGACCTTGCCCGACAGGAAGCCGGCCGAGGCGACGACCCCCGCGGGCTCGGCCAGCACTTTCCCCCGGAAGAGGAGTGTCCGGAATGCGTCGGCGATGTCCCGCTCTTCGATGAGTACGATCTCGTCGAGGTACTCCTGGAGATGGCGAAACGGGAACGCTCCGGGGGAACGGGCCGAGAGGCCGTCGGCGACGCTGTCCCAGTAGTCGATGACGACCGGCCGGCCCTGCTGCAGCGAGACGTAGGCCGCGTTGGCACGCTTGGGCTGGACGCCGATCACCTTCACGTCGGGCCGGGCCAGCTTCACCGCCGTGGCGACGCCAGCCGCCCCCCCTCCACTACTGACCGGCACCAGGACGGTCTCGACCTCGGGGAATTGCTCCAGGATCTCGAGTCCCAGGCACCCGTGGCCCCGCGTGATGGACGGATGCTCCCAGCTGTCGATGGCCGTCATTCCCCGCTCACCGGCCACCTTCTCGACGACCGGTTGCCGTGCGAGAGCGTCGTCGACCATGACCACGTCGGCCCCGAACGCCTTCGCCGCTTGGACCTTGTACGGGCTGCTCTGACGGAGCATGACGACCACGATCGGCGAATGCATCATCCGACCGGCGTACGCGAACGCCTGGCCAAAGTTGCCCGAGGACGCCAGGACGATCCCGCGGGTACGCTCCGCGGGCGTCAGCGAGTGCATGATGGCGAAGGCCGCTCTGACTTTGAAAGCTCCCGTGACCTGGAGGTTGTCGAGCTTCAGGAACAGACGTTCGTTGCCGACCTCCGACGCGTCCCGAGCCAGCGGCACGATGGGCGTCTGTCGGACGTGGGGAGCCACCTGCCCACGCGCACGCCGAATGTCGTCCAGGGTGACGAGATGTTCCGCATCCCGGGTTACGGCTGGTTCCACGGTGTCCACCCGATTCGCGTCGCAGTTGGAGTTGGCCAAACGAGGGCGCAAGCTATCGGCCCCGCCGTCGCTTCGCCAGACGAGAGGGTGCACTCTCCGCCCCTGTCGCGCGCGCCGGCCGGGGCGTACTTTGTCGCCCCTGTACCTCAGGGCCGGACGTCGGGTGCGCAACGAGGCCGTCAGACCGGGCTTCGGGGACGTCTCGATGCCGCAAATGGCAACAGGCGGGTTTTCACCATTCCGGGAGGGATCATGGCCCGTAGGTCGCGGCGCCCACTGGCGCTCCTCGGCGTCCTGTTGGCGGCGGCGCCGCTGTCGGCGCAGGAGCAGGGACCCTTCGACATCCTGATCAAGGGTGGGCACGTCATCGACGGATCCGGGAATCCCTGGTTTGCCGCCGACGTGGGGATCCGCGGAGCCACGATCGTCGCCGTGGGGAAGCTGACCGGAGCCACGGCGACGCGGACCATCGACGCCGCAGGCAAGCTCATCACCCCCGGCTTCATCGATCTCCACTCGCATGCATCGCAAGGACTCGCCTCCGACGACGTGCGCCGCCGCCGGGCGCCCAACGTGGTCACGCAGGGCGTGACCACCGTGGTCCTCAACCCCGACGGGGGAGGCCCCGCGTCCATCGGCGACCAGAAAGCCACGCTGGAGCGGTTGGGTATCGGCCTGAACGCCATCCTCATGGTTCCCCACAACACGGTGCGGCGCGACGTGTTGGGGGAGGACTACATGCGGAAGGCCACTCTGGCGGAGATCCAGCAGATGCAGGCGCTGGTGCGCCGGGGAATGGAAGAAGGCGCGTTCGGCCTCACGGCCGGGCTGGAGTACGTGCCCGGAATCTGGAGCGATACCGACGAGATGGTCGCGCTGGTGGAGACGATCGTTCCCTACGACGGGTTCTATAATCAGCACGAGCGCTCCGGCGCGGGCGTTCCGTTCTGGTGGGTCCCTTCGCTGGACGATCCCACCAACGTGGGGGCCAAGAAGTACACCTTGATCGACAACATCAACGATCTGATCGTGATCGGCGAGCGCACCGGCGCCAGGGTCGTCCAGACGCACTTGAAGGCCAAGGGGACGGACTTCTGGGGGTCGAGTAGCGCGGTCATCTCGGCCGTCAACCGAGCCCGTCAACGGGGCATCGAGGTGTACGGAGACCAGTATCCATACCCGTCGAGTGGGAGCGACGGGAGCGTGAGTTTGCTCCCGGAGTGGGCGCTGGGGGAGGATCGCTTCAGTGACAGCCGGGAGAACCCCTCGCCCGACTACCGGGAGGCGCTCCGCAAGACGCTGGCGGACCCCTCGAAGGCGGAGGGCCTCCGACGGGACATCCAGCACGAGATCACCTACCGGGGCGGCACCGAGAACCTCATCGTGTTCGACTACCCCGACAAGAGCTACATCGGCAAGAGCGTGGCCCAACTGGCTGCGGCCCGGGGGCAGTCCCCGGCCGAGTTCGCCATCACGATGCAGCTCGAGGGCTTCCCAAACCGTCAGGGCGGTGCCCGTCTCCGGGGCTTCAGCTTCAGTGAGGAGGATATCGAGGCCTTCGCTTCCCAACCGTGGGTGGCCACGGCCTCGGACGGTGGGATCGCTCTCCCCGAGAACGGCCCCGCGACCCACGCCCGCTTCTACGGGACGTTCCCGCGGAAGATCCAGCGCTACGCACGGGAGCGGGGCGTGATTTCGGTGGAATTCGCCGTGAACGCCCAGACGTCGTTACCCGCACAGATCATTGGGCTCCGGAACCGGGGGTTGGTGCGGGAGGGGTTCGGGGCGGATCTCGTCGTGATGGACCTGGATCGGTTGCGGGAGATGTCCGACTTCACGAATCCGCATCAGTACGCTCAGGGGATCGAGTACGTGCTGGTGAACGGCCGCTTCGTGGTCGACGGGGAGGGGAAGCCCACCGGATTGCTCGCGGGCGTGGTCATCACCCCGAAGGAGGGACGCGCCCCTCCGAGCATCCGGTAGTCGAGCCCATGTCGGGTTCTCCAGGCCGGCCCTCGAGAGCCCTCCGCAGTGTGATCGAACGAAACCCACAGTTCAGGGGGGCATCATGAAGCTCCAACGGTTAGCTGCACTGGCGTTTCTGGGCTTCCTTGCGGCGTATGTGCCGCTGTCGCCGCTGCCGGCTCAGGAGCAAGGACCTTTCGACATCTTGATCAGGGGCGGGCACCTCATCGACGGGTCCGGCAACCCCTGGTTTTCCGCCGACGTCGGCATCCGTGCCGGGAAGATCGTCGCGGTGGGAAAGCTGACCGGCGCCACGGCGACGCGGACCATCGACGCCCGGGGCAAGACCGTCACGCCAGGGTTCATTGACCTTCACTCCCACGGGTCGGAGGGGCTCGAGTCCGACGACGCGCGGCGGCGCGCCGCGCCCAACGTGGTGACGCAGGGGGTCACCACCGTGGTGATCAACCCCGACGGTGGGGGTCCGGTGGCCATTGGCGGCCAGAAGGCCACGCTCGAGCGGTTGGGCATCGGTCTGAATGCCATCCTGATGATCCCTCACAACTCGGTGCGGCGCGAGGTGTTGGGCACCGACTTTCAGCGGACGGCCACGCCGGCCGAGATCACGCGGATGCGAGCGCTCGTACGCCGGGGCATGGAGGAGGGCGCCGTCGGCCTGAGTGCCGGGCTCGAGTACGTGCCGGGGATCTGGAGCGATACCGACGAGCTCGTCGCGCTGGTGGAGGAAGTCCTTCCCTACGACGGCTTCTTCCACGCGCACGAGCGCTCCGGGGGATTCGTTCCGATGTGGTGGCGGCCGGCGCTGGACGATCCCGCGGGCGTGGGGGCCAAGAAGCTGACGATGGTGGACTGGGTGAACGAGCTGATCCAGGTCGGTGAGCGTACCGGCGCGCGGGTTCACTTCACCCACATGAAGGCGAGGGGGGACCTCTTCTGGGGCTCGAGCCAGGCAGCTATCTCGCTCATCAACCGGGCACGGGCGCGGGGAGTCCGGTTCACCGGAGACCAGTACCCGTACACGACGAGTGGCAGCGACGGGAACGTGAGTCTCATCCCGGCCTGGGCGGTGGGAGAGGAGCGTTGGGGTGGGGACCGGAACGCCACCCCCGATTACCGGGAGGCGCTTCGCAAGACGCTGGCCGATCCCTCCAAGGCGCGGGGGCTGCGACGGGACATCGAGCACGAGGTCGCCTACCGTGGCGGCGCCGAGAACATCATCGTGTTCGACCACCCCGACAAGAGCTATATCGGCAAGAGCGTGGCGGAGCTGGCCGCGGCTAAGGGCCAGACGCCCACCGAGTTCGCGATCTCGATGCAGCTCGAGGGCCTGGCGAACCGGCGAGGTGGTGCCCGGGTCCGGGCCTTCAGCTTCAGCGAGGAGGATATCGACGCCTTCGCTGCCCAGCCGTGGGTGGCCACGGCCTCGGATGGCGGGATCGCTCTGCCAGAGGACGGCCCCACCACGCACGCCCGCTACTATGGGACGTTCCCGCGCAAGATCCGGCGCTACGCGCTGGAACGGGGCGTGCTCTCCGTGGAGTCCGCGGTGCGGGCCGGCACGTCGTTACCTGCCCAGATCCTGGGGCTCAGAAACCGGGGGCTGGTGATGGAGGGATTCGGGGCGGACCTCGTGGTCATGAACCTCGAGCGGGTCCGTGACATGTCCACGTTCGAAAACCCGCACCAATTCGCCCAGGGGATCGATTACGTGCTGGTGAACGGGAAGTTCGTGGTGGATGGCGAAGGCAAGCCCACCGGAGCGCTGGCCGGTGTGGTCATCACCCGAGCGCAGGGGCGCGTTCCACCGAGCCTCCCGTAGTCGAGGGGTACCTCGGTGTCGCTGACCGGACGCGTCCTCACCGGGCTGGTCGCCGGCCTGGTGCTGGGCGCCATGGTCGCGGCGTTTGATTCCCCGCCGCTCGAGTGGGCCGTTTCCATCATCGAGCCCCTGGGAACGTTGTGGGTCAACGCGATCCGGATGACCGTGATCCCGCTGGTCGTGGCCTTGCTGGTCGGCGGGATCGCGTTTGCTCCGAGTGCGGGCGAAATCGGCCGGTTCGGCGTCCGCGCCGCCCTCCTGTTCGCGGTATTTCTCGCCGTGTCGGCCGCCTTCTCCATCGTCGTGGCGCCGACGCTCATCGCCTTCCTTCCGGTGGATCCGGCGGGGGCGGCCGCGCTCCTTGAGGGTGCGACGCCGGCGGTCACCTCCGCCACCCGGGGCGGCCTGCCCGGCCTTCGGGAGTGGTTGTTGGACCTCGTTCCGGTAAATCCCGTGGGGGCGGCCGCCGAGGGGAAGATGCTTCCCCTCATCGTCTTCTCCCTGATCTTCGCCCTGGGCGCTCTCCGCCTCCCCTCCAAACAGCGAGATTTCATCGTTCGCTTCTCGGAAGCCGTAAGCGAGACCATGCTGGTGGTGGTGCGCTGGATTCTAGCCGTGGCTCCCGTGGGTGTCTTCGCTCTGGCGCTGCCACTGGCACTCCGGCTGGGGCTGGGAGCCGCAGGGTCCTTGATCTACTATGTGCTCCTCGTCGCCGGGCTCTGCACGTTATACAGCCTCGCGCTCTATCCCGTGGCGGCGGTGTTCGGGCGGATGCCCCTTCGCGACTTCGCCCGGGCCGCCGCGCCGGCCCAGGGGATCGCGTTGAGCTCACGCTCCTCGCTGGCGTCACTCCCTCCCATGATCGAAGAGGCGGAACGTATCCGACTGCCCGACACGGTCACGGGCTTCATCCTTCCGCTGGCGGTGTCGGTGTTCCGCGCCAGCGGCCCGATCGGGAACGTGGTGGGCGTCGTGTTTCTGGCCCACCTGTATGGGGTGGAGTTGGGAGGAGCGCAGCTGGCCACCGTGGCCACGACCACCACCCTGCTCAGTTTGAGTGTGCCCGGCATCCCCGGGGGCTCCATCATCATGATGGCTCCGGTCCTCATGGCGGCCGGCGTCCCAGTGGACGGGATCGGCATCCTCCTGGCCGTCGACACCATTCCCGACATGTTTCGCACGTCCACCAACGTGACGGCCGACATGGCGGTGGCGGTGCTGCTCGGACGGGTCGGGACACCGGCCGCGGCCCGGGCCGACGAATCCCGGGTCGCCCCGGTCCCCGGAACTCCCTGAGCCGAGCCTCCTTCGCCCGGCGGGCGCCCCCCTACTCCTCGCTCGCCGCCCGTGCCGCCGCTGCGCCCCCTCGGTATCCCCGCCCGCGGAGCACGTGTCCCGGCCGGGCGCCCGTGTGCGTTCCATTCTCCAGCACGACGGTTCCGTTGACCAGGACGTAGGCGATCCCTTCGGGATACTGTTTCGGATCCTCGAACGTCGCCTTGTCCGCCACCCGCTCCGGGTCAAACACGACCACGTCGGCCCAGTATCCTTCCCGGAGGAATCCCCGGTCCCGGAGGCCGAGACGCTGGGCCCCCAGCGACGTCATCTTCCGGATCGCGTCCTCCAGGGAGAGAACCTTCAGGTCCCGGACGTAGTGGCCCAGCACCCTGGGGAAGGTCCCGAAGTTCCGGGGGTGGGGCTGGCCTTCGCTCAGAGGGCCCTCAACCGCCAACGCCGAGCCATCGGAGCCGATGCTCACCCACCAGGCGCGCATTGCGGTCTGCACGTCACGCTCGTTCATGTGAAAGAGGATGCCGAAGACCTGTCCGTTCTCTTCGAGCATCAGGTCGAAGAAGGCTTGGGCGGGATCCTGGCCGCGCATGGCGCCGTTCTGCGCCAGTGTCTTGCCGATGAGGTACTTGTTCTTCTCGGTCCGCGTGTCGGAGATCATCACGCCGCCCCAGCCGCCAGTCTGCTGAACGTAGTTGCCACGCCATCCTTGCAGCCCCTGCTCGATGTCCCGCTTCATCCGGCGCCGTAGCTCCGGGTCCCTCAGCCGTTCCATCGTCTTCTCGACGCCCCCCTCCAGGGCCCACGTCGGGAGGAGCGGCAGGAAGGGATGGGCACCGGCGATGTACGGGTACTGATCCGCTGTGACGTCCAGCCCACGCGCCCGCGCCGACTCGATGAGCGCCAGCGCCTGGGGCATTTTCCCCCAGTTGGGCTTGCCGGCCACCTTGATGTGGAAGATCTCTACGGGGAGGCGTGCCTGCTCCCCGATTTCAATGGCCTCGCCGATGGCCTCCATGAGGGTCTCGGCCTGCCCCCGGAGGTGCGTCGCGTAGATCCCGCCGAAGCGCGACACGACCTTCGACAGCTCAATGAGCTCCTCGGTCGTGGTGACCTCATGGGGACCTTCCAGCGCCGTCACGAGCCCCATGGCGCCGTCCTCCATGGCCTCGACCACGAGTCCGCGCATCTCCTCCAGCTCCTCGGGCGACGGCGCCCGGTGCTGGTACCCCATCACGGCGACGCGGACCTGTCCGGCGGCCACGTAGGACGCCACGTTCGTGGCCGTGCCCTGCCGTTCGAGCCTAGCGAAGTACTCTCCCAGCGTGCGCCAGTCCGGTTCCCCCAGCCCGTAGCGTGCCAGCGACTCCCGCGTCGAGGCCTCCGCCTCCCCCAGGAGGGGACCCGGTGACGATCCCTCCCCCAGGATCTCCGTGGTCACTCCCTGCCGGATCTTGCTCTCCGCCTTCCCATCCACCAGCAGCGCATAGTCGGAGTGGGTGTGCATGTCGACGAAGCCCGGGGACACCACCATGCCGGTGGCGTCGATGGTCCTCCGGGCCCCGGCGTCTTCCAGGCGGCCGATGGCCACGATACGGCCGTCCCGGATGCCCACGTCCGCGTAGATCCAGGGGTTGCCCGCCCCGTCCACCACCCTGCCGCCGCGGATGAGGACATCGAGGTTACCGACGGCCCCGGAAGCGCCACTCCTTCCAGAGCCCTGGTTGGTGCAGGCGCCCAGCGTGATGAGGGCAACGATGGCAAGAACACTCGTCCGTATCATAGGGAAGCTCCCGTCGAGGTATTGCTCAGCTAGGTGCCGATCCTGGGCCCGTGGGTACAGGCGGCGCGGAGCGTCTCCAGCGCCGAAAGGACGGCCAGGTGACTGGTGCGGACGTTGGCCCCGTAGGGCTTGTTCTCCAGGCGGAAGCGGAACACGCCAAAGCTCCCCCGGGCGTAGACCTCGTGCACATTGTCCCTTGAACCGGGGTCTGCTACGACTTTGATCTTCGTTCGCTCCGGCCCCAGGCCCGCGAGGCTCAGCGTCACACCCACGTTGACGTTGGCCGGGAACATCTCGATGGCCTCCAGGGCGTTGCCCTCGAACACCACCGTGGGCCCGGTGAGTTCCTGGCCCTCCCAGGCCTTGAAACCCGGGGCCCCCGAGAGCGCTCGGGGCGGCTTGGTCGTGGTAAGCGTCACCTCATCGAGCAGCTCCCGTGCCGCCCGTATGGCATCGATCCCGCCCAACGCCCCCGACGGGACCATCAACCGGCGATGCTTACTGGCGGCCAGGCCGGACATGGTCCGGAAGAACGTGCCGTCGGCCAGGCCTCCGGAGCTCAGCAGGAGCAAATCCAGGTTGGCGTCGAGCACTCGGGGCCCAAACGCCCTGACGGCGACGGGCGAGGCGCACTCCACCACCAGGTGCATGTCGTGGGTGGCACAGAACCGATCGAAGTCGGTGAAGCACGGCACCGACCGGGGCTGGCGCGGGATGAAAAAGCTGGCATTGGA
>Ga0209751_10005341_pt1 | contig 12118 bp, 11 predicted proteins | sample RifCSP13_1_FD_184019 | JGI IMG/M metagenome (GOLD analysis project Ga0209751, IMG submission 184019) | Soil microbial communities from Rifle, Colorado - Rifle CSP2_sed 13_1 (SPAdes) (version 2) | ecosystem: Environmental > Terrestrial > Deep subsurface > Rock core/Sediment | place: Rifle... | reverse complement strand
GCCATGCATCGCACCGCAGCCAGACTCGACGATCGATACCAACTGGTGGCCGGCGCCATCTCCTCCGATCCGAGTCGATCACACGCCGCCGGGGTGGCGATCGGGCTTCCCGAGGACGGTTCTTATGGAGATGGGCTCGAGTTGTTGAGAGCCGAAGCGACCCGGGAGGACGGGGCCGACGTCGTGGCGATCATGACCCCCAACGACACCCACCACCTTTTCAGCAGTGCCGCCCTCGACTTGGGTTTCGACGTGATCTGCGACAAGCCAATCACCAACACTCTCGATGAGGCGCTGGATCTGGTCGGCAGGGTGCGCCAGACCGGTCTGGTCTTCTGTTTGACCCACAATTACACCGGATACCCCATGGTGCGCCAGGCCCGGGCGATGGTCGAGGACGGCCAACTGGGGGAGATCCGTTTGGTGCAGGTCGAGTACGTGCAGGGGGGCAAGGCGGGGGAGAACGACCCCGACCCGGAGCAGGGTCTGCCGTGGCGGTACGACCCGGTGCGTGGTGGGCCGTCGTTGGTCATGGGCGACATTGGCAGTCACGCCCACAACCTGGCCCGGTTCGTGACGGGGATCGAGGTTTCGGAGGTCGCCGCCGAGGTGGGGGCGATCGTTCCCCGACGTCTCGTCGACGACTACGGCGCCGCCATGCTCCGTTTCAGCAACGGGGCCCGTGGCACCTTCTGGGTGACCCAGGCGGCGGCAGGCGTCGAAAACTGTCTCCGGATCCGGGTATCGGGCACAAAGGGCAGTCTCGAGTGGGAGCAAGAGAAGCCCAACGTCCTCACCTTCAAGCCGTTGGCCGGGCCTGCCCAGACCAGAACACCCAACGGCCCGGGCACCTTGCCCCTCTCCGCCCGGGCCACCCGCATGGTGCCCGGTCACCCGGAGGGCTTTCACGAGGCCTTCGCCACTCTCTACTCGGACGCCGCCGAAGCCATCGCCGCCAGACGAAGTGGCAACCGGCCGGACCCGCTGGCTCTTCACTTCCCCAATGAGGTCGACGGGGCGCTCGGGGTCAAATTCGTTGACGCTGCCATGGCCTCCAGTACTGCAGGAGGAGCCTGGACCAGCGCCGTCCTCGACCTCTAGACCGCGACCGTCATCACCTGGTCAGGCCGGAGGAGGAACGGTGACAGATAGGCCGGGATGTTGGAGAAAGGCAGTACGTCGGGGTGCAACTCGATGCCGAGGTTGTTGGCCATGAAGTCTCTTCTCGCCTGGATTCTCGACCACGCAGCCGGATACCTCTCGGAGAAGGCCTGACGCAGTGACTCATCGGCAAGTGCGATGCCGTCCTCGATGTTGGTGGTGAAGTAGTCGGTGCCTGTCGCCGGGATGATGTCCACCTGGAAGGCCATCCCCGAGCGAAGCTCGATCTTCGATCCGGGCGCCACCGGCGAATTGACCCATTCATCGAGATGTATCTGGTGACCGGGATTGAGAAAGATCCCAAAGAACGGATCGCCCAGATGACGGTCGACGATCTCATGCAACACCCCTCCGGTTTGCCCGATGTGCAGCGCCCCGTACCACTCGGCCACCGCCGCGAAGTAGGGGCCAACCAGCCGGTCGACGTAGTCGCTGATCGCGGCAGGCAGTTCGTCAGCCTCCTCGACCACGAAACCTGCCCGGCAGTTCAAGGCTCCCCAAATGCCAAAGGCCACGGTGAATCGGTCACCCCTCTCGATAGGCCGGTCGCCAGGGCTGAGCAGGCCCAGTGAGGCCCGAGGGCCGGCAGTCAGCATTAGATGACAGGAAAGCGGCATCCCGTTCCACTCCAGGAGGCGTACCGCCTCCCGCTCGGTGATCCCTGGCTCCAATCCTGTAAGCAACTGCCGTACTCCATTGGACGTTTGACAGGCGGCGTATTCGAAGGCGGCGAGTTGCTCGACCTCGTTGATCACCCGGAGCCCGTCGGCGGCACGGGTCAGCAAGTCGTTGGCGTTCTCGACGTTGCCGGTGGGGCCGGTCACACGCCGCAAGACATCGACGATGAAGGCCGGGACTTCCATAATCTGGCGATCGGCGTATTCCTTCCATCCGATGACCCCAACCCGGCTCCCGCGGTCGAGACCCTCGTCGGCCAGGATCCCGGGCAACGTATGGGAGCGATCCCTGGGCTGGCCGGGAAGGCTCAGGTCCTGAAACAGATGCCGTCGCATGGTCACCGGGGCGGCCCCTGCCATCGCGTAGCACTCGTTCCCAACCAGGATCGCCGGCTCCTCATGGGGCCCGATGATCAGGACCGCCTCCTCGAAGCGGGGGTCGAAGCCGGTCAGATAAGAGAGGTTGGCGCTGTGCTCCCGATCGGCGTACACCACCAAGTGGTCGTGGCCGCGCGCCTCGGCCCGTTGCCGGAGCCGGGCGAGACGATCCTGATACACCGCCCCCGGGATCTCGGGGAGTGAGTCCGGCATCCCGAAATCTGGGAGGGCGACCTCGGCCAATCGTGCCCTGCTCATCGCTCGGTCAAACCCAAGGGGGGGAGCCACAATCGCGCCTCGGAATCCCCCCGCTCGATCATCACGAACTGGTTGGCATCCACGTTCATCCATGGTCCCCTCTCGCCGTCAGGCCACTGGAGACGAATCTCGGCTTCGCCTGCCGTTCCCAGCCCGAAATGGATCCACCCGAGTTGGCCGCCGGCGTGACCGCCACCGATGGTCACCTCACGTTCCATGGTCTGACCGCCGACCCTGACCTCGATCCATGATCCGATGGCGTCACGGTTGGGGCCCGGCTGCTCGAGTTGGAGGGCGAACCAATTGCCCGTCGGCGCCGGTTGCTCCGCTTCACCAGACCCGACGTTACGCCACAACTTGATGTTCTCCCGTCGGTTCACCTCCACCAGGTCCAACATGCCATCGAGGTTGAAGTCGGCCAGGGCGGCTCCCCTTGCGGGGGCGTAGTTCAAGATCCCGGCGGCTTCGGCGCTCTCGGTGAAGGAGCCATCGGGATTCCCCAAGAGAAGATTGCTCGGGTCCTGGAGTGCGAACTCGGGCATGGCCTCGACGTTGCCCTTGGCGACGAAGAGGTCGATGTAGCTGTCGTTGTTCACATCCTGGAACTCGGCGTGCCAGGCGGTGGACGGCAACAACATGTCGTCGCCGGCGAACGGGCGGTGGGCGTTGGCGCTGCGATCGAGGGCGATGTCGACGTAGTTCGGCTCCGACGGCCCGTCGGCCAGAGTCTGCAGTTTGTTGTCGCCCTGGCTGGTGAGGAACACCTCAGGGAACCCGTCGCCGGTCAGGTCATAGCTGGCGATCCCCATCCCCCAGATACTCATCTTTTGCCAGCCCTCCTCCTCGGTGTAGAGCCGGGGCGGGTCGCCTTCCGCCACAACTGTTCCTCACCGTCGCGGTAGTAGTGACGGTCGTTGGTCATCCTCAGGTCACGCCGGCCCGACCGGTCCCAATCGCTGAAGAGGATCGAGAGGGTGCACCAGCCGGGGGACAGTGGCAGCGGAGCGCCATAGATTGCCCCGGTGCCCGGTCTGAACATGACACTGTCCGAGCAGCCCTCCCGATCCCCGGTGTCGGATAGCGCGACGTAATTACCGAAGGCCAGGGTAGGCAGCGAAGCCGAGCCTTCCCACTGGGCACTGAACGCAGCAGTCCACTCGTCACCTCCGTCGACACTCCAGGTCTCGTTGGCTCGTTCGAATCGACACCCACCGAGCCCGCGCAGCATCACGTTCTCGCCGGCCCTCAACACCGCGAGGTCGACCAAATCGTCTCCGTCTACGTCCAACGGATAGGCCCCGGTGACCGCGGTGAGGTCGGTGGCGGGGTCGGGCAACCGCTCGAACTTCAGGGCCTCGCCCACCGGGCTCTGGTTGATGTAGAGCGCGGCCGGATTGACACCACCTGCGAAATAGATGTCAGGCCGCTCGTCGTCGTTGCAGTCGAAGACACCGACCCCGCCCCCGACGAAGAAGGCGAACTCGCCGTCGTAGCTATGCTCGATGCCCGCCGCCGCCGCCACTTCGACGAAGAGAGGAGGGCTCATCGCCGGCGGTGGCCCGCTCGCCGCGATGACCGTTCTGGCGAGAAGGAAGACACCGATTGCGATTAGAGATCCGGTCACGATGCCGGCGAACAGCCAAACAGTCGAAGGAAATCCGCGGTTCGAACTGGGTGGGGATCCGGCCTTCAGATTCGTCATGCTTTATTGGATGTGGTGCGAGCAGGTGTGGCTACAGTACGCCCCGTCCCGTATCGGGACGACATTCACTGGAGGAAGGAAATCAATGAAATTGCTAAATCGCCGATTCCTGGCGCTTCTGGCAGTACTGGTGATAGTGGTCGCCGCCTGTGGCGACGACGACACCACCGGTACAACCGCCGATGGAGGGACAGGGACCACCGGAGCGGGTGGGGATTGCGTCGTCGGCATGTCGTGGAACAACTACAACGAAGAGAGATGGGCCAAGCACGATGAGCCGGCGATGAAAGCGGCCATCGAGGCGGGCGGCTGCAGCTATATCTCTTCTGACGCCGGTTCCTCCGAGGAGCAGCAGATCACCGACGTGGAGAACTTGATCGCTGATGGGGCGAACGTGGTCATCATCCTGGCCCAGAACACGCAAGCGATCCTCCCTGCGGTTGAGGCCGCCACCGCCGAGGGAATCCCGGTCATCGCTTATGACCGCCTCATCGAGGATGCGAACACCTTCTACGTCAGCTTCGACAACGTCCTGGTTGGAAAGCTGATGGCGGAGGTCATCTTCGACCTGGTGCCGTCCGGAAACTACATAATCGTCAAGGGCAACGGCGCCGACGCCAACTCCGACTTCCTACGGGAAGGGATCGAGTCGGTGATCGGGGATGCGGTCGCGGCAGGCGACATCACCATCGTGGGTGAGGACTACACCGACAACTGGGCTCCCGACCTGGCCCAGACCCACGTGGAGCAGTGGCTGACCCAGGCCGACAACGACGTGCAGGCCGTGGTGTCTGAGAATGACGGAATGGCCACTGGGGCCGCCGCCGCCCTCGCCGCACAGGGTCTTAGCATTCCGTTGTCGGGTCAGGACGCTGACGTCGCCGCCCTCAACCGGGTGGCGCTCGGAACGCAGTCGGTGTCGGTGTGGAAGGACGCCCGTGAGCTGGGCAAGGCTGCCGGAACGGCTGCCGTCGCTTTGGCTGGTGGCGCCACGCTGGCCGATGTCGAGGGTACGGCTGAGTTTGTCTACACGAACAAGGAGAGCGGCGTAGCAACAACTCTGGTCAGCATCCTGCTGGTCCCGATCCCGATCACCCAGGACAACCTCAACCTGGTGGTCGATGCCAACTGGATCACGGTCGACGAGCTCTGCGCTGGTGTCACCGCCGGCAGTGTTGCTGCCTGCCCGTGATGGTCGACGACTGAAGCGAAATCGATGATGCAATGCGCCCCCGGTTCCACCGGGGGCGCATTGTCATCCCTAGTGTGGTGAACCCATGAGCGTGGTAGAGGCGCCCCCGACCCAGTCGGACACCCCCGAACAGAGCACCCGCAGGTCATTTGGATCCTTCCTGCGGGACAATGAAATCGACACTCGCATGGCCGGGATGATCGCCCTCCTCCTGGTGATCTGGGTCGGCTTTCACTTCCTGTCGGGCGGAACATTCCTCACTCCGCGCAACCTGTGGAACCTCTCGGTGCAGACCTCCACGGTTGGGATCATGGCCACCGGGATGGTGCTGGTCATCGTCTCTCGCAACATCGATCTCTCGGTCGGTTCGATGGTGGGCGTCGTCGGCATGGTCATGGCGATCCTCCAATTCGAATGGCTACCGCCCTTGATGGGCCTCGGCAACCAGTGGATCTGGATCATCACTATCGTCATCGGATTGGCGCTCGGGGCGCTGATCGGCGCCTTCCAGGGTTCGATCATCGCCTATGCCGGGGTCCCCTCCTTCATCGTCACCCTTGGCGGATTGCTGGTCTGGCGCGGGTTTGCCTGGCTGACCGCCAGCGGCCGGACCCTTGCCCCCATGGACGCCACCTTCCAACTTCTCGGAGGTGGCTCCCGGGGGTCGCTCGGGGAGACCGGAAGCTGGGTCGTCGGCGGGGTCGCCTGTATCGGGATCGTCGCCCTCCTCGTCTTGGGCCGCCGTCGTCGTCGGAAGTTCGGCTTCCGGCTCCGTCCGATGTGGCTGGACGTCACCCTCGGCGTGTTCGGTTGCGCCGTGGTGCTCGGCGCGGTGTGGGTCACCAACAGCTATTACCTGCCCGAGAGCATTGCTCGGGAGGTCGCAGAAGAAAGGGGCATCCCCTGGCCCCAAGGCGGGCTCCAGATCCCTCTCGGGATTCCCTATCCGGTGCTCATCCTCATTGGAGTCACATTGGTGATGGGCTTCATCGCCAACCGGCGTCGGTTTGGTCGTAACATCTACGCAATCGGGGGCAACCCCGAAGCCGCCGAGCTTGGCGGTATCAACACCCGGCGGACCATTGTCAAGACGTTCATGACGATGGGCATCCTGGTCGGGGTCTCAGCCGCGGTTTCCATCGCCCGTCTCAATGCCGCGGTCAGCGGTCTGGGCACACTGAGTGAGCTCTATGTGATTGCTGCGGCAGTCATCGGTGGTACATCTCTGTCGGGTGGGATCGGGACCATTCCCGGAGCCATCTTGGGAGCCCTGGTCATGCAATCGCTCCAGTCCGGCATGGTGCTTCTCGGGGTCGGTGCTCCCATGCAGGACGTCGTGCTCGGGGTCGTCCTGGTGACCGCAGTCGCGATCGACGCCACCTTCAGACGGAGGACGGCTCGATGACCAGTGAGATGACCGCACGGGCGCCCCTGGTCGAACTGAGGAACATGAGCGTCTCCTTCGGTGGCGTTCACGCCGTCAACGACGTGACCGTCGATCTGTACCCGGGTGAGATCGTGGGGATAGTTGGCGGTAATGGTGCCGGGAAATCGACACTCATCAAGACCCTGTCCGGTGCGCAAAGGGCCGATTCTGGCCAGATCTTCATCGATGGTGAGCCGGTCTCCATCAACACCCCTAGAGACGCCAAGGCGCTCGGCGTCGAGACCATCTATCAGACTCTTGCCCTGGCCGACAACCTCGATTCCCCGAGCAACATGTTCCTGGGTCGGGAGCTGCTCACACGCTGGCGCACACTCGATGACAGCGGAATGGAAGACGCTGCCCGCAAGGTGATGACCCGGTTGAATCCGAAATTCCAGAACTTCAAGGTGCCGGTGGCCTCATTGTCCGGTGGTCAGCGCCAGGGAGTGGCGATCGCCCGAGCGGTCCACTTCAATGCCCGGATCCTGATCATGGACGAGCCGACGGCGGCGCTTGGCCCCGCCGAGACCGAACAGGTCAGAGGGCTGATGCGTCGACTTCAGCAGGAAGGGATCGGGATCTTCCTGATCAGTCACGACATACACGACGTGTTCGATCTGGCCGGTCGGATCAGCGTCATGCTTCAAGGCAAGCTGGTGGGCACGGTGAACAAGGATGACGTGACCATGGACGAGGTGCTGGCCATGATCATCATCGGCAAGCTGCCCGAGGAAGTCACCAAGACCGAACTCGAACAGCTTCACGGCTGAATCTCTGTCGGAGGCAATCACATGGGCAATCTCGAAGGAAGAGTCGCGCTGGTCACCGGGGCCAGCCGGGGCATAGGAGCCGCGGTCGCCAGGGGACTGGCCGCGGAGGGTGCGAAGCTTGGGTTGGCCTCACGGAGTGGCGACAACGTCGGCATAGAAGGGGCGGTGGCTCAGCCATGCGATGTGCGTGACCCGGCCGCTTTGGAATCTCTGGTCGCGGCGACCGTGGACCGTTTCGATGGGCTCGACATCCTGGTCGCCAACGCCGGGGTCGGCGCATATGGGTCGTTCCTCGATCTTCCTCCGGAGCAAATGGAGGAGATGATCGACGTCAACGTCAAGGGCACCCTCTATGCGGTTCGGGCCGCGCTTCCCCATTTGCTGCGAAGCGATGCGGCGGACATCGTCACCCTGGCCAGCGAGGCGGGACGCCGCGGTCTTCCTTATGAGGCGGTCTATTGCGCTTCGAAGTTCGCCCAGGTCGGCTTCACCCGCGCCCTCGACCACGAGCTGCGGGAACAGGGGGTGCGTTGCACCAATGTCTGCCCGGGCGGGGTGGCCACCGACTTCGCCATGGGACGGGGACGGACCCCGGGGATGCCGGAACTGGGCGGGATGATGACTTCTGAGGATGTCGCCGAGGTGGTGCTCTTCGTGCTCACCCGCCCTCGCAACCATCGGATACTCGAGGTGGCGCTGCGCCCGGTGACCGAGACCTCCTGGGGCTAGAAGCCGGGCTCAGGGGCCTGGCGTCGCCCAGATTCGCTGATTGACCTGGTTCTCGAGCAGTTCCTGCCGCCCGGACCTGGGCTTGGGGTCGATCTCACCAGAAGCAACCTTTTCCTCCAAAGCCTCCAAGTCGACCTCGCCGGAGAGGATCGAAGCTCCGATGCCCTTGTCCCAACCGGCGTAACGCTCCTCGCGGGGGCGCTCCAATGTGCCGTTCTCGATCATGTCGGCGGCCACCAGCAGAGCCCGGGCCAGGGTGTCGATGCCCCCGATGTGGCCGTGGAAGAGGTCGGTGCGGTCCATGCTTTGGCGACGCAGTTTGGCGTCGAAATTGAACCCCCCGGTCGAGAAGCCCCCGCTGCGGATGATCTCGTAGAGGGCAAGAGCGAGCTCGTCGACCGAGTTGGGGAACTGGTCGGTGTCCCAGCCGTTCTGGTAGTCGCCGCGGTTGGCGTCGATGCTGCCGAAGATCCCGTTGGCAGTGGCGTAGGCGACCTCATGGTGGAAGCTGTGGCCGGCAAGGGTGGCGTGGTTGGCCTCGATGTTGACCTTGTACTCGCCGTCGAGACCGTGTCGGGCCAGGAAGCCATGGACGGTGGCGCAGTCGTAGTCGTACTGGTGCTTGGTGGGCTCCTGGGGCTTGGGCTCGATGAGGAGGGTCCCCTCGAACCCGATCCGTTGCTTGTGCTCCGCCACCATTCCGAGGAACTTGGCGAACTGGGCCTCCTCCCTGCGGAGGTCGGTGTTGAGCAGGGTCTCGTATCCCTCGCGGCCGCCCCAGAGCACGTAGTTGGCCCCACCCAGCCGGTGGGTGGCCTCCAGCATCAGCTTCACCTGTGCCGCGGCATAGGCGAACACCTCAGGGTCGGGGTTGGTCGATGCTCCCGCCGCGTAACGGGGATGGCTGAAGAGATTGGCGGTCCCCCAGAGAAGCTTGAGCCCGGTTCGGGACATGTGACCTTCGATCTGGTCGATCACCGCCTCCAGGTTCGCCTTGGTCTTCTTGAAGGACCCGCCCTCCGGGGCAACGTCGCGGTCGTGAAAGCAGAAGTAGGGGACCCCGAGCTTTTCCAGGAACTCGAAGACGGCTTCAAGCTTGTTGGCGGCGCCCAGCATCGGGTCGACGTCAGGACCGAGCCAGGGCCGGTCGAAGGTCCCCATGCCGAAGACGTCAGAGCCGGGCCAGTTGAACGAGTGCCAAAGACACACCGCGATCCGGAGATGGTCCTCCATTCGCTTGTCGAGAACCATCCGATCCGGCTCGTAGACCTTGAAGGCAAGCGGATCGGCGGATCCGAGCCCGCCAAACGGGATCGGCCCCGGTATCTCGGTGAAAAAGTCATTGCCCACGGCGAACCTCACGCACTCGATGGAAGGTTGGCGAGCCTATCACGAAGCGGAGTTCAGCCGATCGGGCGTCGCCGTCTCGAGGTGATGACCCCGGTGTCGAAGCCTCCGAGATGGAGGCCACCGGCGAACCGGGCATGCTCGATCTTCAGACAGCGGTCCTGGACCACTTTCAAACCGGCGTCGACCGCCTTGCGCGCCGCCTCCTCGTGACGCAAGCCGAGTTGGAGCCAGACCACCTTGGCCCCGACCTCGATCGCCTCGTCCACGACCGCAGGGATCTCGGAGTGCTTGCGGAAGACATCGACGATGTCGGGCGGCTCGGGCAGGTCGCGCAGCGAAGGGTATGACTTGAGGCCCAGCACCTCGTCGTACATCGGGTTGACCGGGTAGGTGACGAAATCGGTGCGCACCAGGTAGCTGGCGACAAAGTTCGACGAGCGAATGGGATTGGCCGACACCCCGACCAGGGCAACCGTGCGCGCTCCAAGAATGATCCGTAGTCGGTCTCTGGCGTCGAGGTCGGCAACGGTCATGATGCGGCTGCCACCAACGCCCGGTCCAGGTCCCAGAGGATGTCCTCGATGTCTTCGATGCCCACCGAGATCCGGATCATGTCGTCGCCGACTCCTGCCCGTTCCCGCTCGGCGACCGGCACCTGCTGATGGGTGGTCGACGCCGGGTGGATCACCAGGGTCTTGGCGTCGCCCACGTTGGCGAGATGCGACGCCAGTTCCACCGTCTCGATGAAGCGGACACCGGCAGCGAGCCCGCCGCGGAGCCCGAAGGTGAACACCGCTCCCGGGCCCTTGGGGAGGTAGTGCTTGGCGAGAGTGGTCCAGGGGTTGTCGTCGAAGATCGGGAAGTTGACCCAGGCCACTTCCTCACGGCTCCGCAGGAACTCGGCGACGACGCGAGCGTTCTCGACATGGCGCTGCATGCGCAGGGAGAGGGTCTCGACACCGAGGAGCAGGATGAAGGCGTTGAAGGGGGATAACGGAGCGCCGATGTCGCGGAGCAACTCGACCCGGGCCCGGGTCAGGTAGGCGTACTCACGGAAGTTCTCCCAGAACCGAAGGTCGTGATAGGCCGGGGACGGCTCGACCAGGGTGGGGAACTTGCCGTTGTCGAACCGGAACAACCCGCTTTCCACGATCACCCCGGCGATCACCGCCCCGTGTCCACCAAGGAACTTGGTTGCCGAATGGACCACGATGTCCGCCCCGTGTTCGATGGGCCGGCAGAGGTATGGGGTGGCAAAGGTGTTGTCCACCACCAGAGGGATGTCGTTCTCGTGGGCCAGGTTGGCGATGGTCTCGATGTCGAGGATGTCGGCGCCAGGGTTGCCCACGGTCTCCCCATAGAGCAGCTTGGTGCGGTCGGTGATGGCGTCCCGCACCGCATCGGTGTCCCCAAAGTCGACAAAACTCACATCGATCCCCATGCGGCGGAGGGTCACGTCGAACTGGGTGTAGGTCCCCCCGTAGAGAGACCGGGAGGAGACCACCTCATCTCCCTGCTGGCACAGGGCGAGGATGGCGATGAGTTGCGCCGCTTGCCCGGAGGCGGTCGCTACGGCACCCAGACCCCCTTCCAGAGATGCCATCCGCTCCTCGAATGCGGCAGTAGTGGGGTTGCCGATCCGGGTGTAGATGTTCCCGTAGGTCTGGAGGGCGAAGAGGTCGGCGGCGTGTTGGACGTCGTCGAAGACGAACGAGGTCGTGGCGTAGATCGGCATCGCCCGAGCCCCGGTTTCGGGGTCGGGGCGCTGACCGGCGTGGACGGCTCTGGTGGTGAACCCGAACTCGTGGTCTTTCATCGTCTCCATGTTGGCACCCGCCTAGATGCTTCAACCACGATATTCCTCATCGCTGACCGGCCTCGGCTCCCACACTGTTGCCCCACCTGTTGTAAGTGAGAGGTGGCTCATCGGGGAGTCGGGGGTAGCGCCATGCCAATGAAGCTCGCCTGGACTGGCGTAAACCACATCACCGGGCGAGATCCTGACGATTTCGCCGTTTTCGGTTCCCACCTGACCAATTCCCGACATGACGTAGAGAACTTGGCCTTCGGGATGGGAGTGCCAGTGGGTTCGCGCTCCGGGCTCGAACATGACCGTGATCGCGTTGAGTATCCGGTCCTCGCCTTGTGACAGCACCCCCATCCATGCCCGGCCGGTGAAGTGCTCCTCCGGCTGGGGCCTCCATTCCATACTCTCGGCCTTGGTGTGCTCCATCGCCCTCAAAGGTTATCCGTCCCGCCGCGAGCCTTCCCCGTAATTGGGATCTGCAGGGCTCACATACGGACCTGTCGCTCCCAATTACGTGGAGGATGCACCCCGCACGGCTCCGGTGGTCCTGGTCCGAACCCGGTAGAGGGAGGTCGAGGCGGTGATGAAGAGGTCGCTTCCGTCCGGGCCCCCGAACACGCAATTGCTGGTCACCTCCGGGATGGGGATCTTCCCGATGCGACGACCCT
>Ga0209751_10005339_pt1 | contig 12118 bp, 7 predicted proteins | sample RifCSP13_1_FD_184019 | JGI IMG/M metagenome (GOLD analysis project Ga0209751, IMG submission 184019) | Soil microbial communities from Rifle, Colorado - Rifle CSP2_sed 13_1 (SPAdes) (version 2) | ecosystem: Environmental > Terrestrial > Deep subsurface > Rock core/Sediment | place: Rifle... | reverse complement strand
ACAGGCGCTACTGCTCTGGCAGCATCTATGCCACTCTTGGCCCAGGCAGGTAGCACTTCGCCCCACTCAGGCTTACCGACAGAGGCACCTTGCAGTACGATAGGTAACATGATATGGACACCTGGATAGAAGCCTAGACGCCCAATGTAGTCCACCATCTTCATACCAGGGACTGCATCATAGTACTCAGGATAGTCACGGTTCATCAGGCGCCTGAAGCCTCCCATATAGACACTGCCACGAAGAGGGTCGAACTGGATGTCAGTGCCAGGTACTGGTATGTAGCCTTCGTCAGAGGCATCCATGTATCTGGCAACGCTAGTGGCTACTCCAGGGCGCTTTAGCATAGTGCGAGGAAGCCAGAACCAGCGCTGACTTTCATAGGTCCAGAAGGGGAAGATGGTTCGCATGACTGCATCTACTATGTTAGGGTCACTGTAGTCAGTGAAGTCCATAGCATACTGCTCACGGGCCTTAGTCATGGCCTGCTCACGAGTGGCAGTCCAGGCATCAGTTCCAGAAACAGCAGCCCCCACGGAAGGATTTATACTAGTAAACGTGACTGATGCCATCTTAACTGGCGCCTTATCAGTCGTAACCAACCCACGGTCAATAAGGCTACGAACTAGCGCAGCCCCTTCTTCAGTAGCCAAGTCTGCCGTAACCGTCAAGCCCTCCGCCCTAGCCTTCTGCAGGGCCACCATATAGAGCTTAGTCCCTAGACCCTTCCGCCTCTCAGTTTCCCGTACACTTATCCCTTCAATCTTCATTGTATTACCAGTTACTCGATACTGAATGAAGTGCCCTGTAGCCTTCCCCGCTGTGTCATAGTCACGCAACACAGTTGCGCCAGACTTATGAACCTCCTCCCTAAGATTCAGTGCAGGGGCCTTCTGGAACATAGGCAGTTGCTCTAGGTCGTCCGCCACTCCATTCAGGTAGTTCTTGAACCTGATATACTCATCTTCAGGCATCCCCTTAGTGCCTAGAGTGCGATGAAGTTCCTGCCCTATCTCATCCATCTGCAGCATGGCAGGAGAGAGTGGGTCGGCAGCAGTAGCAGGGTCTATGCCAAGATTGGCAAACATCTGGTCATAGACATTACCGATAGCTTCCTTGGTAAAGCCTATCTGGTCGGGACTCTTACCAACTTTAGTGGCTGCTCTGTTGGCTCGCCTGTAGACCCAGTTGACGAACTGCCGCTTTGGGCGGATAGTCACCATAGCACCTGCTCTTGTTAGTGCACGGTTAAGGTCGTCGCCAGTAGTCTGGAATAGATAGACTACGTGGGCAGGAGTCAGGCGGCCAGGCACGTCTGGGATAGGTAGAGGGTCATTGATGTCTACTCCGACAGAGCGCATCATGCCAAGTTTGAGTTCCTCCACCTGATTGACTAGTTCCTCGTCCCGAGTGTAGTAGGGCATCCAGGCTTCCTGCTGGCGCTTGTTCTCCAGCCAGTCCCACCACTTCTGAGTACGCTGACGGCGAGGAGTTGCATCTATAGCCTCATTGATTATCCTTCTATCCAGTTCACGAGTAGCTAGGCTATTAGTATGGCGGAGTCGGACAGCGTCAGTGAGAGCATCAAGATTAGTTATCTGCGCTTCGGTGAGAGGAGGCATAGACTTCTTTGGATAGGCAGAGTCAAAGAAGTTACGGTACTGCTCAGGCACAGAGGAAGGGTCAGATAGCCAGGAGGCGAAGGAGTCTGAGAAGCTCTCATGGACATTGGTAAACTCGTTGTAGGAGGACTCGTAGCCTTGCCTGGCTGCCAGGCGCTGTCGCTGCCGCTCAGTCAAGCCAGCACTAGGAGTTATTGACTTAGTCACATCATCAAACTGAATAAGTAGCTGGTTAGCCTCCTTGTACCTACTAGCCTCAAAGAGGGAGTCTATATGGTTATGCCCAAGTTCGTGGAAGAATGTTTCCTCATTCACATCAGCCAGAGTCCCAAAGCGGATACGTTTCTCGCTCGACTCATATACTGCATGGACTGCCTGCTCGCCTATATCAGGGAGCAGATGTATTGCTTTGATGTTGTACTTGAACTCTGCAGGTAGCTTCTCTAGCATGGCCTGAATCTTGGCAGAGTGAGGCTGAAGGGCAGCGTCAAGAGTTATCTGGCTCATGTCTACTCTACCAACTGACCTGGCCACGTCCTTGATATGAGCAGTAATTTTATCTATGCTGGACTGGCTAGAACCAATAAAGTCCGCCAGCACTTCTGATGATGCACGATAGAAGTCATCTGCTTCTGTTCCAGTTAGCTGTCTGGCCCGACTGCGAGTAATCTGTCTGACATCTGCAATCCTCTCTGCTATGCCATCAGTAAGGTCAGTCACAAAGCCCAGATTGCGGAGGAGTTCATCACTATTAGATGGTACTAGGTTGGCAAGGTCTGCTACCAGACCGTTGAGCACTTCAGTCTCGTGGACTAGGCTGGCTATGTTGAACTCACGAAGAGACTGCTTCAGTGCTGCTACAGTGCCATCTATATCAGTCCAGATAGTACCATCCATAATGCCATTGCGGATGGCCTGCTTCTGGATGGAGTAGACATCAGTAGCTCTATCTAGTATCTTGCTGATATGCCTGTAGGCTCGGCGCTTCTCCCACTCAGGCAGAGGCACTGCATGGGCACGGACTGCATTAGGGCCGACAACTGCATCGTTCTCAAGAGTGCGGACTATGTCTGCCAGGTCGTCTTTGGAGAAGGAGGCTAGACCAGCCAGTTCTCCATTATGCCGCTCGAAGATGTCGGCTATCTGCTGCATCTGCTCTGGAGCAATCTCAGACAGAATCTGTCTATTCTTGGTCAGGAGATAGTAGGCTCGCTGCTTGGTGCCTATATCTCCAAACATATCGTTCCAGTTCTGCCAACTGCGGATAGGATAGTCACGAGTGCCAATTCTTACCGCTACTCCCTCCTTACTAAACGTAGCAATCTTAACATCGACCTCTTTCTCTCCAACCCAATTCTTAACACCGCTAGGTAGCTCAACTTCCTTAGTGATGAAAGGAATCTTGCCCTTACTGAATACCATAGTCTTGTTAGTTTTGGGGTCAACTATGGCTATCTCTAGACGGCCTATCTCCTGTTGGGCAGTAATAAACTCATAGGGCAAGTTGGTCAGCCCATCTCCGAAGCGGACAAGTTCATCGACTGGACTGCTTGCTCGAGGATAGAGCATCTCGCCTCCACCCATGACACTCCTCATAGCAGTCTCTATCACGTTAAAGGGGCCATAGTTGGTGAAGAGCAGATACTGGTTAGCCATAGGAGCTACAAAGTTGCGCTCCAACTTTACCATGAAAGTAGAGCGAGTGACTCTGTCCACCAGTCTACCTGCTCGTTGAGCCCAGGCAGTAGCTCGGCCAGCCTTGAGAGCAAAGGCATATTCGGCACTCAGAGCCTTCCGAATCTCGCGGTCTTCGACTGAGCGCAGGACACCTGCGAGGACATCGCCAGCAGTTTCGCCTTTGAGTACATCAAGGGCAGAGCCGATGATTTGGTCACTCTGGTGAGAGAGGGCAGAGACCATCTTAGTTACATTGGCCTCAGTGTTCTCTACCCCAAGCTTACCAAGAATGCTAGTAGCTGCCTCCTTCGCTGCGAGAGGTTTGGAGGATAGGGCAGAGCGGTAGTAGTTGTCGAAGAAGAAGTTAACATCGTGCACCATCTGTTGAGTGACTTGAGCGCCCTCACCACCTACAACCTTAGCCCACTCTGTCAAGTTGGTCTCAGTAAGGAAGTCATGCTCAGTCAGGTATCTGCCTACTCGGACGGCAAGGTCACCTGTCTCTAGCGGTCTTTCTGTCGCCTGCTGAATGGCATTCTCGAATGCTTCTTTGATTTCTGGCAGTGATACTCTACTTAGGCTCTTACCAGTGTAGCGAGTGATGTAGGCCCGAGTGTCCATGAATGCCTGTCGCCCATAGCTTACTGCCCGCTGGACAGGAGTTTGAGGAATCTTCTTAATCATCTGCCTAAGGCCTTTGAATGGCAGGTCCCAGGCTTCATTCCAGCCCCGCTCAGTAGCACCTATATACTTGCCAATATAAGGCCACTTACCGCCTATCTTAGTCGCTATGTTCCAACCTATATAGGTCGTGGGGTCAAAGACAGTCTCGATGCCCATCTTGAGCCAGGTGTTAGTACCCCACTCCTCAAAGGCTTTAGAGTAGGCTTGCCAGGAGCCTTCCCCAAGCTCCCTATACTGCTGGTAGAGTTCTTCAAGCTCTGAAGTGTCAGAGTCCTTCCGCAGAAGCCGCTGATGAGTAATCGCCCAGGCAGCCAGAGGTCTGGGCAGGATGTTGAAATACTTTTCTAGCAACTCAAAGGTTGCCATCGCAGGCTGGATAGCCAGCATCTTAGTCCAGTCCCAGGCAGAGAGTTCTGGGTCAGTCGCGTTGACTATGCCTTCTCGCAGCATAGAGTAGAAGGCTGACTGTGCAATGTAGGCGTCCTTAAGCTCCTGGGCATCAGTGCTAAGTAGTTCCAGTTCCTTTTGAGTCTCCTCATCGAACTCCAACTCAGTCATGATACCACGCATATCGGCAGTAGTCATGCCAGTTGGGAGGGCAGGAGCTTGGGGGACTATGTACTTCAGGAGTTCATCAACAGTAAGTTGGTGCACTGCCTTAAGCTCTAGCTTTGGCTCCTCCATGACTGCCTTGAAGAGGTTAGCGCGGGCTTCTTCAGTAGTACCAGTGAACTCAGCAGGCAGGCGCGGGATAAGGGGGCTAACTCGGTCAAAGATGCTTTTGAGCCACTGTTCGTCGGCAGTGTCCATCTGCGGGAAGGTAGTGGAGTAGTAGGACTTAAAGGCATCATAGTTGCCTAGACCTTTAGTGGGGTCGGGCAGGACAGAGTAGAGTGAGTTAAGCACATAGAGCTTCCAGGCAGTACGATCAGCAGTAACGGTAGCAGTAACCAGCGCACTCTCCGCCTGAATCTTCAATGTCTGGCGCTCGATAGCAGTCAGGTCTCTGGATAGTAGAGGCTTGAAGGCAAATAGTTCGGATGCAAAGGTGGCAGCAGGATTAGCCGCTACACGCACAGCATTCTCGTACTCGACTTGGGCGGATCGAGTAGTCTTGGCCTGCTGGTATGCCTGCTGGCGAAGGGCCTTGAGCTCCTGAGTGTAGCCAGGATAGAGTTCAGGCGGCTCAGGAGGGCCAGGCAACACACTAGGAGGGGGCTGCTTAGGCTTCTCACCCTTGGCCAGGAGTGCGCTAGGATTTGGCGGACGTATCTGGTTGATAGGCACTAGATTGCCTCCTACTGGTACTGGTTAACATAACGCATTAGCTGAACTGTTACCACTACTGACCTTCCTCAGGTAGCATCCCAGAAGCAGCTAGTGCAGGCTGGCGAGGTAGAGCTTCAGGTCTATTGCCCATAGAGCGAGGAGTGGGTGCAGTCTGCTGTGGAGGCTGCAGTTGTGCCTCCGCTGCCTGCGCCGCAAGTTCATACAGTTGGGCTGCTTCAGAGTCTCCTTGCTTCTCCAGGTACGCCGCCTGCTTTCTGGCGTAGATAACATAGGCCACCAGTGCATTGACTGGATTAAGCTCTGCTTGGTCAGCACGGATTCTGGCCCGCTCAAGGAGTGGATTCTTAATATCTGGAAACAGTCTCTGGATTACGTAGGAGTAGCTCAGTTGGAACTCTGGGTCAAGCATTCTGGCTACAGTAGCCTTCTGGATGAGTTCACCAGGAATCTCAACATCATAGTCTGCAGTTACCTTCATCTCTCGAGTAAAGCCCCTTGGCATACTCCAGCCGTAAGGCTTAATACCTCGAGTGCGGATGTCTTCCAGCAGGTCATTGTCCTCATCCTCATACTTGTTGATGATGGCCTGGTGGAAGGGCCGCATAATCTGGTTGGCGGAGGCAGCTATCTGGGACATGACATAGGCAGTCAACTGGCCAGATACATTGCCGAACATGGCCCAACTGACTCCACCTCTCTGCATCATGGCCTCGAGGTCAAGTTGAGTCGAGCGCAACTCCAATGGGATAGGAGGCGCGCCTATGAAGTCAACTGAATCATCAGGCCCACCACGCCAGATAGCTCCTCGGCGGAAGACATCCTCAGGACGCACTATAGCCTTACCACTCCTACTGCGCTCAAAGATTCTAGGTTGGGCAGTATCGCGGAGGAGTTGGAGGGAGAATGACCACCACTTGTTCCAGGTGCGATAGATGTTCTCATTGGTGGCGACGATGGCTTGGCCTATCTCCTCCTTCCACCGCTCATTGACTGCTGTGCCACCTGCATTGAAGGTCTGGGAGGATAGTCGAGTGCCAGCAGAGAGGGCGCCCGTATCAGGTAGTCCCCCAACTGGAGCCACGTAGATAGGAATCTTCTTGAAGCGAGTGTAGTCATACTTGACCAGTCCATCTGCCCCATCGCCAAGGACTATGGAGTTGCAGACTCTAGGATAGAGGTCAGTCTCATAGTCCATCCACCAGTAGTCATAGCAGACCATAGAGGGAGAGTTGTAGGAAGGATACTTCCAGCCATTGCGCCTACACATTCTCTTGGCGGCAGGAGAGTCCATCTCATAGATGTGGGCAACTTCGCACAGGCCCATCTCCATATCCCACATGGGAAAGACCTGGGCAGGATTCCAAGGCTCAACATAGGTAGCAGTGCCATCGTCACTGTTGATAGCAAACTCCGCGTACCAACCAGTGGCGAGTAGAAATGCTATAGTAGTGCGCTGGAGAGACTGGCGCGGGCCAGACTTCCTGAATCTAGTCTCGTTAGACTGCCAGAGTTGCTCTAGGAAGGTGCTGACCGACTCATTGATACCTGCTAGGTCAAGATTGGTGGCATCCAGATTAGCTATTCTGTGAGGCACCTTAGTGTCTAGCATATGCAGGACAAGGTTGAACATGGACCTAGGGTCGTTGCCCACGAAACTTTCTAGCTTCTCGGTGGCAAGTTCATCTACCATCTGGATTAAGGAGTACCACCGCTTCATCTTATCATTCCTGGGCTGCCAGTAGCGTTGAAGCTCCTTGCATCTGGAACGGACCTGTTCTGCGTTTCTTTCCATTATCGCCCCCAACTGTCACTCCAACCACTAACTCCCACAAAGCCTCTATGTACTGGCTGTGCATCGCGGCAGACAACTGTTATGGCACCTGCGTCATGATGGTCATCTGCACCTACGACTATGATACCTGACTTCACTGACGCATTGCGACGGATATTCTTGCACTGAGACCAGAAGCGGCTATCCTGACAGTCGAGGTACTCCAGCAGCCTATTGACTTCTGTTATCATGTAAGGCTTTGTGCTTACATTAGTCTGCCAACCTATGCTCCTGCTCACCTTGCCAGTGCGGACATCTTCCCGCCAGTAGAGGTCAGGGTAATCTCGGACATGACTCACAAGGTCTAGGTTGTCCTCTGGAGCTAGTACTGCTCCATTGAAGTAGTGGCCAAGCAGTTTGCAGTAGTCACCCATCTCGGCCTCATCATAGAAGCCAGCGAGAGTGGCGCAGTGCTGGAGGATAGGGGAGTGCTCCTTGCCATCCTTATCTGTGTAGCCCTCATAGAAGGTCCAGACAGATGCTACTGACTCTGATGTCTTCCCCTTACCTGGATCAATGCCTATGACATAGCCTCGACCTTCCTCCTTATCATGCCAGATGTCAACAGATGCAGATAGACCCTGGGCAGAGACAAGATTGTGGGTGATAGGCGCAGGGATGCAGTTGCGGATTTTGGTCTCTACTATATCTGCATTGTAGGCCTGACCACCAGCAGTAATGAAGCAGGTCTCATCATCTTCAGGATACTCTTGAGGGAAGATGAAGATGGTCTCCCCACTGCGCCGCATGGAGGCCATTTCTGCTATCTTATATCTTCGCCAGCGAATCTTGGCCTGGGCGAGGAAGTCGTCACACTCCAGCAGACCATTGATGCGCTGAATGAGAATCTGCTCTTCTGCAGTGATGTTAGGCAGTGGGTCAAATGCATCTGCCTCGAGACAGAAGTCATCATCTGCCAGCATCATGTACTCTTCGTGCAGATACCAGGGATAGAAGTGGTGCTTATAAACAGACTTGGCTACCACTGTCCCTTCCTTGGCAGCACGGTAGAACTCGCAGAAAGGATTGTCCTCGCCGTTAGGAGTAGAGACAAAGCGCACCTTGGTTCCAACCTTTAGCGGCACTCTCTGTACTGCAGATGCAAAGACATCCTCGTGAGTGCCAGGAGGCCAGAAGGCATACTCGTCCAGCAGCAAGTTATGTATGGCCTCACCACGACCTTTCGTATAGCTCCTGGCAGAGAAGATGTACATGAAGGAGGAGAAGTTAGTCTTCTTATTCTCCCATGAGAGTTCAGTAGCAGACTTATGGTCAAGGTGAGGAATGGTCGGAATCCGCCTCTCCAGGCTGCGGTGGTACTTCTTGGCCTTGAGCAGTAACCTCTCCGCAGAGAAGTCATCGTAGGAGATGATGACAGATACTGTCCCATTGATAGTAATGTTATCAAGGTAGAAGTCTGCCACATGGACAGAAGTGGCTCCTATCTGCCCAGGCTTAACGTAGATGTCTCGTGGAGTAGAAGTCTCCAGCATATCTCGCTGAATGGCCTGCAACTTGAAGGGCACCAGAGTACGGTCCTTGTTCTCTATCTCCAGCAGAGTCTCCATAGTGAGGATACGGTTGGAGAACAGGACCTTCAGAGCCTGGGCCTGTGAGACAGTGGATTGCATCTAGATGTCGCTACCTCCTCTAATCTGGCTCCTAAGTAGCGCCCTTACCTCCTGCATAACACCTGTGGACTCCCTAGTTGCTACCGTAATCTCTCTAGTTGCAGCAGTAAGGTCTGCCAATACTCGAGTATTCTCCTCTCTAGTGCGCTGGTCTGATGCGATAAAGCTAGCGAGACGGGTCTCAGTCTCCCTCTTGTCTTGCCGCAACTGCTCTTCAGTACTTCGCTTCTCGCGTGCATACATAAAGAAGATAATGCCTGCTAGTATAGCAGTTGGGCCACCTGACACTAGACCTTCTATGAGTTGTTGTTCCACCTATCGCCTCCTAAATGGTCTGAATCTTCCTGGACTCCTAGGCTCTTTAGTGCGATATCGTGACTGGTGCGCCCGAGTAGCATTGCGCCTAGATGCAGCGCGTTGGGCAGGAGTCCTAGGCTTCCAAGGCATGAGAGACTCCTTTCTTGACAGTGATTGTGTCAGTACGGCTCATCTGGATTATCTCTGGATTATCTGCCACATATTGGGCAAAGTCGAATCCCTTGCCCGAATCTGATACTATAGCCTCTAGGATAGAGAGTTGCTGAGGAGAGTACTGGGAGCGCATCTTGAGGAGATACTCCTGGTCATAGGAGGTCATAGGAACAACAGTACCATCATCGAATCTCTCAAACCCAAGTGAGCGGTTCAGGACTCTATAGTCCTTTTCCAGTGCCAGGCGAAAGTTGCGATAGAAGTCAAGTTCCAGATACTCTCTACTCAGTTCCTTGCGGATTTCTGGAATCCTACGCTCAAGGTCAACAAAGATAGAGTCGTGGCGGCAACCTGAGAGCCAGGCCTTACTCCTCTCTATCATCCTTAGAGCCTCTCTCACTGAGAAGCCAGCTGACCTGTAGCCGAAGTAGCGGGCCTTCTCATCATCCCGAGGCCAAGGTACAAGTGTGGACGCTACTGAAAGTTCGGGATTGCCCAGTTCTGGGTCGTGTTCTGGATTCAACTCGACGGCTACTGGCTCGGAGGGAGTAGTCATAGCATCTCCTGACTGCGGCTAGTATAAGTATATCATACGGATAGGGGCTTGTCAAGTAGAAAGAAATAATAATCGCTAGAAGCGGATAATTGTTTATGCAAAGAAGCAGGGGCTATTGACACCTGACTGCACTATGCATTATAATGACCACATACAGATATGGAGGCAAGCCATAGATATCTGGATAGGTTCCTGCAGACGTACAGCCAAGTGCCACCACTGTGGCCATGATATAAAACTTGGCGAGCCAGTGGTGAGAGGGAGGTTATGGTATCAGTACAAGGATAGACAGTTGGAGGCGCGGAAATGGGTGAAGAACTTTCGGTGGCACGCGCGGAGAGAATCCGACGGCCTATGCTGCTGGCTAGAGCAGGCGCTGGTTCACCTGAGCAAGCAGAAGTACGTGGAGAGGAGGGGAAGGAAGCCTCTCATCCTATCCCCAGAGGTAAGGAAAGAGCGGCTGCATCTCCTCCAGTGCAGAGCAAGGGTCATGCAGCAGTTGAGAGTGGAGTCAGAGAAGGCGCCCGAGGTCAGGAACATAGAGAGGATAATCATACTAGGAGGGTGGCTGGAGGACTTGCGCCTAGAGATACAGCCTCTGGGAGGAGTGCCAAAGAGTTGGGGATAGATTGGGTCGATGGCAAGTGCAGCAATAATCATACTACGCCTAATGCCCACTACTGGATAGAGACGTTCCGAGTCGCAGGTGGCGGACTCTTCATCTGCAAACAATGCCGCCGCGCCAGGTGGCTGCCTAACACCTATAATGAGGCCACAGTGCTCTCTGCTCTCGATAGGAAGTATGGAGTAGTTGCTACCTATGCAGATACGCTCGATAGGCACCCCGCCGCACGGAAAGTGCTGAATAGATTGAAGAACTGCCACCGGCTGAAGGACGCGCAGTTTGTGGCACTACTGGGCCAAGTTGCGGATACTTATGCCGATCCCGCACAGGACAGGTCTATCTGGTGGGAGAACCCCACTGACTGGTGGCTGCACATCAAGGAGCGACTGGAAGAAGCCAGGGCTAATGAGTAGCAGGCCGTCAAACGAAAGGAGTCAAATGGGCAAGTTATGGCACAAGCGGTTACATTACTTTGAGGCTTTTGACACCATTAGTCTAGTCGTAGTGCCAAGATTCAAGACGAGTGGCCTGTCAGGAGACGAGTGGCGCCAGAGTGTAGTGGCAGTCTACTACTTCAAGGGCAAACTGGTACATCAGGCATCCTATAGGGATATGCAAAATGCTCTGATGTACCTACCCCATGACTGGCTAGAGGCGCAAATGCCTATCCCTAAAGAAGTCTTAAACTTGGAGGAGACTACTTGCGACCAGCCCAGTTGCCCAAATAAGGCTGTGGGCAGGCTGAAGTTGAAGCGCGAAACTGATTCTCACGGTAACTGGTTGGTTAGTGAAGGAGAAGCCGACCAGTATCGCAAGTTCTGCCTAGTGCACATAGAACGCGGCGACTGTAGTCGAGAAGATGCCGACGAGAACTATATTCCTCTGGACAGGGTCTCAGCCTTGGATAGCCAGAACGCCTTTGAGTCTCCTGCGACCTTCGGAGGAGTCATTGACTTGACTGGAGAAGATAGAGCAGAAGGTAGCGGGAAGTAAAGTTTCTACACCAGACAATTCCTGGGGGAGAGATAAGTATAAATATACGCCATATAACTTGGCCTACCGTACCTGCCCTCTTATGCCCAATCACTCTCCCTCTGGCAGGCGTGCTAATGCTTCTTAGCAGAGGAAGAGGGTTGGGGGTACACAAAACTCATCAGGTGTCAATAGTACTAAACCTATCGACCTGGAGCTAGACCTATGGTAAGGTGGTAGCGAATCGAACGAAGCGGAGGTGCAGCACTCACGGAGCACGCTGGATGGACTGAGGCCTAGGGGAGGACTCCCTAGACAATCGCACGCAACAAAGCGCCTCCCATGTGAGTAGGCGTGCGTACATAGCTACAACTGAATAGCATGGTGTTACTCCTGGAGCTTAAAGCTGAAAGGAGTAACACAATGGAAACCAATGTCACAGTGAATGGGCCAACACGGGAACAGTTCAAGGCCATCATTCTAGCCACCATGCTGGAATGGAATGGAACCACTGAGGCGGACCTGGACATCGAGGCCATGATAGAAGCCATTGATGTCCGTCTCATTTCACAAGGCGACAACGGGTACATCGTGCAGCCTGAATAGCTAGGGCCTAGGGCTTCAGGCCCTAGGAGTAACACCATGCAGCTTGACGCTACTCCTGGAGGATTAAACCGAAGGGAGAAGCATGACACCGACACAATGGCAAGAGCTCCACAGGCTTCTAACTAAGGCCTGCACCGAGGCCAACTGGTACGC
>Ga0209751_10005338_pt1 | contig 12119 bp, 10 predicted proteins | sample RifCSP13_1_FD_184019 | JGI IMG/M metagenome (GOLD analysis project Ga0209751, IMG submission 184019) | Soil microbial communities from Rifle, Colorado - Rifle CSP2_sed 13_1 (SPAdes) (version 2) | ecosystem: Environmental > Terrestrial > Deep subsurface > Rock core/Sediment | place: Rifle... | reverse complement strand
TTACTTCCTCGAATTGTGGGGAACGACGCGCGGCTGCTGGATCTACTACACCTTCGAGACGCCGCCGCTCTTTGCCGTCCTGGCCCACGGCATGGCGGCGGTGGCTTTCTGGCGAACGAACGACGCGCTGAGCCGAATGGCGGGCAAGGTCGCCCGCCGCGGAACGATCTTGAGGAGCGAGGGGAATGTCGGCGGGTCGATCCCTTGAGACCGTCGTCAAAATGGGCACGTCATCCCACGCTGTCGCCGACCCTTCCGCGCCTTTGATCTCGATCTTCAGGGTGCCGGAAGATTGTGCCTCGCCGCGACCTCCGCCGGCTAGCTCTTACCGGCCTCCGTCCGTAGCGCGCCTAGGCAGTGCCGATCGGCGAAGACGCTTCCAGGGTCACTGGAGAGGCTTCGGGCGCCTCCGCCAGAGGAGAGGCGTTCGAGAGGCGCGGTTCGGGCGGGCGGGTCGGACGCACGCGCACGGCCTTCGTCTGCTTCCCATAGGCGTCGACCATCGCCGAGGCGAGCACGATTCTCTTGCCGGTCCAATTGTCGCTCTCGTCCCCGTAAAGGTCGGCCACAGTGCGCCAGTTGGTGCGGTTGACAATCAGGCCGCGCTTGGCCCGCTGGAAGTACATGACGGGCTTGCGTGTCTCCACCCGGGTCCTCGGATCCCGGAACGACTCCATGACGACCCGATCGATGGTCACGATGACCTCACCATCCAGGTCGTCTCCGGATAGGTATCTGCCGGGCAGCGCATCTCGCATTCGCATGGCAGGTCTCCTCAGCAGTGGGATAGGTGTTTTCCTGGCAGGGTATAGCAGGGCATGGCAGAGAGCGACCCTCGAGGGGCTGCGCATCACCTCCGCTGAGCCAGATCTCCTCACAATTGGGTGAACGATTCTCGGCGATGATCCAGCTTGTTGATCCCCCTTTTGCTGCCGTGAGCTTCCTGCGACTCCAGTCCGATCGCCAGCGCGATGTCCGATCTGTCCCTGCCCGCGAAGGGTGAGAGATTCACTGTAGGAGGAAACCAATCTCGAGGCAATCCCCCGCGGGGGTGGTACGCGGCAACTTTCGAGGACACCCGATTCGACGTCGGCGTGGAGGCCCTGCATCGCCGTTCGGCTGCGTGGAAGACCGGCGGCAGTCGATCGTCAGTCCAGCAAAGGTGGTTTCGACCTTGAGCCTTCAGCGCGGAAGGGCCGGGGAAAGCTCCCAGCCCTTCCGCCTCAGTAATGAACCGTCGATGAGCTTGTGGGATCCCAGTGCCGAGGGGGGGACTCGGACCCCCGACCTCACGATTATGAGTCGTGCGCTCTAACCGGCTGAGCTACCTCGGCGAACGGGACGATTGTACGACCCGCCAACTGCCCTGGCAAGATCCCCGACGCGCCCTCGACTCAACTCCGCGAGGTGGCGTACTGGACGATGAAACCGGCAATCGCCACGGCCGGGCCGATGAGTTCCGCGACGACCCCTGCGATGGGTAGACCCAGATCGGGGAGGCCGATCATCACCATCGCCGCACCACCCAGCGCCGTGATGATCATGAGTCCGAGCTCCAGCAAGAAGGTCGCCAACACCACACCGACGAGACCTCCCGCCAGAAACGTGAGCACCCACGCAGCCGACCGGGGTTCGATTCCGAACATGCCCCCCAGCTCGACCGCGGCCGTTCCCACCAAGATGAATCCGGCTATCCACAGGACGAGGCGCGTGGCGCCGCGCAGCAGGAAGGCGGCCGCCAGCCCGGCCGCCAGAGCCAGCAACAATGCCGCCAGGCTGTTGCCGGGAAGGACCAGCGATACCAGCCAGAAACCCATCAGGAAACCCGTGGCGGCGATCAGGAGCCAAACGAGGCGGCGGCCGGCGAAAGCCAGGACCAGACCGGCGCCGACCAGCACCAGCGACATCAACAGCGTCATGTCTCCTCCTTACAGTGAACCCAGGCCCGCCTGCGAGGAACTTCGTTACGAATCCGGCAAGGGCAAGGCCAGATCATAGATGACGAATCCATCTCCTTCTGCCGCGACTTGAAAACCCGCCTCCAGATAATCTTGGAGCTCCGGCTGGCGAGCGAGCTCGCCAAAGTCCGTGACCAGGAAGTAGCGGAAACCCTTGGAGCGTGCCCGAAAGGCCGCCTCGATATCCCCCTGATCGTGATCGGCCATCTCCAGCACGTTCACGTCGGCCAGGGAGGGCCACAGCGAGACTTGGGTCCATCCGTAATACGCCAGCGGGAAGCCATAGTCGTGCGTCAGCGCCAGAATGGCCCCGTCTTTGGGCAGTGCCTCCCCGATCGCCTTCCATCCTCCGGCCTCGCCGCGGTAATCCTCCGACAGCAGGGCCGTCCTCGATTGCCAGCTCCGCACCGCCAATGCGAAGGCCAGAACCGCCAGAGCCGCCACTCGCCAGACGCCGGGTTCTGGCCGCAGCCTTTCCCACAGCAATTCCGCCAGAGGCATCAACAACAAAGCCGTGATCGGGATCAACATGAGATGGTAGTAGTCATGCGTGCTGATCTGGTAGGGAAGGGCCAGACCGTAAAGACCATAACCGACCCATAGGCCGAGGACCATTCCGCGTGGGCCGCCGGCCGGGAAGAGCAGGGTCCCGATCCCCCCCAGGCACAGCCACGGCAGGAGAACGACGCTGTTGGCCTCTTCCACCCAGCGAACATAGAACGCCGCCTGAGTCCACAACTCGGTGAAGGACCCGACCCAAAACTCGAGGAACCCGGTCGACCGGCTGGGAATCAACATGAAGTAGGCCAAGGAGGGCAGGACGGCCAAGGCAGCGACGGCCCAGAGCTGCGGTTCGCGAATCGCCCTGCGGATGCCGGGCCCGGCGATCGTCAGCCCGATCATCGCCCCTGCGACCGGGAACGCGGCAACCGGCTTGATCATCACCGCCAAACCTGCCAGCAAGCCTGCGGCCACGGCCAGACCCCAGCGCGGGGAGTGCCTCCACTCGAGCAGCGCCCAGGCGGCGAAAAGCAGAATGGCAGCCATCCATGGATCGGGCTGGAACGAGCGGCTGGCTCGAACACCAAAGGGGACGACTAAGTAGAATGCAATGGAGGCCAGGGAACCTGCCCGCCATCCAAGGCGACGCCCGATCAGCACGAGCGGGATGACGCCGCTGACCCAGAGAAGCGACGAGTACAGGCGCGCCACCCACAGGTTCTCGCCTCCCATGGCGAGGTAGGTTCCCGCCACCATCGTCTCCAGGATCGGCGCCTCGTAGACCGGCGCCGCGCTCCACAGGTTGATGGCCAGCCGGCGGGTCGCCTCCGGCGCCGACGGCAGCGCCTGGTAGTACATGCCGCGCGCGATCACCGCCGAACCGAGCTGTCGCGTCGGGTGGAAGTCGAAGGGCGGATCCTTCAGGTCGAGCAGCCGCAGCCCCAATCCGAGGACGATGAGCAACCCGAGCAACAGCGAGGGGGCAGAAGTGGAGAGGACCGATCGCCTGGCCATTCGTCCGGCCTATTTCACTTTCTTGATGGTCAGGATGGGGACGCCGCCGGCCGTCACTTCCACGGCGATATCCCGTCCAGGGAGAATCAACAAGTCCGAGTTGGCGCGCGGGCACACCATCATGTAGTCGGGATCGGCCGCCTTGGCCAGCTCGGTCGAGTCCCGGTCGGCCAGGATCACCAAGTCCTCCCGCGCGTAAGGGATCAGTTGATCCGAGTCCTTGTTGACCGCCAGCCGCGCCCCCGGCGCAGCGATGTCGTTCAGGCGCAGAATCCCCTGGCGCGCCGAGAGGCACCAGTAGTCGAGCTCGTAGTTGCGGTAGGCCCCCGCCACGCCGCCGGCCAGCGCATTGTAGTAGATGTACTCGTACGGATGGAGCGAGACGATTCCCCAGACGCCGGGGAGAAGGCAGACGGCGCAGACGGCGACCGAAACGCTCGAGCGGCGGACCCAGTCGAAGAGAGCCTGGAAGGCCGGCGCGGCGAAGACGAACAGCGGCGGCAAGACGAAGAGCACCTGGCGGAAGTTGTCGTAGGTGTCCATCCCGGGGAGTGAAAGATAGAGCACCGGGGCGATGAGCCATGCCGCCAACGTCAGGCGTTCGGCGGTCTTGATCGAGGCGACACCGCGTCTGGCAAGGACCAACACAGCCCCGACGGCACCCAACACCAGGGAAGGGATCGTCAGTTGGAGCAGCATCAGGTGCGGCAGGTAAGACCAGGGGAGGTCCACGGAGTAGTAGACCTTCCCGGCGTACAGGACCTCTCCACCCCACCCGAAGCTGCGCATGAGGTTGAGCGTTTCGAGGAAGCGCGCCAGAGGTGCCCCCCAGAGGAAAGGCCACCCGAGATAGGTCACGACGGCGGCCAGAGCCCAGTACACCACGACGGGCCAGAACGCCCGCCGTCGCAAGATCGCAACCAGTACGAGGCTGACCAGGACGCCGGCGAACAGCGCCTGAATGCGGATGGCGATTGTCCCACCGAGCAGCACACCGGCCAGGACGATAAGCCACCAGCCCTGGAATGTGTTGCCGCGCAAGACTCGACGAGAGAGGACGGCCACGAGCCCGACCAGCCCCAAGGCGGCCAACCACCGAAGACGAAGGTATGCGCTCTCCGCCTTGGCCAGGTAGGCCTCCAGGCTCGTCTTGTGTGCGTCCTGCGCGATCACGTCGAACAGCCGGGTCAGTAGGGGCGATCCGGTGCCGTTGTACGCCGCCGACACCAGGTGACGGCTTTCAGCGAGCAGGCCCTTCCAGACGAAGAATTCCAGCAGCGCCAGGACCGTCACGCCGAGCAGGGCGATGAAGGCCATCCTCACCCAGCGCGGCGCGGCGCGCCAGGCCGCCGCGAGCTCGCGCTTGCCTGGAAGGGGGAACCTGAAGGCGGAGGCGGCGTAGATCCCGGCGCACATGCTGGCGGCAAAGAACCCCATGAAGGGAACGTCCTTGGGGTTCATGAAAGCGTGGCCGAAGACGACAGGCTGCGTCAGAAAGAGGGCGCTGGCAGCAAGGGCGGCGCCGCGGCCGGCCCATCGAACCGCCAGCAGATACACGGAGGTGAGCCCGACGAGAAAGGAGAGATAGTAGACGAAATGGCGGGCAGCGGCCTGGTCCCAGCCCGGGCCGACCCGCTGGAGAATCCCGCGAAGCGATTCGACCCCGACGGAGAAGAGCGGGCCGTAGTAGCGCAGATTGAAGAGGGTGTCCGTCGGAGCGCGGATCCCTTCATAGGTCTCGAGAGTCTGCTCGGCGTAGACGACGTGGACGTACTCGTCCCACGATTTCCCGTAGTGGGGAGCCAGGACCGCCCCGAGGAGAAGCAGGCCGAAGAAGAAGATCGGGAGGACTGCTCCGGACGCCCGGCGGGTGAAGGCCCCCCTGGCGGCCGGCGGCTGACCTCCTGCTTCAGGGGCGGCCTCACTCATTCCGGCAGTCATGACCTGCGCCATTCTACGCCATCGAGGAAGAAGGCGAGGCGCGGTGCGTCGAGATCGAGCGGAACAGAGTCGACCCAGGACGGCTGGGCCGGCGACCCGATGGCTACTCAAAAGAATACTTCAAGCCGATCTGGGCCCGAATCTGGTCCATCGTTTTCATGTTCGCCAGGGTGGCGGTCAGGGGCATCCCTTCGCTTTCACCCTTCCCGCCGCGAACACACCGCATGGCCTCTTCGATCTCATACTCGAATCCGTTTCGTCGAAAGGGGAGAGCCGCCCGGACTTCCTTTCCCCCAACGGCCAGGGTCGCCGTCGTCGATTCCCAGAACTTCGAGTGAATCCGCACGTGACCTTGGGTGCCGTAGATCGTGAGGTCGTTTGCGGCATCGAAGAGAAGGCTGCAGGTGAACTGCGACGTGACGTTTCCCGGGTACGTCAACGTCACCGCGGTCAGTTCGTCCACCCCGGTGTCCCCCAGTTGGGCCAGGGCGCGAATGGCAGAAGGGTTGTCTCCAATCGCCCATTGCGAGAGAGAGACGTTGTACACGCCAAGATCGAGCAGGGCGCCGCCCGCCAGCTCGTGGTTGAACTTGCGGTCGGCCGGATCCCGCTCGGGCTGGAAGCAGAATGTCGAGGTGACTAGTTTGATTTCGCCGATCTCCCCACCATCCAGCCACGTTCGCACCTGGTTGTAGATCGGCAGGTAGCGCGACCACAGCGCTTCCATCAAGAATAGATCGTTCGACTGCGCCAAGCGGATCAGGTCGGCTGCCTGGGTTGCGTTGACGGTGAACGGCTTTTCAACCAGGACCGGTTTGCCCGCCTCGAGGCACAACCGCGTTTGGTCGTAGTGGAATCGGTGGGGCGTGGCGATGTAGATGACGTCGACGGCCGGATCGGCCGCCAGCGCCTCATCCGAGTCGTAGGCGGCCGGCGCTCCATACTCGCGTGCAAAGTCGCGGGCGCGCTCCGCCGACCGGCTGGCGACAGCCTGCAGCCTGGCGCCGTCGACCGCCTCCAGGGCCTGTGCGAAGCGATGGGCAATCCTCCCCGGGCCGAGGACCCCCCAGCGGAACGGCGATGTGCTCATACGGACTCCCTCATCCTTTCGGCCAGAACTTCAGATTCCCGACAAGAAGACTTGTCTCAGCTACCTGGGCAAGATTCGAAACCCGAACAAGGCGTCCTCGCGCACGGCATCGGGACGATGTGTCGGGGCGAACGGCCTGGGACTTCCAGACTTGAGCCTGGCGGGCCGATCCCGCTCCCGGTTCCAGTGCGCGGGACCTGATCGCTCATCCCAGGCAACTGGCCTCGATGAGGCTTACGGCCGTCGACAAACCCGTCTCGGCGCGAACCCGAGTCCCAAGGGAGGCCGCCCGTTCCGCGCTTCTCGGATCGTGCAGGGCCTCATCGATCGCGGAAGCCAGTCGCTCCGAGGTCAGCGCGCGACGCGGGATCGGGCGCGGCCCTCCTCCCGCCCGGTGAATCCGCTGTCCCCAGAAGAGCTGGTCGCCGAAAAAGGGGACGGCGACCGACGGCTTCCCCGCCCGGGCGGCCTGGGCCGTTGTCCCGGCGCCGCCGTGGTGGACGATCGCGTCCACTCTGCGAAAGAGCCAGTCAAACGGAACGTCCCGGACGGCGAGCCGGCGGGGAGAAGATGGCAGGTCGAGCTGTCCGGCGGGACCGGCCAGCAAAATCGCGCGGCACCCGAGCCTGGTCAGGGCGGCCTCGACGACGGCGTTCAGATTCCCCGGCCGAGCGTCCATCATGCTCCCGAATCCGAGGAAGACGACTCTCCCCGATGCCCGCAGGAATCGATCCAGGTCCTCCGGCGGGCGCCAGCCGTCGTGCGCATCCAGCCACCAGGGGCCGGTGACGACGACGCCCGGCGGCCAATCCGGCGGCGGCGGCAGAAGACTCCGGCAGAAGCCGTAGAGGCAGACTTCGCCGTCCGGCGGGAGAAGCTCAATCGCCGCCGGCGCCAGACCGACGACCTGCGAGCGCCAGGTGTTCGGCACGCCGTTCAGCGCCGCCCGCCCCAACCAGAGGGCCATGAAATGGCTCATGTGGTTCCATCCGGGATGAGACGAGAAGTTGAAAAACGGGCTGGGAAAGGCGCGCGTGGGATGGATCGGCGCCAGATAGGTCGGTAAGGCAAGGCAGCCGCAGGTCTGGGCGATGGTCCTGGCGACCGGAGCTAGCCAGGCAGGGTAGAGGATGACATGGGCGCGCCGGCTGGCCTGCAGGTACCCGGTATAGGTAATGCCCAAACCGGACCCTGCGCGGCTCGCATGACGCAGGCGGATCGCCCCCGCCGCAGCCGAGGACCGCAGCCAACGCGGCGGCTCCCCTTCAACGGCCAGCAGGCGGGGATCGGGTTCCACAAGGAATGCGTCCAGGCCCGCCCGCCGAATGAGCGCTTCGAAGGCGGCCGGTGCGGCTACGGTTACCTGGTGGCCGGCCCGCGCCAGGGCGACTCCCAGGCCAAGATAGGGCTCCACGTCCCCGCGGGATCCCAGAGTGAGAAGGGTGATCCGCAGCCGACGTTGGCCGGTCACGACCGAAGACGGTGCGCCTGCCGCCATCCGTTCCAGATCGACATCACTCCCCGGAAGATCCGGCCACCTGGCAGTTCGGAGGAAAAGCGATTTCCACCGGCTGGTTGATCTCCTCGAGCGACAGCTCAAAGAAGGAAACGGAGGACTCCGCCTCAGGATCCCCTTCGGGCCCCGTGCGCAGCTCCATGTCGAACCTGTAGTGCACAATGTAATCGCCGTCGATGGCGCTGGCATAGCTCCCATCGGCGCGAGTCGCCTCCGCCCCCGAGGCGGCGCCCAGGCTCCGTACTTCAAAGGTGTAGGTGCGGACCGGCACCCCGTTCACAATATCGTCACCAACGTACACCGGGTTCTCGATCAAGGGATTGAAGTCCACGACCTGAGACATCAGGTCCGTCATGACCTGGGCCGTGTCGCTGATCGGCGTCACTTCCGCATCGCCGTCCGTGACCAGGCATAGCTGATTGCCGATCACGAACTGTTCCTGGACGTCCTCGGAGACTTCATTCTCATCGGTTGTGACCCGCGTCTCCGTGCGGTTGTAGCTGGCGTCGGCTTGCTTATCGCGGGCCACCACGACCGTCATCAAGGTCCTTTCCTGGGCCAGCGAATCGAAGATCTCGTTGGTGAACGTCATGCGATAGCTGTCGAGGCTGGCAAGGCCTTGATTGATCGAAACCGGCAACAGGGGCGCATCGGTCGGCACCGGGGTCCCTGGGGCTCCACCGCTCGCTGCCTCCGGGGCACCGCTGAGGGAACTTATCCCGCAGGCGCTTCCGACGATCATCACCAGCAGTCCGAAACCAACGATTCTCTTAGTCGACATCATCGCTCCTCCTTGAGCCAGGGTGCACCTGGGAAGTCTCTCATTCGGCGCTCATGAGCTCGGAAACGCGTCTGCGGCCGAGCACCCAGACGGGGACCACGACGCTGAGCAGAGCCAGGAATCCCAACCAGACGCCGGTCGAAATCAGCAGATCGGCCGTAAACTGCGGCCGGAGACTGACGCCAGCCAGCGTTGGCCGCACCCATCGAAGGAGCGCCAGCGCACCAAGGATCCCGCAGACCCCTCCAGCGAAGGCAACCGACGCGCCCTGCACGGCCAGGTAGACTGCAAAGACAGCTCGACTGAACCCCAGACTGCGCAGGACGGCGATCTGCCACCGCCGCCGCCAGGCCAGCCTCCATAGCATGGCGGCAAGGGAAAAGGCGGCCGCCAGACCAATCGCCTGCGTGACAATCTCGATCAGTGCCATCAACCCTTCCCACTGCCGCGGGAACGTCGACCACAACTCGCCTCGGCGGGCAACCGAGACGCCGGTGAGAAGGTTTTCACCCGGCGTCAACCGGCCGTCGTCCGGGACGACATAGAGGGAAACGTCCTGGCCCCAACCGAGCAGCTCCTGCGCCCCGGCCAGCGGAACCCAAGCCTCGTTCTCGGTGTACGCACCAGTCTCGAAGACGCCGATCACTTCGAAGGGCCGGCCGCGGAGGCGGATCGTGTCGCCTGGCACGGACTCCAGCCGTTCCGCCAGACGTGTCCCGAGCATGGCGTGACGAGGAGAATCGCCAGGTTGGAGTCCTCTCCCGGCGCGGATGACGAAGAGGTCCAGCTCTGGATAGTGTTCCAGGTCGACGCCCTTCAGGAGCACGGCATCCTGCAACGATGTCCCCACGATCGTGTGGATCTCGGCGACGGCCCCAGCCACGCCGAGGTCCTCGAGGAGGACGGCGATGTCGGGGGAGAGGCGGCTGCCGTAGAATTCGGCGAACGACTGGGTCTCCTGAATCACGAGTTGATCACTTCGCGCCGGTCGATAATCCCTCAGGAGCGTCTGTCGGTAACTGCCCAGCGCCACGAAAGCCGTGACGGCGATGGCGAACACTGTCCCGAGCGCGATGGCTTGCCGCCGGTGGACGGAGAGATCGCGCAACGCAAGCCACGCGGCCACCCTCATGCAAAGCTGCTCCCCGGCCCCCTCCCCAGCAAGGATGCCGGAGAGGCACTCAGAACGTGGCGCGCCGACAGCCAGGTCCCCGTCAGGCTCGCGGCGCATGCCAGAACAAGACCGAGAACGACCATCGCCGGGCTCAGACTCAAGGCTGTCTGCGTTCCTCCGATGGTGAAGTCGTTCGGGCCAATCCCGTGCTCGATGAAGAGGATCGCAGCCGCCAAAGCGAGCAGGTACGAAGTCACGGAGATCACCCCTGCCCGCAACATGAGGTATCGGCCGACGGCTCGGCGGTCGAATCCAACCGTACGAAGGACTCCGAGCAGGCGCTGCCTCTCCTCAGCCGCCAGCCACGCCAGGTTGTGCGATCCAAGGGTGACCGCGGCGATGGCGATGACCGCCGTCAGGAGCGAGAGCGATCGCAGATCGTTGAGCGCCGCACCGTACTCGCGCAGTAAGGCGTCTTCGAAGTAAGCATCGTATCCGGCGCCGATCGACCGGAACCCGTTCTCCAGGTCCAGCCTGGAGGTAAGAGGATCCGCCGACGGCTTCAGATGGGCCACCAGGAGCTGGGCGCCCTTCTCCGGGCCGAAGAGCGCGCTGGCGGTCACGTAGGACATCCAGGCGGTCTGCGTCTTGGTCCCCGGTCCATCGGCGATGCCCGACACTCGAAAGCGCCGGCCATAGATATTGATTTCGCCTCCGGTGTGCCAGCCGCCGCCCTGGGCTGCCAGCTGACCCAGTACGACCTCAGAAGAATCGGATGGCCACGCTCCCTCGAGGAGCCGCAGGTGAAACGTCGTCACCCACGAGTCGGTGGCGACGCCGCGCAGCTGGATCGGATGGCCCTCGACGCGCATGATGCGGAAAACAACGGGGTCGACGCGGTCCAGGCGATCGCCGAGGATCGCAGACACGCTTTCCGCCAGGCCGGGAGCGATCCGGCTTTGCTCGGGCTGCAGGACATCCTGTTCCATGATGATCAAATTCTGGGGCACGCCGCCCGCCTCTCCAATGCGGGTGATCGCCAGAGAAAGCGGAATCAGCAGGAGGAAGGCGAAGACCAGGACCCCGAGGCCCAGAACGCTGAACCCGAAGGTGAGCAGGTCGTGGCGAAGGTCCCGAAGGGCTAGATGGATCATGTCTGCGGCGCCGAAGGAGTCATCCGTCCGTTGGTGAGCTCGATCACGTGCGTCGCACGGGACTCCAGCCGTGGATTGTGGGTTGCGATCACGAAAGTCGCGCCCAGGTCCCGATTGAGGGACGACATCAGGTCGAGGACGATCTCGGCCGATCCCGAGTCGAGGTCGCCGGTCGGCTCATCCGCCAGGACAAGCGCCGGCCTGGAAATCACAGCCCGAGCCAGGGCCACGCGCTGCTGCTCGCCGCCTGAAAGCTCCGCCGGCCGATGGCCCACCCGGTTGCCCAGGCCGAGGGCGGTCAACTGAGCCCCGGCCTGGTGCCGTGCCTGGGCCCAGCTGCGTCCTTGGGCCACGAGCGGCAAGGCGACGTTCTCCAGTGCGTCCAGGTTGGGGAGCAGGTTGTTGAATTGGAAGATGAAGCCGACGCGGTCCCGGCGGTAGCCGTCGAGTTGGCGCTCGGTCAGGGCGTGGAGATCGAGGCCGTCGACCCTCAGGCGCCCGCTGGTCGGCCGGTCAATTCCACCGATAAGGTTCAGCAGCGTAGACTTTCCGCTGCCGCTGGGGCCGAGAACGACGGCAAAGGCGGACGGTGGGATCGCCAGCGTCACGTCCAGCAAGGCATGGACGTCCTCGGAGCCCCGGCGATACGTGCGCGTCAGAGCCTGGGCCTGAACGAAAATCTGGGGCAAAGCCGGAGGATCCTCGTCCAGCCGATCGGCTTCTTGATCCAAGGTCCGCCATTCTACATCGGCATCCCGGTGGATTTCCAGGGGAGAAAGGGTCCAGATCGACAGACTTGGAGGACTTTGCCCGAGTTCGACGATGTCGGCGGGCGCAGGCCGTGCTTCAACAGCGCCCACGAAGACGAAGGCGCCTTCTCGGCGCCTTCTCTCTCAGGTATCGGGGCTAGGGTTCCGTCCCCGTCCCACGAGCGCAGCGAGTGGGAGAACCCAGGACCTGCCCATCCACGAAGAAGACACCCTCCCGGGTGTCTGCTTCCTCAAGGTAGCGGGGCTAGGATTCCGTCCCCGTCCCACGAGCGCAGCGAGT
>Ga0209751_10005337_pt1 | contig 12122 bp, 10 predicted proteins | sample RifCSP13_1_FD_184019 | JGI IMG/M metagenome (GOLD analysis project Ga0209751, IMG submission 184019) | Soil microbial communities from Rifle, Colorado - Rifle CSP2_sed 13_1 (SPAdes) (version 2) | ecosystem: Environmental > Terrestrial > Deep subsurface > Rock core/Sediment | place: Rifle... | reverse complement strand
CCAGGACCTGGTAGGCGCCCTCGGGTTTTAGATGACTGGTTCTAGAAGCATAGCTCATAGCATCCCCATTAATTCCTCGTATTCATCGTCTTTCATGGTAAACCAGTTTTCCGGCTGCGGGAAGGATTGGTCCGAGACCTCCTGGACATATTGCTTGAGGCCATTCAGAATAACCTCTCCTGCGTTCCCGAACACCTTGGCCATGCGTGGTTTAAAGCGAGGATATAAACCAAACATGTCATGGTAGATCAGCAGCTGGCCATGGGCATGCGGTCCCGAGCCCAAGCTCATAATGATGCAATTTTCCGCTCGCTCGGTAATGATCTTGCACACCCGGTCCGGGACCATCTCCAGAAGGACTGCAAAAGCGCCGGCTTGTTCCAGAGCTTTCGCAGCATCGATGATTTTCTTGGCAGAACCAGCAGCCCGGCCTTGAACCTTGTAACCACCCAAAGCAGCTGCGCTCTGCGGAGTTAGCCCGAGATGGCCCATGGCGGGGATGCCAGCATTGACAATCCCTTGAATTCGGTCGGCCATCTCACCGCCACCTTCTAGCTTGATCGAATCGCAGGCGGCCTCGGCCATGAAACGCCCGGCGTTGCGAATAGCAGATTCAACACTCGCCTGGTAGCTCATATAGGGCATGTCCCCAACGATGAAGACGTTCGGGGCTCCGCGACGCACTGCTGCGGAATGACGGATCATATCTTCCATGGTGGCGGGCAAGGTCGTCTCGTAACCAAGCATGGTCATTGCCAGGCTGTCGCCAACCAATATCATATCCAGGCCAGCTTGCTCCTGCAGATAGGCCGTTGGATAATCGTAACAAGTGAGCCAGGTAATCGGCTGCTTGTTGGCGACCTTGTTGAAAAGATAGGGTAAGGTTATTTTCTTGCGCTCTGTCATTTTTTCCTCCGTGATCCAGAATTATTTGGAATGTTTGAGTGGATGAACAAGTATTGGAAGTAAAGAGATTGAACAAATCGAAGGCTTTTCCTAAAGTTGACTTCCTCGACCAAGAAGCGCATCATTTTTCTTCTAATAACCATCAGAAATCCGATACTTTTATTATGTGAAAGTAGTTTTTATATAATGAATATTATAATCCATTTCCGAACTACTGTCAACCTTTTACACCTATTGACAATCAGGAAAGTGTTCACTATAATTGTTTATATAGTAAAAGTATATTTCATATAATGAATAAAATAATCCTGCTCATTTCCTAAACCCCAAACCAGCATATCAGAAAAGGAAGGAAAATCATGTATGAAAAAACCTTACCCCGGGTTTCCCCTGTCTGGAACCGAATTACCAACCTGATTATCGATCACGCGAATGGCTCGTATGTTCACGATGTCTATGGTAATCAATACCTGGATTTCACAAGCGGGATTGGGGTAACCAGCACCGGCCATTGCCATCCAAAGGTGGTGGCTGCCATTCAGGAGCAAGCAGGCCAGTTACTGCACGGCCAGATTAACATCTATTATCACAAACCCATGCTGGAGCTGATCGAAGCATTGCAGCCAATCGTCCCGCCCGGCCTGGATAGCTTTTACTTTACCAACAGCGGCGCAGAGTGCATCGAGGCATCTGTAAAGCTGGCCAAGCATGCGACCGGGCGTACCAATGTGATCGTATTCAATGGCGGTTTTCACGGGCGGACTCATTTGACCATGACGCTGACCACCAGCAAGATCACGCTGCGCAAACACTACCAGCCATTGGTGGCCGGGGTATTCGTGGCCCCATACCCGTATCCGTACTATTATGGCATGGATGATGAAACCACCACGGACTTCTGCCTGCGCGAGCTGAAAAAATTGTTCAAAGGGCAGACCTCACCGGACGAGACGGCGTGTGTCGTGATCGAGCCGGTGCTTGGAGAGGGCGGTTACGTGGTGCCTCCGGTGCGCTTTCTGCAGGAGCTGCGCCAGATCTGCACCGACTATGGGATCCTGCTGGTTGCCGACGAGGTGCAAAGCGGGTTTGGGCGTACGGGCAAGTACTTTGCTGTGGAGCATTACGGGATTGTTCCTGACGTGATGGCGGTTGCAAAAGGGATCGCCTCCGGTTTGCCGATTTCCGGCGTGATCACCCGATCCGAGCTGGCGACCAAGTGGATTCCCGGATCGCATGGCGGTACGTACGGTGGGAATGCTCTACCGTGTGCTGCAGCAGTCGCCACCGTGAAGGTGATTCAGGAAGAAGGTCTGGTGCAAAACGCACAGAGGCGCGGCGAGCAGCTACGTAGTCACCTGAGAGATTTGCAAGTGCAGTTCCCGGTGATAGGCGAGGTACGTGGCTTAGGATTAATGGACGCGGTCGAGTTCACCCGCAACGGGCAGCCGGATCCAGATACGACAAAAGCCGTGGCGGGCACGGCTCTGGAAAACGGCTTGATTTTATTGACCTGTGGCACATTCGATAACGTTATCCGCTGGATCCCACCGCTGGTTGTCACGCCAGATGAGATCGACCAGGGCGTGGACCTGTTTGCAAAAGCACTGCGCAAGTGCGCTTGATCGGATTGACAGCTGTTGTTGGGTAGATCCTCCCGGCGGGTAATACCCGGTGGGTTAAACCTGCTCAACAACAGCCGGTTTTCGACGAATTCGCCAGGCCAGCCAGGCGAAGATGAGACCAGTGAATACTGCCAGACCGGCGTACCGACCGATGGTCTGATTGTAGGATTGTGTCGCTTCCAATGAAGCGCCGAATAAGACCGGCCCGACCATATCAGCAACGGTCGAAATGAAGAAGACCACCGATGTGGCGACGGCTATCGAGGAAACCTGCACCACATCCCCCAAAACAGTGGATAAGATGCCCCAGGATGAGGCGACGCTCATCCCGATGACCACCATCACCATGCCAACCATCCAGCCTGAGCTGGACGAGTCGAGCAAGGTCAGCAGGATAAAAGAGATCACCGTCAGCCCGTTCACAATTGCCAGCAGCCCCAAACGATTTTTTCGAAATCTGCGATCGGCCAGAAAACCCCAAAACACCCGGCCGCCTATCCCGGTCAATTGAATTAAGCCAAAGAAAATCCCAGCCGCAACTGCTGAAATTTTTACGACATCCACCAGGTAAAGTGTCACATATACATCGGCGGACAGGCTTAAGGCATACAAGCCGTAGGTGAAAGCCAGGACCAGGAAAGTCACCGATAACAGCGGCGAGAGATCCCGAGGAGCGTTGGTTTTATGCCGAACGGTATCATCCTCAGGGATCCGGTTCCGGCTGAGAATACCACCAAGCAAGGTGGTCAGTCCGAGGAGAAGATATCCGGCCTGCCAGTCGATGTAAGCGCCCAGCGCGGGTAAAACCACCGCCCCGAGGAAACCTCCGAGGGGCACGGAGGCATAGATGATCCCCATTATGGCGCCTCTTTGCGCGGGAGCGATGCGAGTCGTGATCAGCCGGTTGACAAGCGGGATGATCCCCGCCCGTAATATCCCCAAAATAAACAAAGCGACCAACAAACCTGGGAAGGTGTTTTGTAGAGAAACCACCAAGAAGGCCAGCCCCACGCCGATCAGCAGGAAACAGCCAATAAAGTCCCCGCCATGATCGCCGCCATCACGTAGCCGTACTGGCCTTCGTCTATGCCCAGGCCCGAGCGGATGAAAGGCGCCAACAGGATGATCGAACGAACCGCCAGCGCGTCGATGCACAGCGCAAAAATGGCGATAGCCAGCATAACACGTTGGCCTTTCAGGGTGTCACCACCGGCTTGGGATATAGAATCCACCGGCACAACTGAAGTCTTACTTTCCATCCACCCCAGTCCTCATATCTTCACGGTTGTGGCATGTATCGCTCGGGATTGTAGCTCCTGATCGGCACGTCCGTATTTCCATCTAAAATCAGCTCGCTGATCACTTTGCCATGCACCGGCGCCAGTGTGATGCCGCTGTGGGAGGTGGCCACGAACAATCCAGGCACGCGATTGACCGAACCAAGATAAGGCCTGCCATCCTTAGGCAATGGACGGATGCCGGCGAAGTGTCGCACGACCTGAACGTCCTTCAATATCAGATAACGCCGGATGGCGTCGCTGGCGATCTTACGGGCTCCATCTGGAGTTGCCAGCCTTTCGGATTGGTCGCGCTCGTAGGTGGTCCCGAGCAAGATATTTCCCCGCCCGGTCTGGCGTGTGTTACCGGATGGGTAGATCATTAGCCTGCGCACGGCTTCGGTAACCAGGATCTGCCCGCGCTCGAAGACCATTGGTAGCGTGATGCCCGCAGTAGCCATCAGCGCCGCGCTGCCCGTCCCTGCAGCCACCACCACTTTACGGGACTGGAAGAACCCCTTTTCCGTCTCCACCCCAGTGACACCGGCCTCATCCTGGACAATCCGGATGACGGGTGTATGGGTCAGGAAGGTGGTCCCAAATTTCTTTGCCCCAGCAGCCAGGTTGAAGACCAGCCGGATCGGATTGACCTCGCCATCATGCGGGCAGTAGATGGCACCGACGACATCCGGGGAGAGGGCCGGCTCCAGATGGCGCGCTTCGCTGGCAGTCATGGCCTGCGCCTGGTGCGCCTGGCTGGCGGCATTCAAGCGGTTCATCACGTCGAGCTGTTTGTTGAAGGTCGCTTCGTCGAGATAAGTGGCGATCCCTCCCGGCTGGTTCAGCTCGACATCCTCATCGAATGTCCTGGCGAGCTCAGCGTGCAGCTTCGAGCTGAGCAGGTTTAGCTCCATGTATTCGGCAGGTTCTTTCCGCTGCACCCATACCAGACCGAGCGTTGCCGAGCTGGTGCCTGTGGCGATGCCATCGGCATCGATCACTGTGACAGATGAGCCCCGGCGTGCCAGGTGATAGGCGATCGAGCAGCCAATGACTCCAGCGCCGATAACAACTACCTCGGCCTCACCGATGATATGTTTGAGGGAATTCTGGGGCATCAAAAGCTCGGTCAGGTTGCCTTCCAGCAGGCAACCCAGTGGCCAGGCTTTACTTCTTTAAACTCTGGCTCTTGGTGTTTACATTGCTCCATTGCGATCGGGCAACGGGTGTGAAACCGGCAGCCGGTAGGAGGATTCAATGGGCTGGGCACATCCCCAGTCAGGATAATTCTTTTCCGCTTGCGGTCTGGAGCCGGCGCGGGTATTGCCGACATCAGCGCCTGGGTGTATGGATGCATGTGGTTCTGGTAGATTTCATTGCGGTCGGCCAGTTCGACGATCTTCCCCAGATACATCACTGCCACCCGATCCGAGAAGTGCCTCACGACACTCAGATTGTGGGCGATAAACAGGTAGGTCAACCCTAAATCAGTCTGCAAATCGGACAGCAGGTTGAGGATTTGGGCCTGGATCGAAACATCCAGCGCTGAAACCGGCTCATCGCATACGATGAACTTCGGGTGGAGTGTCAGCGCTCGGGCAATTCCGATGCGCTGGAGCTGCCCCCCTGAAAACTCGTGCGGGTAATGCTTGAGGTGATAGGATTCCAACCCAACTTTCTCAAGCATGGCAACCACGATTTCCTGCCGCTGTTTGGCGTTCTTCACGCCGTGTACATATAAGGGTAAGCCAACGCTCTCGGCGATCTGCAGACGAGGATCCAAAGACGAGAATGGATCTTGAAATACGATTTGCATATTGCGGCGCAGGTCATACAGTTCGCGTGGTTTTGCTTTTAAGACATCCCTGCCCCCATAGAGCACCTTGCCGGAGGTGGCCGAGGTAAGCCGCAGGATCGAGCGACCGACGGTCGTTTTCCCACACCCCGATTCTCCCACCAGGCCTAAGGTCTCACCGGCTTTTATCTTGAACGATACGCCGTCTACCGCCTTCACGTAGGCCCGGGTGCGTTGCATGATTCCGCTGCGCACCGGGAAATACTTTACCAGGTCACTAACCTCAACCAGGTATTCACCCACGTTTGAGCCTGTAGTCAGGTGATTGGTGTTGCCCTGTGATGATCCCATCATATGGCGCTCCGCATGAGAAGTACAAATCATCCTGTTTCAGATAGGAACTTGGGGGTCGTCCTGGCTGTGAGAGATCAATCGGTCGGGATCTTCGTAAAGCCAACAGCGCACTTTGTGGTTGGGGCTGGCCTCGATCAGGTTAGGCTCGCGCTCAGTGCAAATCGTCAGGTTGTGTTCGAGGCGGGCTTTACAGCGCGGGGCAAATTTACACCCGACCGGCAGGTTGATCAAATCACAGACAACCCCAGGAATGATATTCAACCGCTTCCGGTCTTGATCCAGGACGGGTATCGAGTCGATCAGACCGAGCGTATAGGGGTGCAGAGGTTGTTCGAATAGCGCCTCGACCGATGATTCTTCTACGATCCGCCCGGCATACATGACGGCCACCCAGTCTGCCATCTCCGCTATTACGCCAAGATCGTGTGTGATCAAGATAATGGCCATGCCCAGCCTGGCACGCAGAGCTAACATCAGCTCCATGATTTGCGCCTGGATGGTAACATCCAGGGCGGTGGTCGGCTCATCTGCGATCAGAAGATCGGGCTCACACGAAAGGGCGATGGCGATCATCACGCGCTGCGCCATGCCGCCGGAAAATTCATAAGGATAGTTTCGTACCCGGCGAGCCGGGTCTGGGATGCCGACCAGGTTGAGCAATTCCACCGCTCGATCCCGGGCCTGGCGCTTATCCATCTTGTTATGGACCAGGAGGGCTTCAACGATCTGGTCGCCAACGGTATAGACCGGGTTCAGCGATGGCAGCGGCTGCTGGAAAATCATGGAAATACGATCACCGCGGACCTGCTTCATCTCAGGGTCGGTCAAATCCAACAGGTCACGTCCCTGGAAATTGATGGATCCTTCTACAATTTTCCCAGGTCGCCTCAGCAGGCGAAGGATGGAGAGAGATGTGACGCTCTTCCCGCAACCGGACTCGCCTACCAATCCAAAAATTTCGCCGACTTTTACGTGAAAATCAACCCCGTCTACCGCCTTGACAACGCCTTCCGGCGTAAAGAAGTACGTTTTCAGGTTTTCTATTTCTAGCAGGCTGGGATTGGTTGATTTCGAATTATTCATTATCGAAAGGCCTTTGTTTCATACCTAGCCATACCAAAAACGCTCACCAGGTGCGCCTTTGCTGTGGATCAAGCATTAACATCAAGCCCTGACCGGTCAGAGTGACGCTCAACGTTGTAATAAAAATAACCAGGCCCGGGTAGAGGATCAGGGTGGGAACACGCTCCATGTAAGGCTGCGCCTCAGCCAGCATCGAGCCCCAATCGGGTGTTGGGGGTTGGATGCCGATGCCCAAGTAGGAAAGGCCAGCAATAATCAGTAAGGTATGCCCAAAGCGGAGAAACACCTGGGCTAAAATCGGCCCCAGGGTGTTGGGGAGGATGTGCTTCCGCATGATCAGAAGTTCTGATTCCCCGGTAGCTGCCGCAGCTTCAACATAGGTCTGTGAACAAATCTCCAGCCCTACCGCCCTTGCAAGCCGGGCGTAGACGGTCCACCCGGTGATGGTCAAGGCCAAAACCAGGGACCAGAAACCGGGCTTCAGCATCTCCACAATCATCAGTGCAATAATGATGCTCGGAAAGGACAAAAAAAGGTCGAGGGCGCGCATCAATAGTTCGTCCAGGAGGCTGCCTGCCCGCCGGCTGGCAAGAGAGCCCATCACGGTACCAACCGATGCGGATATCAAAACAGAGACGAACGATATAACCAAAGCCTGCCGACCGCCGTAGCAGATGCGGGAAAGCACATCTCTACCCAGGACGTCTGTGCCAAAGGGATGTTCCCAGGAAGGTGGCTTTAGACGGTTTCGTAAATCTTGATCTGTAGGATCGTATGGGACTAACAGTGGAGCGAAGATCGACACAAACAGGACAACCCCAAATATTGCCAAACCGTAAACGGCCGTGGGATGCCAGCGAAACCTCGGAACGCGTCTTAAATCTCCGGGAGCAGAAAGCCCCTCAACCGTAATATCCATACTGCTCATCAGGTCTCTCCGTTCAGCCTCCAGCAATTCGACCAGGGAGGATATAGATGCTTATCTCCCCTGTTGATCCAATCGGATTGCGGGGTTGAGAGCGATATAGCCAATGTCCGTCAAGGTGTTGATGACAATGGCCAGGGCCGTAATAAGCACAACGCCTGCCTGGATTACCGGCAGGTCGCTGGCAAGGACTGCATCATACATGATCCGGCCAATCCCGGGGACGGCGAAGATCACTTCGACGATCACCGACCCACCCAGAAGACCAGCAAGCCACAGGGTGATCATCGTGACGACCGGGATTAAGGAATTCCGAAAAGCATGACGCCAGATGACCTGCAGCTCGGAAACTCCTTTTGCCCGGACGGCGCAAATGTAATCCTTCTGCATCACTTCGATCATCGTTTCACGGGTCAAACGGGTGAAATAAGCGATTGGCCTTAATGCCAGGGTCACCGCGGGCATGATGATGTATAACGGCCCGCGCCATCCGGCGGAGGGCAGCCATCCAAGGTGTAAGGCAAATACCAGGATGAGCATGGGGGCAAACCAATATTCCGGGATGGCTACACCTGTTTGGGTAATGATGGCGATCAGGTTATCGATCCTTTTACCAGGATAAAGCCCCGCATACACTCCCAAAGGGATAGAGACAATGATCGCAAGCGTGAGTGATACGATGGAGAGGATAAATGTAACCTTTAAGCCGCGGAAAAGGATTTCACCGACAGGCGCCTGGCTGACATACGATTGTCCCAGATCCCCCCGAATGAGGTCTTTCAGCCAGTAGACAAATTGATAAGGCAGCGATTTATCCAGCCCAAGGTCTTCCCGAATGGCCGCCACAATTTCAGGAGTCTGCTCACGTTCGCCGATACGGGAACGCAAGATGGAGCTGGTTGGATCGATCCCGCTCAGGTAAGGATAGAGAAAGGCGATCAGAGCAACCAGGACGAGCAAGAAAGGCAAGATCAAGAGACGACGGATCATCAGCGCGTACATAGAATCTTATCCATCTCCTTCCGCCGGTTCGTGCACTACACCAGACAAATATTCACATCACCTATCTGTAAAACACTTATTAAGCTCAAAGGTTTTTCGGTGGGAATTGCAGGGTGAACTAGGCCCATCAGCCGGGCTAAATTCCAAGCAGCACCGGCAAACCCGTGAGATCATGTAGCTCTGTATATGGACCGTAGTCTTCCTGATTTCCCGGTCGTTTGTTTCGGTTGATCCAGACCCGTTCCCAACCGAGCCCGTGCGCCGGCATCATATCGTAATTGAAACCCTGGGCAACATGCAGGAGGTCTTCTTTGTTGCAGCCCAAACGCCGTAGGGCATAGTAAAAAATGGGCGGGGTGGGCTTATAGGCGCGCGCCTGCTCTGCGGTGATGACATCGTAGAACGCCACGTTCATGTTGTCAACATTGTGGGCAATCATATCATCTTCGGCGTTCGAGATGATCACCAGCTTGCAATACTGACCGAGGTGATCGAGAACCGGCTTGGTGTCTGGAAAAGGTCCCCAGGTAGGCACCGCAGCCACCAGCCGGTCGCCATCGCTGTTTTTATATCTTAACCCGCACTGATCCATGGCTTTCTTAAAGCTGGTGCGGAGTAAGTCACTGTACCGCTGGTATGGGGCATGACATTCGTAGTAGCGGACATCACGGAATACCACCAGGAAGCGATGCAGATCGACCAAGTCAGCCCGCTCCCCCAGGATCTCTACAGTAGTCTTGTTGATCTGAAAGTCGATCAGGGTTCCGTAACAATCGAACGTGATGTACTTAGGCAGCTTCATTTTTTTCTCCTTGAGAATAGTCTTCGTCAGGCTGGCTGGCACAGGCACGTACCTGGAATATGCCGCAGTCCTACCTGCTTATCTCCAACGACGATCCTATGCCAGCCAATCGTTCGATCTCTAGAAGAAACTCATCAGCATCGATTTATTCTGTCACATCCAGGTCGGCAGTCAAAACGAACCGCTCAAGCGGGTGGACCTTGAAATTGAGCACGTTGTTCCGGTAGCCATCCAGAATTTCTGTGTAATTCAAGAAATTACCCACCGCCTGTTCGTCAACCAGGATCGACTGGAGTTGGCGATAGATCTCATAACGCGCTTCCATATCAGTAAGGCCACGCGACTCGACCAGGAGCTTGTCGAAATTCTCATCGCAGAACAGATCCATGTTGTAAGTTCCTTCACAGGAGTAGTCGGAGGTGAAGAAACCCTCAGGATCGAAACTGTCCAGGACATGGTTGCGCGATACGATAAACATATCGTAGTTGCCCGCCAGGACATCCGGCTCCATTGGGTCGTACGGAGCAAGGCGAACCTCTACGGTGACCCCAACATCGGCCAGCATATCCTGGATTGCGATGGCGGTGAGAGGCAGGTTGGCGCGGGTCGGGTAAGTCCACAGGCCGACCGTTAGCTCGCCTTCCTCATACCCGGCTTCAGCAAGCAGCGCCTTGGCTTTTTCGGGATCGAATGGCTGGCCTACCAGATCGGGGTTGACCCACGGCTCGGAGGGAGCAATTGGGCCAATTGCCGGGGCGCCGACGCCTTCCAGGGTAGCGTCCACAATGGCCTGCTTATCTATGGCATAACCGATCGCCTGGCGCACCTTTAGGTCGTTGAAAGGCGGGCGGCTCATATTGAGGTGCAAGGTAGTGGTGCGAGGTGTTTCCATCCGCTCGACGGTAATATCCGGGTCCCCAGCCAGAATCGGCAGCTGCTCGGGCGGTACATGAATGTTGATATCGAGCTCACCGGTTTGCAGCATGCCGGAACGGATTTGGGGATCTGGCACAAACAGGACCGTGGCTTTGTCGAGCTTGACATCTCCTCCCCAGTAATTGGGGTTCTTGACCATGGTCAGGCTTTGATCGGGCACCTCATCGCTCAAGATAAATGGACCGGTACCTGTGTTGAAGGGGTCGATCGGACCGCTCTCCGCGATATAGGCGGATGGAGCCAGTATGCCCGTACACGGGCTGGTAAGCCGGTTGGGGACCAGGGCATCGAAGGTCGCCGTTTTTATATGCACCGTATACTCGTCAACAGCTTCGATTGACGTAAAGGTTTCGGCTGTAATGCCGCGTGGCGGTGTGGGCGCATTCTTGATGTAATTCAGCGCTTTAACCACCGCATCAGCGTTGAACGGCTCGCCATTGGTAAAGCTGACACCCTGGCGCAGCTTGAACTCCCAGGTCGTGTCATCGACCTGGGACCAGGACTCGGCCAGGCTGGGCACCATGTTGCCATCATAATCGACTTTCACGAGCGTTTCGAGCATGCCGATGTAGGACATCGAGAAGCCATCATTCGTCTCGATGGTCCAGCCTAGGCGGGGGTAAGACTCTGAGCCCAGTCCGACCGTAATTTCTTTCGGCCCGGCGGGCGCGGGCTCGGCAGTCGGCTCAACGGCCACTTCAGGCGTCTCAGCCACAGCCTCGGTTGCAGCGGGGGCTGCAGCGGTCGGCTCAGCTTCAGCAGGTTTTGCCGCCGGCTCAGTTGGAGCAGGTGGCTGAGCGGGAGCCGTAGTGGGGGCGGAAGTAGTGCATGCGCTCAAAACAACCATCATGATCAGCAGGAAAACAAGCAGCTTTTTCATCGATTCTCCTCCTCAGGAAGGATTTTGAAAGTGTCGGATTAAAGGTTTCTATTGTATACAACTATCGGGCTAGTAAATTCTTGACGTTCTTGCATCGTAGAAGTTATCTGGTGCTCGAACCTCCTTTCGTTATACACATAAGCTAATGCTCGAAGATTACAGATACACTGATTTCTTACAAAAAAATTTGGGGAATGCCGGGGGAAAAACGCGCGGCCGGGGTTGGGTCTACAACGGGGTCGCCGCCTTGACTTACTAAAGCCGTATCAAGAGTAGAGGTTTCAATTTTAAACAACACATCATCCTCGTACTGTTGGTTGAACAATCTCTTAATTCATATAGTGAATTTTGTTTTTATTATGTGAAATTATAGCAGAGATTTTTACGGTTGTCAATATCTATTAATCATAAATTCCGGTTGACAAATGGGAATTATTTTGCTATAATATTTATATAGTGAATACCGTTTTTATATTATAAACTAATAGTTTGATATGTGAGATTCTTAGAACCTGTTCCTAAACCGCCCAATTTGTTCAG
>Ga0209751_10005335_pt1 | contig 12127 bp, 9 predicted proteins | sample RifCSP13_1_FD_184019 | JGI IMG/M metagenome (GOLD analysis project Ga0209751, IMG submission 184019) | Soil microbial communities from Rifle, Colorado - Rifle CSP2_sed 13_1 (SPAdes) (version 2) | ecosystem: Environmental > Terrestrial > Deep subsurface > Rock core/Sediment | place: Rifle... | reverse complement strand
AGTCATCGAGCGTAAATCCATCCGAACGCGCGACCTGGGCAAGCAGTAATTGGGCAACCAGATCGTCGATCACAGCGCTTGTGGCATCTGCCGAGGAAACGGTTTTCCCCAATTCCGTTTGGGCGGCGGTGTAACGCCTCACTTCGGCATCAAAGTCAACGATTGTGATCCCCTCTCCATTGACGGAAAGAGCCATGGGTTCAGGTGTGGCGGTTGGAGGCTCGGGCGTGGATGTGGCTTTTGGGGTTGAATCAAATTCAGGGGTGGAAAATGCAGCGCACGCGGAGAGTCCGAGTGCGAGGGTCAGAAATATCCAAATAAATTTTTTGCTGTGAGGAAACATCGCCCCGAATTATATATTAAAAACGAAGGGGCGGGTCTTGGAGAAGCACCCGCCCCGAGCAAACATTTTAGTAATCCATCCCACCCATGCCGCCGCCAGGAGGCATGGCAGGAGCCTTATCCTTTTCGGGCATGTCGGTGATGAGCACGTCCGTGGTGAGGATCATGGCCGCGATGGAGGCGGCGTTTTCGAGGGCGCCGCGCACAACCTTGACCGGGTCGATGACACCCGCTTTGATCATATCCACGTACTCACTGGTCAGTACGTTGAAGCCGATGTTCTTGTTCTTCTTCTCGGCGGCAGTGCGGCGGACGGTATCTATGATCACCGAGCCATCCTGCCCGGCATTCGCAGCGAGTTTGCGGATGGGCGCTTCAAGTGCTTTCTTGACAATATTGATGCCAACGCGAATTTCTTCATCGATTTCATCACCCTTCAACATCTTATCTAACTTGCCGGAGGCGTTGAGGAGGGAGATTTCGCCGCCGGGGACGATCCCTTCTTCAACAGCCGCGCGAGCCGCAGAGAGGGCATCTTCCACACGGTGCTTCTTCTCTTTCATCTCGGTCTCAGTCGCGGCGCCAACACGAATGATGGCAACGCCGCCGCTGAGCTTGGCGAGGCGCTCATTCAATTTCTCTTTGTCGTAATCGCTGGTGCTCTTCTCGATCTCAGCGCGGATTTCCTTGATACGGCCTTCGATGTCGCCCTTCTTACCTTTGCCGCCAACGATGGTGGTGTTCTCTTTGTCAGAGACGACCTTCTCAGCGCGGCCAAGGTCTTGAATGGTCGCTGTCTCAAGCTTGCGGCCCGTCTCTTCAGAGATCACGGTAGCGCCGGTGAGCGTGGCAATATCCTGCAACATGGCTTTGCGGCGGTCACCGAAACCCGGGGCTTTGACGGCGAGCACATTCAACATGCCTCGCAGTTTGTTCAACACGAGGGTGGCGAGAGCCTCCCCATCGATATCTTCCGCGATGATGACGAGTTCGCGCTTGCCGATCTGGACGAGTTTCTCGAGCAGGGGAACGATATCCTGCGCCGCGGAGATCTTCTTCTCGTTGATGAGAACGTACGCATCGGAGATCACGGCTTCCATGTGTTCCGAGCTGGTGATGAAGTAAGGCGAGAGATAGCCGCGGTCGAACTGCATACCTTCGACATATTCCTGCTCGAACTGCATGGACTTTGATTCTTCGACGGTGACGACGCCGTCTTTGCCGACCTTGTCCATCACCTCTGCAATCAAGTTGCCAATTTCGGTATCAGCAGCAGAATTGGTAGCGACATGACCAATATCTTCCTTGGTATCAATCTTGACCGACATCTTGTGGAGTTCTTCGACAACCGATTCAGTCGCCATCTCGATGCCACGCTTGATAAGCATCGGGTTGAAACCGGCCTCGAGGGCCTTGAGACCCTCGTTCACGATCGCGTGGGCGAGCACAGTCGAGGTGGTTGTACCGTCACCAGCGATGTCATTGGTCTTGGTTGCGGCTTCCTTGAGCAGTTGCGCGCCCATATTCTCAAATGGGTCTTCGAGTTCGATTTCCTTCGCGACAGAAACGCCGTCATGCGTGATGGTGGGTGAACCGAACTTGCGGTCGATTGCCACGTTACGACCCTTGGGTCCAAGGGTTGCGCCAACCGCATTCGCAACGACATTCATGCCGCTCCTAAGCTTGCGGCGGGCGTCTTCTGAAAAGACGAGTTGTTTAGCAGCCATTGTTCATTCCTCCAGTTTTAGCCGTCAATGACAGCCAAAATATCATTTTCTTTCAGGATGAGCAATTTCTTGCCATCCACTTTTACTTCGGTGCCGGAATACTTTGCATAGAGCACCTTATCCCCAACTTTCACATCCATTGCGATGCGTTTGCCATCTTCATCGCGGTCGCCCGGACCCGTCGCCAGGATTTTGCCTTCCTGGGGTTTCTCTTTGGCAGTCTCGGGAAGGATGATACCGCCGGCAGTCACATCGTCCTGCTCGATCGGTTCCACAATCACGCGTCCGCCAAGGGGCTTCAACTTTAATTTGCTTGCCATACTATGCCTCCTGATTGGAATTTTGAAGTTTCAAGAATTTAGCACTCTTACTCGCAGAGTGCTAAATCCAATAATACCTATTTCACCGGGTCACGTCAAGGGGAGTGTAAAAATTCTTACGAAGCTCTGACACAGACAAGGCAAGGATTCCCCTAGCAGGCTGTCGGAGAGAAGTCTGTGGTGAGGAAAAAGCTCCAGTTTGAACCGCTAAGAGCGCAAAGAACGCGAAGTTTTAATGGTTTTCTTCGCGTTCTTAGCGTGCTTCGCGGTAAAAATTGCCTCAATTTGAGTTCTCCGACAAACTGCTAGGGAGTAGCTGTGGCTGTGGCACCTGTTACGACTTCTCCTGTTGCGGTCGGTAACGGAGAAATGGGCGTACTACCCTCTCCTAACGACGCACAGATAGACTCTCCCGCCTGAACAATGGAAATGACCGTTTGCCGGGACTCGGTATAGTCGTCGGGGTTGATATTGAGTTCCGTTCTCACATCCTGCATCACTTGCATGGCTTCGTCGCATTTATTATCTCGTGGACGGCTCAAGGCGGAGAGCACCGAACCATAAGTATAGTAATAAACGATTGTGTTCGGGGATATCTCCAGCCCTTGAATATCCACGGGATTCTCCCCAAGGTCAGGGAAGCACCGTTCCAGCCCGCGGCCTTTGCAGGAATCCTCCCCCGAACATCCATAGGTGGCACATTTCAGGGAAAAGATCGATCCTTCGTAGTTACGGGAGCGGAAGTAGACGATCCCAAGCTGTCCGTAAATGTCCGGGTTCGTGGGTTCATACTCCAATGCCTTTTGTACATTTCGCGCAGCGGCAAAGTATTCACCCAATTGGGAATACGTGCGTGCAATGGACAGGTGCGGTCCGGGATCTTTTATTCCGATCTGCTCATTGATGCGTACAGCTTTGTCAAAGTATTCGAGCGATTTTTCATAAACCGGACGTGCTGCCTCAGGGTTGGGATTATCAAACGCCAGAGCACGATAATTCGCCCCTGCACGCAGATATAGGAAGGTGAAATTGGGCTGAAGGACGATGGCTTTTTCGTATTCGCTGATCGCCAGGTTATATTGACCCAACGATTCCAGCAGGGACGCGTAGACGCGATGCACATCCATCAATGTATCGTCCTGCGCAAGAGCTTGTTTGATGTTCAAGTCCGCCTGATCCCATTTTTGCTGATCCACCAGAATCTCGGCATAATAAGCCAAAGCCAGTGTATTCGTATTATCCAACCGTAGGGCGGTCAGGGCATCCTGTTCCGCCAATCGCAGGAACTCCTGCACTTCTTCGGTCGTATAAAAATTTGAGTTTGCGTTCCAATCATGGGTAAATGCGCGAATGGCATGGACCGTGCTGTCATCGGGGGCAAGTTCGACCGCTTTGTTCGCCGACTCGAGCGCTTGGAGCAGGCGCCGCTTTTTTTCCTCGTTCGTAATAAGAAAGGCGGATGAATAGGTTTGGACACGCGCGAGCTTCCCCCAGGTTTGGGCATCGTTGGGGTTCACGCGCACAGCTTGCAGGTAGGCTTGAATCGCCGCGTCGAGGTTCCCGGCCGTGAAGTTCGCCTCCCCTTCCAACACGTAGGAATCCGTCGATCGCGTGGGGGTCGGTGTTGGCAGAAACAACGGTTGGATATTGCCTCGGTTGATTTGCTGCAACATCCACACTCCGCCAAGCAACATCACAACCCACAGGAACATGCGATAGACGTTTGATTGGGGCCTGCGATTGAAAAGAGGCCGTCTCGGTCTTACGTTCATGGGGTGGAAATACCCGTGGATGTCCCGGAGGGCGCATCGCCCGCCCCCGGTGTGGAGGTGCTGACCGCCGGGCTGTTAAGGTTTTCCTGGCAGATGCGAATGATCTCGCTGGCCGCGAAAACGGCATTCTCATCGGTGGGGATCTTGGTTTGAATTTCCTGTGCGATCGGCAAGGCTTCTGCGCATTGATTCGTGCGGGCCAGAGCCAGCCCAAACGTATAATAATATTCAGCCACGCGCACATCGTTGGAGAGGGGAATTCCCTCAACAGGCTGCCCTTCCGGGGTTACCCCGCCGTCCACTGTGAGACGCAATTGTTCCACGGCCTCCGTCCAAAAGAGGTTGCGGTAATACATGACCCCATAATTTCCACGCAAACGCGCATCCGCAGGGTTGTTCTGCACAGCCGTCTCAGCGTATTGCAACGCCTTGGCAAATTCACCGACACCGGCATAGGTGCGGGAGATATAAAAATCAGGCAGGGGGTCCGCAGGGTTGAGCACATCAGCCCGCGTGAACGCTTCGATCGCATCGTTCGAGACGCCCAATACCCGGTAATTTAACCCAAGCCGCAGATACAGATCAGAGACGCTATCGTTGTATTCAAGGGCGGTTTTAAATTCACCGATTGCCTCTTCATAGTTTTGTGTGGCTTCCAGGAGTATGCCGCGTGCGCGATGAGCTTCCATCGTATCCGGCGCAAGAGCCAGCGCAATTTTGGATTCCTCAATGGCCTTGGTTGTATTATCAAAGGACCCGGAATTGACGAGAATTTCGGTGTAATACGCGTGCGCCAGTCCGTTATTTGGGTCAATTTGTATTGCCTTTTCAATTTCGGAAAGCGCGTCCCCGTTACTTCCCTGTGCGTCCATTGCCCAGGCACGAACAGCATACGCCAGGGAGTTATTCGGGTCGAGCAACAGGGCGTTTTCGGCATTCGATTGTGCATCCGCCGGTTTACCCGCAAGCACCTGAGCACGCGCAATGGACACGTACAAGGCAGGGTCCTCCGGAGAGGATCGGATCGCCTCCTGATAGGCGTCAATCGCCCGTAAAAATTTACCATCAACGATCAACGCCTCGGCTTCGGTTACAAATGATTCGGGCGAACGCGTAGGGGTCGGGGTTGCCTCAAACGGATTCGGCTGCGCCGGCAGGTACACTTGGTTAAAGTAATATCCGAACAACACCACCAGCCCAAACACGGCCCAACCGAAAAGATTCGGGCGTCTGCGGCGGCGGTTCATGCTCCACTTACTGCTTCTTGGTAAATACATGATTTCATATTACCATCCGCCTTGAATCAGCGTCAAGCGAGGGAAATCTACTCTTACCCGCCTCTTATGCTACAATTCGTCCATGCAGTTCGAGGTCTTTACCCTCCTGCCCGAGGTTTTCCCTCCCTATCTTGAATCCAGCATACTCAAGCGCGCCAGCGAACGGGGATTGATCGATGTGCGCATCCACAACATCCGCGACTACACCCACGATAAACATCACACTACCGACGACACTCCCTACGGAGGCGGAGGCGGGATGGTAATGAAACCGGAGCCGGTCTTCGAAGCGGTCGAAACGGTGTTGGGACTTAACCCGCCTTCAGACAAGCCGGTTGCTGTTCCCGTTATCTTATTAACCCCTCAGGGACGCGTCTTTACCCAACGCGTGGCCAAGGAGTTATCGCGCCACGAACGCATTGCCCTGCTCTGCGGCCGCTACGAAGGCGTGGATGAGCGCATCCGCACGCATCTTGTCACCGATGAAATCTCCGTGGGCGATTATGTGCTCACTGGCGGGGAACTCCCTGCACTGACGATCATCGACGCGATCTCGCGACTCATCCCCGGCGTGCTCGGCGACCCCACAGGCGCAGAGGACGACTCACATTCGATGGGGTTATTGGAATATCCGCACTACACCAAACCACCCGAGTTTCGAGGCATCAAAGTGCCTGAAGTCCTTCAAAGTGGTAATCATGCCAAAATCGACCAATGGCGGAGGGAGCAAGCCTTGCTCCGTACCTACAAAAAACGACCCGATATGCTCGAGAAGGTGGTATTGAATGAAAAGGATTTGAAATTCATCGACCTGATAAAGTCAAATCTCAAAAATGGTGATGGTTGACATTTGAAGGAGAGGCAGGAGGAATAAATGAAATTCAGTTACAGTAGAATTTTTATACTCGGCTTCGGGTTTTTCGGAGTAAGTGTTTTGAACGCGCTCTATAATTCCTACGTTCCCAATTTTTTGCAAAGCAGATTTGGTCTTTCTACCAGCGTGATCGGCGTTTTCATGGCGCTCGATAACATTGCGGCATTAATTATCCAGCCGTCCGTCGGACCCTGGTCAGATAGGATCCGCACAAAGATCGGAAGGCGTATGCCGTTCATACTCGTTGGCGTTCCCATCTCCGCGATTGCATTCGGATTGATCCCTGTGGCGGCTATCCTGCCTTTTTTTGTTGCCTGCACCACCTCCTTTTTTCTTGCCATGGCATTCTGGCGGACTCCCGTTGTTGCCCTGATGCCCGACATAACCCCATCTGAAAAACGCTCCCAGGCGAATGGCATCATTAACTTTATGGGCGGCCTGGGCGCCATCATTGCATTTCTTGCAGGCAGTGCCATGTACAAGATCAACCCCGGGTTTCCCTTCTGGGTCGGTTCCGGGCTGGTGATTCTCGCTGCGCTCATGGTTTATCTCTTCATCAAGGAACCAACCGAGTTCGTTGAAACCGAAAGGTACAATATCATCGGAAGCCTTGTGGAAGTTTGGAAGGATCGGGATAAAAGCGCCATACGACTCCTTTTTGCGATCTTCTTCTGGTTCCTGGGCTACACTGCCATCGAAGCATTCTTCACCTTATATGCCAAGAACTACCTGGGGTTATCAGAGGCAGATGGAAGCCGCCTGCTTGGACACCTCTCCCTGCTCTTCGTGTTATTTGCGATCCCTTCCGGCCTGATCGGGGGGAACCTCGGCAGGCGAGGGACCATCTCCACCGGGATCATTCTGCTTGCGGGCGTGATATTTGGCATTTCGATCACACCCATTTCCACTCTTACCAATGTTTTGACAAAACTGCCTGTGCTGGGAGAAATTCCTGGCATCAGCATCTTTCTAATGCTTGGTGGAATCGCCTGGTCCTTGATCAATATCAATTCCCTGCCCATGGTTGTGGATATGACCAGTATGGAACGAATTGGCACCTTCACAGGCTTGTATTACCTCTTCTCCACACTTTCGGCCATCCTCGGACCCATTTCGAATGGCTTATTGATCGATCTTACCGGCGGCAATTACAACGCACTCATGTCACTCGCGCCGATCACCCTGCTAATCGCACTTGTTCTTATGTCTGGCGTTAAACGCGGGGAGGCAATTGCCTGACAACGGAATCAAGGAGCGGCGGGGCGGGATGCGGTTTTTTGTCATGCTCGTTAATGGGCGTCTTGTCGAATGTTCCAAGTAAAAGTATACTTGTGTCGAAAAAGGGTTTGTGATAACCCTGTATTCTAATTTCAAAGAGGAGAAGAATATTATGAAGAAGCTGTATGTGTTGCTCGCGGCGCTTTTGATCGCCGCCATGATTCTGCCCGCTTGCGCCCCGGCAGAAGCTGATTGCTCCAGCGCGGACACGTTCTGTGTCGGTCTGGTGACGGACGTTGGCAAGATCGATGACAAATCCTTCAACCAGGGTACCTGGGAAGGTGTTCAGCTTGCCGAAAAGGAATTGGGCGCTGTCGTCCAATTCATCGAGACGGTGGATGCCAAGGATTATGACAAGAACATTTCGACCTTTGGCGATGCTGGTTACGATGTGATCGTGACCGTCGGTTTTGCCCTCGGCGAAGCCACTATTGCCGCCGCTGCGAAGTACCCCGATGTCAAGTTCATCGGTGTGGATCAGTTCCAAGCCTGGCAGTTCGATGATGACGCCAGCAATGACGTCCCGAATGTTGCCGGCCTCGGCTTCCCTGAGGATCAGGCTGGCTTCCTCGTCGGCGCGCTTGCCGCTTCGATGAGCAAGACCAACAAAATCGGCGCCGTGTGCGGTACCGATGTGGTTCCTCCCGTTTGGCGCTTTGGTGAAGGCTACAAAGCCGGCGCTGCCTATGCCGACGGCATGAACGGCACGACCACTGAAGTATTTGTTGTGTACCACAGCGATGTTGGCTTCGACAAAACCTTCACCGATCCCGAATGGGGTGCGCAGACTGCCCAGTCCATGATGGATCAGGGCGCTGACGCGATCTTCGGCTGTGGCGGCAAGACCGGTAACGGCGCGATCACGGCCGCCGCCCAGGCTGGCGCCTATGCCATCGGTGTGGATTTGGACCAGTACCTGACCCTGCCCGAAGCCGCCCCGCGCATGCTCTCCAGCGCGGTGAAGCTCCTCACACCGGGCACTTTCGAGCAAATCAAGGCCGTGAAAGACGGTACATTCGTGGCTGGCAACGTTCTCGGTGATGCCGGTTACGCTCCATACCATGATCTTGATGGTGAGGTTCCCGCCGAAGTCAAGGCGATGATGGAGCAACTCAACGCCGACCTGCTCAGCGGCGCGGTGACGACAGGCGTCCCCCCGGTCAAGCCGTAAGCAGAAACAGCGCGTGCTAGAAAAAAGAGAAGAGGCGAGATAATGCCTCTTCTCTTTCTGTTTTTAGCCAGGTTTGTGATCTTATGACAACGGCTGGGGGTGCTCTCATGGAACGCATTCGGGCAGGAGCCTTTCCTCGTCGCTTATCCTACGTTTTTGTTGTTATAATTCGAAAACGATGATGGCTGGACTGGAGACCCAATGAAGGCAGAGACACAGGCAGACTCGGTCACGAAGGGATTTGCACGGTCAGCGCTGGAAGCGATGCTCATCCCGATTCTTTCGATTTTTACCGCGGTGGTTTTGGGCGGACTTATAATTGTCAGCGTGGGTGGCAATCCGTTTGTGGCGTATATCGGCTTATTCCAGGGATCGTTCGGTTCCACCCGGGCGCTCAGTGAAACCGCGATCTGGGCAACGCCCTATATTTTCGCCGGGCTCGCGGTGGCGCTGGCGTTCAAAGGCGGATTATTCAACATCGGCGCGGAAGGGCAATTGGCGCTCGGCGCCACAACATCCGCCTTGATCGGGTATGCGTTACCCCAGTGGCTCGGTGTTGACCTGCCGGCGATCATTCATCTTCCTCTTGTCATCATCCTCGGCGCAGGCGCAGGGGCGTTCTGGGCGGCAATCGTTGGTTACTTGAAGGCATATACAGGCGGACATGAAGTCATCAACACGATCATGATGAATTACATCGCACTGAATTCGATTTCATTCCTGTTGAACGGACCCATGAAGGACCCCAATCCCGAAAACGTGATCGCCCGCACCCCAATGATCGCCGAGGGCGCGCGCATCCCTCCTCTGTTCGACGGATTACGCGTGCACTGGGGTTTTTTCCTCGCCCTGCTCGTGGCATTCCTCGTGTGGTGGCTTCTCACCAAGACCACGCTCGGGTTCGAAATCCGTACCGTGGGCGCCAACCCAGATGCTGCCAAGTACGCAGGGATGAACGTAAAACGCATCATCATCCTTACGATGGCACTTTCCGGAATGCTAGCGGGACTGGCAGGGACCATCGAGGTCGCCGGGCTAAATTACCGGCATGAACTGGGATTCTCAATCGGCTATGGGTTCGATGCCATTGCCATCGCTCTGCTTGGCAAATCACACCCCCTCGGTGTAGTACTCGCCTCGTTCCTATTTGCCGCTATGCGAAATGGGGCAACCCGCATGCAATTCCTCACCCAGCTTCCCGTTGATTTGATCTCGATGTTACAGGCGGTGATCCTGCTCCTCGTCGCGGCGGATGCCATCGTACGCTACATTTACCGAATCAAATCGCAGGGTGAACGCGTCGTTCTCACTCGCGGCTGGGGAGGCTAGGAGACATCATGGACTGGAAACGTTTTGCCTTTATCTTCCTCATCATTGTCGTCCTCTTCGGCGTGGTGGTGATGGTTGGGATCAGCAAATCCTCTCCGATCATCACCATCACCAGTATGCTGGCGACGACCATCGCCGTTGCCACGCCGCTGACACTCGGCGCGCTCTCGGGGGTCTTTTGTGAACGGGCGGGCGTGGTCAACATCGGCATCGAAGGCATGATGCTGACAGCCGCCTTCTTCGGCTGGCTGGGCGCGATCTACATGTTTCACGTCTTCGGCCTTGATAAATGGCCCAGCATTCTGATCGGTCTGATGACGGCCATCCTTGCAGGTGCATTGATGGGGTTGCTCCATGCCGTGTTATCCATCACCTACAAGGTGGACCAGATCATCGGCGGTACGGTGATCAACATCCTTGCCGTGGGGTTGACAGGATTTCTGAACCGTCAGATGTTCTTCGGCAAGGCCAGCGCGTTCGGAGGAAACATCCCAAACTCGCCGGGAACCCTTTTGAATATTCACATTCCACTGACCGAGATCTTCACCCCGATATGCGGAGGCTCGACGAACTGCATGGACATCATCGATGCGCTCAATTCGGTCCTCGATCAACGCCCGATCGCCATCACCGCAATCGTTCTGGTCTTCGTCTCTCATTACGTTCTCTTCAAAACTCGCTGGGGGCTGCGCACCCGGGCGGTGGGCGAACATCCCAAAGCTGCAGATACGGTCGGCATCAATGTCGTCCGAATGCGCTATGCCAATGTGTTGATCGGCGGTGCGATGTCGGGCCTGGCAGGCGCCTACTTCACTATCGAATCTGTACCCTCGTTCGAACCATTGCTCACCAACGGGCGAGGGTTTATCTCACTTGCCGCCATGATCTTTGGCAACTGGTCCCCGATTGGCGCATGGGTGGCATCGCTATTGTTCGGTGCATCGCAGGCATTGCAAATCAAGATGCAGTTATTCCGCGACGTCATTCCTCCACAGTGGGCATTCCTGCAACAGTCCTATGTTGTTGGTCTCATTCCATATATTCTGACCATGATCATCCTTACCGGCATCATCGGCCGCACCACTCCTCCCGCGGCAGACGGGGTGCCCTATGAAAAATAACATGGAAAACGAAATCGTCTTAGACGCCAAGGGCATCACCAAGCGCTTCCCCGGCGTACTCGCAAACGATCACGTGGATTTCGATCTCCGCCAGGGGGAGATCCATGCCCTGCTCGGAGAGAACGGAGCGGGCAAATCCACACTGATGAACATCCTGTACGGATTGTATCATCCGGAGGCGGGCGAGGTCACCGTCGAGGGGAACCGGATGCAGCTCAATTCGTCGCGGGACGCGATCAAACACGGCATCGGCATGGTGCACCAGCATTTCATGCTCATCCCGGTCTTCACGGTGACGGAAAACATCATGCTCGGTGAGGAAACATCCCATCGCGCCGCGCCGAACGAAAATCCGCTCGTCAAATTGGACCGCGAGGAAGTGGCGCGAAAAGTAAGGGAACTCTCACTTCAATATGGACTGGAAGTTAATCCCGAGGCAATTGTTGGCAACCTACCCGTGGGGTTTCAGCAACGCGTCGAGATCGTCAAGGCGTTATACCGCAAGGCAAAGATCCTCATCCTCGACGAACCGACCGCAGTTCTCACACCCCAGGAGGCGGAAGACCTTTTCGTTATTATGCGCGAATTGACCAACAAGGGTGTTTCGATCATCTTTATCACACACAAATTAAAGGAAGTGCTCGCCGTGGCGGACCGGATCACGGTCATGCGCGCCGGGCGCGTCGTGGGCACAACCGTTCCGAAAGAAACGAATGAACCAAAACTGGCCTCGATGATGGTGGGACGCGAGGTGATCCTGACCGTGCAAAAAGACCCTGCAAAACCAACAGATGAAATCTTGAAGGTGGATGGATTACACGTGAAAGATGTGCGTGGTCTCGCAGCCGTACGCGGTGTTTCATTCAGCGTCCGTGCTGGCGAAGTGCTTGGCATCGCGGGTGTTCAAGGCAACGGG
>Ga0209751_10005334_pt1 | contig 12128 bp, 8 predicted proteins | sample RifCSP13_1_FD_184019 | JGI IMG/M metagenome (GOLD analysis project Ga0209751, IMG submission 184019) | Soil microbial communities from Rifle, Colorado - Rifle CSP2_sed 13_1 (SPAdes) (version 2) | ecosystem: Environmental > Terrestrial > Deep subsurface > Rock core/Sediment | place: Rifle... | reverse complement strand
CACCTCTCGACTCCATTTTTTCATGAAGCCGATCTTGTCATCGAAGTGCACATTCAACCAAATCTTACGGACTCCCATCTGTTCCAGCTCTCGCAATCTCATGAGGCAATCGTCCGGAGTTCCCACTATTGCGTAACGGCCAGCTAAATAATCTTCCAATCCACTTTCATTGACCAAGCGAGCATTAGTTGTGTTCTCGCCGGGTTTCTGATGTTCGAAATAGCTGTACTGTTTGTGAATTCGGTCCAGAACGTCCCGAAACTCGGGCGGGACATGTTTATTCTGATCGGGAAATCGCGCCAGGTGGTTGGCCTTTGCGGCGAGGAGCATCTTGATCTGCCTCATGGCTTCTTCCCTAGTGTTACCGACATTGCCGCATAAGCCCCACCAAATATCCAAGTCTTCCACACGCCGACCGGCTTTGGCGGCTCCCGCGGCCACGGCCGTCAACGCATCCTTTACGATCTCCTTTCCCACCCCATCACCATAGATGACGCCATCCGCGTGCTGCCCTGCGAATTCGAGAGTCTTCGGACCATGAGCGGAGACATAGATAGGCATGTCCGTTCCACTCCACGTTAGATGAAGCTCAGATCCTTGGTACAAAACTCGCTCGCCCCGCATCAGACCGCGAATACACTTTACAAACTCCCCCAAGGCGCCGAGCTTGATCGGCCGCAGGCCTATGTTGATCAGGGCGCTATCCCCCGTTCCTACGCCGGCGAATATCCGGCCCGGGGCTAATTCAGCCATGCTCACCAAGGCCGCGGCAGTCACCGTCGGATGGCGCGTCAACGCGTTTGTTACTCTCGGACCAATCTTCACGGTTTGGGTCGCCTGAGCGCCAGCCGTGCAACTTACATAGACCTCGCGGTAAATGGACTGGGAATCCACGAGCCCCACACGCTCGAACCCGCAATCCTCGGCGGCTCGACACCACTCCGCCACCTCTTTGGGATGGTTGGGAGCGAAGCTAATACCAAATGTTAACGCCATGAAACGCGATCCTCCGTGAAATCACTCGGCACCACCAATCTGACGTCCACCGCCACAACCCCTTGCCCCTTCTCTTTGACAATCAGTGGATTGATATCCATCTCCTTGACTACTCTTCCCAACCCACTGGCCAGCTCCGAGAGCTTCATCAGCACCGTCACTACCCCTTCGATGTCTCCCCCCGGCCGGCCGCGGTATCCGCGCAGAAGCTTGCCGATCTTCGTCTCGGAGATCATCTCGTAACAGTCTTCGACCGACAGCGGACACAGCCGCATAGATACGTCGTTCAGCAGTTCGGCGGTCACTCCGCCGGAGCCGAATAGAACAACCGGACCAAACTGTGGATCATGGGATATGCCGGCCAAGGTCTCCAGAGTCCCTCGAACCATTTCCTGAACCAAAACACCCTGCAAGAGAGCGTGCGGATGAAGAGAAGAGGCCAGCTTGATCAGGTCACGGTAGCACTGGCCGGCGTCATCCGGCGTCGAAATTCCAAGCCGAACAAAACCGGAATCGGAGCGGTGAAGAATATCCGGTGAGATGACCTTCATGGCCACGGGACCCCTCAACGTGCGAAACATCTCGATCGCTTCTTTCTCGCTGTGTGCAAGAAACTCCTGTGGAACCGGAATCCCGTAGAGCTTCGCCAACTCCTTGGCGTCCGGCTCGGCAATTCCCTGCTTTACTCTGCTCTTAATGAAGTCAACCGCTCTCTGGACAAGAGCAGCGTCGGGGCGTGCCGGCACATCATGCGCGAGCGCTCTTATGCCTATGCCGAAATACGCGCTCAAGGAGCGGATACAGACAGTCGCCTGCAGGAAGACCGGCATTCCGGCATTCAGCAACTGATCGCGCCAATTATCAAGCCCTCGCCCGCCGCTCCACAGAACCACGATGGGCTTTTTAATATCGGCCGCAACATTAGCAATGCGCTCAGTCCACAAACGTGCGGCAACGGGGCTCGCCACCAAAACAAGAAGCACAGCATTGAATACAGAGTCCTCTGCCAAGGCCAGGATAATCCTCTCCACTACCTCCGGGTTTCCCGAAGCCTGTCCGGTGAGGTCGATCGGATTCGTCAGAGATGCGAATTCAGGCAAGGCCTGCTGCAGGACTTCAGCGGAGTCGGGCGACGGCGGCGGGAGTTTGATCGAGTGGGCTTCGCATAGATCTGCCAGCAGGACGCCCTGTCCACCGGAGAGAGTCAAGATAGCGAGGTTATTTCCACCAGACGAGCCGAACTTGCTTAAAAGGTTACTAGCCTCCACAAGATCATCGATGTCTGCTACCTCCGCGACACCTACCCGTCTCATCGCCTGAGACCACACCTGCGAAGAACCCGCGAGTTTTCCGGTATGGGCTGACGCAGCCTCTTGGCCTTTTGCGGATTTTCCCACTTTACATGCGACGACGAATTTCCCCCGCTGTTTGGCTTTTTCCAGTGCCGACAGGAAGCGAGGTCCGTCTTGGACTCCTTCGACGAACAAACCGATCACTTTGGTCCTGGAGTCCTCGGCCAGATACTCGATAAAATCCGCCACGTCCAAATCCGCCTCGTTACCGACCGAGACGCAGTAACTCAAACCGATTCTTTTCTCCTGGGCCACATCCAATAAGACTCCCGCGACACCCCCGCTTTGGACCAGAAAAGCGATGTTGCCGGAGATAAAATCCGGACGATCGAACGCTCCGGATGTCCCGACAATCAGTTTCTCTAGAACATTGACGTAACCATTGCAGTTAGGTCCGCATATCCGCATTCCCGTCTCTTTCGCAAAGGCCGCGAGCTTTTCTTGTAAAAGCTTTCCTTCTGCGCCGGCTTCGGCGAATCCGGAGTTCAATACCAAAGCCGCCCCAACGCCTTTAAAGTGGCAATCTTCCAATGCTTCAAAAAGGCGATTGTTGGGGACCACCACTACCACGACGTCAACCTGAGCGGGAATATCCTTAACGTTTGCGTAACACTTGACGCCCTGGACCTCTTTGCGATTCGGATTGACGGGAAAAATCGCGCCTTTGAAATCAGACTTGAGAAGATGCTTCAGCGCCCGACCGCTAAACTTATCGGCTTGGTCCGACGCACCGATAACTGCGATGCTGCGCGGGTAAAACAATCTCTCTATAGCAGTCCTGACGTCCACTATTTTTCCCCGTGCTTGGGCGACATCGGGATTCGCCGCTCAGCCAGTTTATCTCCCGTTTTGTAGTACCCGCCTTTCAATGCCAACTCTGCTTCTTCCTGCGATTCCGCGTCCCACTGGCCCAACGAATATCCGTACCAAGGACTCTGAGGACGAAGCGGTGGTAGGCCCAGTTCCTTCTCCCAGATATCCTTGGCCTTTTCCATGTATTCTTGGGCCGGCAAGGCAACAGGCGGGAATGGCTCCTTCAAGGTTGCATTCATCATCATGACTGAATACTCCGCGGAACGTTCTTCGGCCTCTTCCATTTTATCCATTTCGTCGCCCGCGATCCGAAAAGGCGGAGCATGTCCCTTTTCACGTCCCGCAACGATCCGCACGTCCTTTGCGGGCTCACACCTCATCGTGATCGCCCAGTTGACCGCGTCGGCATCTTTCGGGTCGATATCATCATCGACTGCCACGACGTATTTGCCCAGCTCTTGCCGAAAGGCCAGAACCCCGTGGAGCGCCCGCCATACCTCGTATTGAGGCGCACCGCGACGACACTGAACCACGACGTAGCGCCGCAAGTTAACCAGTGGTTCGTACAATCCAACTGCGGTCACCCATTCATTGCTCGAGTGCTCTCTCAAGTATCGTAAAAGCATCGCCTCCATTCCGATCTCTTTGAGCTTACTGGATTCGCTGGGAGTCACCTGGCTGAGAATGCCGACAAAGACAGGCTCTTTCCGATGCGTGATGCAGCTGATCTCGAAGACGGGATTCATGATGCGTGGGTGGATATAGCCGTGGGATTCGCCGAAGGCTCCTTCGGGTTCGAGGAAGTCGGTCCTGATGATTCCCTCCAAAACGATCTCGGCAGTAGCCGGGACTTCTAAATCCACGGTTTTGCATTTAACAAGCGGGATGGGTTCGCCTGCCAATCCTCCCGCCACTGCGAGCTCATCAACACCGTAGGGCACCTTTTGCACGGCGGCATGCGTCACAACCGGCGGCCCGCCCACAACCAGAGCGGCTTCCAGATGCTTTCCGCGAGCGAGTGCCTGCCGCCAGTGGATGTTCAACTGTTGGTTTGCCTGGGGACCGGGACACACGCCGGTCCGTCTCCGTCCTTTTACCTGCGCTCTATAGTTGCCCACGTTGCGGATTCCGGTCTCGAGATCCTTCGTGATCCACTGGGCGCAGGTAAAGTAAGGAGCGTTATCAAAGCCCGGCGTAGATATGGGAACCGCAATTTCGTCCAACCCCAGCCCTTCTTGGTCCAGTTCATCGCCCATATGGACCTCTTCATGCACAGGTCCGCTCTCGACCATAATGGGCTCGATCGGATGAGCCAAAGCATGCTGCCACTTTTGAACGATCTCTTCGGGCTCGCACCCCATGCCCAACGCATACACCCACCGCGATGCGGCAAGCCCGCCGACCAGCACCGATCCTTTGTATTCTCGCCGGGCGTCGATCACGTTCTCAAAAAGAAAAGCCTTCCTGTCCTCTTCACGGATTCCGCCTCTAAACTGCCACCGAACGATCGGATGAATTTCCGTGTCCTTATTAGAGGGCCGTTTAACTCGAACGAGCAATCCTCTTTCTTCGAGATTTTTTATATGCTCGCGTACGTCCGTGGGTACTTTCATCCTGAACGCCCTCCCCACAAAAATAGACCTTGTCTCTTTGACTCTTAAATTCTCGAGCTTAGCCCTGGTCCCATTTCTAAAGCGGCCGTAGCCTCGCCAGGTCAGCCGAAGATTTCAGCGCTGCCGCAAGCAGCCCGCCGTCAACTTCAATGGACTCGCCCGTGATGTAATCGCCTTCTTCCGACGCGAGGAACACGGCAAGGCGGGCTACATCCTCCACGGCCCCAATCCGCCCTAAAGGTATCGTCGCGTTGCGCCGAGCTAGTTCACCAGGCCGCTGATAAGCTGCCTCGTTCCTGCGCGTTCTAAACCAGCCGGGACTGATAGAGTTAACCCGAATTTTCCATGGAGCCAGCTCCACGGCTGCCTGAAGGGTGAGGTTTTCCAAAGCAGCCTTGCTCATGCTGTACGCGCCTCTGCCGGGATAACACGAACGGGCCGAGATAGAAGAGATGTTGATGATACTTCCCCCTCCGGCAGATCTCATGACGGGAGTGACCGCCTGGATGCAAAGAAACGGTCCCTTCACATTAACCTCCATCATCCTGTCCCAGTCAGATTCAGATAAATCGGCGAGGTGAAAGCTCTTATCGGCCGGCATTGCCGCTGCCGCGTTGTTCACAAGGATATCCACTCGACCCCACTCCTGCACGCACCGGCGCACTGCATCCTTTACGTCTTCACCTCTCGCCACATCGCCATAGATTCCCATCGCCCGGGCGCCTTTGCCTCTAAGCTCCGTCTCGGTATCCTTGGCCCATTGGGCCTCGATATCGAGGATGGCTACCGCTGCACCCTCGACGACAAACAGGTCCACGATTCCACGGCCTATGCCACTGGCTCCGCCGGTAACCAGCGCTGTCTTGCCTTGTAATCGGCCCATCTTCACCTCTCTCTCGTCACAATTTGTTCAAGATACGGTCGGCAAATATCCGCAACAAATTCTCGGCATCCGGATGAATGAACGCAAAATTCATCTCGTCAATGCCCGTCTTCGCCAAAGCCCGCACCCGGTCCAAACACTCCTCCGGGCGCCCGGCTAGTGCAAACTTGTCCACCAGACTATCGGTGACGTGTCCGGCATAGGCCGCGTTCAACCGGAGATGTTCCCGGGGATCGTAGCTTTGCCTAACTCTCTCCACCGCTTTTAGGTCCTTGTCGTCGAGATCAGAGGGCACTTTCCTTAAAACCACAACTCCCACTTGAGAGCGGACATAACGCTTAGCATCCGGATCGTCAGAAATACAAGTAGGGATACGCGCGGCAACTCGAATGTCTTTCAAGCTGCGGCCCACCGCGCGTGCCCCATCCTCCACGCTGCATAAACCCGAACGAACATATGCGGGCTCGGCGCCGACGTTCAATAATATGCCGTCGGCGATCTCCCCCGCCGCTCGCGCCGACCGCGGGCCGGAGCCCGCAAAGTAGACAGGGATCGATCTTGGCGACGATTCTGCATACGACAGACGGGAATAGACTCCGTCCACAAAAACTTCGCGCCCCGCCCAAAGATTACGAATAGTCTGGACAGCCTCCATGAGATGCGCGATCTTTGCCGGTCGCTTCCCGATGTCCTTCACGGCCGCATGGCCAGTGCCGATGCCCATTCTGGCTCGCCCGGCGGTCAACTCATCCAATGTGTACATCGCCGAGGCGGTTACCGTGAGGTGTCGCGTCAGAGGATTTGTGACCGAAGTGCCTAAAAAAATCCGCGACGTTGAGCCTCCGACCGCGGCCAATGTCACATACACATCGCGCCACCGGCACTGGGCGTCGTTCAGCCATATGCCGTCGAACCCCAAACTCTCAACCAGCTGGGCCCTTTGAATTGCCTCAGAAACCGGTCCGGACTGATAGAATCCAACACTCAACTGCATTGCATTGACCGTACGCTGGCTGACTCTCAGCTCCTCACGCTAAGCGCATGGCGCAAAGAGCATAGCGATCAACTAAGCGCTTAGCCCCAGGCTCTTTGCCCTGCTTCGAAGTCGCTCCGTTGCTTCCCAATCGATCGTCAGCATTCCTGGATCCACGACCACTCCGTAATCGTTCTCGGCCTTTTCCACTGAAAGCAGTCCAGCGGCAATATCGCCAACGACCGCCTCGACAGGTCGCTCATGAGGGTTCCCGTACCCTCCACCTCCCGCGGAATAAAACTCTGCGATATCGCCCTTAGCAGGCCTGTACAAAGTTGTTTCTAGGCATTCGGTAATTTCTCCACTGGCCTTTCGCACGCTAACCCGGCCGGGAACCGCGGGAAGGCCTCCTATCAATCCAAAAGGTGCCGTTTCTCTACTGCCACTGCCAATTTGGATCGATAGGGAGGTGCCGTTATCCTCGAATTGAACCCGGAAGCAAGTGCCGTAACCCCCGCGCCATTGTCCGGCGCCAGCGCTGTCCTTTCGGTACTCGTATTCCAAAATCAAGTGGGGAAAGGTCATCTCATGGAGTTCAGGGTCTGGCACCCTTGATCCACCCATAGAGGAGACGGGACTTATATGACTCCAGCCGTCAAAGCCGAAAGTGGCTCCGCCACCCCCCTTGGTAAAATGGAAGATAAACGCGGCGTTCCTACCCGTTCTGGGATTGAAAGCGGTCCCGGAGGCGGCGTTCGCGCGACCCCACGCAGCCTGCACTAAACTTGGCACGGCCTGTGACAGTGCAAGCCACACCGTCTCCACGATTACCGCGCAAGTGTCGACCGTGCACCGCGTAGTTGGCATCCCCTCTCTCGGATTGACCAGGGAGCCTTCAGGGGCGAGAACATTCATAGGCCGCGTTGAGCCTTCGTTGACCCTTACGTCAGGCGCGATCGTGGAAAAGACCCCGATATAACACGACGACACGGTATTGGGATAAGAACTGTTGTAGTAGATCGGGATTTCCGAATCCGTACCCGTAAAGTCAAAATGCAAAGTGTCCCCTCTTGCGTGAAGGCTCAGCTTGACAGTTGGACGTTTGCCGTTTTCCAGGATGTAATCAAGCTGCCTTACCGCGCCATAAATACCATCCGGAATATCACGAATACGCGCGCGCATTTGCATTTCACTCATAGAAAGCACATGCTTGATCGCTGCATCGACATTTTTCGTACCGTACTGCTGCAACATCTGCCAAAGCGTCTTCTCGCCGATGCTGCACGCGCCCACCTGACATTGAAGATCGCCCTCAACGAGAACCGGCAATCGAACATTCAAAAGGATGAGATTCCACAAGTCGCTGTTATAAATACCCCGGCGGTAAAGCTTGACCGGAGGTATCCTCAACCCTTCCTCCCAGATGTTTTTGGCCTTTGGATTGTAAACTCCCGCCCCGCCGCCTCCAATGTCGGCGTGATGCCCTTTGGCCAGAACCCAAAATCTCAGCCGTCCCTCGAAAAAGACCGGTTTGACAATGGTTATGTCCGGTAAATGATTGTTGCCGTGGTATGGATCGTTGACGACCATCACGTCTCCCTCGTGCACGTCGTCATCAAAGTGATCGCTCACTGCTTTTATCGCAAACGGGCTAGCTCCCACTAACACCGGGATAAATGCGGTTTGAGCCACAAGGCGAAGCTGGTTATCAAATATAGCCGTTACAAAGTCCATATTCTCGGCAAAAACGGGAGAACGCGAACTGCGCAGCATTCCGGCTCCCATCTCGCGTGTAGCGGTTTCCAATCGGTTCGCGATAATAGTTAAAAGGATCGGGTCTACGCGTTCACTAGACATCCCGACGCCCTCCTCGGATATTCGTCTGGCCTCGATCAGTTCCACGTCCGCGATTCCTCCGAAAGCATGTCTCTCTTACGCCCCTCGGCCTCGAGGTGAAAGCCGCCGCCCGGTCGAAGAGCCTGCGCATCCGATAACCAGCGGTCGGAATAACCACCTGCCCATTGCGCGGGCTCGCAGCGCGGGTGGCGGCTTTCACCGTCAACTCCAGTCTCGGAGAATCCCTCGACCTCTATTTCAAATCCTTGCTCTTTAAGGAACGGAAAAATCCCGCTTTCTCCAAATCGACTAGGGCTCCCTCTTCCACAAAGTCCTGAGCCCTGGCCTGTTTCGCTTCGGGACGGCTCTTGCCCAGGAAATCAAGGATCATCTGGACGCCAGCCAGGTCGGTTTTCGGCGGCAGAGAGATCGTTTGGGAATAGATTTCATACATGTCTTCCAAAGCCTCCCTGTCGCTCAATCGAGTCCATTTGGCGACAACTTTAAGGCTCCGCTCCTTTTCAGTCTGCAAAATACGACCTGCCTCGCTCGTAGCCCTTAGAAACCGTCCCACGATATCCGTTTTTGTTTTAAGAAAACTTCTTCGCACCGTCACTGAAGTCATCGGAAGGGAACTTCCAATGTCAGCGAGGTCTAATAGAATTCTTAGCCCCGCTTTGCGGACCCGTTTCACTTCCTCAGCCGTAACCACTGTAGCATCCAAGTTTCCAGATGTTAGAGATTGTACCCGCTCGCGAGTGCTGCCCGCGCGCAGTACGAAAACCTTACTCTCGTCAATCCTCCAGTGTTTTAAAGCCATTTCGACGACCAGCGAGTTGACACTTCCAATGGATAAAACGCCAATTTTCTTGCCAATTAAATCTGACGGCTGGGCAATTCGAGAGGTCGTAACGAAGCTGAATGGATTTTGATTGTAAAAGGTTCCCACAATTACGGGGTCGGCGCCCGAAAGGGCCGCAACAATAGAAGTAAATCCCTGGCCCAAAACGAATTGAATTTCATTGGCAATCAGCGCCTGGGTTGCTATGGCGCCCCCGGGGATACGGATCACATCGACTTCAAGACCGTGTTTTTTAAAAAATCCTAAATCGTTCGCAATCCAAAGCGGAGCCTGGCTTCCCGTTGTCCCGATATAGCTTGCCTTGACTTTTTCCTGAGCATCGACAGAAGCCAGCGAAACCGTTAAATAAACAACTGCAACAAAATGCACGGGGAGGAAAAAGGAACGGTGCCTTGCAAACATACAAGCTGCTCCTTTAGTTGGTTACTGGATGATGAGACAAATTACCTGCGCTTGAAGTTCGTTCTTGAAGGCGTGGCTTCATGGCTTCCATCCCCTGTTTTTCAAATCCCTAAGCGCCTTTCTGGCAAACGAAAAATCAAATATCTTGTCCAAAGGCGGCGGTTGTTTAAGCCCCGCGCGCTCCAGCAGATACAGGAGCGAGGATTTCTGTTCTTCTTCGTTTGCTGTCCCGTCTTCAGTTGCGCTCAGTCTGATGTCGTCATAGAGCCGGGCAGCATACGGCTCATTCTCTCGCAACACCCGGGCAAGTATCTTACTTGTCCCGAGACGGTTCTCGCGGAAATAGAGCAGACCTTTAAGATTGCCTCGAACGATTTTTTCAACCAGGCTTGGATCGGTTTTAATCATTTCCTCACGCACGATCAGACTATTGGGTAGATCCGCGTAATTGCCCTCTTTCAAAAACGAGAAAAGTTCGCGGAACCCCGCTTCTTCGGCCACAAGTTTTTCCCAGGGGCTCAAGATCGCAGCATCCACAAACCCTGTTTTTAGGGCGAGAATACGCTCTCCTCCTGTGCCCACCGCCAGGATCGCCACCTCTTTAACACCACGCTTGTTTAAAAGATCCTGCAACAGGGAGTCGGGGCCGCTACCGATGCTGGAGACACCCACCTTCTTTCCCTTGAGTTCTTGTATTGAGCGGATATCCGGCCTGGCGTATATGGCATAGTGGGGTCGATTAAATGTCGCGAATACAAGCCGCAAGGGCAAACCACGGAGAATGGCCAGAAGTCCCCCGCCACCTAGAGTGGTGAACTCCACGTTTCTGGAAACCACAGCAGTTACTGAGGTTGCCGCGCGCATTAAGACGAGCTCCGAGTCCAGGCCTTCTTCTCGCCAGTATCCCATCTCCCTGGCTACAAAATGACTGATCGCGGAAGTTGTCATTGCGGGAATGGCTATGCGGACTTTCTTCATTTCCTGCGCCGCGGCCAAATCATAGAGACTAAGAAGCGCTACGAAACCAACAAGTGCTTTCAACTTATTCCTTTGGGCCCAAAGCAGACAGAAACAACGCATAATTCCTCCTTTCCCACTTAGACCCGAATCGCGTAACCTTGCAACAAAATTCGGGACCGCTCGTCTGCGGAGTACTGAACTTCCCAACATCCGCGTAGGAGCTCTTCAGGCATAGCCTAAAACGATGATCAAGGCACCAGGTCCGGTATGGGCCGCAGGCGCGCCAGTTCAGCGGAAGATTTCAGCGCGGCCGCAAGCAGGCCGCCGTCAATCTCAATGGACTCCCCTGTGATGTAGTCGCTCTCCTCCGACGCGAGGAACACGGCAAGGCGGGCCACATCCTCAACAGCCCCAATACGCCCCAGGGGAATCGTGGCATTCCGCCGAGGCAGTTCACCAGGCCTTTGGTAAACCGCCTCATTCATCCGCGTTCTAAACCAACCTGGGCTGATAGAGTTAACCCGAATCTTCCATGGAGCCAGCTCCACGGCTGCCTGAAGGGTGAGGTTTTCCAAAGCAGCCTTGCTCATGCTGTACGCGCCTCTCCCGGGATAACACGAACGGGCTGAGATGGAGCTGATATTGATGATACTGCCTCCCCCGGCGGCCCTAATGACAGGAGCGGCAGCCTGGGTACAGAGAAACGGTCCCTTCACATTCACGGCCATAATTCTGTCCCACTCAGCTTCAGATAATTCGATCAGAGTGGGGGTGCCCTGCACCGAAGTTCCCGCGTTGTTCACAAGGATATCGAGGCGGCCCCACTCCCGTACGCAGCGCTGCACCGCCTCCTGCACGTCCTTGCTGTTCGACACATCGCCATGGATGCCGAGAGCCTGAGCACCTGCGCTTTTAAGCTGAGCCTCGGTATCTTTGGCCCACTGGGCCTGGATTTCGAGAATGGCTACACATGCGCCTTCGCCGCCAAATAGCTCTGCAATCCCTTGCCCTATACCGCTACCTCCGCCAGTGACTAGCGCAACCTTGCCCTTTAACCGATTCATAATAAGCCTCCCTATAATTTCTCTATGATGCGCCGGGCAAAAGTCCGCAACAGACTCTCGGTATCCGGGTGCATAAAGGTTAGATTCAGTTCGTCGACGCCAGTTTTGACCAGGGCCCGTGCTCTTTCCAGACACTCCTCCGGGCGACCGGCGAGCGCGAATTTGTCCACCAGGCTACCAGTTACGTGCTCCGCATAGGCCGCATTTAACCGCAAATGGTCTTGAGGATCGTAGTCGCGGCGTATTTTCTTCACGGCTTCCAAATCCCTCTCATCCAGATCAGCAGGCATTCTGCGTAAGAAAGCAACCCCTACGCGAGACCGGACATAGCGCTTGGCGTCTGGATCGTCGGAAACACAGGTGGGAATACGGGC
>Ga0209751_10005331_pt1 | contig 12131 bp, 15 predicted proteins | sample RifCSP13_1_FD_184019 | JGI IMG/M metagenome (GOLD analysis project Ga0209751, IMG submission 184019) | Soil microbial communities from Rifle, Colorado - Rifle CSP2_sed 13_1 (SPAdes) (version 2) | ecosystem: Environmental > Terrestrial > Deep subsurface > Rock core/Sediment | place: Rifle... | reverse complement strand
GTCCTGATGCGACGGCTCCCGCTAGTGATCTTCGTTGCCGCCGTCGTCGGCGTGGGGGTGATGCCCGCCTCGGGCTTCGGGCGGGGACCGTCGCCGCCGCCTGGTCCTCCCAGCACGTCGTCCCCGCCGGTAGCCAGCCCCGCGGACCCGCCATCCGACTTCAACGGCGACGGCGTGGACGACCTGGCCGTCGGGGTGCCTCGAGAGGATGTCGGTGGCGTGAAGAACCAGGGAGCCGTCAACGTTCTGTACTCGGGTTCGACCGGGCTCACATCGGAGGGGAACCAGCTGGTCTACCAGGATGCTCGCGGCGTCCCGGATACCGGCGAGCCGGGCGATCTGCTTGGCTTCGCGCTCGCGGCCGGCGACTTCGACGGCGACCTCCGCGGCGATCTCGCGATCGGACTGCCGTACGAGGACGTCGGCGACGTCCGGAGCGCCGGCGCGGTGCTCGTGATGTACGGCTCTTCCGGCGGGCTCGTCCGCAGAGGGAGCCAGTGGTGGACGCAGGGTGCGGGCGGGATTCTGGATTCGCCCGAGACAGGGGATCAGTTCGGCTACGCGCTCGCGGCCGGCGACCTGGACGGCGACGGCAGGGCGGATCTGGCGATCGGCTCTCAGCGGGAGGACTTGGCGGGCCTCGCGAACGTGGGCGCGGTCGCCGTGATGTATGGATCCGACACCGGCCTGTCCGCGGTCGGGAACCAGCTGTGGGTCCAGGGCGCCGGTGGGGCGCCCGGAGTCGCCGAAGCGAGGGATCAGTTCGGCGCCGCGCTCGCCGTCGGCGACTTCGACGGCGACGGACGAGCGGACCTGGCCGCCGGCGCCCGTTCCGAGGACGTTGGACTAGCGGTTGATGCCGGCGCGATAACCGTTCTGTCGGGGTCGGAAACGGGGCTCACAGGTTCCGGCACCCAGTGGAGCCAGGACGACGTGAACGTAGCCGACACCGCGGAGTCCGGCGACGAGTTCGGCTTCACCCTGGCGACCGGTGACATAGGCGGCGACGGGGCCGACGACCTGGCAGTCGGCGTCCCGGGTGAGGATGTCGGTCCCATCGCCGACGCCGGAGCGGTCGCCGTCCTGTACGGGTCGCCGGGTGGTCTGTCGGCCGCCGGGAACCAGGTGTGGCACCAGGAGGTGTCGGACGTGCCCGGAGTCGCCGGCAACGGCGACAGGCTCGGAAAAGCGATGGCGATCGGCGACTTCGACGCCGACGGCAACGACGACCTGGCAGCGGGCGCCCGCTACCACGACGTCTCGGGGGTCAGGGACGCGGGCGTCGTGAACGTGCTCTACGGGACGGCCGATGGGCTCTCCACAGCTCGGGCGCAGCTGTGGACTCAGGACATGGCCGGCAACCCGGTCGAGGAGCTCGATCACTTCGGAAGCGTGCTCGATGCGGCCGATCTCGGCGCGGGGCCGGCCGAGGATCTCGTGATCGGGGCGCACTTCGAGAGTTGGGACACGCGAAGGTACGCCGGCGCTTTCCACGTCCTGTACGGATCCTCGCTCGCGGGTCTCGGCTCGACCGCTAGACAGGTTTGGACCCAGGACAGCCCGGGGGTCCTCGAGGTCCTCGACGCTTACGACTACTTCCCCTTCGCCCTCGCCGCCGGATGACGCGGTGGACGCCCCGGGGCGCGGTCGGGCGGTAGTGTTTGGCCGGAAGCCCGCAATCGGGGGGAGGACCACGGTGGACTACATCCGCGTGGGCTCGCTGGCTGAGGTGCCCGAGGGGGAGCTACGCGCGTACGATCTCTCGATCGGGCGCGTGGCGCTGGCCCACTTCGAGAACGAGATCCACGCGGTCGGCGACGAGTGCACACACTCGGGGTGCTCGCTCGCCGAGGGAGCGCTCTCCGACATGGAGCCGGAGGTGGAGTGCCCTTGCCACGCGAGCGTGTTCGACCTCCGCACCGGCGAGCCGATCGACGGGCCCGCCGAAGACCCGGTACCGGTCTTCCCGGCCCGGGTCGTCGACGGCTGGATCGAGGTCGCGGCGCCGGAGGAGGAGCCATGAAGCTCGCGATGATCGGACTGGGCCGGATGGGCGGCAACATGGTCGTCCGCCTGCTGAGGAACGGCCACGAGGTGGTCGCCTTCGCCAGGAGCGAGGCCTCCCGCACGAAGGCGGCGTCGATGGGTGCTGAGACGGCGCCCTCGCTCGCCGCGCTCGTGGAGCGACTCCCCTCGCCGCGCGTGATCTGGACGATGGTTCCGGCGGGCGACACGACAGAGGGCGTGATCCGGGAGCTCTCCGAACTCCTCGAGGCCGGCGACGTGATCGTCGACGGCGGCAACTCCAACTACAGGGACACGAAGCGCCGCGCCGCCGAGCTCGCCGAGCGCGGCATCCGCTTCCTCGACTGCGGAACGAGCGGCGGAATATGGGGGCTCGAGAACGGCTACTGCCTCATGGTCGGCGGGGAACCCGAGGCCGTACGGATAGTCGAGCCGGCGTTCCTCGCGCTCGCGCCCGAAGGTGGTTACGCGCGCGTCGGGCCGTCCGGCAGCGGGCATTTCACGAAGATGGTTCACAACGGCATCGAGTACGGCATGCTAGCCGCGTTCGGTGAGGGCTTCGAGATACTCGAGCGGTCCGAGTTCGATCTGGACTTGGAGGGGGTCGCCGGCATCTGGCGCTACGGCAGCGTCGTGCGCTCGTGGTTGCTCGAGCTGCTGCACGACGCGCTCGAGCGGGATCCGAAGCTCGAGGCGGTCCGCGGCTACGTCGAGGACTCCGGCGAGGGGCGATGGACGGTGCAGGCCGCGATCGACGAGGACGTACCTGCTTACGTGATCGCGTCGTCGCTCTTCGCGCGCTTCGCGTCTCGCCGGGACGAGTCCTTCTCCGCGAAGGTGATCGCCGCCCTGCGGCGGGAGTTCGGGGGTCACGCGGTCAAGGAGACGTGATGGGGCAGGCGCTCCCACCTCAGACGATCGTCATCTTCGGTGCTTCGGGTGACCTCACGAAGCGGAAGCTGCTGCCGGCCTTCTTCCACCTCTTTGCCGAGGGACTGATGCCCGAGGACTTCTCGATCGTGGGATATGCGCGCACGCAGCTCACCGACGAGGAGTTCCACGAGCAGGCGCGCGAGTCGGTCCGCAAGTTTGCCAGCCACGTGGTGGAGGACGCTGCCTGGGAGGGGTTCCAGGATCGGCTGTCCTACCGGGCCGGGGAGTACTCGGAGCCGGGCGCGATGGACGAGCTCGCTGGGTACCTCGACGTGCTCGAGGGCAGGCGGCACACGGACGCTAGCCGTTTCTTCCACGCGGCGACGCCGCCCTCGGCCTACCCGGACCTCGTTGCGCGGCTCGGCGAGTCCGACCTCTCTCGCGGCGCGAAGCTCGTGATCGAGAAGCCCTTCGGCCGCGATCTGACGTCGGCGCGGGAGCTCGAGTCGAGGATCCACGAGACCTTCGACGAGTCCCAGGTCTTCCGGATCGACCACTACTTGGGCAAGGAGACCGTCCAGAACATCCTCGCCTTCCGCTTCTCCAACGGCTTGTTCGAGCCCGTCTGGAACCGTCGCTACATCGACCACGTGCAGATCACCGTCGCCGAGGAGATCGGGATAGAGGGTCGCGGCGCCTTCTACGAGCAGACGGGCGCGATCCGGGACATGATGTCGACGCACCTGTTCCAGGTGCTCACGTTCCTCGCGATGGAGCCGCCGGTGTCCTTCGACCCCGACCGGCTCCGCGACGAGACTGTCAAGGTGCTTCGGGCGATGAAGGCGGTCGACCCCCGCAACATCGTCCGAGGGCAGTACGAGGGCTACCGCGACGAGCCGGGAGTCGAGCCGGATTCGCAGGTAGAGACTTTCGCCGCGCTCGAGGTGCAGATCGACAACTGGCGGTGGGCCGGCGTGCCTTTCTACCTGCGGACGGGGAAGCGCCTGGCACAGAAGATGAGCGAGGTCACGCTCATGTTCCGCCAAGTCCCGTACAACGTCTTCCGCGGGACGAAGGTCCGCTCCTCGCCGCCGGACCACCTGACGATACGGATCCAGCCGAACGAGGGGATCTCCCTGGCGCTGAACGCGAAGAAGCCCGGGCCGGGGCTGGCGCTCGAGCGGGTGGACATGGAGTTCGACTACGCGAGCGAGTTCCAGTCGGAGCTCCTTGACGCGTACGAGCTGCTACTGCTGGAGGCGATGGAGGGGGACCACACGCTGTTCATCCGGCAGGACGGTATCGAGCGCGCGTGGGAGGTTCTCATGCCGGTGCTCGGGAGCTCCGCCGTTGTGTTGCCCTACGAGCCGGGGAGCTGGGGACCGTCGGAGGCGGCCTGGCTCTTGGCACCGCGCTCCTGGTACCTGTCTACTGGGGCGTCACCCTAGGTACCGCGTTACCGCGAAGTTCTGCTCACCACCCATGGAGGCGGCTTGGCCCACGGCCACGATCTTGCCGTCGGCCTGGATCGCGGCCCCGTTGGCCGAGTCTTGGACGGCGAGATCCGTGGCGATCGTCCCCGCGCCGCCGAACGAGGCGTCGGGCAGCCCCGTGGACCCGTAGCGCGCGAGAGCGAAGTCGCTCTCGCCGCGGATGTACGCGTAGCCGACGACCACGATCCTCTCGTCTCCGTCGATCGCGAGCCCGGCCGCCGCATCCTGGAACCCGATGTCGCTCGTGACCTTCCCGTCGCCGTCGAACGTCTTGTCCAATCCGCCTCGTGGTCTGAAGCGCACGAGCGCGAAGTCGAAGTCGCCGCTCACGTCGCGAGTGCCCGCCACGGCTATCTTGCCGTCGCTCTGGATGGTGACGTCGCTTGCCTCATCGAAGCCTCCGAAGTTTGGCGGTCGCCCAACCATTCCCGCTGAACGTCGCGTCCGGGGTTCCATTCGGGTTGAACCGCGCCACCAGGAAGTTGCCGCCCAGCCTCCCCGCCGCGACGATCCTGCCGTTCGGCTGGATCGCCACGTCGTCGGCGGCGTCGCTCCCGGCACCGATGTCGGTCGTCTTCTTCCCGTCGCCGCTGAACGTCTCGTCGAGGTCACCCGACGCGGCGGCCGCAGAGGAGGCGGAGGCGACGAGCAGGAGCGCGGCGAAGAGCACGGGCATGTGGGCGCGCGGTCAGCTCGGTCCGGACATGGACGTCCCCCTTCTGGTGAGGATGCGGAGACGATGCTGTCTCATGCGATCGGTCGCGGTCAATCGGCCCTTCGCCCGCATGCCGGCGAGGCCCGCTTCCGAAGGCGGCAGCCCGAGGGAGGAAGCACGCTCCTATGTCCTTGCGGGCGTAGGGCTGGCGCTCGGGTGCTCCAACCGGGTAGGCTCGGCGACCCGGTGGATGTCGAGGAGGCATCATGACTGAGCGCACGCGCTTCGACCTGCGGACCGATGACCTGCCGACCGCATGGTTCAACATCATGCCGAGCATCGTGCAGGCGGGGATGCAGCCACTCCCGCCGCTACACCCGGGAACCGGGAAGCCTGTCGGACCCGAGGACCTGGCTCCGCTCTTTCCCGAGTCGCTGATCCTCCAGGAGGTCTCGACAGAGCCGTGGATCGACATCCCCGGCGAGGTGCTGGACGCGTACAGGCTCTGGCGTCCCACCTCGCTCCACCGCGCAACGCGGCTCGAGCGAGCTCTGGAGACGCCGGCGCGGATCTACTTCAAGTACGAGGGCACCTCGCCGGCAGGGTCCCACAAGCCGAACACCGCTCTCGCGCAGGCCTACTACAACAGGGAAGCGGGCGTTGGTCGCCTTGCTACAGAGACCGGCGCGGGGCAGTGGGGCTCCGCCCTTGCGATGGCGTGCAAGTTCTTCGGGCTGGACTGCCTGGTGTTCATGGTGAAGGCCTCCTACGAGCAGAAGCCATACCGCCGCATCTTCATGGAGACCTTCGGTGCGGAAGTGCGGTCGTCCCCCACCTCGACGACGGCGGCCGGCAAGAAGATCCTCGACGAGCATCCGGACACGACCGGATCCCTCGGCATCGCTATCAGCGAGGCGGTGGAGGTCGCGGCCACGAGCGCCGACACCAACTACTCGCTCGGGTCCGTGCTCGGGCACGTGCTGCTCCACCAGACCGTCATCGGGCTCGAGACCAAGTCACAGATGGAGATGGCCGGCGACGAGCCAGACGTCGTGATCGGTTGCGTCGGGGGCGGCTCGAACTACTCCGGGCTCGCGTACCCGTTCATGGCCGACAGGCTGTCCGGGGCCAAGCCCAACCTCAGGTTCGTCGCGTGCGAGCCGGCCGCGTGTCCGACGCTTACCAAGGGCAAGTTCGCCTACGACTTCGGCGACACGGGGCAGATGACCCCCCTCCTCCCGATGTTCACGCTGGGTCACGACTTCGTGCCGGCGCCGGTACATGCGGGCGGTCTGCGATACCACGGCGACGCGCCTTCTCTCTCGCTCCTCGTCAAAGAGGGGCATATGGAGGCGCAGGCCTTCACGCAGAACGCGGTGTTCGACGCTGCGGTGCAGTTCGCCCAGACGCAGGGGATCGTTCCCGGGCCCGAGCCGGCTCACGCCATCCGAGCGGTTATCGACGAGGCGATCGACGCGCGCGACAAGAGCGAGGAGCGCGTGATCCTGTTCAACCTGTCGGGGCACGGTCACTTCGACATGCAGGCCTACGACGACTACCTGAGCGGCCGGCTTCCGGAGTACGAGTTCGACCCGGCGGAGGAGGAGGCCGCGCTAGCGCGGATCCCTGACGTGCCGATCGCCTAGACGGGAGGCTCAGCCGGGGTGGCGGCCGGCACGGGCTCCTTCGCGAGCGCACCGACCCAAACCCCGGCGATGACGAGCGGCGCCCCTAACAGGAGCGACGCGGTCACGGGCTCGTCGGCGACTAGCAGCCCGAGGACGGCCGCCACGAGCGGCAGCAGAACGAACATGTACGAGACCGCGGAGGCCGTCCAGCGGTTCAGCACGAACACATAGAGAATGAAGAGCAGCGGCGTCACGACGGCGAGGTAGCCGAGCACGGCCCACGTACCCGGCGTGGCCGGTAGGTCCCATGGCTCGCCGGCGACGCGCGACAGCACGAACAGGAAGGGCGTTCCGATCGCCATCGCGATCGCGTTGGTCGTGATGGGATGCGTGTCGGGGATCCATTTCACCAAGATGCCCGACTCGGCGGCGCAGAAGGCGGAGCCGACGATCAGGAGCACCGAACCCATCGGGAGCGGGCCGCCGGGCGGCTCGGCAAGCATGATCGCGACGCCGGCGATCGCTAGAGCCGCACCTGCCAGGCCGCGCGGGCGGAAGGACTCCTGACGGTGCGCGAGAGCGAGGAACAGCGTTAGGAGCGGGACCGACGACATGATCGTGCCGGCGAGCCCCGCCGGAACGTGAACAGCGCCGCGATAGAACAGGGCGTACGACACCGCGAAGTTGAGCATGCCGAACCCCGCCGTTCCGACGAGCGCGCGGCCGCGCGGGAGCGGTAGGCGTCGGAGCCTCACTAGGGCGAGCATCAGGAGCGCGGCAGCGGTGAAGCGCAGCCCCGCTCCCCAGAAGGGCGGTAGCTCCCGGTTGCTAAGCCGAACGGCCACCACGTTGCTCCCGCCGATCAGCGCGGAGCCGACGAAGGCGGCGAGCGTCGCGCGGTCGGGACGGCTGGGCATGTCCGGGCATGATAGGAGGTACGGGGACATCCGCTAGCCTGTAGGTCCTTGGGGAAAGAGGAGGTTCACGTGGCACGCGAGCTCGATTGGGCTCTTCTCGAGAAGGCGGTGGAGCTGTCGGCTTCGGCGGTACGGGGCGCGCTGGGAGGGGAGAGCAGCCAGCCGCCGCGGTTCGCGGCCGACGTCTTCCGAGAGGTATGGACCGCGATGAAGGAAGTGAGCCAGGAGCTCTCAGAGAAAGGGAAGCCCGGCTTCTAGTGATGTGCTCGGCGCCTCTTCCTGCGTGAAGCATGGGGAACGGCCGTCCGGCGGCCGCCGTCCAACCCCCGTCCACAGCACGAAGGAGGTTGCCATGAAGCGCGCAGCGATCGTCGTCGTGATCTTACTAGTGGTTGCCGGCGTGGTCGGCTACTTCGTCCGTTCCGGAGGGTTCGCCACCTTCGCCACCTCCGCCGACTCCGCCGGCCCGGCCTTCGTAGGGGCGGCCGAGGCGCGTGGGGCCGGCGGGGCGGTCGTCGAGGGCGTTCCAGCGGAGCCCGGGGTCGCGATGCCCGAGGAGGGCGTCGCGATAGGCGAGATCGGCGCGTTGCCCGCGATCGGGCCAGACATCATCAAGACCGCTGACATCGCCGTCGTGGTCGACGAGGGGAAGTTCCAGTCGGCGTTCAACGCGGTGTCGGTGATCGCGGGCAAGTACGGGGGATTCGTTCAGTCCTCGTCGACGACGGGACGCGAGTCGAGGACCGGGTCGCTTCTGATCCGGGTCCCGGCCCAGAGCTTCGACGAGGCCCTGAGCGATCTCGCGACGCAGCTCGGCGACGTCACCCGGCGCAGCGAGTCTGGCCAGGACGTGTCGGCCACGTTCATCGACCTGGAGGCGCGCCTGCGCACGTGGGAGGCCCAGGAGGCGGTGCTGCTGCGTCTCATGAACGAGGCCAAGAGCATCGAGGAGACGCTGCGCGTGCAGCAGCAGCTCCAGGACGTGCAGTTCCGGATCGAGGAGATCAAGGGACAGCTGCAGATGCTCCGCGACCAGGTCGAGCTTGCGACTATCAGCCTGTTCCTCCGGGAGCGCGGGGCGCCGGTCGTGACGGGTCCCGTCGCTGACCGCCCGGACCTTGCCGAGGCCTGGGACCTCGCTTTGAACGGCGTGCTCGGAGTGGTGTTCGCCGTCGTCGTGGGGCTCGGATACGTGCTCCCGCTCACCGTGGCGGGCGTCGTCGGATGGTTCGTGTACCGGCGGCTCCGTCCTCGCCACCTGCCGGCCGTTTCCTGAAAGTTGACGCTTACGTAAGCGATGGCTTAACTTCAGGGCCGTGGAAGCGGCCCTGAAGGCCATCGCGGAGCCGAGGCGGAGGGAGATCCTCCGCCTCGTCTGGGACGCGGAGCTGTCGGCGGGAGAGATCGCCTCTCACTTCGAGGTGAGCCGGCCGGCGATATCCCAGCACCTGAAGGTCCTGCGGGAGGCCGGTCTCCTCAAGGAGCGCCGAGATGGCACCAGGCGGATCTACCGAGCGCGTCCGGAGGGGCTTGAGGGACTGCGGAGCTTCCTGGAGGACTTCTGGGACGACACGCTGGCGAGCCTGAAGCTCGAGGCCGAGCGCGAGGAGAGGAGGAGGACCCGCCGTGCGGCGAACCGACGTCGTCGCTCGTGAGGTGCGGATCAGGGCGCGACCCGAGACGGTGTTCGAGTTCTTCACCGACCCCGAGAAGATGACGCGGTGGAAGGGGATCGGCGCGGAGCTCGACGCGCGCCCCGGAGGCGCCTACAGGATCCAGGTGTCCCCGCGGGACGTCGCGGTGGGCGAGTACGTGGAGATCGACCGCCCGCGCCGGATCGTGGTCACATGGGGTTGGGAGGGAGACGAGATCGTGCCACCGGGAACGAGCACAGTCGAGGTGACGTTCACCGGGGAGGGCGACGAGACCGTCGTGCGCGTTGAGCACCGCGACCTTCCCGAGGGCGCGGGGGCGGTCCACGCCGAGGGTTGGGAGCACTTCCTGCCCCGTCTGGCGACGGCGGCCGCAGGAGGCGACCCGGGGGCCGATCCCTGGGCGCAGTGAGGAGGGAGGGAGACGATGGGCAGACCGGTGGTGCACTTCGAGATCCTCGGATCGGACGCCGCGAAGCTACAGGCCTTCTACCGGGAGCTGTTCGACTGGACTATCCACCAGGCGCCGATGGACTACGGACTCGTCCACACCGAGGCCGGGACAGGGATCGACGGCGGTATCGGCAAGAGCGAGAAAGGTCCGGCGGTCAACATCTACATCGAGGTCGACGACCTCCAGGCCCACCTCGACGAGATCGAGCAGATGGGGGGCAAGACGGTCGTCCCGGTCACCGAGATCCCCGGGCAGGTGACCTTCGCGCAGTTCGCCGATCCGGAGGGCAACGTGGTCGGTCTGGTCAAGTCCGAGCAGTCGTGATCCATGGAGCCGGGGCGTTCCGGGGAGGCGGTCGACCGCTGCCTCGGGGTGATCCGGGAGTTCGTCGACCACGTCCGTGGCCACTACTCGGGGACCAGGCGCGTCGCTCCGCGATCGCGACGACCCCACGCTGTTCCTTCACGTGATGGAGTTCGAAGACGAGCGAGCCGAGTACGCCCACGCGAACTCGGCCGCGGTGAAGCGCGTCACCGACGTGCTCTAGCCCGAGACCGTCGACGGCGCGACGTTTCCGGCGGTTCGACCTCGTGGCCGGGACGGGTCTCTCGCGACACCTGCACGAAAGCCAGCCGAGCTTGCTCAGAGAGGGCCCTGTACTTCGAATGTGACTTCGGCCCGCGCTGGAGACCCCTCACCGACGGAATGGAAGGTGCCGCGGATCGTGTAGATGCCCGGATCGAGTGGCTTGCTTCTCACGCACCCCCAGCTGTCCCTGATGCACTCATCGAGATCCCACAAGAACAGCCGCTCGGTCTCGCCCGGCCGGATCGTGGCCTGACCCAGGATGTCGCAGTGGGTGCCTGGCGGGATGATGAACTCCCGTCCCTGGGGGTCGAAGTAGGAGAGGAAGCAGGCTTGATAGTAGGGCTGGAAGCGGTAGGCGACCTCCCCGACGTTCTCGATCCTCACCGCGATCCGCTCGCCCGCCTCATACGCGTTGAGCAACCGGAACCGGATGTCCGAGGCGGGTGCCGATGACTCGGCAGTTTGCGACGCCGCCGGAAAGGGCGCTGCTGGACCCGGCGTCTCGCGCCTCGGCGGGATCGTGCATCCAGCTAAGGCGACCGCCATGATCAACGCCACTGCCGTGGAACGCCCCATGAGCCGTCTCCTCGGCCGCCAGGCACGGATCGGCGGCCCTCCCGAGAATCGCATGCCGCTTGCCCGGCTACATGTGACAAGGGATGTGGCGGCGTCGAGCCGCCGATCGCAGCTCGTGCTCGCTCATGAGCCCAGACCCGGTCCGGCGGCGTGCCCAATCAGGGCGTGAGTGCAAGCATCCTGTCGAACTGCCTCACGTGCTCCTCCAGCGCGCCCAGGTAGCTGGGATCGGCAGATCGCTCGATCATCCCGGTCTCGGCCATCGAGGTCTGCACGGCCATCTGCTCCGTCATCCGGCGATCGGCCTCGAGGAGCGCGTGCGAGTAGGTTCCGGAGCCCGATCCCTGGGCCGTCGTGGCGATGGCCATCACGAGGAAAGTGACGAACACGAGGACCTGGGTCACTATCAGACCGACGAACCACTTCATAGCCTGACCCCTTCCCCTGGCGAGCCTCCGCCGATCCCCGCAACTCCGTGTGAAACCCCCATGAAGGCGCGGTGAAGGCTCGTAGGGTCCTCCAGCTGGCCCTCGGTAGGCGGGACCTTCGTACGTAGGGAAGGCCCTTGTTCATGGATACCTTAGGGGGGTGAGGGTATCTCGCTCCTCCGAGGAGCGGGCGGAAAGGAGGCACCATGGCAACCGTTGAGGCGCAGCGCGTGGCCAGGTCCATCCCCGACCTGACGCCGACGGCAGCAGCGGGAAGGGTGAAGGGAGCCTATCTCTGGGCGGCCGGGCGGATCCTGCTGGGTTGGGTCTTCCTGTGGGCGTTCCTGGACAAGGCCTTCGCCCTTGGCTTCTCCACGGGCCGCAACCCCGAGACGGGAGCCGTCGATCTCTTCGGTGAGGGGGCGGCGTGGCTGAACGGCGGGTCACCCACCGCCGGCGTGCTGCAGTACGCGACGAAGGGCCCCTTCAAGGCCCTGTACGGTGAGCTGGCCGGGGCTGCGTGGGTGGATTGGGCATACATGGGCTCCATGCTCCTTATCGGCCTGGCGCTGATCGCGGGTGTGGGGGTCCGGGCCGCGGCGATCGGCGGCATCGCGTGGCTCATCCTCTTCCACACCGCGACCGCCCTCCCGCCCGAGCACAACCCGATCGTCGACGACCACGCCCTCTACGCGGTGGTGCTCGCGGGCGTGGCGTACGTCGGTGCCGGAAGGTACCTCGGGCTCGGGAGGTGGTGGGAGGGCACGGCGCTCGTTCGGCGGTTCCCGTTCCTGCGCTGATCCTGGTCGTATCGGTCTCGGGGGCGTCCGCGGGCGCCCCCG
>Ga0209751_10005328_pt1 | contig 12132 bp, 10 predicted proteins | sample RifCSP13_1_FD_184019 | JGI IMG/M metagenome (GOLD analysis project Ga0209751, IMG submission 184019) | Soil microbial communities from Rifle, Colorado - Rifle CSP2_sed 13_1 (SPAdes) (version 2) | ecosystem: Environmental > Terrestrial > Deep subsurface > Rock core/Sediment | place: Rifle... | reverse complement strand
AGGGTTTAAAGGCCTGCACCTTTTGGTGCTTTACCCTTTATGATATTTAATATCACAAAAGGTTATTGCCTATTAAGGTATTTATAACCTCCCTGGAAGGACGCTGCTTTTTCATATTACCATTCCCGCGAAAGCGGGAATCCAGAAACTTGTCCCTGCAAGTTTTAAGCAGGGATCAGAGTCTATAGAATTCACCAAAGAACCCTCTGTCATAGAACGGCTTGCATATAAAGACACATGGGCAGGCGGAACGGATTCCTACCTTGATATGCTCTATCCGAGATTGCAGTTGATGAAGAGGCTGCTGGCGGAAGATGGGAGTATATACATACATATTGGTTCAAATATGTCTCACTATATCAAAATAATGCTTGATGAAATATTTGGAAGGGATTGTTTTAGGAATGATTTGATCTGGTTGTATGAAGGTCGAGAACTCTCCCATACTGAATATAATGCTAAACATGACAATATCTTATTCAAAATCTCAAAAATGGATATTCAATTGGAATAATTCCAGCGTAAGAGAGTCATTAAAAGAATCTTCAAAGAAAGCTATGTCAAGATTCAAGGATGAGAATGGAAAATGGTTTGTTTTAAGGTATAAAGATGGTGGAGGATTTGCTCCACTTGAAGATGAGGGTGAACATACTTATAGACAGTATGTTCCCGAAGGCATCCCTCCGAGGGATTGGTTCTTTATTGATTATTCTCGAAAGTCTGAACGAACAGGTTATGACACTCAGAAGCCAATTGCTATTTTGGAAAAATTGATTTGTGCCTCTTCCAATGAAGGCGACCTTGTTGCTGATTTTTTCATGGGTTCAGGCACAACCCTATCTGTTGCTGAAAAACTCAACCGTCGCTGGATTGGCTGCGAGCTTGGGAAGGTTGGAATACAGGTTACCCGCGCAAGGCTTGTGGAGCAAGAGGCAAAGCCGTTTTTGATTGAGAACATCGGCAATTATCAGCGTGAGATGATATATCTCACAGGCGGTAAGATTTATGAGATGCAGAATCTTATCCTTAAACTTTACGGAGCAACTCCACGCGATAAGATGAGCGGTTTAGGGGTTCGTAAGGCAGAGGATGATGTAGAGGAACTTGTCTATGTTGGTTATCCCGACAGACCTGTTACAGCAGGCAAGGCAGAGGAACTTGCACAGCAGGCACAGAAGCTTGACGGCAGGGGATACAAGAGGCTGATTATTCTTGGATGGGATTATGAATATAATTATCATCAGGCTCTTGAATCAAGAAAAAGGGCATTAACAGGCTGTTGAAAAAGTCATCAACAGCCTTGATTACACAGATTATAAAAAATGATTACACAGATATTTCAAGGAGTTTCAATCTGTGTAATCTAATCTTTTCTCTGTGTAATCAGAGATTGTTGAGTTTTTCAACAATCTGTTAAAGGATAAACTCAAAATAGAGGTTATAAGCAGGGACATCCCGCCTGATATTTATGATTATCTGAAAAAGGCAAAGACAGAGGAAGATATAGAGGCTCTTTCAGAAAAGGTCAAATTCTATGAAAGACCATATCTAAAGATGAATGAGCCAAAAGTAAAAGATATGAAAGACGGTAAAGTTGAGATAAGCCTTGCCATAAAACGCTATGTTTTAATGGACATACCTATAAGCCAGACCTCAAAGAAGGGACAGGAAGATTATGCAGCCTTGATGAAGATTGCAAAGGGTAACTTTGCTGTGCTGATTGACTACTGGGCTGTTGACTGGGATTATGACGGCTTCACCTTCAAAAGCCAGTGGCAGGCATTCAGAGGCAACGGCAAAAAGGCAAAGACAGTCATCACAGAGGCAAAAGAGATTTTAGAAAAGCTTGCCCCTGCAAGCAGTAAGCAGGGGGAAAAGCGTATAATAGCCGTGCGAGTTGTTGACATCTTCGGCAATGACGCAGGGGCAGTGGTGGAGGTGTAAATGGCGTGGGTATTTTCAAAACGATGTCAGGAGTCCTTAAAAAACAAGAAATTGAGAGTGAGTATTCAAAGGACAGTACGCCAGCGGATATGGATGACAATGGAAAATATTAATCATACTATTTGGGTTCAGAGAGACCCCACTAGTAGTTGGAGTAATGAGACCGATTTGCTCGCGGAACTACCAAGAAAGATTAAAGCTGAATATGGGATTAAAGAACTTATGGCATTTCCAGAAAATGGGGAAGGACCTGCGATAGCGGCTAATCTTGAAGGATTTATGCTCCGTGGGAATTATCCGCCATATTTTTTTGATGCACTGGAGTTGTTTTATGAGGATATGGAAAACGATTTAAAAAACAACTTTCAAAAAAGTATCAATCAGATAATGGAAGAAAACGAGCTTACATGGGGAATGGCGGAAGGAAAAATATTTCCAGTAGATTCACAATACATAGAAGAAGCAATTCTCCGAAAATCGCATGAATTACTAAAGGAAGTAAAATTTGAAGGGGTTCTTTTAGAATTTGAAAAAGCCAGAACCGACATTGCAAATGGTGATTATCAGGGCGCTATCCAAAATGCTAATTTGGCTGTTGAAAGCATAATAAAGGGAATCCTTGGTATAGAGCGAGCCAAACCTGGTGAATTATTCAGACAACTGGTTGACTCAAAAATAATACCCCAATATTATTCAGGATTTCTAAAAGCCTTTGAAGAAAATATTTTGCGTTGTGTTAATATAATGCGTAATGAAGAATTAGGAGCGGGGCATGGTCAAGGAACTCAAGTGAATGCAGTGCCGGAAGAATTAGCAGAGTTAGCGGTGCATTTATCAGCTGTCATAATTCATTACCTAATTAAAAGGCATTTAACAAAGGAAGATAAATCCGTAATACCTGATGATGAAGTTGAAATACCTTTTTAATGTAAGCGAGGAGGCGACCATGATACCCATAGAGTATGACATGATTATTTTTAAGGAAGATGAAACTTATGTGGCATATTGCCCTGAGATTGATGTTTCAAGTTGCGGGAATAGCGTTCAACATGCAAGGGAGATGCGGAAAACTGAGGAGATAACTGGATGAAAAAGACAAAACCAATAAAAATCTATCTTGATACAAGTGTCTATAACAGACCCTTTGATGACCAAGGGCAAACGACAGTAAGGCTTGAAACAGAGGCTTTTCTTTCAATATTAGAAAAGGCTATCTCAGGTGCAATAATAATTATAGGCTCATCAGCGCTATTGTATGAAAACAGCCTGAATCCTTTCCCTGACCGTAAGGAAAGGGTGTCAAACTATCTATCTATTGTATCAAAGTTTGTAAAACTGAATGAAGTTATTAAAAAGAGGGCTGTGCTTTTTGAAAGTATAGGAATTAACCCAATTGATGCATTGCATATTTCGTATGCTGAGTTTGGAGAAGCGGAGTATTTTGTTACCTGCGATTATGATATTATTAAAAAAGCAACAAGGCATAAAGATTTTTTAAAAATAGAGGTGTGCAGTCCACTGGAGTTTATTATAAAGGAGGTGTTCAGAAATGCTTAAGACTCAACAAAAGATTTTAAGCGGCTATGCCTTGAGAGAGGCAGGATGGGATGCCCTTGTGAAACGCATTGGGTTGGTGAATGCAACGAGATTTATATTGCAATATGAATCCGGCTATGGCGATTATACAAAAATTAAAAAAGAACTCTTAAAAGGGAAAAGTGTCAGCGATATTTGTAGAGAAGTAGAGAAGTTTGAAAAATCCAACCTTTAAATAAGAGGACAGATTGCCTACAAAAAACAACCAATCCTTTTCCCAGATGTATCTTGCCAATGCCCTTGAGGGTGAGGTTCAGGCATGGGTTGAGCAAGGCTGGAACGGAGTTACGCAAACCACCCTTGAATTTTTCAATTACTGGTTTAGGAGGGATGAAGATGCCGACGAGCGGTTTCACCCCTGCCAGCAGAGGGCGATTGAAACACTTGTTTACTGCCATCAAATCCTTCAGGCAAAAACCCTTCAGGATGTTTTTGAAAGGGTCGCGCCTGAAGCCATTTACCAGCATTTACCTTTGAAACAGGAAGTTGAAACAATTCCTTTCCCAAAATATGACATGAAGATGGCTACAGGTTCGGGTAAGACATGGGTTTTGGCAGCGCTTCTTGTATGGCAATACTTTAACAAGCTAAATGATGAGCGGCCGGGCCTGCCTGTCGGCAGACAGGGAAATTATTCTTTCCGATTTCTTGTTGTAACGCCAGGGCATGAGGTATTAAACAGACTGCTTGACTCTTTTAAAGGCAAAAAAGATTTAAAGACAGACAATAGAATGCCTGAGACATCTGATTATAAACGTTCACTGTTCATGCCTGAAGGTAGCCATTGGCGAGACAGATTTCATCTGGATATACTTGAGCCTGATGATGTAAAGTCAAATACCACACCGCCTGATGGCCCATTTGTGTTTATAACCAACTGGCAGCAGTTCAGGCTTAAATCTACTGCCTCAAACCTGTGGGATAAATTTACAGGGGCAGATGTTGAGGAGATGCCGAGGGGCGAGATAATCGCTGATTTTCTATCTGAGTATCCTGACCTTGTGATAATGAATGACGAGGCGCATCATGTTCATGGAAAGAAGTCTGCAACTGGAGATGAACTTGTCTGGCGGCAGTTTATGAATGTGTTGTATAGCAGGCTGAAAGAAAACCATCAGGAAGAGCAAGGAATATTTTTACAGATAGATTTTTCTGCAACGCCTTTTTACGGAAGCGCAGAGAAAAGGGAATATTTTCCGCATGTTGTTTATGACTATGACCTTTTAAATGCAATGCAGGAAATGCTTGTAAAACAACTATTCCTTGAGCAGAGACAGGCTATAGCAGGGGAATCATTAGAGGAACTTGATTTCAGGGCAGAAAGACACGAGCCTGAAGGCAGCCATAAAAGGGGAGAAATAAAAGCCCTTTCAGCAGGACAGAAATTGCTCCTTGATATTGGCAGGAAAAAACTTGAACAGCTTGCCGTTGAATTTAGGAAAAAGGGTATAACCAAAAAACCTGTTATGATGGTGCTTTGTGAGGATACGAGAGTTGCTGATTTAACAACAGAGCATTTTGCAAGACTTACTGATGAAAACGGACTATATTATGATGAAAACAAGGTTCTTGTCATTCACTCTGACCTTACGGATAAAGAACTTGATAAGGCAAGAAAGGGGTTGGATAGGATAGATATTGACGACGACCCGTTAAGAGTTGTAATTTCAATTTTAATGCTCAGGGAAGGTTTTGATAAAAATAATATCTGCGTTACTGTGGTTTTAAGGGCAACGGAGGCGGATTTATTACTTGAGCAGATAGTGGGCAGAGGTCTCCGTCTGATGTTTCCATCTTATGAATATCCTGAATTGCAGGATGCAAAATCAGAGGCTTATCACGAAATAAGACGAAAGAAAAACCCTTCAAATTCCTTTGATTTTCTTTTTGTTGTAGAGCATCCAAGATTTGTTGAGTTTTATAACAAACTCAAAGAACAGGGATATGTCATTGGTATTGGCGATACGAGCGGTGAACCAACAACAGGCGATATTATACCAGTTGATGCTGTTACTACGAGGATCCCTCTTTATGACATTGTATGGCCTATACAGATTTTTGATGAAGGGAAAATGCCTGAAATTTCACAGATTGATATTAAAACCCTTCCAAAATATCAAGGAGATTTTAAAGAACTTAAAAAGTATCTTTCAAAACTTATTATTCAGGAGACCCATGTCCAGACAGGGGCAAAGACAAAGACATGGAAACTGGATAATGACTATTTTGATTACTCGCATTTCTTGAGACAGGCATCAAAGGCTGTTGCTACAAGGGGGAAGACCTCTATCCTTTCTGCAAAACAAGCTGAGATTGCAGAAATTATAGACGATTATGTTTCGGAATATTGCTTTGGGGAATATATAGATTTTTCCGATTCAGCAAATTATCATGTTCTGAATTATCAGCCTGTTTTTGACCATGTTGTGGAAACCGTAAGCATGGCAATTATCAAACTTATTGAAGGATATAAATTTGAGGTCAAAAAAGGCGTATGGGGAGGGCTCTCGGATGTGCCACGAATTATGGTTAGAGAAAGCAAATCTGTTATAACAAAAAGGAGTATATATCCGAGAAATGGGTATCAGCCAAAGGGCGGAGGTTTTGAAAGGGACTTTATGCAAGAAGTTCTTAACGACTCTGCTGATGTGCTTGCCTTTGCAAAATTAGACAGAAAGCATAAACTAAAGATTACCTACAGAGACGAGACAGGGATACTCAGAAACTATGAAGTTGATTTTATCATTAAAACACCTGATAAAATGTATCTTGTAGAAACAAAGGCAGATAAAGATATTGACAGCCCAAATGTTGCCGTGAAAGTTCAGGCAGCAACTGCATGGTGTGAACAGGCATCACTGGTTTATCCGCCTGCTGATATGAAACAACCGCAGGAATGGGAATATTTAATCCTTTCAGAAAGTTTGTATAAGAATAATAAGGGGCTTTCATTTGAGGCTTTTGCGCCGCTTTGCAGAGGTTTAAGGGATAATATTGTTGCAAAGGCAAAGAGTCAGTTATTTTTATTATAGTTCGGAGTTCTTATTTATGGGAAATGAGTAAGGGTCAGGAAATGAGCAAGGGGCAAACCTTCAAAATTTAAAATGAAGAAGGACATAAAAACACAAAACTATTCCACCCTCATCACCGAACTTGCTTCTCTAATTGAGCAGGGGCGCAAGACAGCGGTGCGGTATGTGAACACTGCTCTGGTGGCTACTTACTGGGTTATGGGCAGGAGAATTGTGGAGTATGAGCAGAAGGGGAAGGAAAGGCTACACACTGTGTAGCAAATCGGAAATCTTGCACACATTGTGTGCAGAATTACCTGTTTTCCAGACAGTGTTTAGAATTTCCGAAACATTGTCTCGGAAATTGAAAAGCAGAGGCTTCTGGAAGTGTCATTCCTGCGAAAGCATGGAACTATATAAAAAACTGGATTCCCATTTACATGGGAATGGTAATATGAAAAAGCAGCGTCCTTCCAGGGAGGTTATAAATACCTTAATAGGCAATAACCTTTTGTGATATTAAATATCATAAAGGGTAAAGCACCAAAAGGTGCAGGCCTTTAAACCCTGAAAAGGAGGCTGCTATGACAAAGTATATAGGATTAGACGCCCATTCGTCAACATGTACATTCAATGTGACGGATGAAAGAGGGCGTGAGATAGACAACACTACCATCGAGACCAATGGCAGGCTGTTGGTCAAATATCTAAGAGGAATAGGAGGCATTAAAAAACTCACCTTCGAAGAATGTGAGTTAAGCAACTGGCTGTATGAGATTTTAAACCCGGAGGTTGATGAACTATTAGTATGCAACCCAGTGGCAAACAAGGACTACAAAAAGATTAAAACAGACAAAATGGATGCCAGGAATCTGGCAAAGTTATTACGAGGCGGTTTTTTAATTCCTGTATATCACGATGGTTCTTCAAGGGAAAGGTTTCGGAGCTTGATGTCCGCCTATCAGGATTTGGTTGAAGAGGCAGTTAGGCTCAAGAACAGATACAAATCACTGTTTCGCAAAGAAGGGAAGAAGATTAAAGGAGAGACCTTATATAACGACGAGAGTTTTCTTGAAGGACTCAAGCGCTGCGACTTTAAATTTATCGGCAGTCAAATATATCATCTTATAGAAAAGATGGAACAAGGCCGAAAAGAATATTTAAAAGAGATATTCAAATACAGTAAAGGATTTAAAGAGATAAAATATCTTAAAACCATACCGGGTATCGGCCAGATACAGGCAGCAAAGATTACCTCGCAGGTTATAGACCCGAAGAGATTTGCCGACAAGTATAAATATTATAGCTATTGCGGGTTAGTAAGACATAAGAGGATAAGTGATGGCAAGGAATATGGGAGTCGCAGGATTTGGGGGAACCGGATATTAAAATGTGTTTACAAGATGGCTGGGCTTTCGGCTTTAAAAGGCAACAGTGGTCTAAGGAAATACTACGATTATTTACGGTCTAAAGGCATAAGTCATGATAATGCATATAATGCAGTATGCCGTAAGATAGCAGCAATAAGTTTAAGCGTATGGAGGAATAGCGAGAGATATAATGACGAAATCATAACAGGCAATCTAACCAGGTAAAACAGATTAAGAGGCATGAGAGGTTGTCTTCATTTGATTCTTAATCTTGTTTTCTTGGGAGAGGGAAGAGATCCTTTTGTCATTGACCCAAAGAGGTCCAAGGGAATGGTTGATCCTCCCTCGTTTAAATCCAATATTACCATGCTCATTTAAGAGCACCGATAGATGACTGAAAACTGATTGCCAAAGGTATTTCAGATAATGGTAATGGAAAGAAAACGATAATGAACAAATTTACCAATCGTGCATCAAGACCTTATTGCTTGATTTGCTTGAGTCTGGAAGGACGCATGGCAGAAATCGTTTTTTACTGTTTTTGCCGATAGGGATAGTTTTTGCTTCTTGACATGCTTTTTCATAGAGGACAAATTTGGGGTGCAATACGGTCTTTTTCAGCAGCCTGCTAATCTTATCATCTGAGAGTTTAACTAAAATAGCAGGAAAAATCAAAAAAATTATAAAGGAGGAGACACTGGTTTGCCGTATTTATCCTTGACGGCAATTGCCTTCTGGGCTATATTAAAAATGTGAAACATTATAACAAACGGGAAAAGACAGCTAACCTTATGTTTAAACTCGTTGAATATGGATTCATTGCCTTTGGCATCAATGCCCTTCTCCCTAACAGTCCTATTGGCGTGGAAAGGGCCGTTTTTGGTTTCACTATTTTGATAGCCTTATTAGTTGTGGCTTTGACCATAACTCCTGAGAAAGGAGAATAAAATGGATACCCTCACATTAGCTTTAATAGCAGCATTAATTATGGGAATTGGCGCTGCCATATATTTTTATATCTCCGAAAAGCCAAAATCCAGGCATCATTAGCAGAACCGCAGAAAAGATGTAAAAAGCGTCCCTTTTATATCTCTCCCCGCCCCCTGCCCTCAATCTATCCGCCTTCTGTAATTTTGATACAATCATTCTAAGCGTAATTTGCCGTCAAATCTACCGCATTTCCCGCCACTCTTCAATTATTGTAGCAGTATTGCATGCAGTGCCGCTGCTGATTGTTATATAGTCGTCTATATAATCTCCAACAGGCGACTTTCCGTTATTATAGGAAAATGCGCCTGTGTATGATGCGCCTGCATCCACCTTAAGGAGCGGCAAACATTTATACGCAGATGAGGCAACAGTGCCTGAAAAGCCTATGGTCGTGGTTGAACCTGATGATATGGTATAGGATGAATTGGTAAGCGTAAAACTGTCATTGGCGAAGTCAAAGGCAGTGTTGCTTGTCCTGCTTACTGTAAGAGACGATGAGCCGCAGTTTTTAAGCTGTAACGTAAATCCGCTCGCATAGCCTGTGCTAACGCTCTTTGGCGTAAGGCTGTTTCCAACATACACGAGGTTTCCGCCTGATACGCCGGAAAATGACACATTATCGTTGTCCTTTGCATTCTGATACCATGTCTTTATCTTCACATTATTAATATCGCTCGTTGAACACGGGGCAATGAGATATACAGTTGCAATGCCGCTTGAATCTGTGGTTGCTGTTGCTGATGACAGGGTGCCGGTCTTTGTGTCAAAGGTGACTAATGCGCCGCTTACTGCTGTTCCGCCCTGTGTAAGCGTGGCAGTAAGGGTATAATAGCTTGCGCCGTCAGCGGCAACTGGGCCTGCCGGCGAATATGAAAGCGTTATCGTGTATGCAACAACAACGGCGCTTTTATCTTTTGTTGCTGTATTGTTTGATGTGTCTGTAACCTTGACATAGAATGTATATGGCGTATCTACGCTTATAGTCGGCAAAAGGGAATAGATTACAGAAAAGAGCTTCCAACCGCCGGAAGGTATGTTTGTCCCTGCTGTAAATGTAACTGTCGAGCCTGATTGCGACACTGTCCAGTCCCCTGCGCTCCCTGACGAATATGCCCAGCCGCTTGGATAGGTTACATCCACCTTTTTGAGCGCATTGCTACCGCCGTTATAAACTGTAAAATCCACCTGTGTATTTGTCGCGCCGCTCACAAATATGGTTGGCTCCATGGTTACGCTGTATGTGTCAATAGTCCCTGTCTGCGAAGTGGTTGTGTTTGTTGTAGACGCGCCTGCAGTTGCGTAACCCTGGAAAAACCATGTCTGTCCGGAAGACCCGCTTATGTCGTATGTCCATGTAAATGTCGCGCTCTTGCCTCCGGCCAGCGATGCAAAGCTTGAAGGCGTTGGGCCTGTGAGAAGGCTTATTGTGGCAGTGCCGTATGTTGACAGGGTTGGCGTTACAGTGGCCAGTGTGGTTGAGCCTGTGTTTGTAACAACCATGGTAACTGTTACATCCTGTCCGCTTATAGCAGTCATTGTGTCAACTGAGACTACTGCAGTAAAGTCCCCTATTGTAGTCTGCGTCGTGTCTCCTATCATATTTGACTTGCTAAGCCTAGATGTAGCAGTGCCGCTTGAATTTTTTACTACGCCCACAAAATAGATATCGTCTGCAGCGCTGGCAGTATATGTCCATGTTATGGTATCGGACGCGCCTGCGGCAAGAGAGGAAATGCTTGAAGGCGTAGGCCCGCTTGCAAGGGTTACAGCAGAGCTTGATGTCTTGTCATATATAATTGTTCCATCTGCGTGAAATGTATTGGTAGTGCCATTTGCGCCTTTTGTAATCTGGTTAAATGCGTTATTTGACCTCGTATTATAGGTTATATCTTCCCCATCTATCATTATTGTGCCGGCGTCTGCAAACCCGGTTCTTGTATCTGCAGCCATGCTGTTTACTGTTTCATCGTGATAGCCATCGAGGATGGTTGTGGCATAATGCAATTTAAGCGGATGCCCGGTAAATGCCGTAATGCCGCTCTGAGTTGCTGTAGAGCGGTTTGTTATCAGCGCTGTCAGGGTTATTGTGCCGCCTACTGCAACGGATGAAGGCGTTGCAAACCAGGAAACAGCAAGGGCCCGTCTATTCCACGACGTGCTGTTCGTAACGGTAAACACGGTTCCAGAGCTGCATGAGGTTGTGCTGTCCCGCGCTGCAAGGGATGCTGTAAGGAGCGAATCAGTAGTTACATCAGCGGATGCAGAGGCTATGCCTGCGCCTGACGGCCCGGTCAGCGCTATTTTAAATATCTCAATGCCACTTTTGGTTATGCCTGCTGTTGAGGTTGTAAAACAGACTGTGTTGGCTGTTGTTGACTGTATTGCCCAGCCGCTGGGCGCGGCAACGGATGCCGCTATATTATATACCGAAGAGTTTACAGCGAACTGCACGGCGCTTATGGTAGATGACGAACTGGATGTATTTGTCACACGAAATACAATAGTCTCAGAGGTGTTTCCCATAGTAACGACGCTTCGCGCCACATTTTCAAATTGGACAGTAGTTGCGGCAAAGGCGGTGTTTGCTGAAAAAAAGAGGAATAATGCTAAACTTGAGGTTAAGAGAGGAAGGCAGAGTTTTCTGAGCGCTGTTCTTAACCCCCCCCCCATTCCCCCCTTTAATAAAGGGGGGAATGGGGGGATTTTTCCGATCTCCATCTCTGGAGGGTGTGATTGCGGGGTTTTTATATGCCTTTGCAGGCAGAGCTTTGTCAAGGTTTCATATGAAGAATCAATCCTTTTCATATCCGTGCCTCCTTTTGTCTGCGTCTAACCGAGACTTACTGATAAGTCTAAACCATTGTTAATCCCTTTTTTCTGATAACATGTAAGGCAAGGCTTTAGCCTTGCTCCATAACATGTAGGGCAAGGCTTTAGCCTTGCTTTATCCCGCAATGGCGGGATTGAAAAAAGTAAAAACATATTTTATAAATAGCAAACCTAAAGGTTTGCCCTACAATTTTGTGACAGCCTGACGCGGGGACTTTTTATGCCCATTTGTAATAAAAACGGATTTTAAACCTTCTCAGAAGCCTCTTTTTATTAACAGGCTGTTGAAAAAGGCATCAACAGCCTTGATTACACAGATTAGGAAAAACGATTACACAGATATTTCAATGGGTTTTAATCTGTGAAATCTAATCTTTTATCCGTGTAATCGG
>Ga0209751_10005326_pt1 | contig 12135 bp, 10 predicted proteins | sample RifCSP13_1_FD_184019 | JGI IMG/M metagenome (GOLD analysis project Ga0209751, IMG submission 184019) | Soil microbial communities from Rifle, Colorado - Rifle CSP2_sed 13_1 (SPAdes) (version 2) | ecosystem: Environmental > Terrestrial > Deep subsurface > Rock core/Sediment | place: Rifle... | reverse complement strand
CATTTCACAACCCTTAATCCATCCTTAATAAACAGCAGTTTTTCGTCAGCGCTACCGCAGAGATTGCAATTAACAGCCTCTAAAACCGCATTATCAGCCGCCATATCCGCCAAACAACACCTCTTTTCCGTCCATAATCAGTCTCTTGAGTTCATATAAGCTTCTCACACCCAAAAGCCTTTTGGCTATATATGACGGCCTCCCATAAAACCGCCTCACAGCATAGTTTTTAAGTTCCAGTATATCATCCCCTGTAAGCGCCTCATTACCCATAACAGCATAGGTGCCTGACTGATCCATCCGGATGTTTCCCTCTGCTATCCACCCGGAATTGATGGCATACTGCCGTATCTGTGTCCCTGCCCGCGGTATAAGGGCGTTAAATGACACAAAATCAGAATCAAGCCTGACAGCAAACTCAATGGTCTGCATAACAGAGTTCTTATCCTCTCCCGGCAACCCAAGAATATATGTTGCCAGAGTCCTTACACCATACTCTCTACACAATCTGAATGTCTCTTCTACCTGTCTTAATGTATATCCCTTGCCCATACTTTTAAGCGATTTTTCGCTGGCTGTCTCAACGCCAAACAGGATGGTATGGCAGCCTGCGCCTTTCATTAACTTGAGTAATTCTTCATTTATTACATCCACCCTTGACCAGCACACCCATCCAAAGTCTATTTTTTTTTCCACCATTCTTTTGCATAATTCCTTTGCCCTTGCCCTGTTAACACCAAATGTCTGGTCATTAAAGTATATCTCCCTGCACCTGAGGTTTTTAAGATAGCGCAGTTCTGACATTACATTTTCAACAGACCTAAACTTGTATCCAAGAGATGCAATAACACAGAACGAGCATTTATATGGACAGCCATAATCAGTTAGAACAGTTGCGAATGGCCTGCGTCTCACAAAGGGATAATTATAATTATTCATAAACAATTCATGCCGCGGGATGGGTATTGTATATTCCTTTTCTGCTGTGCGCGGAGAGATTTTAATTTTAATTTCGCCATCTTTCCTGTATATCATGTTTTTTATTTTATCTTCTTTGTCATCCAGATAAGCTATTGCATCGGCATTGGTAAAATCCATGAGTATAGCGTCAAGAAAGGGATAGTTTTTAAGTATTATTTCGCCATCCTCCAAAAACAGGTCTCCTGTTACAATTATTGGGATATCATATCTTCTTTTAATATTTTCAAGGAAGGGGGCGTCTTCATGATAGGATACTGCGCCGGCAAGGACAATAATGGCCTTCGGGCTGATATTTCCTATCTCAGTCATACATAATCCTGCATCCATGCCGAGGGCCATTGCATCCAGAACCGCAACATCATATTTTTCTGCAATTATGCCGCTCAGCACAACAAGGTCTGTAGGCGGATAGATATAACTCCCTTTTGAAACCTTACTGCAGTAATAATCCCTTATATACGGCAGCTTCCCTGGCGGGTTTAACAATAAAACTTTTTCTCTCATGCTGTGCCTGTTTTAATTAAGCCGTCTTTTTTCATCTTCCTGAGCCTCAGCACCATTACCATTGTCTCCAAAAGCGTTATCCAGTCAAGCTTTGTCTTACCCTGCCTTCTGTCCTCAAAGACTATCGGCACTTCCTTGATGTTAAAACCATTCAATGTGATTTTATAAAGCAGTTCAAGGACAATGGAAGGCCCTCCTGATGCCATATCATCAAGGTCTATCTTTTCCAGCGCCTCTCTTCTGAAACACCTGAAGCCTGATGACACATCCTTTATCTTCACGCCTAAGAGCATCCTTACATACATGCCTGCCAATTTTGTGATAAGCCTTCTCAGGAAACCCCTGTCCTTGTCCTTTCCCCCATCAATAAAACGTGAACCGATTGCCACATCGTATTTCTCCATCGCCTTCAGGATTTCAGGGATATACTTAGGGTTATGCGAAAAATCCGCATCCATCTCAATAATATAATCAGCCCCTTTTTCAAGGGCATATCTCAATCCATCTATACCTGCTGTACCCCTTCCCCTTCTTTTTTTTCTGTGAAGAAGGTGCACCCTTTTCTCTTTTTCAGATAAGTCTTGAACAATCTCCCATGTGCCGTCAGGCGAATTATCATCTACAACAAGGGCCTCTATATCCTTGTCTAACTCAAGTATTTGCTTGAGCAGCGGAGAGATGTTGTCTTTCTCGTTATATGTAGGAATCATTACTATTGTCTTCATCTGAAAATACCTCGTTTATTAAGATTGTCATTCCCGCAGGGTTTTAGCGGGAATCCAGTATTAAAAAAATGGATGCCCGATAGAAACATTCTGGCATGACAACTGTTAAATTACCGGGTTATTTTCATAGCCCTTTGCGGGTTAACGGCTCATGTGGGTTTAATTTTTTATAAAAAAACACAAATATACCAAAACTTAATAATGATATTATAGTTGCTAATGTTATATAAAGGCCTATTTTGAATGTCCAAGGGTCATAGATAAATTCAACCATATGTTTCCCTGCTAATAGAGGAACTGCCCTAAATGCGAAATTTGCCTTTAATATCTTTTTCTCCTGCCCATCAACAAATGCCTTCCAGCCTGGATAATATGTTTCGCTGAGAACAAGAATCTTTGGCCTCTCTGCATTAACGCTTAGTTTTATACTATTATTACGATAATCAACTATAGCTGCTTCATTATCCTGTTTTTTTTGTTCCTTAACAGTTTTATTTTTTTCTTTTACTAACTCCGAACTCCGAACTCTTAACTCTGAACTATCATTACCCCACGGTTCTTCATATAACAAAACCTCTTTAGCTGGATGAAATGTCTTGTCCTGTATATCCTGCACTACCCTAGAGAAATCCTCCTCTTTTTTTAATACCCTGTAACTTTCAACTAAAAACGCCCTTGGAAGATAATTAAGATTTTGGTATATTTTTAAAAATTTTTCCTCTTCAAGCTTTTTCTTCGTCTTGCCGGATACTGGTCTTATTATCTTTACCAGCCTAAACTCTTTAGATTCTATCTTTGGTGTGGACAATACATACTTTACATTTAAAAGGGCTAATAGATTAGTAGCGCCTGGCCCTGGCGCTGCAGTCAGGAGAGTAGACACTTTTTCATAGTCTGAAAGCCTCATTACTTCAACACCATCCATGTCAAATATTCGTCTTTCCAGATTATATCCATGTATAATTTCCTTATCAATACCAGCATTTATATTTTTACTGACATTAGTAAAAAGGACTTCATTCCCCTTTATTTCATTATTTTCTGTTGCTGATATTACAACTTCTCCCTTCTTTGTCTTAGGTGTTGTAAATACTCTAAACAATTCACCCTTACCTTTTAGGACAAAACTCATGCTTTCGCTATTCTTGTGATATTCTTCCACCTTACTTGCAAAGTAATATCCATAGTGCGCAAAGAAAAGGTCTATTGTTAAGATTGATACCAGAAGATACGGCAGGATTCTTTGTATCTTGATTGACCTCAAACCGCCATAGAGGATTAATACACTCAAAATGAAAATAACAAGAAGCCTCTTTGTGTTAAATACATTTATATTCACATCATTGTAATCCGGATACTTAACCCCTTTTTCTATTAAAAAGTCTTTTACTTCTTTATCAAAATAACTGAGTCCTCCAAAAATAACTGCCGCAAGCGTCGCAAGAAAGAGAAGACAAAAGATTATCCACTTTCCGCTTTTTCTTCCCTGTTCAAGGTTTTGCCTAAGGCTATCCCATCCCAAACCCGCTGAGATTGAAAATAATATAAAAACAAGAAACAGGAATTTTACCGGATATCTGATTTTATTGAAAGAAGGAAGGTAATAATAAAGGTATTCATAGATAGCACTGTTTTTTCCAAAGGCAAGGATAAATGAGAAAAGCAAAAGCAACAAAAACGGCAGAGTCTTCCGCCCCTTTTCTACGAAAAGGAAGGCAGATAATATAAAGGGGATAGTTCCAATATAAATTGTCTTGAGCCAGCTCTGGTTTGACCAGTATTTTTCCTCTGATGTGCCATAGCCGTAAGGGTCGGGTATAAAAAATTGTATAAGGTCTTTTAAATCCATTGACCATGTTGTCGCTTCTATGTAACTAAGGCCGCTTGCTCTTACTGAATAATAACTTAATTCTAAAAAAGGGAGGAGCTGGACTGCGGATAAGAAAAGAAAGATTATTACTGATATTAATAGATAGGCCATCCGTTTTGTCAAATAGGCACAGTTTTTTGAGCTATCCTCGCTTTCAGAAAATCTACCACCCTCCCCTTCATCCCCTCCCGTCAAGGGAGGGGAGATTACCTTAGGCTCCCTCTCCCCTTGCGGGAGAGGGTCAGGGTGAGGGGGATTTTCGGAGTAAAGGCTTAAAAAAGCCTCCGGCAATAATGCCAAAAATAAAAGCAAGCCTAATGTCCCATATACTACCTCTATACCGCCGCCAGTGAACATAATGGCAAGCACAATTCCTGTAAAAATAGCATAGCTTATAGAGCTTCTCTTGATAGCCCTCAAATAAAGTAAGATTGTCAGCGGAACCCATGTTACGGACAGCAGAGTGGACAGCAGGTTATGCACAGAAATCATATAACCACCCAGCATAAAGATAAGGGAGCCTATGAAAGAGCCGGTTGTGCTTGTCCCAAGTTCTCTCATAAACAGCAACATAAATACCCCTGCTAAAAAGAAATGCAGGATAATAATCCAGTTGAATGCGAGGTCAAATGGAAGGATGAGTAAAAGAATATTGAATGGATAAAAAACTGCGGGCTGGAGTGTAGCTAAAAGGGGAATTCCGCTGTAATAATACGGATTCCAGAGGGGAAACTCCCAATTTTTTATAGCATCCACCCAAAAGAGTCTCGGAGGAATAAAAAAGACCGAGAGGTCTCTCTCGGTCAAAAGGAGGTTTCCTGTTAAGGCATTGTAAAAAAAACCACAGACTAAAAGGAAAAGGCCAACTATTACAAAAAAAATTTTATCTTCTTATATTTCATTTTATGATTTATATATTTTATCTCGTTACCAAGCTCTTTATCTCGTTACCAAGCTCTGCTTGGTAACGCAATTGGTTAAGAAGCTCTGCTTCGTAAAAAGCCTGAGCTTTTTAGACATACCCGTTCCCAAGCTGGAGCTTGGGAACAAGAGGAGCAAACCTGCCCCTGCAAGAGAACTACTACCAAAAATACTGTACGCTAGGACCTTTAGTATCATTTATTGTAAGATACATTGTATAGTAAGTCGCCCAGCCCGTTCCTCCAATATATATCGATGAATATGTATTTGCAGCAACGATAAGACCAGGGTTCAGTACTGAAATGGTGGCTCCTCCTGAGACGCCCGCAGCGCCAATCAAATCAGTATCATTAGCAGCAGCTGCTCTCTCGGTTGTTCCGAACATATATGTAGTGCTTTTTACCAGATACTGCGCATGGAGCATAGTAGCAGCCCCCATAATACCGCTGGCAACGCCCTTTGCAGTAGCCTTCGATGCATCCGCCTTTAAATCTATAAACCTCGGTATTGCCACTGCTGCAAGTATAGCCAGAATAACAATCACCATCACAAGCTCAATCAATGTAAAACCCTTTTTAGATTTTAACATCTTTTCTCCTCCTTTTTGGATTGTTGTCAATGTTTTATCACATCTTCAAAGAGTCCTGAGATGTCTATCTCAAGCCCCTTGAGAACAAACGACTTCAATATATTTCCTGTCTTTGCTTCCATATAGCCGGTTTTGCCGAGATTAAACAGCTTTACAGATTTATGGGCGGGATTAACTATCCAGTATTCCTTAATGCCGAAGGCCGCATAAAGTTTCTTTTTCAGTATTAAATCTATCTCCTTGTTTGACGGTGAAAGTATTTCTACCGCCAGTTCAGGCGAGCCCTGAACATTGAGTTCGGTAATGATACTTGACCTTTGTTTTGATATGAAGACGATATCAGGCTGGACAATATCATGTTTTGAAAGGATTACATCGTATGGGGCGATAAAGACCTCGCCAAGTCTTTTTTTCTTTACAAAATCGTCTATAATTCTAAATAATTTTACAACAAGCCTCTGGTGCACAGTCCTCGGCGAAGGCGTCATAAACAGCTCTCCATCTATAATCTCATACCTTTTACCCTCTGGAAGCAGGAGATAATCTTCATAGGTCAATTTCAGATTTTCTGGTATCTTTACGGCTGTCTGCATAGAATTGCCTCTCAGGCCTAAATTCAATTTCATCCTAATGAATTTTATTTAGCTTGTCAAGAGTTAATTTTTGTTAATCTACCATTTCTCATAATCCTATTGTAATAGTATTTACTTTTCCGGTTTTTGGGTCATATGTAAATCTGTCGCCAAAGTGACCAAAGATATAGGTCTGCAAAAAAAGGAAATGCTTACAACAATTTCCGAATAACATCAGAAGCAATCTTAACAGCTCTCATGGCATCCTCCATTGTCGGCTCGCCAATCGGCAAGAGGCCTTCTTCAGCAGGATACCTTCCCCTGTATATGCTGTCTATAAAATCCATGTCTTCCTCTTGCATCACTGAAGAGATACCATATCTTTGAGCTATAGATGTCAGCAATCTTATGCTATGAACCTTTTCTAATTCCCAACCTTTTTTTATAAGAACGCCCTTCATACCCTTTTCAATAGCCTGTTGGCTATGATAACAGGCCCCTCTATAATATTTGTTATTGAACAGGCACTCGGCCATGGCCATGTCTTCTCTGGCTTGCCTGAACCATTGGTCTATGGAATCCTTCATATAAAGGCACCTCCCCTCTCTCTGGACAAGCCTTAAAAATGGGCTTCCCTGCAAAAAGTGTTTTCTCAATACTAAGCGCGGCACTACAAAGGGATCTATAGCAAAATCCCCATAAAAAGGCTTTAAAAGCTTATGCACCTCAGAATCTATGGTTTTTAAATCTTTTTCCTTATCTTCGGTTACAATTAAAAGGTCTATGTCCTCACCCTTTCCTGTTTTTGCGACTGAACCAAAAACTATAACACAGACAGGGTCCATCGTTTTTACAAGGTGTTGCGCAACTTTTTTTGCATCTTCTACGGTAACCATACTCTCCCTTCTATCCCAAATGGTCGGGCTTCTATTTCTCTTGTTCCAAAAATCCCTCAAATCCCCTCTTACCCCCTTCCCCGACAAAATCATTCGAGGACAAGTTTCTAAAGGGGGGATGGGGGAATCATTTTCATATCCAGGGTGAGCCGAAGGCTCATGAGTGTTTGTTCCCAAGCCGAAGCTCTGGAATAAGCATAAAAATCTTTAGTGCATCTTCCCTTTACAGTATAAAACATTAGCAGGTTGGACATGAAAAGGCAAGGCTTGCAAATATTCTGGTAATCATGGCTGCAGCATAATTTTTTCACCACATTTCGTATCCTTTTGTCCCCGACTTTACCATTCCGGTTTTTGGGTCATAACTAAACCTGCGCCCGAATACATCCAGCGGATAACCTTCTTCATCTAAAGCCATCTCCTGAATAAACGGCCATTCCATTCTAACAAGCACATCGTGTTTTGGAATAACAACCTGCTCTTTTACCAACTGTTTTAATGAATCAGGGAGTTTACCCTTTATAATAAGATAAAGGCTTACAGCCCTTCTTATATTGGAAAGCTCTATCTGGAGCGCACCCTCCCTTGCAATGCGAGCAGATGTCCAGAATTTTTCAACAGCAATTATGAGGAAGAGCGCAACAAATATAGTAACCAATATAGTTTCAAACAATACCCTGCCATGATTATTCCTTATATAATATTTATTGATATTCATTTACAGGCAAATGATTTTGCTTCATCTCCTCGTAAACTTCACAATATCCCACATCGGCAGGAAGAGGGCAAGGGCAAGGAATAAGACCATGCCAAATATAAATACAAGGAGGACCGGTTCAAGGATTGTGGTCAGATTACGGATGGTATAATCAACATCCTGGTCATAATACTGTGCGACCTTTTCAAGCATCTCATCCAGTGCGCCTGTATCCTCGCCTACCTTGACCATCTGCACTACCATTGGAGGGAAAAGGCGCGCTTGATCCATTAATTCTGATAAGCTCTTACCACCCCGAACATCTGTTTCAATATCTTTTATAGACTTTGATATTAGCTTATTATCAACTACCCTGGACACTATATCAAGGGACTGAAGTATTGGCAAACCGCTCTTGTAAAGCGCCCCGAAAACCCTTGCAAATCGCGACATGGTAACCTTAAGTGAAAAAAGGCCGAAGATTGGGATAGCAAGCTTGAACTTATCCCAATTATAATGACCTTTCTCAGTTCGGATATACCACCGAAAGATTAAAATAGGAGCTATAATAAGAACCGCAACGAGATACCAATATGATGTAAAAAGGTTTGATATGACAATTAAAATCCTGGTTGGCAAAGGCAAAGGCACATTAAAACCTGAATAAAGCTTTGCAAACTGTGGGATAGCAAATGTCACAAGTATTATTATGGCTATGATGACAGCGCCTACAACTATCTTTGGGTAAAGCGTAGCTGACTTGACCTTTGAATTAATCTCCTGAATCTTTTCCTGCATGGTAGCAAGTCTATCGAGGATATCATCCAGTATACCGCCTGCCTCGCCAGCTTCTACCATACTGTGATAGGTCTCATCAAAGACTTGCGGATGTTCTTGCAGGGCATGGGCAAATGTAGAACCTCCCTCTACATCCTCTCTCACTCTTTTAATAATATCTGTAAACTTTTTATTTACCAGCTGCACCTCAAGGGTAAAAAGCGCCCTTGTTAATGGAATGCCTGCGGTAAATAAAGTGGCTAATTGGCGGCTAAAAAGTATAATATCTTCTGGGGTTATGCGCTGAAGCAGGCTGCTGATATCAGGAAATTTTATAGTCTTTCTTGCAGGGTTTACAGACAAAGGTATAAGCCCCATCCGGTCGAGACTTATCTCGGCGGCTGCCTTATTTTCAGCCTCGCATATCCCCATAACTAAGGCGCCTGCTTTATCCCTGGCTCTGTAAGAAAAAATTGCCATAAATACAATTCCTAATTTCTAATTTCCAATTCCCAAGTAATTCCCAATTACCAATTCTGAACACAATTTAGAAGTAAGAGATTTTATTAGAAATTGGAAATTAGGAATTGGACATTTATAATAATTACCCTTTATTCATTCTGGATTTTTTGACAATTGATATAAATATTAGCTTAAGCTCATGTGCCTCTTGCCAAAGACTTTTGATATCCCCTTTTAATTCCGGCACTGCCTTTGCAATCATCCTTAACCAATGTTTAGATTCCTTTGATTCTTTTTTGCAAATGCCAATTTTATGTTCAAAATCTCTCTTTGATTCAGCACAGTCAGCTTCGCAATAATTAGACCCAATACTGGTTCCAGATCTAATCAATTGATCTATTAGAGGCGCAGTTACTATATTTTTAGGAATCTTCTTGGCAAATTCAATAATCGCTTCACCAAACTTTGCAGTTCGTTCTTCTAAATCGTAAATCCTGTCTTTACTTATCATTAAATATTGTCTTTTTCATTGGAAATTAGGAATTGAAAATTAGAAATTGTTTTACTCTATTTCCTGTGTTGCCTGTAAAATCTCTTCTATGGTTGTGTAACCACGGGCAATGGCCCTTATACCTTCATGCCTTAATGTCTTAAATCCATTTTTGATAGCAGCAGCCAGTATGGTATTGGTATCCCTCTTTTCAATAATCAATTTTCTGATTTCATCATTTACGACTAAAACCTCAAAAATCCCAAGACGGCCTTTAAGACCCGAACCTTTACATACACCGCACCCCTGCCCTTTGTATAAGGTCGGTATTCTCTCTGTGGTAGGGATGCCTAATTCCTGCAATAGGGCCGGGGAAGGCTGGTACTGAGCCTTGCACTTAGGACATATTCCCCTAATCAACCTCTGTCCAACAATAGCTATTATAGATGAAGATATCAGATAAGGCTCAATGCCCATATCAAGGAGACGGCTTATTGTCCCTACCGCATTATTTGTATGGATGGTTGAGACAACAAGGTGGCCAGTAAGGGCTGCATGTATTGCAATCTCCGCAGTCTCTTTATCCCTTATCTCGCCTATGAGCATAATATCCGGGTCCTGCCTGAGTATATGCCTGAGCGCATTCGCAAAGGTTATTCCAACCTTGGGATTTACCTGAACCTGGTTTATTATCTTTAATTTATACTCTATGGGGTCTTCTACAGTCACAATATTCTTATCCATTGAATTTATCACATTCAGAATAGTATAAGCTGTTGTTGTCTTACCGCTTCCTGTTGGGCCGGTAAGAAGAATCATGCCATATGGCATCTTAATCATCCGTCTCAAAATATCCAACGTATCATGGAGAGGCGTTAACTCCTCAAATTTCAATATAATTGCGCTTTTATTCAATAACCTCAGAACAGCCTTTTCCCCGAATATGGTCGGTAGTGTTGAAAGTCGTATGTCAATATCGCTGTTACCCACCTTTACATTGAATCGGCCGTCCTGGGGAAGTCTTTTCTCAGCGATATTAAGGCATCCCAATATCTTAATTCTGGAGATAATAGCAGGATGCAGTTTGAGCGCAAGATTCGTCATTTCGTGTAAAACTCCGTCAACACGCATCCTTACTCTAAGCGTATCCTCGTCCGGCTCAATGTGTATATCGCTTGCCCTTTCCATCACCGCCTGAGCAATCATAAGATTTACAAGCTGAATGATAGATGCCTCGCCTGCAAGCCTTTCAAGCTTCTCAGGCATCTCCTCTTCGCCTTTAAGCAGCTCTATTTGTGCGCCTGTAATGCGCTTCGCAACTTCATCAATAGAACCTGAAACACCATAGTATTGGTCAATGGCCTTTTGAATATCGCCCTCTGACGCCACATGGGGGTGCAAAGGAAGATTAATTGCCTTTTTAAGGTCATCCATTGCAAGGACATCCACTGGGTCGAACATTGCAACCTTAAGACCAGTTTCATCCTTTACGAATGGAATAATCGAATGTCGTCTGGCCAATGCCTCTGGTATCTGTCTTATAGTGCCTGGGTCAATAATAACTTCACTTAGAGAGATATAAGGAATGCCATACTGTTGAGCAAGGGCGCGAGCAAGGTCTTGTTCAGTCACAGCGCCCATTTTTATCAGCACCTTACCCAGCCGAACCCCTGTTCTTTTGCTTATTGCCAAGGACTCATCAAGCTGCGTATTATTAATGAGACCTGCCTCAATAAGAATCTCGCCTATTCTCTTAATCTTTCGTATCACAGCCATAAGATTCCCTCATAAAAGGCCATAAAAGGCTAAGGTCAAGGTTGCGGTTGAGAATGTTTTTATAATTTTAGCTTGATTTTAACCTTAACCTATCTTTTAATTTATCACTAACTTATACTGGTTAATGGCTTTTTGTCAAGGGTCAAATAAAAAAAGCCGTGCCTCCCCCTATCCCCCAGAGAAAAGGGGACAAAGGGGGAGGCACGGCCTTAGCTTTTAGAAATTACAGAAATAAGAAATGAGAAATTGATAGTGTCTATAGTAATTACACCTTATTTCTCATCGCTCATTTCTCATTTTATTTCTATTTCCACTATCCCACAAACACGCAGCTGCTAACAGCCGTCCTTGTATCCATGTTCCTGCCCCTGTTGATATGGTCATCTATCTCTGCGGCGCAGCCTATCATCCTGCCAAAAAGGAATGTAGTAAATGCTGCTGTCTCAATCTCCTTTTCTGTTATCTTACCTGCCTTAAATGGCTGCCATACCATCTTTAATAAAATTACTGCAATGACGGCGTCCACGTTCACGCAATAGACATTCTCGCTGACCTTGTTTTCAAAAAGGGCCTGCACAAGGTTATGATAGAAATCAAGGAAGATATTGTATATTCCCTTTTCCTCAAACAGGCTGTTGACAAATCTTTCCCTTGGGTCGTAGTTCACTGCCTTGCCTTTGAATACCGGATGATTCACGCAAGGCACCTTCATGTATTCTATGTTCCCTGCTGCCTTTTCCTTTGCCTTATATTTGCCATACCACTTTGCATACTCATCAGCAATTGCCATGAGGTTTAGCCCGTGTTTTTTGTCAGCAGGGTTTTTCAGGTCTTTATCCTTAAAGCGGTCTATAAGGAAAGCGATAGCCTCATAC
>Ga0209751_10005325_pt1 | contig 12135 bp, 9 predicted proteins | sample RifCSP13_1_FD_184019 | JGI IMG/M metagenome (GOLD analysis project Ga0209751, IMG submission 184019) | Soil microbial communities from Rifle, Colorado - Rifle CSP2_sed 13_1 (SPAdes) (version 2) | ecosystem: Environmental > Terrestrial > Deep subsurface > Rock core/Sediment | place: Rifle... | reverse complement strand
AATTGCTGCCCCGCCCCGAGATTAGGATTGCGACGCGCTTCTTGGTGGTCATGCCGGGAGCCTTAGCACGACCGGCGCGCGGGGTGCATCAGGTGCTGCGAGCATCCTTTGGCTTGCTTGCAAGGTCTCTAAAGGCCCACGCGACCGCTGTCCGGGGCTGACCGGCCGCCGCTTGGGGGCCACCATGTCCGGCGCCAATCTGACGCGAATGTCCCTTCTCGACCGTCGGTGGGGCCTCGGTTGGACATCCGCAAAGCGTCGTAAACCGGCGATCACGCCTCGTACTTGAGCGCGCCCGCGTAGCCGACCGCCCAGGCGTCGGGTTTGCCTTTGGCGGGGGCCTTGGCGCCCGACGGCCGGGCGATCTCGCCGATAATCACGGGAGCCTCGCCCGCCGCTCGCAGCACGCCGGCCACGGCGTCGGCCTCCGCCTTGGCCGCGACCACCACCATGCCGATGCCGCAATTGAAAGTGCGCAGCATCTCCGCGTCGCCGAGACGGCCGGCACGCGCGAGCCAGCCGAACACCGCCGGCGCCGTCCAGCTCTCGAGGTCGACGCGCGCCGCCACGCTCGTCGGCAGCACGCGCGGCAGGTTCTCGGAAAGACCGCCCCCCGTGATATGAGCGAGCGCCTTGATGGGGCCATGGGCGCCGCCCGACGCCCGCAGCGCGGCGAGCACCGGCTTGACATAGATTCGCGTCGGCACGAGCAGCGCGTCGCCGACCGTCATGCCCTCTGCGAACGGGGCCGGCACCTCCCAGGCGAGGTTCTCCTCGGCGACGAGCCGGCGTACCAGGGAATAGCCATTCGAATGCACGCCCGAGGAGGGCAGCCCGATCAGCACGTCGCCCACGGCGATCGTGTCGCGGGGCAGCATCTCGCCGCGCTCGACGGCGCCGACCGCGAAGCCGGCAAGGTCGTAGTCCGGCCCATGGTACATGCCCGGCATCTCGGCGGTCTCGCCGCCGATCAGCGCGCAGCCGGCCTCGCGGCACCCGTCGGCAATCCCCGCGATCACCGTCCTCGCGATCGCCACGTCGAGCCGGCCGGTCGCGAAATAGTCGAGGAAGAACAGCGGCTCGGCCCCCTGCGCAAGGAGGTCGTTGACGCACATGGCGACGAGGTCGATGCCGATCGTCGCATGGCGCGCGGTATCGATGGCTATTCTGAGCTTGGTGCCGACGCCGTCGTTGGTGGCGACGAGAATGGGGTCGCGGAAGCCCGCGCGCTTCAGGTCGAAGAGCGCGCCGAAGCCGCCGAGATCGACATCGGTGCCCGCGCGCCGCGTCAATTTGACGAGCGGTTTTATGGCCTCGACGAGCGCATTGCCGGCGTCGATGTCGACACCGGACTCCCGATAGGTGATAGGGCGGCTGCCGGCCTCCTTGGGATCGGTCATGTGAGCTCGGCTTGGTTTCGCGTTGGTCTCAGCCGCATCGGAGACTTGCGCCTAAATGGCCCGAAGATTGCGCTCGCATCTTGGCTACCCTCCCGTCCATGCCGGCGGCATGGCTTCGCCACGACGTGGAAAGCCTGCCCGCGTGCATGCGAGGCCCGGCTCCGCCCAGCCAGGGAGGGGGATTGGCGAGACCCTGGTTTGAGCGTGCCAGCCGATAAGAGTCTAGAACAAAGACGGCGGCAATTCGAATGGAACCCAACTTTCGCCCGAATGCTCGCGGGAGATTGAGCCTCCCGGGACGCCGGCTCGGGGGCCGGGGCTGGCTCTACCAGCTCGGGGCTCGTCCGGCAGCCGGCGGCCCCGGACCGGGGCCAGCATGACCGGCGGCGCAAGAGAAGGAGGATCGGCGTGAACGTCGGACCGAGTGCACGATTGGCGGCGCTCGCCGCCTTGGCGGGGGCCGGGCTGGTCGGGACCGCGCGCGCCGAGGTTCCGGCCGACAAGCCCTTCACCGTTGCCAACTACCCCGTCGAGGCGCGGGCCAAGGATGCGGTCACGGCCAAAGAGCAGGCGCTCGCGGACGGGCAGCAGGCGGCCTTCCGTTCGCTTCTGAAGCGCATCGTCCCGGTGACCGCCTACAACCGCATGGAGCGGCTCAAGGCCGTCAAGGCGGCCGATCTCGTCGACGGCGTCGCCGTTCGCTCCGAGCGCAACTCGAACACGGATTACATCGCGAGCCTCGATTTCTCCTTCCAGGCCGAGGCCGTGCGCGACCTGTTGAAGCGCGAGGGCGTGCCGTTCATCGATCGCCAGGCGCCGCCGGTGGTCCTGGTGCCGGTCATTCGCGAGGGGGGCCCTGGCTTGCCCGAGGGCGGACCCGCCGGAATGCCGGGCGAGTTCAGGGCTGCCGGCGGGACGTGGGCCGCGGTCTGGAAGGGTCTCGATCTCGAGAACACGGTTACCCCGGTCAGGATCGAGGCGCTCCTGCCCGCCATCCATCCCGACACCCTGAGGATGCTTCTCGCGGGCGGCGGCGGCGCCGGGCGCATTCTGCACGGCGAATACAAGTCCGATCATGTCCTGGCCGCCGTGGCCGAGGTCGACCGGCCCGCCAAGCGCGTGCATGTCACGCTCGCCGGGTCGGACGCCGCCGGCCCGCTCCTGTGGAGGCGCAGCTACCGCCTGACGGACGGCGATGCCGGCTATACGATGGAGCTGGCTGCGGTGGTGACGCTCGGCGTGCTCGAAGGGCGCTGGAAGGCGTCGCAGTCGGAAGATTGGGGCGGGCTCGACGCCCTGGCCGGGCCGGGGACAGAGATCGCGGTCGAGATCGAGTTCTCGAGCCTCGCCGAGTGGAATGAGATCCGGCGCCAGCTGCTCGACATCCCCGGTGTCGACGACGTGCGCATCGGCGCCGTCTCGGCGCGCAGCGCCGAGGTCTCGCTCAGGTACCCGGGGGGCGGGCCAACGCTGGCCAACGCGCTCGCGAGCCGCGGCTTGAGCCTGCGGAGCGACGGCGATATTTGGCTGTTGCGCCCGAGCTTTTGAGGCCTATTCCTCCGGCGCGGAGCAGGCCGTGTCCCGATCGCACGCTCGCGCGCAGTAACCTTTCGCCCGTGAGGCTCGACGGCGGCCCGCGAAAGACGTTAGGCTCATGAAAATTGCTGCACCCTTGCAGCAGTCGACCAGCAAGAGACCGCCCGGGCCGTCGCATACCCCTTCGAGCGAAGAGCGCCACGGGTGAATGGGAGCGCAACCGGCCCGCCCTTGAACATCCCAAACCTCATCACACTCGGCCGGGTCATCCTGGTTCCCCTCGTCTTCTGGCTTCTGGTGTCGGGCGAGACGAAAGCGGCCTTCTTCGCCTTCGTCATTGCCGGCATCTCCGACGGCGTCGACGGCTTCCTCGCCAAGCGCTTCGGCTGGACCACGGAGCTCGGTGCCTATCTCGATCCGCTCGCCGACAAGCTCTTGATAGTCTCCATCTTTCTGGCGCTCGGCGTACTGGGCGCCCTGCCCTCGTGGCTGGTCATCGCCGTCGTCTCGCGCGACATTTTGATCGTCATCGCCATCGTGCTCTCCTGGCTCCTCGATCAACCGGTTCGCATCCGTCCCCTGGCCGTCAGCAAGGCCAACACACTGGCGCAGCTCATGCTTGCCGCAACCGTCCTCGCCGACGAAGGCTTCGGGCTCGGGCTCGCGGGGCCGCGCCTTGTGCTGATCTGGCTGACGGCGGCGCTGACCGTCATTTCACTCGCCGCCTATCTCCGCGCTTGGCTTCGCCACATGTCTGAGTATGAATCAGGGGGTGGCGGCGCCGCGACCGGGGCATAACCGGGAGGGCGGGACCGCCGGGGGCTCGAGGGACGAGATCATGCGCGTCGAACGACAGGTTCTGTTCTGGCTTGGGGCGTTGTTCCTGGTCGTGCTCGCCATCGGCCTCTTGCAGGATATTCTGCTGCCGTTCGTCGCCGGCATCGCGGTTGCGTATTTTCTGAGCCCGATCGTCGACCGCCTGGGGACGATGGGCGTCAACCGGACGCTCGCTTCGGCTCTTATTGTCGCTGCCGGCGGCGCGCTGGCGGTCGCGCTTCTAATCCTCCTCGTTCCGCTCGTCCTGGCGCAGGCGCAGCAGTTCGCCGCCGCGCTGCCGAGCCAGCTCGAGCGCCTGAAGGGCCTTGTCGAGGCTTGGGCGCGCGACGAGCTCGGACCGCGGTTTCCAGGCTCCGATGCGGCCCTCATGCGTGCCACCGAGGCGCTCTCGAACAACTGGGCGGGCCTCGTGGGCTGGGCTGCCTCGTCGGTCTGGGACCGCAGCCTTGCCATCTTCAATTTCCTGTCGCTGATGCTGGTCACGCCGCTCGTCGTGTTTTATCTGCTCGTCGACTGGCACCCGATGCTGGCCAAGATCGACACGTGGCTGCCGCGCGATCATGCGCCGGCGATCCGCAACCTCGCAGCCGAGATGAACGATGCGATCGCGGCCTTCGTTCGCGGCCAGGGCACGGTGTGCCTCATCCTCGGCGCCTACTACGCGCTGGCATTGAATGCGACGGGTCTCAAGTATGGCGTCCTTGTCGGCCTCGCGACCGGGCTCCTGGCCTTCATTCCGTTCATCGGCTGGGCGCTCGGCCTCATTTTGGCGACGGTGCTGGCGGTGGCGCAGTTTTGGCCCGATGTCTTTCAGCTGATGATTGTGATCGCCGTCTTTCTCGTCGGCGCGGGCCTCGACTCGGGTTTTCTGAGCCCGAAGATCGTCGGCTCGAAGATCGGTTTGCATCCCGTGTGGTTGATCTTCGCGCTGTTCAGTTTCGGCTATTTGTTCGGCATCGTCGGGCTTCTGGTCGCGGTTCCGCTCGCGGCCGCCATCGCCGTGCTCGTGCGTTTCGTGCTCGCCTTCTATCTCGACAGCTCCGTCTACCGCGGCCAGGAGGGCGCGCCGCGGGCCGTGCCCCCCCCCGCGCGGGAAGCGGTCTGATGCCGGCACCCCTTTCCGAGAGCCCGATGCAGCTCGTCCTCGAACTGCCGCACCGCCAGGCTCTCGGTGCCGAGGACTTCCTCGTCAGCCGCTCGAATGCCGCCGCCGTCGAGTTCATCGACAGCTGGCCCCGCTGGCCGCGGCACGCGGTTCTCGTGACCGGGCCCGAGGGCTGCGGCAAGAGCCATCTCGCCAACGTGTGGCGCCTCAAGTCGGGGGCGAACACCGTTGCCGCGCCCGCGCTCGCCGACGCCGCGGTCCAATCCCTCGAAAGCCGAGGCGCGCTTGTGATCGAGGACATCGACCGGGGGCTCGCGGACGAGCGCACGCTGTTTCATCTTCTCAATCTGGCGCGGGAAAAAGGGCACTCCCTCCTCTTGACCTCTCGCGCCGCGCCCGGTGAGATCGGCGTTGCGATTGCCGATCTGAGGTCGCGGCTGCGCGCGCTGGCGCTCGCCAAGATCGAGGCGCCGGACGAGGCGCTGCTGAAAGCCGTTCTGGTGAAGCTGTTCGCGGACCGTCAGCTCGTCGTCGAGCCGCACGTCGTCGCCTACCTTGGCCTGCACATGGAACGGTCGATGGCGGCCGCTAGCCAGGTGGTCACGGCGGCTGACCGGCTGTCGCTCGCCAAGCAGCGCAAGGTCACCCGGGCGATTGCCGCCGATGCGCTTTCCTCGCTCGGACGGAGCAGCGAATCCGATTAACAGGTTAACAGGCCCTATATGTCATGATGCCGTCGCAGAGCCCACGCCTGAATGCAGGCGTTTTCCCTGCGATCGCTAGAACATGATCGCATCAGACTTTATCAGCCTGACGCGTGAATCATGGTCTAAACTTAGGAATTGGAGCGTGATCGACTCGGATCATACTATCCGAGACGATCACGCTCTAGGAGCAAGCCATGGCGCAAGCCACGCCAAGAGCACGGGAAAAGCCGCAACCGGTCGAGCGGGTGCCGCAGGGCACCGGGCGCTATTACAACCGCGAGCTTTCGTGGCTGCAGTTCAACCGGCGCGTGCTCGAGGAGGCGCAAAATCCCCGCCATCCGCTGCTCGAGCGGGTGCGGTTCCTGTCGATCTCGGCCTCGAACCTCGACGAATTCTACATGGTCCGCGCCGCCGGCATCTACGGACAGATCGCAGCCGGCGTCACCACGCTGTCGCAGGATGGGCTCACGCCGCGCCAGCAGCTGGCCGAGATCAACCGCTTCGCCGCCAAGCTGGTCGCCGACAAGCAGGGCTGCTGGAATGGCCTCAAGACGGAGTTGGCGGCGGCCGCCCTGCATATCGTCGAACCGGGCGAGCTGAGCAGCGAGGAGCGCGTGTGGCTCGAAAACCGTTTCATGACGCGCATGTTCCCGATCCTGACGCCCATTGCCGTCGATCCGGCGCATCCCTTCCCCTTCATCCTCAACAAGGGCATGACGATTGCCGTCCGGATGCAGCGCGCGAGCGACGGCAAGAACATGAACGGGCTGATACAGCTCCCGAGCCAGCTCGAGCGCTTCATCCGTATGCCCGCGAACGAGAGAAGGCCGTCCGAGGTGCGCTTCATCCAGCTCGAGCAGATGATCGCCATGTTTCTCGAGGAGCTGTTCGCGGGCTTCCAGATCAAGAGCCAGGGCGCGTTCCGCGTGCTGCGCGACAGCGACATCGAGCTGCAGGAAGAGGCCGAGGATCTGGTGCGCTCGTTCGAGACGCTGTTGAAGCGGCGCCGGCGCGGCCACGTCATCCGCCTCGAGCTCGATGCGCGGATGCCGGACCGGCTCAAGAAGCTCGTCGTCGAGGAGCTCGAGGTCGGGGAGGACTCGATGTTCATCAAGGAGGGCCTGCTCGGGCTCTCCGACATCGACCAGCTCATCGTCCAGGACCGGCCGGACCTTCTTTTCAAGCCGTTCAATCCCCGCTTTCCCGAGCGCATCCGCGAGTTCAACGGCGATTGCTTCGCGGCCATCAGCAAGAAGGATCTCGTGGTCCACCACCCCTACGAGAGCTTCGATGTCGTCGTGCAGTTCCTGCGCCAGGCGGTGGCCGATCCCAACGTGATGGCGATCAAGTGGACGCTCTACAGGACCTCGCGCGACAGTCCCGTCGTGCAAGCCTTGAAAGAGGCGGCGGACGCCGGCAAGTCGGTGACGGCGGTCGTCGAGCTGAAAGCTCGCTTCGATGAGGCCGCCAACATCCGCTGGGCGCGCGACCTCGAGAACGCCGGCGCGCACGTGGTCTACGGGTTCATCGAGCTCAAGACGCACGCCAAGCTCGGGCTCATCGTGCGGCGCGAGGGTGCGGACCTCGTGACCTTCTGCCACATCGGGACCGGCAACTACCACCCGCAGACGGCGCGCATCTACACCGATCTGTCGCTCTTCACCACCGATCCCGCGATCGCCCGCGACGTGACGCGCATCCTGAATTTCGTGACCGGGTACGGCGAGCCTGCCGAGCTCGAGCACATGGCGGCCTCCCCGCACGGCATCCGCCACCGCATCCTGGCCCACATCCGCGAGGAGATCGGGCACGCCAAGGCCGGCCGGCCGGCCGCCATCTGGATGAAGATGAACGCGCTCGTCGACGCCCAGATCATCAATGCGCTTTACGAGGCCAGCCAAGCCGGTGTCGATATCGACCTCATCGTGCGGGGCGTGTGCTGCCTCAGGCCCGCCGTTGCGGGGTTGTCGGAGAATATTCGCGTCAAGAGCATCATCGGCCGGTTCCTCGAGCATGCGCGAATCTATTGCTTCGGCGGCGGCGAGGGGTTGCCGTCGCCCAAGGCGGCCGTATACATCAGCTCGGCGGACATGATGCCCCGTAATCTCGACCGCCGCGTCGAGGCCATGGTGCCGGTCAAGAACGCCACGGTTCACGAGCAGGTGCTCAATCAGATCATGGTCGCGAACCTCAAGGACAACGAGCAGAGCTGGCGGGTCAAGGCGGACGGCTCATCGGAGCGGATCGAGCCGGCCAAAGGCGAGGAGCCTTTCAACGCGCACCAGTATTTCATGACCAACCCGAGCCTTTCGGGCCGCGGTCAAGCGTTGAAGGAGAACTTCCCGCCCCGCTTCAGCCTGCTACAGAAAGACTGAGCAGGGCTTCGTGACGACCTTGGCGCAGGTGCTCGATGGACGGCGCTTTGCGGAGTTGGAGCCGCTCGGCGTGATCGACATCGGATCGAATTCGGTGCGCCTCGTCGTCTACGAGGGGGCGGTCAGGGCGGCGACGCCTCTGTTCAACGAAAAGGTCCTTTGTGGGCTCGGGCGCTCGGTCGCGACCACCGGCCGGCTGGGCAAGGAGGGCGTCGAGAAGGCTCTCGCAGCGCTCAGACGCTTCCGAGCCATCGCTCGCATTCTGAAGGTTAAGAACCTGCGCGCCATTGCGACCGCGGCGGTCCGCGATGCCGTGGACGGCCGGGACTTCATCGTTGCCGCCGAGCGGGCCTGCGGCACGAGGATCGACGTGCTGTCGGGGGAGAGGGAGGCCGAGCTCGCGGCTCAAGGCATCCGCATGGGCTTCGTCGACGCGGACGGCCTGGCGGGCGACCTCGGCGGCGGCAGCCTCGAGATCATCGACGTCTATAAGGACACCGTCAACGACGCCTCGACGCTGCCTCTGGGGGGCTTGAGGCTGATCGACGAGACGGGCGACAAGATCGAGAAGGCGCTGCCGCTGGTCGACGAGGCCATCGCACGCGTCAATTGGCTGGCGAAGGGCCGCGGCCGGCCCTTCTATGCCGTGGGCGGCACCTGGCGCGCGCTCGCCCGCTTGTACATGGAGCACGTCGACTATCCCTTGAGGGTGATGCACGGCTATGCCATCCCGACGCGCGAGGCGATCGCCTTCTGCGAGATGGTGCGCCGGACCAAGAAGCTGTCGGCGCTCGCCGGCATCGACGATGTGGCACGGCCGCGGCGCGAGGTCCTTCCCTATGGCGCGTTGGTTCTGGAACGGCTGCTCCAGGCACTCGAGCCCTCGGAGGTGGTGTTCTCGGTGTTCGGCATCCGCGAAGGGCTCTTGTTCAGCCTGTTGCCGGAGCACGAGCGAAAGAAGGACCCGATGCTGTGCTTCTGCGAGGACTACGCGCGCCTGAGATCGCGGTCGCCGGAGCATGCGCGCGAGCTCTGCTCGTGGACCGATCCGCTGTTCGAAGGCGATGGCCCGCGCGAGACCCCCGAGGAGCGCCGCTTGCGCTACGCCGCCTGCCTCATATCCGACATCGGCTGGCGGGCGCATCCTGATTATCGGGGCGATCAGAGCCTCAACGTCATTGCCCACGCGGGCCTGGTCGGCATCGACCACCCGGGCCGCATCTTCCTCGCGCTCTCGGTCTATTACCGCCACATGGGTCCGGGCGAGGGCCACCCCGACGAGCTTTTCGAGCGGCTCAAGGCGGCCGTCAGCAAGCGGGTGCAGAAGCGGGCCCGCATCGTCGGCACGGCGGTGAGGACGGCGCACATGCTGTCGATCGGCATGCCGGGCGTGGTCGACGAAACGCCTCTCAGCTACGACGGAAACAAGCTTGTGCTCTCGATTCCCAAGGCCCATGCGGCTCTCGACGGCGAGCGGCTGCGGCGCCGGCTCGGGGTGCTCGCGGAGCTGCTCGAGCGCGAGCCGGAGATCCGTATCGTCCAGTAGCAGGGCCCGCGTGCGAGGCCTTCGCGGCGCCCGCCTAGACCATGATCGCGTCAGACTGATGGAGTCTGACGCGATCATGGACTAATGTTTCAAGACAACCATCGGGGCCGAGCGATCCATGGCCGACGACCCGTATCAGGTCCTGGGCGTTTCGAGAGACGCTCCGGATGAGGAGATCCGGCGCGCCTATTTGAAGCTCGTCAAGGAGCTGCATCCCGACGTGAACCCGTCGCGGCCGGCCGCGGAGCGCTTCAAGAAAGTGACCGCGGCCTATGACATCGTCGGCGATCCCGGGCGGCGGCGCCAATTCGACCGCGGCGAGATCGACGCCGGCGGCGAGCCGCGCCGCTACGCGAGCCGCCGCCATGCCGGGGCGGGCTCGGCGCGCGGGCCCTGGTCCGGCGGCAGGTTTCAGTTCGACGACATCGGCGATGTGTTCTCGGATCTGTTCGGCGGTGCGGGGCCCCGGCCGAGAGGGGGCTTTTCGACCCGCGGCCGAGATGTGCGCTATACGCTCGAGGTCGATTTCGCCGAGGCCGTTCAGGGCGCGCGCAAGCGGGTGACGATGCCCGAAGGGGGCCTGCTCGATCTGGTCGTGCCCGAAGGCGTCACCGATGGCCAGGTGCTGCGGCTCAAGGGCAAGGGTCAAGCCGGGCTCGCCGGCGCCGAGCCTGGCGATGCGCTGGTCGAGATCCGCGTGCGCCCGCACCGCGACTTCAGGCGCGAGCGCGACGACATCCTGATCGATGTGCCGATCACGATCGACGAGGCGGTCCTCGGGGCCAAGATCGAGGTGCCGACGGTCTCGGGGCGCGTGCAGCTCACCATTCCGAAGGGCACGAACTCGGGGCAGGTGTTCCGCGTCAAGGGCAAGGGCGTGCGCAATCTCACGACCGGCACGACCGGCGACGAGCTGGTCACGGTTCGCATCGTGTTGCCGGAGGATATCGACGAAAGCCTCTCCTACTTCATGACCGAGTGGCGCAAGAAGCGCCCATATGATCCGCGCGGGCGCGGCTGACCGGCGGCTCGATCGCTCGCGCCACCGGGCACAGGCGCGTTAGCCGGGCTTGGCCGCGATGGCGAGGACCTCGCCCTCGGCGAGGGTGAGGGCGAGCTCGCCGCGCTTCAACCTCAAGGCGTCGTCCCCGAACAGCTGGCGGCGCCAGCCCTTCAGCGCCGGGACGTCGGGCTCGGCCTCGACGGCGATGCGCTCAAGGTCGTCGGCGCCGGCGATGAGGCGCGGGGCGACCCGGTGGCGCGCCGCCGCAGCCTTGAGCAGCACCCTCAGGAGCTCGATGGTGGCGGTGGCTTGCGGCGACAGCGGCTGGCTGTGGTTAAGGGGCGGCAGCGTTTTCACGTCGCGCGCGAGGCCGCGCTTCACCGCATCCAGGATCTCGCGCGCGCGCTGGGACCGCGCAAAGCCGTCGCTCAGCGTCCTGAGCTCGGAGAGCTGTTCGAGGCTCGCCGGCACCTGGTTGGCAATGTCGTAGAGCGCCTCGTCCCTGAGCACGCGCCCGCGCGGCACGTCCTGGGCCTGGGCGATGCGCTCGCGCCAGGCTGCGAGCTCGATGAGCACCGCGAGCGATCTGCGGTTTCTCACGCGCAGTTTGAGCCGCCGCCAGGCCTCCTCCGGATGCGTCTCGTAGGTCTTGGGGTCGGTGAGCTCCGCCATCTCCTCGTTGAGCCAGTGGGCGCGGTCGCTTGCGTTGAGCTCGGCATGCAAGTGGCGGTAGATATCCCGCAAATGCGTCACGTCGCCGAGCGCGTAAACGAGCTGCTTGTCCGTGAGCGGGCGCCGGCTCCAGTCCGTGAAGCGCGAGGACTTGTCGATGTCCTTGCCGGTCAGCTTCTTGACCAGGTTGACGTAGCTCACGCTCTCGCCGAAGCCGCACACCATGGCCGCGACCTGCGTGTCGAAGACCGGCTTCGGGATCAGGTCCGCCTCCGAGTAGATGATCTCGATATCCTGGCGTGCCGCGTGGAACACCTTGACGATTCCGGCGTTCGCCATCAGCTCGTAGAAGGGCTTGAGCTCGATGCTGCGGGCCATGGGATCGACAATGATCTCGATGCCCGGCCCGGCCAGCTGAACGAGGCACAGCCGCGGCCAAAACGTCTGCTCACGCATGAATTCGGTGTCGACCGCGACGTAGTCGTGGGCGGCGAGGTGGGAGCAGGTTTCGGTGAGATCGGCGGTGGAGGTGATGACGCGCATGAGCGGCGTGTTATAGCCCAGGGCCGGGGGATTTGTCGCGGGCCGTTTCTAGCCGCTTCTAGCCCCGGCGAGCCGGCGGCGGAGCCGCTGTCACGGCCCGCCATTCGGCCGGTCCTCTCGGTCCTGTCGAGGCTCCTCGACCGCCGTTCCGGAATCTGCCGGCGCGGGCGGGCTATTCGGGCCGGCGGTGAGCCGGAAGATCGAGAAAATCCGTTGCGTCCGGTACGGCTGAGAATGGACGATGGAATAGCCCTGGATCTGGTCCCGGCTCATGGTGCGCGCGATCGCCGTGCCATCGGGGTGGGCCGCGAACCAGCGCTTCAACTGTCCCGCCTTCACGACCTCGATCGGCCGCTCCAGCCGGGCCAGATAGCCGATCTCGCCCGCATATTGATTGACGAACACGAGGGG
>Ga0209751_10005321_pt1 | contig 12136 bp, 13 predicted proteins | sample RifCSP13_1_FD_184019 | JGI IMG/M metagenome (GOLD analysis project Ga0209751, IMG submission 184019) | Soil microbial communities from Rifle, Colorado - Rifle CSP2_sed 13_1 (SPAdes) (version 2) | ecosystem: Environmental > Terrestrial > Deep subsurface > Rock core/Sediment | place: Rifle... | reverse complement strand
CTCGTCCACGATGCCGGTGAAATCCTGGAACGGTCCGGCGGTGATGCGCACCGGGGAACCCTTCGCGTAGGTGATGCGGTACTTGGGCGTCTCGTCCCGCAGCTGTTTGAGGAGCTGCCGGACCTCCTTGTCCTCCAGCGGCACGGGCCGCGCGCCGGAGCCGACGAATCCGGTGACGCCAGGAGTGTTGCGCACGACGTACCAGGAGTCGTCGTCCATGATCATATGCACCAGGACGTACCCCGGGAAGATCTTCCTCTCCACCTCGCGCCGCTTGCCGCCCTTGATCTCTTTCTCTTTCTCCATGGGCACGAGGACCTGGAAGATCTTCTCGCGCATGTTCATCGACTCGATGCGCCGCTCCAGGTTGGTCTTCACCCGGTTCTCATAGCCGGAGTAGGTGTGGATGACGTACCAGCGGATGCGGGGGTCGACGGGCTGGTCCGGTTCCGCCTCTTCCTCTTCGACGACCGGCTCCTCGACCTGGACCGGTTCGTCGATGAACAGATTCTTCAGAGGGTCTTCGGTCATGGCTGCCCGTACCGCGTCACGGTCCGACCAACCAGCGTTTCACGCTTACGGTGAACAGGTAGTCCCAGGCGCCCAGGTAGAGGGCCAGGGCGATCAGCACCACCAGGACGATCAACGTCGAGCCAGTCAGTTCCTTGCGGGAGGGCCAGTCCACCCGGGCGAGTTCCGCCCGCACCTCGTGCAGGTAGCGGACGATGCGCTCCCAGATCGCCGGTCCCCGGCGCGCCAGTACCGGGCGGGGCGCGCGCTGCAGCGCTCGTTCCGCCTTCATGTCAGTTGTTCGGGCCATCGAATTCCCTCGCTCGTCCCGGAACCGGCTCTCGGAAAGCGCCCAAAAAAAAAGACCTGAGGCAGCCTGTCAAGCGTCCTTTATTATAGGTAGCGTCCAGGACCGTGTCAAACCGATGTACTGGCTCAGTAGATCCGAGACACTTTCCTCCTTTCAGGCCTGATGGAGTTCGCACCGCGCCAGGAATTCGTTCGGGGTCAGGTAGCCTAGCGCCTGGTGGGGACGGACGTTGTTGTAGATCTCCTCGTGCGCGCCCAGCAGCGCGTTGTGGGCGGCCAGGTCCTCGGGCACCTCCACCAGCTCGTAGAACTCCTCCTGATGGGTGCGGTGGCCCCGCTCGACCTGGGCGTTCAGCTTGGGGCTGCGCGGCAGCGGCACGAAGAGCTGGATCCCCAGGGCCTGGCACGCCGCCTCGAAGTGTGCCTTGAACTCCGAACCGCCGTCGATCTGCAGCGCCCGGATCGGAAAGCCCATCCGGGGCAAGGCCTCGCGCAGAAAGTGCGCCGCCGCCGTGCTGTTGCCCACCTTGTACGCAACCAGCACGTCCTTGCGGCTGACCATGTCGCGCGCGGTGAAGTGCACCCGCCGCACGGCCGGATAGAGCGTGATCGTGGTCGTGTCCACCTGGACCAAATCACCCGGCTGGTGGGGCACGTACCCCCACGGGCTTCCGGCGCGCGTAGGGCCGCCGCCGCCGCCGCCCCTTCTGCCGCTTCACTTGCGCCACGACCACCGGCGGCTCGTGGAGTCGTCCCCGCACCCGCAGGCGCGCGAGGGTCCGCCCCAGGGTGGAGACCGAGACGGTCCACCCCTCGCGGCGCAGGAGCACGGCCAGTTTGATCTTCCCCCAGCGAGGGTACGCCTCCCGCACCCGGCGGATGGCGGCGACCAGGTCCGGTGGAGTTTGGGGCAGGCGGACACGGCGCGGCCGGCGGGTGCGCCGGTCGTCTTCCAGGCTCTGGAGCCGCCGCGGATCGTAGCGGTGCCACCAGCGGTAGAAGGTGGCTGAGCTGATCCCGAAGTGCTCGTAGGTCTTCCGGGCGTTCCGGCCATGCGCCAGGTAGTACGCCATCCAGCGCAGGCGCAAGCGGGCTTCGCGCGACAGCGAGGCCCCCACACGGATCCGACGGGCTTGGGGCAGGCGGCTGCTGGTGATCTGCATGCGGCCAGTGTAGCCCCCGCCCAGCGGGCGATACCAGTGACGACTCCGGACCACCCTCAGTCAGGGTCTTTCGGATCTATCTGAACCAGTCCACGGATCCGGAGCCTGGACTGGATATGTCCTTGGGCGGCGCCTTCCCGGGTCCGGACCTTCAGCGATGTGCTTCCGAATCCGGCGGCTCGCGCCAGATCACCAGATCCTCCAGGCGGGTGGAGACAGCTGGCCGGGTCCCCGGGAAAGCCTGGCGCGACGCCCGGTGGCCCAGGCAGACGATCATTTCCGGCGTCAGGGATTCAGGCAGGCGCAGCGCCACGCCTATCGCGGCTTTGCTGAATGACGTGACGGGACCCGCGCCTAGACCGATGGCCTCGGCCGCCAGAAGCATGTTTTGCGCGGCGGTCCCGACGTCGATATGGAGTGTCCGATCCAGCAGCTGGTACCCTAGGTGGACCGCCCGCTCCCAGTCGATGCAGATCACGATGACCGCCGGGGGATAACCTCTGATCCCGGGGGCCACAGCCCGCATGACCTTGAGGAGCGGCGGATCCGTGACCACGACGAACCGGTGCAGCCTTCTATTCCCCGCACTGGGCGCCCATCTGGCGGCCCGCAGGATCTCGATCAGCGCATGGCGCGAGACCTTCTCCCTGGCGAAAAACCGCGTCACGCGGCGTCGGCGGATGCACTCAAGCACCGACTCACCAGTCATGGCCGGTCACTCCCGACCATAGTAGGCTAGCAGCGCATGGGCGACGCGGACGCAGCCGTCGTCCAGAAACGCCGCGAATGCCGCCGGATTCCGGTAGCGCTCGGCGGTCCGGTCGGGAATCTCCTTCTCAAGCTCGTGCATGAAGCCGCGCACGAGATCGGAGGATCGCGGCGCCGTATCGGCACAAAGGTATTGCGCGGCGAGCAGCAGCCGCAGCGGTCCGTAGTCGGCGGGTTCGTCCAGCAGCAGGCGCGCCGCCGTGATTAGGAAAGAGAGCAGTTGCAGTGCCTCTTCCTCAGTGAGGACCAGCCGCGGCTCCACCACCGACATCCCCGGATCCCTCCTCGCTCGGCCTGTGCCCGGGCCCCGCACTCAGGGCGCGCAAGATCTGCTGCAGACTCGCTTCGAGTACTTGCGGCGATAGGACGCCCCCACCGGCCAGATGCTGCTCCGCCTGAGCGACAACCCGTTCGCGCAGAAAGGTGCGAAGGGGCGTCGGATAGTTGGTCACGATGCGATTGAGGTGGGACTGGATCGTGTCCGGCCAGCGACGCTCAAATTCCTCCCGCTCGGGACCGAAGCCGAAGGGCTCCCCTCGCCCTCCCTCCTGCCGCCGCCCCATGCGGAGCTGCCGGGTCGCCGCTTCGTCGACGGCATCGCCGCGGAAGATGACTCCGTGGGCCTCACGCGCGGCCTCTACACTCACGATCCCGTTGCGTACGTCTTCCAACACCCGTTCCGGTTCCCGATCAAGCGGGTCTCCGTACCCCCCACCCCCCTGCGTGGCGAACCACAGCACGTCGCCGGGCTCAACCTCCAGGACATCCAGTTTGCCCAATTCCCGTTCGCGCGGGGTGCGGGGGTTCAAGACAGTCCGCCCCGTGGCGCCGGGGAGGCCGCCCATCCTCCCCCACGGACGGAAGCGATAGCGTTCCATTGCCCGGGCGGTGACCACCGCATACGGCGGGAAAATCCGCAGTTCCAGTTCGATCCCTGTCCCTCCGCGCAACCGTCCCGGGCCGCCGCTGTCGGGCCGCAACGCATAGCGCTGTATGAGCAGACCCGGCATCTCTCCCTCGATCACTTCGGTCGGAATGTTGCGCAGGAACCCGCCCAGGACGTCGATACCATCGATACCGTCCTTCATCGGCCGGCCGCCCGACCCCCCACAGAGGGGCTGCACGACGCTGACCTTCGTCTTCCCGCTACCGGGATCCGGCAGGGACACGAGCAGGATCGAAGACTGCCCCGACCCGGCGGCCGGGAAGACCTCGGGCAGCGCCTGCGCCAGCGCGCCCGCGATCGTATCCGCCACGCGGAGAATGGTGGCCACGCGTCCCCCCACCGCCGCGCGCTCGTCCGGGTTCAGCAGGTTCCCTTCCGGGACGTGCAGGTGGAGCGGGCGGACCAGCCCGCCATTGTAGGTGATGCCGGGGGCCACGGAGCGCAGCCAGTTGACGACGCCGTAGGCGACCATCCAGTTTCCGCGGTGCCCGTAGGTGGGGAGGTTGATGGCAAAGCGCACCTGGGGATCGGTCTCGCTGAAGTCGAGGTGCAAATCCGACCCCTCAACGCTCAACCGGAGTTTGATCCGCACCACCCCGCCTCCGATGTGGTCGCCCTCCAGGTAATCCCAGAAGGTGTAGGTCCCGTCGGGAACCCGGGCGATGATGGCCCGCGCCTCCGCCTCCGCATGATCGAGAACGGCAGAGATGCCGCCTTCGATGACCCCAACGCCGTAGCGGGCGTTCAATTCGTGCAGACGCCGCTCCGCCGTCGAGACTCCGGCGAGGAGGGCCTTCAGGTCCCCCCAGTTCTGCTCTGGGATCCGGACATTCAGCGCCAGGATGTCCAGCAGCTCTTGGTTCAACGTCCCCCGGCGTACCAGCTTGGTCGGGGGGATCCGCAGGCCTTCCTGGAAAATCTCGTGGTTCGATGGGGCGATCGACCCGGGCACGCGCCCGCCGATATCCGAGGCGTGGATGAACGAGACAATGTAGCAGACTGGCCGGCCGGCGTGGAAGACCGGCTTCCATACGAATAGGTCGGGCAGGTGGGTGGCCATCCCACGTGTGGCGTGCGGGTCGTTGGAGATGAAGACGTCACCTTCCTCTTCCCCCAGGAGGCGCGAGCGGCGCAGCGACTCGGCAAACGGCAGCCCGACCATGATCGTCACACCGATGTTCAGAGGCGCGGCAAAGACCTCGCCGTCGACGCTGACCAGCGCGGCGCCAAAGTCCCCCGTCTCTTTGACAAAGACGGTGTGCGCCGCCCGCAGGATGGTCGTTGCCATCTCGTCGGCAATGGCTTGGAACCGGTTGCGCAGGACCTCCAGCAGCACGGCGTCGGCGGGTGCCATCTCACTCCACCTCCGCGGCGAGATTGCCGAACTCGTCCACCCGCACCCGGAAGCCAGGAGGCACCAAGGTGGTGCTGTCGTACTGCTCCACGATCGCCGGGCCGCCGAAAGTGTCGCCGGCGATCAGGCCGGCGCGGTCATAGACGGCAGCGAGCAGGGGGGCGCCGTCCAGAAAGATCTCCCGCTCGCCGCGCCGCGCCGCCGGCAGCCGCGTCGGCGGGGTCGGTCGCTGTTTGGGGGTCTCCCCCACCACCTGCACCCGGAGGTCCACCACCTCCACTGGCGCCGCGGGGTCGGCGTAGCCGTAGACGGTCTGATATCGCGCGTGAAAGCGGGACGCCAGGTTCGCGGCGGTCCGGGCACCGTCGCACGGGACGGTGATCTCGAAGGACTGTCCCTGGTAGCGCATCTCCGCGCTCCGGATGAACCGCACGGCGCGCACGGTGATCTCCTCGTCGGCCAGCCATCGTCCCGCCTGCGCTTCGAGGGTCCCGAAGGCCTGCTCCAGGGTGCCCCAGACGCCGGGTGTGAGCATCTGGTGCCAGGTGTGGACGAAGTCGGCGCGCAGATCGGCCACGAGACAGCCCAAGGCACACATCCCTCCGGGAAGCGGCGGGATGATCGCGCGCCGGACGCCCACCTCCCTGGCCAGGAGCAGGACGTGCGTTGGCCCGGCGCCCCCGTAGGCCAGGAAGGCGAAGTCGCGGGGATCGATCCCGTTGCGGGCGGCTAGCGGCGCAAACTGCGCGATCATCTTGGCCGTCGCCACCTCGAGCACGCTCCACGCCGCCTGTCCTGCGTCTAACTGGAGCCGGCGGCCCAGCGACTTCATCGCCTGCACCGCGAGATCCCGGCGGAGCGGCATCGTCCCGCCGAGAAACCGGTCTGGCGCGATGATCCCCAGCGCCACATAGGCATCGGTGAGGGTCGGGTCCGCGCCCCCCTGATCGTAGCAGGCGGGCCCGGGGACGGCCCCGGCGCTCCGGGGTCCGACCTTCAGCACCCCCATGGCATCCGTCCAGGCGATCGATCCCCCGCCCGCGCCGATCGATGAGATGTCGATGGCCGGCAGGACGACCGGCAGCTCGCCGACGCTCGCCTCAGACGTGTAGGTGTAGCCCCTGTTCAGCACAGAGACATCGGTGCTGGTGCCGCCCATGTCCAGCGCGATGACACGCTCCTCGCCCAGCAGGCCGGCCAGATAGCTCGCGCCGATCACGCCGGAGGCCGGACCGGAGAAGAGCGTCGCCACCGGGTTGTCTCCCGCGCGGCGCGCCGTCATCACGCCGCCATTGGACCTGGTTGAGAGGACCGGGCCGGCAAAGCCCACGGCGCGCAGCTCCTGCTCCAACTGCGCAAAGTAGGAGCGCATGCGCCCGCCCACATGGGCGTTGATCACGGTAGCCGAGCAGCGCTCGTATTCGCGGCGCTGCGGCCATACCTCGTGGGAGGTGCAGATGTACACCTCCGGGAGGGCCGCCTCGATCGCCTGCCGCGCCGCGCGCTCGTGGGCGCCGTTCTGGTAGGCGTGCAGAAAACAGACCGCGAGCGCGCTGCAGCCCTGTGCCCGCAGCCAGCGGGCTTCGGCCACGACCTGCTCCACATCCAACTGAACGACCACCGAGCCGTCCGCCAGCAGACGTTCGCGTATCTCCCGCACGAGCCGGCGGGGGACGAGGGGGATGGGTCGATCGGCGTAGAAGTTCTGGGCTTCCTTCAGGCGCAGGCGACGCAGCTCGAGGAGATCGCGAAATCCTGCGGTGACCAGCAGGCCGACCTGAGCCCCGGACCGCTGGAGCACCGTGTTCAGCGCCACCGTCGTACCATGCACGAAGATGGCGACGTCCGCGGCGGGCGCGCCTGCGATGCCCAGGATCTCCTGGATGCCGGCCTTCACTGCCTGGGCCGGATGCAGAGGGTCAGAGCGCACTTTCAGGAGGTGAAGCCGGTCGGTCTGCTCCTCGAGGATGACCAGATCGGTGAAGGTCCCGCCGATATCGGCCCCCAGGCGGTAAGCCACAGTGTCAGCCGGCCAGTTCTTCGAGCACGGCGCGGAAGACCTCGACGGCCCGATCCACCAGCGGGCGGGAGATCGTCAAGGGCGGCGTGATCCGGACCACGTTGCCGAAGAGACCGACAGGGGGGAGCAGAAGGACACCGCGGTGAAACGCGCGGCGCACGAACTCGGCCGCGCGTGTGGGGTCGGGACTGCGGCTCTCGCGGTCGCGCACGATCTCCACGCCGATCGCCAGCCCGCGCCCGCGGACCTCGCCCACGCACCCATACCGTTGCTGCACCTCCTCCAGGGCCCCTAGGAAGTACTGCCCCATGTCCCGGGACCGCTGGCACAGCTCCTCTTCTTCGATCACCTGGATCGTGGCCAGGCAGGCCGCCGCCGAGAGCGGGTTGCCAGCGTTCGTACTTGTGATCGAACCCGCCGGCATGGCTTCGAGGAACCGGCTGCGGGCGAGGAGGGCCGACGTGGGAACACCGCTAGTCATCCCCTTCGCCACACAGATCATATCCGGGACGATACCCTCCTGTTCAAAGGCGAACATCGTCCCCGTACGGCCAAAGGCCGATTGAATTTCGTCCAGGATCAACAGGAAGTCGTGACGGTCGCAGAACTCCCGCAGCGCCGCCAGATACCCCGCGGGCGGGAAGACGCAGCCGCCCACGCCGAGGTAGGGTTCGATGAGCACGGCGGCGACATCGCCGGTGGACTGGGTCGCCAGCAGGTCCTCCAGGTAGGCCGCCCCGTGGAGGGCGCAGTGTGGCGGCGTCTGACCCAACGGGCAGCGGTAACAGTACGGATAGGGCGCGTGTACGAATCCCGCGAGCAGCGGGCCAAAGCCGCGCTTCGGGGCCCGCAGCCCGGAGGCACTGAGCGCGCCGTACGTGCGGCCGTGAAACGAGCCCTGGAAACTGAGGATTTCGTGCCGCCCCGTGGTGAGCCGGGCCACTTTGATCGCCGCCTCGATGGCCTCCGAGCCAGTCGTCAGCAGCACTACGCGCCACTCCGGGCCGGGGAGCAGGCCGACGAGCGTTTCGACGAGAGCCGCCCGGGCCTCGTGCACGGCGTCGTAGCAGGTGATCAGTCTGGCGCTCTGCTCTTGGATCGCCCGCACGACTTTCGGATGGGAGTGTCCCGCGTTGGCGACGACGATGCCCGCGGTCAGATCGATGAACCGGTTGCCGTCGACGTCGGTGATCACGCAATCGGCGGCGTGATCCCACACCAGGGGCATGCCCTGACTGTACGAAGGGGATCCCCAGCGGCGCTCGGCCGCCAGGACCCGCGCCGCCCGGGGTCCGGGAAGACTCGTGGCGATGTATGGCACATCCAGCTCCGGCATCCGGGGCCCTCGGCGCCTAGAACGGGACCTTGTAGTGGAGCCGGACCTCGTCCCAGGTCCGGGAGCCGACGTCCAGCGCGGCCAGCGCGAAGACGCGCGCCGCCGTGGTGAGCTCCTCGATCGTCACCCGCTCCGGCGGGGTAAAGGGACCGGCCCGTCCGCCGGGGCCATACACGATGCTCGGCACGCCCGCGACGTAGCGGAGCGTTCCCGCGTCGGTGCCCCCGTACGTGGGCGCCTGGATGACCACCTCCTGTCTCGTCGCCTCCCGGTGGGCTCGCTGCAGGGCGCCGTAGACATACTCCCGGGGGGAGATGTCGTAGGGCGGCATCCAGCGCGGGACCGGGTTGAGCAAGGACATCGAGATCTTCAGCCCCGGGTCGCGCCGGCGGAGGTCGTTCAGGAACGCCTGAAAATCCTTGTTCACCGTCTCGGGCGTCACGCCCCAGGGGCCGCGCGCCGAGATGCCCAGTTCGACCGCGTCGAGGAACAGGCCGAGGCGAAACTCGTAGCCGCCGTGGATGTAGCCGATGTTCCAGCGCGGTTCGAGGTGCCCTTTGTACTTCGCCTCATCGTAGGTGATCTTGAACCCGCCCATCGATTCGATAAATGCGACGAGCTTGGGGAGGACGTGCTCGCCCTTGTCGGCGTAGGCCATGTGGGTGGGCTTTCCTTTGATGGTCACGGTGAGGTCGATGGAACACGCATGGGCGGCGCGGATCCGCAGCGTCGTGGGCTCGGCGACGATCGCCATGTCCGGAATCACGCCGCATTCGATGAGGAAGCGGGTCCCCATCCCCGCCTCGATCTCACCGATGACCGCCGCCCCGATGATGTCCCCCTTGGGCTGGAACCCAGCGTCGCGCAAGGCCTTTATGGCGTAGGTGAAGGCGGCGACGCCGCCCTTCATGTTCACAGTCCCCAAGCCGTAGACGTGACCGTCGTCCCGGATGTCGCCGCTGAACGGATCCTCCCCGATCTCATCATAGCCGGGGGCAATCGGCTCCGTATCGAGGTGCCCGTTGAACATGAGGGTCGGCCCCTCCCCGGTGCCGCGGATGCGCCACACCACGTTGCTCCGGCCGCGAGAGGGAGCGTTGTACCCTCGCACTTCGTAGGTCTCGACCTCGAAGCCCAGTGCGCGCAGCCGCCGGACCAGGAGGGCCGAAACCGCGGCCTCGTTCGGCGTGATGCTGGGCACCTTCACCAAGTCGCTCGTCAACCTCACGACGCCCTCGTGGTCGACCCCGTCCAGCACGCTCTGCACCAACCCGCGTTCCATCGCCCGCCTCCTAGACGAAGTCTTGATCGCTATCGGGCTTCTCCAGCGTCATCACCCGGTCCACCAATCGGATCACCCGGTCGAGCACGACGTCCTCGATGGGGGGCACCACGTCGTCGATCTCGGAGATGGCTCGTTTGCGCAGGCGCATCCAGTGGTACCCGCGCCGCCCTTCCCCCGCGCGCAGTTCCTCCTCCAGCAACCGCCGGTAGGCGAGGACAGCATCGAGGAGCTCGTTGACCAGAGCCACGATCTTCTCCGCGTGCGTTCGGTAGGCCGACATCCCTTCCGGATCACCCACGGCTCCCTCCCCACCCGCTACCTACGTCAAAACCGTCTCCAGCGGTACGGAAGCTCCAGGATCAGCCCCGCGCGGGGGATGGTCTCCAGCGCCCGCAACGCTGCGGTCAGGATTGTCGTCTGCTGATCGGCGCGGAAGGCTTCGCCGAAGGGGTTCCCCAGGGGGAACCGCGCGTAGACGGCCCGCGGGGCGCCCACGGTCAGTGTGATCTCGGGTTTCAGCGTGATCCCGACGGTGGTCAGCCCCTTCCCTTCCAGCGCGTTGAGGACCAGCCCGCCGGACTGGTGACACATCCATCACCCCGGGCTGAGCACGACGACGTCAGCGCCTTCTGCGCGCAGCCGGTCACCCAGGAGCGGCCCCAGGGACGTCACTAGCGGACGGCCGTCGGGGATGAACCCCATCATCCCGTAGTGCATCGGCGCGACGCGGCCGATGACTCTCGCCGCCGCCAGTTCGGGCAGGCGGGTCAGGGGAAAGAGGCAGTTGATGTCCCGGTCGGCATCGGTGTGGTTGTAGTGCGAATGGGCTACGGCCAGCGCGTCCGCGGGGGTGTCGAACGGGATCTCGCGGTAGGTCAGGTCACCGTGGTCGCTGTGGATGTCAAACGGGGCCTGGTCCTTGCGGTGCACGCCGGCGGTCGTGACCAGGGCCACGCTGCACTCGGCCAGCGGGCGGGGCAGCGGGGTCCACTGCAGCCGATCGTTCCGCGTGAGGTGGAACTCCCGGTGGGCTAGGCCCGCCGCCTCGACCCAGCGGCGGAGGATGTCTTCATCCCCCGCACCGGCGTAATATCGGGCTTCCGCCGGCGCGCCCGCTCTTCCGGCCGGTTCCCGCCCTAGAGCAGCGTCACCCATGTGCCCACACCCTCGCGCTGCGCACGCTCGTACACGAGGCGCGCCGTCGCCACGTCCTCGCTGCCCAGCCCGCCGGGCGAATAGAGGATGATCTGTTCCGCCGACTCTCGACCGACCGCCCTGCCGGTCACAATGTCGGCCATCGTGGCATCGATATTGTTGAGCGAGAGGAGTCCTTGCGCAAAGAAGGGCCGCAGGCCCAGGGCGCCTGGGGGTTCGTCCCCACCCAGGACGTCAACGACCAGCCGGTCCACCCGGCGCAGGACGTCGACCTTGAGATCCTGGACGCCGCTGATGGCGATGAGGAGCATCCCCGCCTGACACCAGTCGCCCTCGAAGAATGGCTCCCGCGCCGAGGTCGCCAGCACGACGACGTCGGCACCACGGACGGCCTGGGCGCAGGTCTCACTCGCCGTCACGTCCAGGTCCAGCCGGCGGGCAAAGTCCTGCACGAACTGCCGGGCCACCTCGTCTCGGACATCGAAGACCCTGGCCCGGCGCGGCCGCAAGGCGTGGTGCAGCGCCACCAAGTGTTCCCGTCCCTGGGCGGAGGCGCCGATGATGGCGATCGTCTCCACGGGGGTCCGGGCGAGGTACTTCGCTCCCACCGCCGACGCCGCGGCAGTCCGTCGTGCCGTAATGTAGCCGCCTTCGAGGATTGCCAGCGGCACCCCCCGTTCGAGGTCATTGATCACGATCAGAGCGGTGACGGCGGGAAGGCCGGCCCGCACCGGATTGTCCACAAAGTTCCCCAGCCACTTGAGGCCGACGATGGGCTCGCGCGGCGGCCCGGGATCGACGTACGCGGGGAACGCCGCAAAGTGCCCGCCGTGGGTGGCCCGCAGGTCCAGGTGCATCTTCTGGTGCCGCGCTCGCTGGTGACCGTGGGCCCGGAAGACATCCTCCACCAACTGCAGCATCTCTTCCGGCGACGGGGCGCACGCGCGCACGTCGGCCGCCGAAAGGAACAGCAGCTCAACGCTCACCGGGTCTGCCACCTCACCCGCCAGGTCCGATTACCCCCCACGCGCCTCGCCGGCCGCGACGGGCGGCTCGACCAGCCCCAGTTCCTGGAGGGTTCCCCGCAGCATCTGCTGCTGGCCCGCGGTCAACGGCTGGATGGGATCACGCGGGTAGCCCCCGGGTCGCCCCACCAGGTTCATTGCCGCCTTCAGCGGGGCTGGGAAGGTCCCGTTCACTCGGTTGAGCGCGTCGATCAGCCGGATGCACCGGTACTGGATGGCACGGGCCTGGGCGATCTTCCCCTCGCGCGCGAACATGAAGAGGTCG
>Ga0209751_10005319_pt1 | contig 12138 bp, 12 predicted proteins | sample RifCSP13_1_FD_184019 | JGI IMG/M metagenome (GOLD analysis project Ga0209751, IMG submission 184019) | Soil microbial communities from Rifle, Colorado - Rifle CSP2_sed 13_1 (SPAdes) (version 2) | ecosystem: Environmental > Terrestrial > Deep subsurface > Rock core/Sediment | place: Rifle... | reverse complement strand
CCCCGCCGGTCCCCAACTGCGCATCGTGATGCTAGAATTCGCGCATGCGTACGACGGTGACACTGGACAATGATGTCGCGGCAGCAGTGGGCCGAGTCCGCCGGGAGCGGGGGATTGGCGTCAGCGAAGCGCTGAACGAGCTCGCCCGGGCCGGGCTGATGGTCAAGCGCCAACGGCGGAGGTTCCAGCAGCGCACGGCGAACCTCTCCCTGTCGGTCGATGTAACGAACGTCGCCGAGGTGCTTGAGCAGCTCGACGGACCCTCGACGCGCTGATGCTCGTCGATGCCAACCTGCTGCTCTTCGCGGTAGACAGCGGGTCGCCCTACCACGGCCGCGCTGCGGCGTGGTTGGCAGAGCAGTTGAACGGTGATCGGCGCATCGGCCTGCCATGGGAATCCCTGACAGCGTTCACCCGCATCGCAACACATCCACGAGCCACGTCTTCTCCCCTATCGCCAACAGACGCCTGGCAGTTCGTCGAGGAGTGGCTCTCGGTGCCCACCGTATGGATCCCGGTTCCGACCGACGAGCACGCATCGGTCTTGGGCTCACTGGTGGGCAAGTACCGGCTGGCCGGCAACCTTGTTCCGGACGGCCACCTCGCAGCGCTGGCGCTGGAGCACGGCCTGGAACTCGCGTCGGCCGACACCGATTTCGCCCGATTCACCGAGCTGCGCTGGGTCAACCCCCTGGCGGGCTGAGCACCTTCAGGCCATGCGGTCCTATTGGGTGATCGGGCCGCTCGGCCCGACCGGTGCTCGGCGGGCGAACGCCGCCCTCCCGAAGCGTCAGGCGCCGGGCGCGCGGTAGTTGACGGTCCTGCGGGCGACGTCGTCAACGTCGGCGGCGGTCATCAACTCGGACGTCGTCGTGTATACAGCCCCACTCGCGCTGACGGTGAGCGACAGAGCCGCGGCTGCATGCGCGTCCGGCAGATCGACCACGATGTAGAAGTCTTCCTTCCCGAAGGCCCAGTAGATCGACTCGACCGTCCCGCCGACGCTGGCCGCGACCTTCTTGACCGCCTCGGCTCGGCCCGTGCCACCCTCCTTGAGCAGTCCTGCCGCGCCCGCAGCGGTGTACCCACCGTGGAACATGTACTTCGGCATCTAACCCTCCTCTTTATCTGTCCCTTGCGCTCGCCAAGACGGGCCGATGCTACTCCCGAGCCGAACACGGAGGTTCACGGTCCAGGGGTGCCGGTAGGCTGTCGCGATGGCGAGCGATACGGTCGACAAGTTTCGCGAGTGGTTCTGGCGGGCGCCGCGGGCGCACGGCGAGGTCGAGCGCGACCGGAGCGTCAGCTATCTCGAGCTGCTGTATGACCTGGTCTACGTGGCCGTCATCGCGCAGGCTGCGGGCCGGCTGGCAGACGACGTGTCGGTCGGTCGGTTCGTCGAGTTCGCTGTCGTCTTCACGCTGATCTGGATCGCCTGGGTCAACGGGACGCTGTACCTGGAGCTACACGGGCGCGAGGACGGCCGGACGCGCCTCTTCGTGTTCATGCAGATGGGCATCCTCGCCCTGCTGGCGGTGTTCACCGGCATTGCCGCAGACGACGTGGGCGGCGCCCGATTCGCGCTCGTCTACGCGGCCTTCCTGCTCGTCCAGACGTGGATGTGGAACTCGGTCAGAAAGCAGGACACGCCCCAGGTTGCGCGGGTAACGCTGATGTACGAGCTGGTGCTGCTGGCGTCGGCGATCGTGATCCTGGCCAGCGCCTTGCTACCGCCGGGGCCGCGTGTCGTCGCCTGGGCGGCGTTCGGCGTGGCGTGGATCGCGATGATGCTCTTCCTGGGCTTCCGGTCGCGCAACTTCAGCATCGGCGTGACACCCACCCATTCGATGGTCGAGCGGTTCGGCCTGTTCGTGATCATCGTGCTGGGCGAGGTGGTCGTGGGCGTCGTGGAAGGGCTGTCGCACGGCGAGCAGGACCTGATCACCATCGGCACGGGCACGCTGGGCCTGGGCATTGGCCTGGGCATGTGGTGGATCTACTTCGACCTGTCCGGCCGGCGTGAGCCGCGCGCCGAGGGACGGGCGATCGCGACGTGGATCCTGACCGCCTTGCCGATCACCCTTGCGATCGCGGCCGGCGGCGCGGCGATGGTCAGCCTGATCGAGCACGCCCATGACCCGGTCGCGCCTGAGATCACCGCGTGGCTGGTGTGCGGCTCAGTTGCGGCGGTGCTATTGGCGCAGATCGTCCACTCGTGGAGCCTGCACGACGCGCAACGGTTTGCGGGCGCCTACCGGGCGCTGGCGATCGCGATGGTGGTTGCCGCGGTAGCCGCTTTGGCAGTGGGAGCGCTCCGGCCGGCGCCGTGGATCCTCGCGCTGCTGCTCGGCCTGATCCTGACCGTGCTCTGGTTCTACGCGGTGGCGACCTTCATCCGCGCCAGGGCGTGGCCCACGGGGTGAGAACCACGCGGCGGTGGCTCAATAGAGGTGAAGCAGCAGCCGTAAACGGCGGTCGACTTCAGCCATCAACGCCGGCGACAGAGGTGGACCCCACGGTCCGTCGCGCAGTCGTTCGATAGAGATCGACCTGACCTGCTCGCACATGGCGTAGCTCCGAGCGCGAACGCCTCCCTCGGGCGGCGCGATCTCAACCAGCGACGGAGTCGCTCGGCGCGTCCTCGTGAGTGGAACCACTATCACCAACCCAGCGGCGGAGTTGTTCATCCCATCATCCGAGACGATCAGTGCCGGCCTGTCGCCAGCCTGTTCACGGCCCACGACCGGATCAAATGAGGCTCGCCAGATCTCACCGCGCCGCGCAGCCAACTATTCCTCTTCGAGCCCGTCCATCAGCGTGGCATCCCAGACGGCACGCTCAGCAAGCTCCTCCTGCCATGCCTGTGGGTCGGCCCGCAAGGCGCGATATGCCGCATCCATCTCGCGAAAGAAGCGGTCCGCCTCCAGGCGCTCCACGGCTTCCTCGAGCACGACGCTCATCGGCTTGCCTTCCGCCTTTGCCAGACCCTTGAGCCGGTCATAGGTGCGCGCGGCGACCCGAATGGTGTTTGTGGGACTCGGCATGAAGTTGAGTATACGCATCTGTCGACAATCTTGGCGCTACGGGTGTCTACTCCTGGCCAGCCGGGGCATGCCGGCGACTGTAGTCGTGGCTGCTTATCCACTGCTTACGGAACTCGCGGACATCACCGTTCGTCACAGTCGTCAATGAGGGCTCTCGCGGTAATCGCGGTGATCCTGGCCGTGGGCTGTACGCCTGCGAGTGCGCCGGGCACGAGCCTGCCGACCAATCAGCCGACTGAAGCGCCCTCCCCTTCGCGGGCTCCACAGACCTCCACTCCCGGCGCTGTCGCGGCCCAGATCGCCGAATCGCGATCGCAGGTCGCCCGGAATGGCGCGACGGCCGCCAGTCCAGCTCAACTTGCGCAGATGGTTGGCGGCGACCGGGCACTCGCCTTCGATCTGTATCACTACTTCGTCGAGACCGAGGGCGGCAACCTCTTCATCTCTCCCTATTCGATCAGCACGGCGATGTCGATGGTCCTCGCCGGTGCCCGCGGACAGACGGCCGACGAGCTGGCAGCGGCGCTGGGAGTCGGACAGATGGGGTCGGACTGGCACCTGGCGCGAAACGCCCTGGAGCTCGAGCTTGCGGCGCTCGCCGACTACGAGCCGCCCGGCGACGGCGTTGCGGTCCCACTGACCCTGGAGCCGACCAACGCGATCTTCGGCCAGGCCGGCTACCCGTTCAAACAGGATTTCCTTGACATCCTGGCCGCGAACTACGGCGCCGGCATGAATGCCGTCGACTTCATGACCCAGACAGAGGCGGCGCGCGTGGCCATCAACGCCTGGGTGGCAGAGCGCACGCGCGATCGGATCGAGGAGCTGCTGCCGGACGGGTCAATCGACTCGCTGACACGGGCGGTGCTCGTCAACGCGATCTACTTCAAGGCAAACTGGATGGACCAGTTCGATCCGGACGCGACCGAAACGGCGCCCTTCCACCTGCTCGACGGATCGACCGTTGACGTGCAGATGATGCATGGCGGCGGAGCGCGATACGGCACCGGTGACGGCTGGCAGGCGGCCGAGCTCTTCTACTACGGTGGGCCGTCGATGCTGCTGATCGTGCCCGACGAGGGACGTTTTGCGGAGGTTGAAGGCCTGCTCGATGCCGACTACCTGGCAGCCCTAGACGGCGAGCTTGGCAGTTACCAGCTCGATCTGCGCCTGCCCCGCTGGGAAACAGACGCCACTCTCGACGTGATCCCGGCGTTGAAGTCCCTGGGAGTTGACCTCCTGTTCGATCCCATCGCGGCCGACCTGAGCGGCATCGCTGACGTTCAGCAGCTGTATGTATCCGGCGTACTCCATCAGGCAAACATCACCGTCGACGAGCAGGGGACGGAGGCTGCTGCTGCGACCGCCGCGGTCGTGTCGGCCACGAGTGGACCGCCCCCGCCGGCCAGCCTGACGGTCGATCGGCCGTTCATCTACGTCATCCGTGGCGGGCAGGCAGGCGAGATGCTGTTCATGGGCCGCGTACTGGAGCCCTGAGCCGCGCGGACCGATTCGAGCGCGGCGAACGTAGCACGAGCGCCGCGAAGCCGGCAAGGGTGACGACGGCCAGGATCGGGATGGCCGCCTTGGCAGCCCGGGGTGGCAGGACCAGCTCGAACATCGGCACCGGGTCGCCAAGGCTGCGCTGCATTGGCCCGAACGGGCAGTTGCCCCGACCGACGACCAGGGCGATCCCCTCCCCGCACAGGACAGCCACAAACAGGGCCAGCCAGCGATCACGCCGGCGGCGAATGGCCGACAGCCACACGTAGCCCAGCCCCACGAGATTGAATGCACCGAACCCGATGTGGGCGATCCGGAACGCCCTGGCCGGAGCGGGCAGATCGGCCCATGCAACCCGGCCTTCGACGGATGCGTCGGCGACCGTCATCGAGACACCGACGGGACGACGCCCGGGTGGGGGACGACCGGTGACTCGGCTACCGCGGCGTAGCGCGGCCGGACGACGCTCACCGCCCAACGCAGCGCCAGGTTCCCAAAGCGCGGCTCCATGACTGCCAGGGCCAGCTTGCGCCGCTCGATCCGGGCGGCAATTGGCTCGATGCCCAGCCTGCGTGTGATCTTGAGACCGGCGCGATCGAGGAGGCCGCGTCCGCGGCGGCGGAATGTGACCGAGCGTCCTTCACTCGCCGCGAACGCCTCGAGCGCGGCGCGGGTTGCCGGGGCGAATGCCCGCGGTCCGTCGGCGTGAAGCGTGCCGCTGGCGGCGCGCTTGGTCACGCCGAACATGTCGCGCGGCACTCCGGCCTCCTCCAGGATGCGCCGCGCGATGGGCTTGTCGTACCTCCGGCCAACGACCCACGGCCGCATCTCCGCGGTGTGGCTGATGGCCCGTGTCACCCGGTGGTGGTACGCCGCGAAACAGGGCAGCGGCACGTGGATGAAGCCCACCCGCAGCCGCCATTCGCCGAACGACGACCCGGACTGATCGGAGCGCCACATGTTCGGCCGCGGTGGGCGGTGCATCCACCACATGCCGTCGCCGACGAAGGCACTGACCAGCATCCGGCCGCGCAACTCTGCAGCCATCGCCGAAAAGACGACCTCCTCGCCGCTGAAGCCTGTGGCCAGGAAGTCGGCCTCCGGCAGGTCGTCGCGGCGCTGGTAGGCCAGCCGATCGAACGAGCTGACCGCCATGCCAAGCTTCCGACCCACTATCTCCCCACTGTCGGACAGGCTGGCACTCTCGCGCACCGGCTTGCCCTCGCTGATCGTCACCGCGCGTCGGCAGCCCAGCTCGCCTGCCAGGACGGCGATCGCCGCGCCGTCGTAGCCCGACGAGATGGTCACCGCCATCTCGTGGCTCGGCGCGTTGGTGACCGCCGACGCCAGGGCCGCGGCCAACCGGCGTCGGTAATCCTCGAAGCCGTGGAAGGAATCCTCGCGTGGCTTTGGCACAGCGGTAAGTCGGCCGTCCAGGTCGAGGCACATGTTGTCATGGAAGCAGGTCTCGATTTGACCGCCCAGGGTGGGGATCGAGGTATGCATCGTCCCGTCGACCGACTCGTTGAACAATCCCGAGTAGGACACGGCGGGGTCGAGCTCGCCGCCCGCGGCGGTCAGCAGCCCGACGAGCGAGTTGGACGCGACCACCTGCTGGCCGCGGCGGCACCAGTAGATTCCCTCCAGCATGTGCCCGGGCGGCACGAGGTACAGGCCCTGGCCGTCGACCAGCACGCCGCTGCCGAATGGGGTCGTCGAGCGAAGCGGCGCGAGGTCATCCGGCTCGCCGACCCACGTGCCCTCGAAGAGGCCCGCGTCGCTGGGGCGTACGCCGCTGCCAAAGTGGAGGGCCACGTCCGGCGGTGTGATCCGCGCCACCCAGGCCATGGCCGGCAGCGACGACTGGCGGTGGTGTGTGAGCCGCCAACCGCCGTTCGCCATTCCCGGGCATGTTAGCCACGGCCACGCGCACCACGGCCCGCGGACCACCGCCGGCCAGCGCCCGCCCAGCGTTGCCGGAAAAAGAAATGCGCCACTCGAAGTTTTACCTTCGAGCGACGCGGCCAGAGGATCGCTCGCCGGGGGGGTGCAGGGGCATCGCGCCAGCGGCCAGAGCGTTACGCACGCGTTACAGCCATGTGGACAAGCCTTTAGGTCGGTGGGCTGGAGCGCGACGTAACCTACCCCCGTGGCAGAAGAGGAAGGTACGCCGAAGCAGGCTGAGGCAGCGCCGCAGGACGTGCTAGCGGCGCTGGGCGAGGTCATCCGCGCGGTCTCGAGCGGCGGCTTCGAGCTCGACGAGGTCCTCGGCACGATCATCCGCCACGCGGTCGAGCTGAGCCGCGCGGACTTCGGCAACATCCTCCGGCCGCAGGGCGACTACTACCAGATGGTCGCGTACCACGGTCAGGTCAGTGACGCCTACATCGACCTCGTGACCCGGTTTAAATACGTCCCTGACCGGGGCTCGATGATCGGCCGCACGCTGCTTGAGAAGCGTCCTGTCCAGATCGTCGACGTTCTGGCGGACCCCGAGTACACCGCATGGGAGATCCAGAAGGCCGGCCAGTACCGCACCCTGCTGGGCGTCCCCATGCTGCGCGGCGACGAGATGATCGGCCTGTTCGTCGTGAGCCGCTACGAGGTCGAGCCGTTCAGCGAGCAGCAGATCTCGTTGCTGTCCACCTTCGCCGACCAGGCCGTTTTGGCGATCGACAGCCTCCGACTCATCCAGACCATCCAGAACCAGCGCGCGGAGCTGGCCCGCTACGCGCCGGAGGCGGCCGAGCTGATTTCCAGCGAGAGCGGCGCGGAGATGCTGGCCGGCCACCGGCGCGAGATCACGACGATGTTCGCCGACCTGCGCGGCTTCACGTCGTTCGCCGAATCGGCCGAGCCGGAGGAAGTCCTTGGCGTCCTGCGCGAGTACCACGCTGCGGTGGGCGAGATCGTGGTGCGCAACGGCGGCACGGTGGAGCATTTCGCCGGCGACGGGCTGATGTGCTTCTTCAATGACCCGCGTCGGCTGGACGACCACAAGCGGATCGCGGTGCAGAGCGCGATCGAGATTCGCGACGAGTTCGCGGCGCTCGCGGCAGGCTGGAGCAAGCGGGGCTACGAACTTGGTGTGGGGATCGGGCTGGCCGTAGGCTTTGCCACCCTGGGCCGGATCGGCTTCGAAGGCCGCTTCGACTACGGCGCGGTGGGCAACGTGGTCATCCTCGCCTCGCGCCTGTCTGATGCCGCGGCGCCGGGCGAGATCCTGCTCAGCCAGCGCCTGAATGCCGCGGTCGAGTCGACGATCGCGACTGAGGCCGTGCCGGAGAAGGCACTCAAGGGCTTCAGCAAGCCCGTCCAGGCCTTCCGGGTCGCCTGACCGGCGGCGCCACGCAGCGCACCGGACGTACTTTCGGGCTGGTCGCGTGTAACGGACGGCCCGTGTCTGCGCGCGGCCAAGGCACTTAGGGTCGGCAAGCCTGTGCAGCAAGTGGCAACAAGAGGCAAATCCGGGTCTTGATCGATCACAGCGCAAAAGGCAACGAAACCTGGATAGGCGTCGTCGAATCGGCGAACTACCTGTCCGTCCCGCTGCGAACGATGTACCGGCTTGCCCAGCGCGGGCAGGTGCCGGCGGTCAAGGTCGGCCGGGCGTGGCGCTTCAAGCGGTCCGTTCTGGACGCGCACCTGGACGCGGCGAGCGGCAACGGTGCCGCGACAGGCACGAAAGCGGCAGCAGCCGACAAGGCCCTCTGGCCGGTCCACGAGGCGGCCGAGCGCATGACCGACACTGCGCGCCGGCTCTCTGATGCTCGCCGCTGGAGCGAGCAGCTCGAACGCATCGACGCTCTCTCACGCCGCCTCAACCGCTCGCGCGACGTGGCCGCCGTGGCCGACGCCGTGGCCAGTGAGATCGCGTCCGTCATCGACTGGCACGGCCTGCGCTTCTTCGTCGTCGAGGCGGACGACACGCTGTGCGCGATCGCGCTGCGCAGCACCGTCCCGCACTACGCCAACGAAACGCCCGGGATGCTCCAGATCCGCGTCGGCCAGGGCCTGGCGGGGAGCGCGGCAGCTTCCCGAAAGGCCGAGATTGTCGCGGACGTCCGCGCGGACCCACGCGGCTTCAAGATCCCCGGCACCCCTGACGTCGACGAGTCGATGATCCTCGTGCCGCTCGTATACGAGGACGCGATCCTGGGCGTCCTCACTCTCACCCGACTCGGCCGGGGCGCATTCGACGAGACCGACCTGCGCCTCGCCCAGATCGTTGGCGCGCAGGCCGCCGTGGCCCTCTTCAACGCGCGCCAGCTCGAGGAGCTCCGCCGGCGCGGTGAGGCGCTGGAGCGCCGCCTGGCCAGCCAGCGTCAGCTGTTGGCCATCACCGAACGCGTCCTGCTCACGCGCGACCGCGACGCGATCTTCGACGCGATCGCCGATACGCTGGCCGAGGTGGTGCCGCACGACACGCTGACCATCTACCAGGTCGATCGCGCGGCCCGGTGCCTCGTCCCCATCCTTGCGCGCGACCCGTACGCCGAGCAGATCCTGGCCACGCGGCCCGCGCTGGGTGCCGGCATCACCGGCGACGTCATCGAAAAGGGCGAGGCAGAGGTGGTCAACGACGCGGCCCACGATCCGCGCGTGGTCCAGGTTCCGGGCACGCCCAACGACGAGGACGAGTCGATGATCGTCGCCCCCGTTCGCGGCAAGGACGGCGTCGTCGGCGCGCTCAACCTCTACCGCGTTCAGCGCGACTTCGATGACGAAGACCTCGAGCTGGTCAAGCTCTTTGCCAACCACGTCGCCATCGCCCTCGAGAACGCGGCGATGAACGAGCAGCTCATCAGCGCCGCCCTGACAGACCCGCTGACCGGGCTGCCCAACCGGAGACTATTCGTCGACCGGATTGCCCACGCCCTGGCGCGGCGCGAGCGAACGCATGCCCGGGTGGCCGTGCTCTTCCTGGACCTCGACCGCTTCAAGCTGGTCAACGACGGGCTGGGCCACGCCGCTGGTGATGCCGTCCTGCGCGCCGTCGGCGAGCGCCTGCGCAGCACCCTGCGTGCGAGCGACACCGTCGCGCGGTTGGGCGGCGACGAGTTCGGCATCCTGGTCGACGAGGTGGACGGCGTCGACGAGGCCGGCCGAGTTGCGCAGGTCGTCTTCGAAGCCCTCTCGAGCGCGCTGCCGTTTGACGGTCGGACGGTATCCGTCCGGGCGAGCATCGGGCTGGCCCTTGACCGCGGAAGCGAGACGTCGAGCGCGGACGAGCTGCTGCGCGACGCCGACACGGCGATGTACCGCGCCAAGGCCAATGGGCGCGGGTGCCTGGCCATCTTCGAGCCGTCGATGCTGGCCGTTCAATTGGCGCGCCTGGAGCTGGACGTCGAGCTTCGTGAGGCGCTCGAGCGCAACCAGTTCGAGCTGCGCTACCAACCCATCGTGGACCTCTCGACCGGCGCCATCGTCGAAGTAGAGGCGCTCGTTCGCTGGGCCCATCCAAAGCGCGGCCTGATAGGTCCCGACGACTTCATCAAGATGAGCGAGGAGGCAGGCCACATCGTCGCGCTCGGGACCTGGGTGGTGGGCGAGGCATGCCGCACCGCACGACGCTGGCTCGACGTGAAGGGCGTCTTCCCGCGATGCCGCATGTCGATCAACAGCTCCGCGCGCGAGGTCGTGGAAACAGGGTTCGCGGCGGGCATCCTTGCCGCCCTAGAGGAAAGCGACCTGGCCGCGGACAACCTGACCGTCGAGATCACTGAGAGCATGCTGCTGGCCGACGAGACCGCCGCAATCGTCGCGCTGCAGACGCTGCGCGCCGCCGGCGTGCGCATCGTCATCGACGACTTTGGCACCGGCTACTCCGCCCTGAGCTACCTCAACCAGTTGCCGGTGGACGGCTTGAAGATCGATCGGTCGTTCATCCACGGGCTTGGCCGGGAACGCGAGAAGGGAGCGATCGTGCGGGCGACCATCGCCTTCGCCCGCGGACTGGGCCTGGTCGTGACCGCGGAGGGCATTGAGACAGAGGCGCAGCTGCGTCAGTTGATGGGCCTCCACTGCGACCGCGGACAGGGGTTCCTGTTCGCGAAGCCGCTCGAGGCCGATGAAGTGGCCAGCATGCTGGCCTCGCGTACCGTCTACTCGCTGCCGTCGGTGAACGGCAAGGGACCGTCCAGGTCGAGCGACTGAGCGGGCTTGGGAGCACGGAGACGGCTGGGCCTCCGGCGCTGCTAGTGGCGGTTGGCCACCTGGGCGGTGCAGTCGGAGCAGACCTCGGTCAGTCCCGCGATATCAGGCCGGATGTCCGTCTCCGGATAGTTGCGACCGCAGTAGGTGCGGTGGCCCACGATCTGGCCGTCGCTCCAGCGAACCGCCGCGGCGATGTGCCAGATGTTCTCGTATTGGCCGCGCAGACCGAATGGATCCTCCGGCCGCATCTCTTCACCCATCGCGCCGGAGTCTACGCCGGTGGAATCAAAAACCGCCCGCATCGCTGCGGGCGGCTCTTCCGAGTTAGCTGGTCGCGCCTTACGCGGCGTGAACTCGAGCTGCGCGAGGGCCCTTGGGGCTCTCCTCGATCTCGAACTCAACCGCCTCGCCGCCGTTGAGGCGATCGAAGTCGAGCGTTGAGTCGAGCGAGTTGCGGTGGAAGAAGTATTCCTTCGTATCCGCCGCGCTGATGAAGCCGAAGCCGCGATCGGCGACGACCTTCTTGATGGTTCCGGTGGTCATGAGTGACCTCCAACGTCTTCTCGAACACGAAATCGTTACGCACGATCTGTCCGAGAAGGGGTCGATCACACGGCGCCACCGCGCATACCGCGGCGAGCCACCATCCTACGCCATCGAACATATGTTCGTCCACCTGCGCCAAGGCCTGGCCGCCGGCGGACGGGCTTTGCTGCGCCGATTCCGCGCCGGAGTCGGAAGCCAGCCGAGATTCGGCCTCGGTGGGTGCTCACGGTGGATGCCGAGGGCGACTGTGGTCCCGATTTCCGCGCTCCAGGCGGGATTTGGCGGGACCTGGGGCGAAACCCAGCCCAGTTCCGCGCCAGGCGCGGATTCTCCGTCCGCCTTGGAGGCAGGGCACGCCAGATCATCCGGAAGGCCAGTCACGGCAACTTACGCGCGGCTTATCGCGTCACACCGGCCATGAAGTCGATCCTGCTTGCGGTCGCGCTGATGGCTGCGGCTGCCTGTTCGTCCGCACCGGCCGCGACTCCCGCCGCGACGCCCTCCGCTTCGCCGAGCGGTCCGCTGCTGACGCTCACCATGCGCGGCGGGTTGTGCGCACCCGGGGCCTGCTGGGCAACCTACTACGTCGAGCAGGACGGCCGCGTGCATATGGCCGCCAAGCCACCGAACGAGCTGGGCTACGTGGGCGAGAACGAGCTGGCCGATCTACGGGCCGCGATCTCAGCCGCCGACTTCGACGAGATCCGCAGTCATCCCTTCACCGGCACCTGCCCCACCGCGTACGACGGCCAGGAGATGGTGCTCGAGTTCGCCACGCCCGCGGGCACTCAGCAGATCGCCTCGTGCGAGGTCGCGTTCGACTGGAACGGCCCGCTCTTCGCCGCACTGGCAATTGCCCTCTGGCCACTTGCGGGACCGCTCATCCAGC
>Ga0209751_10005318_pt1 | contig 12141 bp, 20 predicted proteins | sample RifCSP13_1_FD_184019 | JGI IMG/M metagenome (GOLD analysis project Ga0209751, IMG submission 184019) | Soil microbial communities from Rifle, Colorado - Rifle CSP2_sed 13_1 (SPAdes) (version 2) | ecosystem: Environmental > Terrestrial > Deep subsurface > Rock core/Sediment | place: Rifle... | reverse complement strand
TCACCAGCATCGGTCAGTACGGCGGGGCGCCCGCCCTCGAGTACGAGATTCGCGAGGATTCGGGCGCGCTCGTCGCCGTCGACTTCGTCGTCGTCCATCCGGGTCCCGGCGAGGGCTGGCGGGAGGTCGAGGCGATCGTCCTCGCGTTCCTGCGGCGTCGGGCGGCGAAGCACGAGCTGACGGAGCCTTCGGAGCGCGGCCGCCGGCGCGAGATACGTCTTGGTGGGAGACGCCTCGGCGAGGTCGCGCGGGCCTCGCTGCGGGCGCCGGAGCTGGCCGCGGCGGGGGGTGCGCTCCCTTCTCCTCCCGCCGCGTCCCTTCGGGTGACGGTGACGCGCGCCGAGGCGCTGCGGGTCTAGCGATGCCGACGGAGATTCTCCGGCCTGACGCCACCGGCGACGAGACCCAGTTGTCGCCGAACGAGCCGACCAACTGGGATGAGGTCAACGAGGCCTCGGCGGACGGTGACACGACCTACGTCTCGACGACCTCCAACGCCGTGGATAGCTACAACGTCCAGTCCTCCGCCCTCGGCGGCGGCGACACGGTCGACAGCGTCGACGTGTGGGACCGCTCGAAGGTCAACGCCGGCGCCGGCGCCGGCGACGCGGTGACCGCCGGCGTCCGGCTGAGCGGCGTCAACAGCATGGGCACGCAGACGCAGCTGACGACCTCCTACGCGGACCGCGAGAGCGCCGGCTTGTCTCGCCCCGGCGGCGGCTCCTGGTCGGTTGACGACCTCGCCTCGCTGCAGGTGCGCATCGTTCTCGCCGAGAGCGGCACGTCGAACTCGCGCTGCACGCAGCTCTGGGTGGAGGTCAACTACACGGCGGGCGGCGGCGGTGGCGGGCAGCCGCCGCGCTCCATGCACCAGTTCCGGCAGAGGAGGGTCTAGGTGGCGACCTGGCTGAAGCAGAGCACGGCGGTGGACGTTGCCCTGGGCCCCTTCGTCGACGCGACGGACGGTGTGACGCCGGAGACGGCGCTCTCCCTGACGCAGGCCGAGTGCCGGCTGAAGAAGAACGGCGGCGCCTGGGCGCAGAAGAACCAGGCCTCGACGGCGGCGCACGAGGAGGAGGGCTGGTACGAGGTCAACCTGGACGCGACCGACACGAACACGCTGGGCATCCTCGTCCTCGCGGTCTACGTCTCCGGCGCCCTGCCCTGCTGGTGGGAGTTCCTCGTCGTGCCGGCGAACGTCTACGACTCGCTGGTCGGCGGTTCCGACCTGCTCCAGGCGGACCTGCAGCAGTGGGTCGGCGCGGCGCCGCTGGCGCTTACCTCGCAGCTCGTCCAGGCGCAGGGGAACCAGCTGGGGACGCAGGCGAAGGCGGACGTGAACGCCGAGGCGGACACGGCGCTGGCCGACTACGACGCGCCGACCTTCGCGGAGCTGGACGCGCGCACGGACGCCATCGAGGCGGACACCCAGGACCTGCAGGCGCGGACGCCGGCGGCGCTCGTCGGCGGGCGCACCGACGCCCACGTCGGCTCCGTCGCCGACGCGGTGTTGACGGCGGCGAAGTTCGCGGCCGGCGCCCTGGACGCGGTGTGGTCCGTGGCGGCGCGGACGTTGACCGCCTTCGGCTTCTCTGTGACGGTGGCCACGAACAGCGACAAGACGGGCTACGCGCTGACGACGGCGGAGAAGGACGACATCGTCGACCGGGCGTGGGACGAGGACGTGGACGCGTCGCACCAGACGGCGGGCTCGGCGGGCAAGAAGCTGGACGACGCCGGCGCCGGCGGCTCGCCGCCGACGGTGGCGCAGATCGCCGACGGGGTGTGGGATGAGGCGATCGCCGGCCACCTGGGCGCCGGCAGCACGGGCTCGAAGCTCAACGCGGCCGCGGGCGTGGCGGGCTCCGGCGGGCTGCAGCGGACGATCGGCGTGACGGTGGGCGGCAACCCGCTGCAGGGGGCGCTGGTCTGGGTGGCGACGGACGCCGCCGGCTCGAACGTCGTCGCCGGGCCGCTGTCGACGAGCAGCCAGGGCGTCGTGACGGTGCTCCTGGACGCGGGGACGTACTACGTCTGGGTGCGCAAGGACGGCTACAACCCGGTCGTGGCGCAGCAGGTGACGGTTAGCTAGGAGGGCAAGATGACGACTCTTCGACAGGGCTCAGGGCAGGTTAAGAAGGCGCAGGGGACGGGGGACGGGGGACAGGGGCCGGCGGTTCCGGACGACTACGAGCAGGACCACCGCGGCACCTGGATGCAGCGCGACGTGAAGCGCTGGCGGCACAACGTGCATGCGACGGTGCTGGGCATCCTTGAGGGCCGGGTGTCCCGTGATGGGCCGCCGTTCGCGGCGCTGGATGACGTGCTGGACAAGCTCGTCGACTATGCGCGTTCGGACGCCGTCCTGCAGCTGGCGGCGGCGCAGCGGCGGGCCGACGAGAGCGCGGCGCATAAGGACGTTTAGAACGCGGCGCGTAAGGATGCGAGATGGCTGACATCAACCTCACGACGACTGCGGTCTCGCCGACGACGATCGACCGCGACGACCTGCGGACGCGGCTGCGGCAGGAGCTGCACGACGAGGACTCGGCGAACTACCGCTGGACGGACGCGGTGCTCAACCGCCACATCGACCGGGCGGTGCGCGAGCTGTCGGCGGTCTGGCCGCGGGAGCGTAAGACGACGGCGCAGACGGCGGCCGGCTCGCGCGAGGTCTCCGTGACGCTCGACCAGCTGGTGCGCGTCGAGGCGGTGGAGTACCCGACGGGCGAGTGGCCGCCGGCCTTCGTCCAGTGGCAGCTGTACGGCTCGGTGCTGACGCTGCTCCTGGAGTCGGCGCCCGCGGCCGTGGCGGACGTGAACGTCTACTGGGGCCAGCTGCACGCCGTGGACGCGACGCAGTCGACGCTGCCGACGGCGGCCGAGGACGCGGTCGTGACCGGCGCCGGCGGCTACGCGGCGCTGGAGTGGGCGAACTTCGCGACGAACCGGGCGAACGTCGCCGGCGTCGAGGCGGCGGCGGGCTACCGCGCCTGGGGCACGGCGCAGCTGCGGCGCTTTCAGGAGCTGCTGGACGGCTTCGGCGATCGGGCGCGGCTGCGGGTGGCGGCGCTGTTCCGGCCGGATGGGCCGGCGGGCCGCGACGTGGTGCAGTGGGAGCCGTGAGGCCCCGCCCCGCCGCATCCCCCCTCGGGCAAACGGGCAAACGGGCAATCTGGCAAACGGGCCCTTCGACGGGGCTCAGGACAGGCAGACGGGCAAACGGGCAAAGACGATGAAGCAGCTGTCGTCGACGCTGCTGGCGGCGCAGAAGGGCGCCTCCGGCGCCCCCTACGTCAAGGCTGAGCTCTCCGACTACTACGGCGACCGGTCGCGCATCCGCTTCACGCGCCACTACACCGGCTCCGAGCCTGAGGGCCGCGGCGCCGTCGCCGGCGCCGGCGACGGCTCCCTCGTCAGGGCGCGCGTCGACCCGTCGACGGAGGTGCTCTACACGCAGCGGGTGACGACGCCTGGGCCCGGCGACGACTTCTCGCAGTGGACCTCGCACGGCGCCATCGGCACGCAGAACGGCGTGGCGCTGGCGGGCGGCGCCGGCGCCACGGTCTACCTGTTCTACGTCGAGGCGGGCAACGTCAACCTCAAGGTCAAGACGAGCGCGGACAACGGCGCCAGCTGGGGCTCGGCGGCGACCGTGACGACGGCGGGCGGGGCGAAGACTCACCTCGCCGCGGCGATGGCGCCGAGCGGCGACATCGTCGTCTTCTGGGGCGAGAACGACGTCGTCTACCGCTCGCGCTGGAACGGCTCCTCCTGGGGGACGCGGACGGCCTGGACGAACAGCGTCGCCGACGTGGACGGCATCGCCTGCCGCTACGGGCTCGCCGGCGACTGGCAGGTCGTGGTCTGCGGCACGGCGTTGACGAGCCTCGACCCGAAGGTCTGGACCTGCATCTACGGCGACGACGTTGACCAGGCGGCGAACACCTGGAGCGCGCTGCACGAGCTGACGACGGCGGCGGCGGCGAGCGGCGTGGGCTACGAGTACCCGGCGGTCGAGAACCTCGGCGCCTGGCGCCTCTTCTTCGTCGAGAAGTACACCGGCACGCAGGCGTACGACCGGCTGCAGTACGCGACGATGGACGCGGGCCAGAACTTCAACCAGGAGCTGTGGTCGGAGCCGGTGGCCTTCGACTACACGGGCGGCACCGGCGTCGCCTGCAGCTCGCGCAACCTGGGCGGCTACCTCTGGCTCTCGGCGCCGGCCGGCGTCTGGAGCGGCGAGTCGCCCTCGTTCGTCGACGCCGACATGAGCGCCGACGTCGTCGAGGCCTCCGTCGAGGTCGACGGCTCAGGGGGCGGCCGGGCGCGCGTCGTCCTCGCCGACCCGAGCGGCGCCCTCGCCGACTACTACTTCGGTGGCTCGCCGAGCGTCCTGCAGCGCGGCTGCCGGCTGCGGCTGAACCCCGGCTACCGGACGAGCGCCGGCGCCGAGCTGCCGACGGAGCTCGGCGCCTACTGGGTCGAGTCGCTGGAGTACGTGACGGGTCCCGAGCGCCGCCTGGTGGTGAACGCGCGGGACGGCTGGTGGCTGCTCGACCGCTGGCGGGCGCGGCGCCAGTTCGAGTGGGCGCTGAACGTCAAGACGGTGTCGCAGCTCCTCCTGTTCGTCTGCGCCCGCGCCGGCCTCGACGTAAATACGCTGAGCTACAGCGCGACGATGGGCAGCTTCAAGCCGGCGTTCACGATCCACCCGGGCGAGAGCGGCGCGACGGCGGTGCGGCGGCTGCTGGCGATGGTGCCGGACGAGGTCTACTTCCGCGGCGGCCAGCTGGTCAGCCTCTACCCCCAGGCCGCCGACGACTCCGAGTATGAGTACGGCGCCGGCCACGCCGTCGTCTCGTCGCGCTACCGCGACCTGGGGCCGGCGGTGAACCGGGCGCGGGTGGTCGGCGCCGGCGTCTTCAACGAGGCCTTCGATTTCGCGGAGATCGCCGCCGCCGGCGAGCGCGTCGCGCAGGTGCTTGACCTCAACCTTGACTCGGCTGGCGAGGCGGGCGACCGCGCCGGCTACGAGCTGCGGGCGGCGGAGCTGCGCGAGCGAGGCGATGAGATCGCGGTCTTCGGCGTCAACTGCGGCCAGGAGCTGTGGGACGTGGTGACGGTCAACGACGCCGAGGCGGGGCTGTCGAGCGCGAAGCGGCGGGTGCGGGGGCTGAGCTGGCGCTACGAGACGAAGCGCGGGCGCTACGAGATGACGCTGACCCTGGGGAGCGCGTAGAAGCGAGTCTGAACCGTCCTGGAGCCCGCTGGCGGCGTTTTTTAGGTCCAGACGGCTGTTAGGACGGCGTCGTTCTGGTTGCCTTCGTCGAAGAAGAGGACCGCGACCTTGCGGCCGGCCGTCATCTCGGCGGACGCGATGGCGCGCGAGGTCGGGACCGTGACGTAGGTCGGCAGGCTGCCGTCGAGCTGGACGGTGGCGACGTAGCTGCCGCTGTCGAAGGCGCGCAGGACGCCGCGCTTGATGTTCACGGCTTGGTGATCGCGCCCCAGGCGTAGCCGATGGCGAGTCCGGCGGCGAGGGCGCCGGCGCCGACGACGGCGCTGAGGAGCGCGGTGGGGCCGTAGCCGGCGGTCAGTGCGCCGATGGCCAGGGCGGCTGAGGGGGAGAGGACGGCGATGAAGAGGGCGGCGTTGCTCACGGTGGGCGCATTATAGCCGCTGTCTGTTGTGCGTGGGGCTCCGCGTCTTTTCAAGGGGTGGCGGGTAGACGACGTGGCCGCAGTTGATGCACTGGCGGTCTCCGTCGGGGTTGGTCATGAGGCGGCCGGCGCAGCGCGGGCAGGGCGAGCGCCGCCGTGCGATCGCGTAGCGTCTAAAGGGTGGCGTTTGAGGATCCAGATGCCGCGGTCCTGACTGTCGCGCCGGGTCTCGCAGCCGAGGCTTTTGGCGAAGAGGCCGAGGCCTCGGCGCAGGTTCTGGGGCGTCTCGCCGGGTTCGAGGAGCACGAGCAGGGCCTCGTCGGCCTGGAGTTTGCGCAGCGGCTCGGTCAGCTCCTGCCACTTCGAAGTGAAGATGGGCGGCGCTTCGCTTCTGGGGTGGATTTCGAAGCTGCGGGGCATTAGCCGGCGAGCTCCGCGATGCGGCGCAGCGAGACCTTGTCGAGCGGGTGGAGGTTGCGCAGGTCGTAGCCGAGGCGGACGAACTGGCCGGCGGAGATGAGGGCGCGCAGGTAGTCGAGCTCGCCGGGCTTGAACGTCGCGGGTGCGGGCTTCGCCTCCGCGAGGTCGCCCCAGGGGATGCGGCCCGATGGGCAGGCCGTGGCCATGAACTCGTTGTGCTCGAAGAGGGTGACGCCGCGGCTGAGGGACGGCCAACCGCGCGTTGCCTTGAGCCAGAGCAGGAGCGCCTGGAGGGCGCGGAGCTGGCTGTCGCCTAGGGGCGAGCCGGCGACGCCTTCGCACTCGATGCCGACGTAGCGGAGGTTCGCCTCGAGGCCGGCGTGCCAGGTGACGGCTTCGAGCGGGTAATGCTGGAAGAGCTGGCCGTGGCCGGTGACGAAGAAGTGCCAGCTGACGGGTTTGGGGCCGTCGAGGATGTCCATCGCCGGGCCGAAGTAGCCCTCGGCGGAGTGGACGACGGCGCCGAGGGCCTCGTTGGTGGTGTCGAAGGGGTAGCCGGTCTTGGCGGCGGGGCCGGTGCGCCGCGTGGCGTCCGGGTTCCAGGTCGTCATGCTTGCTTCTCCTTTCGGATTGCGTCCATTGCTTCGTTCAGGGCGCGCATCTCGGCGTCGGAGCCGCCGGTGTCGGGGTGGGCGCGCTTCGCCTTGCTGCGATAGACGGCCTCGATGTCTTCGAGGGGCGTGTCTGAGCGGACGCCGAGCGTCTCGTAGGGGTCGCGCGCCGTCGTGGGGGCCGGCAGCTGCAGGTACGCCTCGCGTACGGTGTCGGTGATGCCGCGCAGGTCGTTTAGGCGCATCGCGTCGACGGCGAGGTAGAGGACGCGCAGGTTGTCCTCTGGGGTGGGCTGCTTGCTCATCGCTAGGTCGATGGCGGTGGTCGTGCCGGGTGGGCAGTAGCGCACGGTGGCGGTGTTCGTCCCGCGCTGGTGGTCGGCGGCCCAGGCCTGGACGCCCCAGAGGCGGAAGGTGTTGCGTAGGTCCTGGAGCGTGCGGGCCCAGGTCATCTTCGTCCGGATGCGGTAAGAGCTCATGGCGCTTTGCGTCGGCGGCGCTTGACCAGGCCGGCCATGTGCAGCAGGGCGGCGTCGAGGACCTTGGCGATCGTGCGGCGGGCGCCGCCGCGGGTGGCGGCGACGAAGAGCCCGCGCAGCTGGCGCGAGCGCCGGCCGTGTCTGAGGGCGTTGAGGTTGTCGGCCGGGGCGCCGGCGCCGGGCCTGCGGCCGCCCCTAGGCATTGGCTGGGGCGCGGTCCGGGCGTCTCGGCAGCTCGAAGGGTGGGCCGGTGCCTTCGGCTGAGTCGCGCGGCTTCTCGTCGAGGGCCCTGTCGGCGGGGAACGTGCGGATGGGCGGGCGGCCGCTCTCGATCTCGGCGATGTGGGCGAGCTCGGTGAGCGTCTTGCTTATCTGGTCGCGCGTCGTCTTCGTGGCGCCGGTGGGTGGGTTGCGCATGAGGAGGATGCTGAGGCAGTCGTAGCTGACCTGCTGCAGCTCCTCGCTGCTGAGCATGGTGAGGGTCGCGGGCGTGAACGGGTTCATGGGTGCGGCTCCTTCCGTTTGCTTGTGGGCGCCGCCGGCTCCCGCCATGGTTCGGCGGCGCCCATGTTGGCCCTCTGGTTAGCTAGGGCTCGTTCGACGGTTCCGGGTCGGCCTCCTTTCCGCCCTGGGCGGCGTCGCCGTCGTCCTGGGCCGGCTCTTCCGGCTCCTTGGTCTTCGGCTCCTCCGTGGGGTCTTCTACTGCGGTTTCTGACATGGATTCCTCCTTTCGCTCAGATTCGCTCGGCGGCTAGGATGCCCCGGCCGCTTGGGCGGCGCTGTTGTCTGCGACCAGGCGCAGGCGCTGCGAGATCGGCGAGTAGCGGGCGTGCTCGTCGCCCGTCTGCTGGGCGGCGAGCTCGATGTAGACCTGGGTCGTCTTGATGTTCGAGTGGCCCATGATTTGCTGGAGGACGAGGACGCTGCCGCCGTTGCTGATGAAGTGGGTGCCGAAGGTGTGGCGCAGGACGTGGGGGCCGCCGCGCATGCCGGCGCGGGCGAAGGCGCGCTGCACGGCTTGCTGCAGGCCGTTGACGGCGAGGCGGCGGCCGGGGTGGGTGAGGCTGGTCCAGATCCAGCGGTCGTGATAGGGCAGGCGGGCGATGAGGCGGATCGTGTCGGCGTTTGCTGGGACGAGGTGCTCGCCGGTCTTGCCGTCGACTCGCAGGCGGCAGTCGTGCGGCTGCTGGCCGGTGATGATGTGCTCCTTGGCGACGCTCCAGAGCTCGCCGACGCGGACGCCGGTGTCGAGCAGGGTCTGGAGGATGACGTAGTCGCGCTGGTGGTGGTGGTTGGCGGCGAGGAGGCGGTCGACCTGGTCGTTCGTGAGCGCCTTGGGCAGCTTGCGGTGGCGGTTCGGCGTCTCCATGTCCTCGTAGAGGTCGGTCCAGGCGTGATGCCGGCGCATCCAGCGGAAGAAGACGCGGATCGCCTTCCAGTGGCCGAGGTACGTGGCGGCTGCCGGCGGGCGCTTTCGCTTCGTAGTGCGCCGGCGGATGGCGGCGAGCGTCGCGTCGAGCTGCCAGGCCTCGCGCGGCAGGGTCGTGTGGGCCTCGGCGAGGGGGCGCAGCATTTCGCGGTACCAGGTGATCGTGCGGTCGCTGCAGTCGCGTCCTTCGCGGCTGACGAGGAAGGCGCCGATCGCCTGGGCGGTGTTGACGCGCTTCACGTGAGGCGCTCCTGGATGCCGAGGTCGCCGTTGGTGAGGTGGATGCGGTGGCCGGCGTAGCGGCGCCCTTTGCAGCTGAGGCAGGTGTGGACGGCGCCGGCGCGGTCCCAGACGACCTGGCAGCGGACGAGGCCGATGGGCGTGCAGGGGCAGCGGCAGTCGTGCTCCTGGATGCGGCGGAGCCGGCGGTCGCCGTTTGGGCAGGTGAGCCTGTGGGGCGTGCCGTCGTCGGAGTTGGCGGTGAAGGTTAGGCCGCCTTCGAGCGGGACGAGGGTGATGTCGAGGCTGCAGGCGGCGCACCTCATGCCGGCTGCTCCTGGCGCCTTGGCGGTACGCCGGCGGCGCGCCGGCGGATGTTCGAGCGTTCGGCCTCGCAGGCGTGGCAGTAGGGCGAGAGGCCGAGGGTGCCCCTGGCCTTGTTGCAGTAGAACTCGCGGTCGGCCGGCCACCAGTCGCGGCAGCGGCTGCAGCGCTTTTCGAGCTCGCTGTCGGCGTTTCTGCGGACGTTCGGGGGGGTGGTCACGTGTCACCAGGGGGTGACGCCCAGGTCACCCGATCCGTCATAGAACCGTTAACAATAGGTACCTTGTGCCCGGCGGCCGCTCGCGCCTGGCGGCGCGGCCCTCGCGTCGCCGGCTCCCGTTGGTCGCCGCCGCCGGCGAGGCTGGCTGTTTTCGTCTGGTGGCCTGGCTGCGGCGCTTTCGGAGATCTCTTACGGATCGGGTGACATTTGCGCGGCGCTAGACGCCAAGTTCGAGCTGCTCCGGCGTGAGCAGGAACTGGTAGAGGCTGGTCAGGTTGTCGCCGCGGGCTCGCGGCCGCTCCTGGCGGCGCAGGCGGCCGAGCCTGACCAGCTGGTCGAGTGTCCGCTGGACCTGGCGGTCGCTGCAGCGGGCCTTGCGGGCGAGCGTGTGGACTGAGGGCCAGCAGGTGCCGCTGTCGTCGGAGAAATCGGCGAGCGCGAGCTCGACGAGTAGGCCGGCGCCGGTGAGGGGCGACGACTGCCAGACGAGCGTCATGACCTTGAGGCTCATGGCGGGTGAGTCTCCTTGGCTCGGGGGGGCGCAGGGATAGTAGCAGATCGGGTCGGCTGGGTGGCGCGGGGGCGCCCATGGGCGGGGTCTCCCTTCGAGGCTGGTTGTCTAAGCGCCCGAAAGGTAGCGCCCGCCTGGGCGTGCTGTCAAGGGGTTGGATTCGGAGTGACCACTTGACTAGGAGTCAAATGGTCACGTGACCACCTGCCTGGCAGTCAAAAGGTAGGGGGTTCGAATCCCCCCAGCTCCACCAAAAGTCTGCCGAGCGCGAGGGCGCGGGCGTGGTAGGTTAAGGCAGTCCGAGCGGGGCGGGGACCTCTTCCTGGGGTTCTCCTCGGGGCGTTGTCTAAGCACCCGCCGTCGCTCTTCTGCGAAGAGGCCCCCGAAAGGGGGCCTCTCTCTGTAGGTTCGGACGTGGGGCTCAGAGTCCGAAGCCGGTCATGAGGGCTTCTCCTGGTTCTGGCGGATGAACGCCGAGGCGTAGAGCTCGGCCAGCTGGACGAGCTGGATGATGCGGTCGAGGCGGCGCGTGACGGACTTCAACTCGTCCTGGAGCCTGGCGAGGTCGCGCGTTACCGGGGGCATGCGGCGGAGGGTGGATTTGCGGCGCGGCATGGCTAGGCCGCCCTCCTGGTGGCGTCGTCCGAGCGCTGCGTGCAGTAGTTGACGCCGTCTGGCCGGGCCGAGCAGTAGAAGTAGGCGCCGTTCTGGCCGAGCTTGGGCTCGCGCTGTGGGTGGGCGGGGCAGCGCCAGGCGCCGGGCGCGCCGGAGGCCTGGACGGGCAGGGCGTTGTCCTTGCGGCGGACGAGGACGGGGCTGTCCGGCTTGAAGCCGAGCGCCGCCTCGAGCTCGAAGAGGAGCGCGATCGCCTCCTGCGTGGTGGCGGCGCGGACGGTGTGGTGGCCGTCCTCCCGCTCCCTGACGATGGTGATTGGCTCGTTCATGCTGCTACCTCCTGGACGATGGTGCTGACTTCGTTCGTAGTGCAGAAGCGGAAGCGCCCGTCGCTGCACTCGACGACGATGCGCGGGACGGTGTTGACGAACTGGCCGTCTGAGCACGAGCTGAGGACGAAGCCGACGACGCGGCCGCGCCCCTGCCAAACGACGCGGCCGCTGAACTCGCTGGTGTAGGAGACCTGGACGCGCTGGCCGGTGATCATCAGCGTGGCTCGCAGTACTCAACGCGCAGCTCGCCGGTGCTGTTGCTCACCATGCAGGCGCCGTAGGCAGGAATCTCTAGGAACGGCTCCTGCGGCGCCGCCGCGGTGAACTGCTGCCGCGCCGAGAGCGCGAGCAAGAGGAGGAGGAAGGCGAGGGCTAGGACGCGCTCCATCAGGCCGCCTCCTCGATGTGGCGGAAGCCGCAGATCGGGCAGCCCTCACCGCGGGCAAGGGGCCCGCGGCAGTCAGGGCAGCGTTGGCGCCAGCCTGCCCCTCTAAGCTGGCGCGCGAGGGACTGGACCGACGCCCGCCGGCCGAGCCAGCAGCAGCGCGACGAGCAGGACCGGCTGGCGCAGCAGGCGCAGCACCGGGCGCAGGTGCACGCCGCCGGCGAGCCGACGACGACGCCGCAATCTGCACAGGAGCACGCACAGGGCGACGAGAGACAGACGCAGGACGGAGAAACCACGGGACACCCCCAAACGAAAGCCGGACACCAAGAGGAGCAGCCCCCGGCCGGCAGCGGCGGCGCCCTGAAGCCTGCGGCGGGCGCGAAGCCCGTAGGGCGCGGCCAGTAAAGGCCGGCGAAGCCGCCCGACGTAGGAGGGTTTAGCCTTTACGGGCCGCGCGCCCGCCGCGAGGCTGTGCGCCGCCATGCTGCTGCCGGCCAGGGGGCGTAGCCGAGAAAAGCGCGCGAAGCGCGCACCTTCAGCGCCGCAGGCGAGTCCGCGTTTTGATTGAACGTAGCGTTTTGGGCTGCTGCGGGTCGCGCCGGGCGGCCGCCGCCACCGCTAATGAGAAACCTGCAACAACGGCGGCCGCCGGGCGGTGCGGTGGGGCGCGCGCCGGTCTGCGCGTCGTAGCCCTGAGCACCGCGAGACTAGGCGTCCTGGCCAGGGGTCTTAGGCGGCGCGCGTGGTGGGGCGGCGCAGAGACGGGGGTGCAGGGGGCGTCCCCCGCTGCGTGCCCCTGGGTGCAGGGGGCTTGCCCCCGCTGCCGGGGAGCAGGGGGCCCTGCCCCCGCCGGGCTGTGGGGTGGTGAGGGTGGTTAGGCGCTGGCTGCGCGTCCCCGCAGGCGGGGTGGGCGCGGGCGCAGCTGGAGGG
>Ga0209751_10005316_pt1 | contig 12153 bp, 9 predicted proteins | sample RifCSP13_1_FD_184019 | JGI IMG/M metagenome (GOLD analysis project Ga0209751, IMG submission 184019) | Soil microbial communities from Rifle, Colorado - Rifle CSP2_sed 13_1 (SPAdes) (version 2) | ecosystem: Environmental > Terrestrial > Deep subsurface > Rock core/Sediment | place: Rifle... | reverse complement strand
GGTTGGGAATGGTGATCGGGCGCCCCATCAGCCAGAAGAGGCCGGCCACGATGGTGAGCATCGCCAGGACGAAGAGGCCGAACCACTTCAACACTTCCCACATGGTCGGCCGATTGTACCCCGAGCGTGGCGCGGAGCCCCTCCGGTGAGCCTGAGCCTGTATGACGCCCGGCGCCGCACGCTGGTCCCGTTCGAGCCGATCGGGCCGAGGGCGGTGGGCCTGTACGTGTGTGGCGTCACGCCGTACGACACCGGCCACCTGGGGCACGCCTTCACGTACGTCAGCTTCGACGTGCTGAACCGCTACCTGCGCCACCTGGGCCACACGGTGGTCTACGTCCAGAACCTGACCGATGTCGACGACGACCTCCTGCGGCGCGCCCGCGAGGTCGGCGAGGACTACCTGGCCCTGGCCGAACGATTCACCGACAGCTTCCTGGCCGAGATGGCCGCGCTCAACTGGCTTCCGCCCGACCATCTTCCGCGTGCCACGCGGCACGTCCCCCACATGCAGGCGCTCATCGCCCGGCTGCTGGAGCGCGGCCTGGCCTACGTCGCGGCCGGCCACGTCTACTTCTCGGTGGACGCGTGGCCGCGCTACGGGGAGCTGTCGGGGCTGGCGCGCGGCGAGATGCTGCCCATCGCCAACGAGCGCGGCAACCTGCCCGAGATGACCGGCAAGCGCGATCCGCTCGACTTCGTGCTGTGGCAGCCATCCACGCCCGACGAGCCCGCCTGGCCGTCGCCGTGGGGGCCCGGGCGCCCGGGCTGGCACATCGAGTGCTCGGCGATGAGCATGGCCTACCTGGGGTCGCGCTTCGAGATCCACGGCGGAGGCGCCGACCTCGCCTTCCCACACCACGAGTCGGAGATCGCCCAGTCCGAGGGTGCGACCGGAGAGGGGCCCTTCGTGTCGTGGTGGATGCACACAGGCATGCTGAGCTACGCGTCGGAGAAGATGAGCAAGTCGCTGGGCAACCTGGTCCTGGTCCGCGACCTGCTGCGCGACTGGTCGGCCGATGCGATCCGGCACTACCTGGTCTCGCACCACTATCGTGACGAGCTCGCATTCGATGCGGCCGATCTCGCGGCGTCCGCCGCGCGCGTCGCTCGGCTGGCGTCCGCCGCGGAGCCGCATCCGGGGTCGAGAGCCGCCTCCCACGTCCCCGACGAGCCGGTCGAGCGGCTGCGCGCCGCCTTCCTGGCCGCCATGGACGATGACCTGGATACGCCCACGGCGCTGCGGCGACTCGACGACCTCGCGGAACTGGCCCTGGACCCGGCGGCCCCGGCGGCGCGCCGGGCCGCGGCAGGGGGAGTGATCCGCGAGTTGGCCGTGCCGGTCATCGGCCTGCGCCTGGGCACCGCCCCGTGAGCGGAGTCGACCGGTCCTCGCTGCCAGGCCCGAGTAACGATCCCGACGACCTGGTCCCCATCTCGGTCCGGCTGGGCAGCGTCGTCCCGCCCGAGGATCCCGAGGACTGGACCCGTCCCCTCACCTGGGTCGTGGCACTGGGCATGCTGGGAGCGCCGCTGCTGGCGGCCGGCTGGTTCCTGCTCTCACCACCGGCCGGGTCAGACGTCCCGCTGCCGGGCACCTGGCTGGTGGCCGTCGCGCTGGCGGGGGGAGCGGCGGCGGCGGGAGCCACCCAGGCGGACCGCGCCCGCGCCTTCGCCGGCACCCTGGCTGCCGGGCTGTTCGGGGCACTGGTCAGCGTCATGGTCGGGCTGGTGCTGAGCGGCGATCGACAGGTCGAGGCGGCGTCGCCGATGCTCGGCCACGCGCTGGCGGCCGGCCTGGCCGGGATGACGGGCGCCGTGCCGGCAGCGATCCTGGGACCGCTGGGGGTGCGACGCTGGAGCGTGTTCCGGCGCGCGGCGCTGGGCGGGAGTGTGGCGGTCGCGGTGGCCGTTGCCGCACTGCCCTTCCTGTTCGCGGCCTAACCGCGCCGCGCCGCGGGCGGGACGCCGGGCGCGCCGGACGGAGTGACCAGCAGGCAGGCGGCGGCGTGGTCGTCCCCGACCGTCACGAGCGCCGGGTCGATCGTCCGGCAACGCTCGATCGCCACCGGGCAACGCGTGTGGAAGCGGCACCCGGACGGCACGCGAGCCGGGTCCGGGGTCTCGCCGGCCAGCACCTGGGGACGGCGCCGCGCGGACGGATCCGGCACCGGCACGACCGACAGCAGGGCCCGGGTGTACGGGTGCTGCGGGTCCGCCAGGATCCGCCGCGCGTGTCCGGTCTCGACGATCCGCCCCAGGTACATGACCGCGATCCGGTCCGCGTACGCGGCGACCGTCGACAGGTCGTGGGTGATCATGACCACCGCGATCCCCTGCTCGGTGGCGAGGCCGCGGAGCAGGTTCAGGATCTCGGCCCGGATGCTGACATCGAGCATGCTGACCGGCTCGTCGGCGATCAGGACCCGCGGCTCGAGCGCCAGGGCCGAGGCGACGACCACCCGCTGGCGCTGGCCGCCGGACAGCTCGAACGGGTAACGGTGCAGATAGACCTCCGCGGGAGCGAGGCCGGCCCGGGTCAGGGCCCGGGCGACGCGCTCGGCCTCGTCGGCGGGCGAGGTGGCCACGTGGTGAACGCGGAGGGGCTCGGCGACCACGTCCGCGATCCGCATCCGCGGATTGAGCGACTCGTACGGGTCCTGGAAGATCATCTGCATCTCGCGACGCATGCTCGCCAGCTCGGCCCGGGACCGACCGCCCACCGGACGCCCGTCCAACACCACGCGTCCGGCGGTCGGGGTCAGCAACCCCATCAGCAGGTTGGCGGTGGTGGTCTTGCCGCAGCCGGACTCCCCGACAATCGCCAGCACCTCGCCGGGTGAAACCTGGAAGCTGACCCCGGCCACTGCCTGGACCGGTGCCGCCGGGCGCCGGCGGAGCGCATCCGCCATCGAGCGACGGCCGGCGAAGTGCATGACCAGGTCCTCGGCGACGAGGACCGCGGGTCGCGTCGCGGAGCGCGGCTCAAGCATGGATCGGCTCCGGCGCCCGGTGGCCCGGCTCCACCAGCAGGCAGGCCGCCCGGCGCCCGTCGCCCAGATCATAGGCAGGCGGCTTGACCGTGGAGCAGCGATCGAAGGCCGCCGGACAGCGCGGGGCGAACGGACAGCCCGGCGGCATGGCATCCAGCCGCGGCGGGCTGCCGGGGATGGACTGCAGCGGCCGCTCCGGGTGCAGCAGGTCCGGGAACGAGGCCAGCAGCAGCCGGGTGTAAGGGTGCTGCGGATCGGCGAAGAGGCGCAGGGTGGGGGCATCCTCCACCACCCGACCGCCGTACATGACCACCACGCGATCACACACCTGGGCCACCACGCCGAGGTCGTGGGTGACCAGGATGGTGGCCATCCCGAACTCGCGGGCGAGCCCGGCCAGCAGCTCGAGGATCTGGGCCTGGATCATGACGTCGAGCGCGGTGGTCGGCTCATCGGCCACGATCACGTCCGGGCGACAGGCAAGCGCCATGGCGATCATGGCCCGCTGGCGCATTCCGCCGGAGTATTGGTGGGGGTAATCCGCGTACCGCCCGCCGCCGATCCCCACCCGCTCGAGCAGGACGCGCGCTCGCCGATCTGCGACCCGGGCGCCCACCTCGGGCTCATGGATCCGGATCACCTCGGCGACCTGGTCGCCCACTCGTCGAACCGGGTTGAGGGCGTTCATGGCGCCCTGGAACACGATTGCCAACCGCTTGCCGCGCACGGCCCGCAGGTCGCGTTCGGGGAGCGCCATCAGGTCCTCGCCGTCGAACAGGACCTGGCCGGCCGTCACGCGACCGCCAGGCGGCAGCAGACGCAGCAGGCCGAGTACCGTGGTGGTCTTGCCGCAGGCCGACTCTCCCACCAGGCCCAGCGTCTCGCCGCGTCGCAGCTCGAACGATGCATCGTGGACCGCACGCAGCGGGCCGGCGGGTGAGTCGAACTCCACGGTCAGGCCGCGGACGCGGAGCAGCGGAGCGTCGGCCCGCACCGGCTCCACGCGCAGCCAGCCCATCCCCTCCGGCTCGGCCACGCGGACCGATCGGTCGCGCTCGAGATGGTGACGCTTCAGGCGCGGGTTGAGGACGTCCTCAAGGGCCGTGCCGAGCAGGGTGGTTCCCAGCACCACCCAGACGATGGCGAAGCCCGGCGGCAGGAGTGCCCACCAGGCGCCGGCCGACACGGCGCCGAGGCTGAAGGCGAAGTTCAGCATCTGGCCCCACGAGATGACGGTCGGGTCGCCGAGCCCGATGAAGGCCAGGCTCGACTCGGCCAGGATCGCCAGGCTGACCGCCAGGACCATGGTGGCCAGCATCAGGGGCAGGATCTGGGGCAGCACGTGGCGCCACACGATGTGGAGGTCGCCGGCCCCGATCGCGCGCGCACGGGTCACGAACATCCGTTCCCGGACCGAGAGGGTCTGGGAGCGCACCAGGCGCGCGGTCGAGGTCCAGCCCAGCCCGCCGATGACCAGGATGATGTTCAGCAGGCTCGGGCCCAGGATGGCGACGATCACGATCTGGAGCGCCAGGTCGGGGATGACCAGGACGAAGTCCGTGAAGCGCATCAGCACGGTGGAGAGCCACCCGCCCCGATAGCCGGCCACCAGCCCGATCGTGCCCCCGATCAGGATCGTCATCAGCGAGGCCGCGAAGCCGACGACGAGCGAGACCCTCGCCCCGAAGATCAAGGCCGACAGGACGTCGTTTCCACCGTCGTCGGTCCCCAGCAGGTGGGCGGCCGACGGCGTCTGGTACACGTCCTCGATCCCCACGTGGACATTCGCGTCAGGATCGTAGGGGGCAAGCACCGGCGCCAGCACGGCGACCACCACGGCAATTACCAGCATCCCCAACCCGATCGCCCCCATCGGGCGGCGCACCAGCCGGACGAGAAAGCCGCTCTGCACCATCCCGGTGACGATCGGGGCGGTGGCCTGCACCACGGCGGTCATCGGCTCACGCCTCCCGCACGCGGGGGTCGAGCCAGCCATACAGCAGCTCGGCTGCCAGGTTGGCCAGCACCACGGCGATGGCCAGCATCAGGAATGCGCCCTGGAGCACCGGATAGTCGCGCTTGCGAACCGCGTTGACGGTCAGCTCTCCGAGCCCCGGCCACGAGAAGACCGACTCGATCTGGATCGCGCCCGACACGATGAAGCCCAGGTTGATGGCGATCAGGGTCACCATCGGCAGCATCGCGTTGCGCAGGGCGTGGTCGCGGATGATCCGGAAGGTGGACAGCCCCTTGGCCTTGGCGGTCAGGATGTAGTCCTCGCTGAAGACCTCGATCACGCTGCTGCGCATGATCAGCAGGTACTCGCCCAGCAGGACCAGGGTGAAGGTCAGCGTCGGCAGGAACAGGTGGCGCACCAGGTCGCCCAGCTCCTCCCAGATCGAGGCGTACTCGGCGCCGATGGTCCCCTTGCCCGCGGTCGGCAGATCGAACCAGGCCGACCCCAGGAAGAGAAGGATGATCCCCATGAAGAAGGTGGGCACCGCCCACAGGACCAAGCCAAAGGTCAGCGCGCCGGCGTCGAGTGGCGTGCCTCGACGCCACGCGGCGACCAGGCCAGCCGCCACGCCGATCAGGATCGCGAGCACCTGGGCGGGGACCACCAGCCACAGGGTGTTGACCAGGCCGATCCCAAGCATCTCGGCCACCGGCCGGTCCCGGAAGTTATAGCTGACCCCCAGGTCTCCGGCGGCCAACCGCCCGACGTAGGCGACGAACTGCGAGTCAAACGGGTCGCCGCCCTCGAGGTTCAGGAAGAGCGGCTTGTCCAGGCCGAAGCGGGCGGTCAGGGCCGCCACCGTCGCCGGGGAGACGCGCGGATCGTGGGCCACCGAGCGGGCGGGGTCCCCGGGCAGGATCCGGAAGAGCACGAAGTTGAAGGTGATCACCAGCGCCAGGGTGAGCAGCGCCCACCCCACCTTGGCGACGAGATACGATCCACGACCGCTCATCGGTTTCCCGGCCCGGCAGCCGAGCGGCGGGGCTCGTCGCCCCGCCGCCTGGCGCTTCGGGCTGCCTCGGTTACTGGAGCGGCCGGATGATCGCCAGCGAGGCGGGATCCTCGAGCCCCAGGGTCAAGGGTCCGGTCAGCCAGCCGCTGTAGGTGTCGGTCCGGTACGCCTCAACCGTCTGGGGGTAGTACGGGATCATGTAGACCACGTCGTCGATCAGGATCTGCTGCATCTGGTGCACCAGGTCCACCCGGGCGTCGTGGTCGGTCTCGATCCCCTGCGCGACGTACAGGTCGTCGTAGGCGGGATTGCAGTAGCCGGTCTCACTGAAGCCGGAGCCCACCTCGTCGCAGATCGCGACACCCAGCAGCCAGCCCGGGTCGGGGTCGGAGCCCCAGCCCCAGAGCATGATGTCGTAGTCGAAGGCCGGGCAGCACACGCTGGTCAGCGTGTCGGCGTCCAGCCCCTGGATCTGGATCTCGACGCCGATCTGGTTCCACGTCCCCTTCAACAGGTCCGCCTCGCGCGGCGCCTCGTCGATGTCATCGGCGTAGTTGAAGCGGAAGGTGAGGTCACCGGTCGGACCGCAATCGGTCATCGAGGCCGGGCACTCGCGGATCCCGTCATCGTCGGTGTCCAGGTAGCCGGCGTCGTCAAGCAGCTGGTTGGCGGCATCGATGCTGAACGCGTAATCCGCCACCTCCGACGCGTAGTAGTCGCCCAGGCCGGGTGGGGTCAACGTCAACCCCGGGGCCGCGAGCCCGAGCTGGGTCACGTCGATGATCTGCTGCTTGTCCATGGCGGTCGCCAGCGCGCGACGGACTGCCACGTCGAGGAGCGCCGGGTGGCCGGTGCACACGCCGTCATCGGGCGGGCAATTCTCCGGCAGCACCTGGTTGAAGAACACGTCGCGCAGGCTGCCGGGGAACGTGTCGGCGATGTACACCTCCACGTTCTCGGCGTCCTGCAGGGTGGTGATGGCGGTGGCCGGGAACTCGGTGATCAGGTCCACTTGACCATTGGTCAGCGCGGCCACGCGAGCGTCGGGGTTGGAGATGGTCTGGAAGATGACCCCATCGATGTTGGGGCGGCCCTTCCAGTAGGTGTCGAATGCCTCCAGGGTGACCGACTCGTTCTGCACGTGCGTGACCAGGGCAAATGGCCCTGAGCCGATCATCTCCTCGTTCTGGAAGGCGACCGGGTCGTCAATCGTCTCCCAGATGTGCTTGGGCAGGATGTACATGAACGCCATCCGCGCCTCGAAGTTGCCAACCGCCGACGAGAGGTGGATCACGATCTGGGTCGGGCTCGGCGCGTCGATCGACTCGAAGACGTCCCCATAGCTGGGCAGGTACGGGAAGTCGGCGGTATCGCGGTACAGCTCCAGGGTGAACTTGACATCGTCCGCTGTCAGCGGGGAGCCGTCGTGGAAGGTGGCGCCCTCCACCAGGTTCATGGTCCAGGTCAGCCCATCGTCGCTGACCGACCAGTCGGTGGCGAGTTCCGCCTCGTACGCGCCGTCGTTGTTTACGCCGATCGGCGTGTCGAAGACGAGCTCATAAAGGGTGTATGCCTCCGACAGGAGGCCATTGCCCGGGTTCAGGGAGTCGGGCGACCCGGACCACCCGATCCGAACCGTCCCCCCCGTGGCCGGAGCGACGCTCGCTGATGCCTCGGCCGACCCGGACGGGCTGGGGCTCTGTGCACTGCAGGCGGCCAGCACCAGGCCGACGGCCGCGACCAACACAACGGGACGATGAACCGGTGAGCGACGCATCGCAATCTCCTCCGTGGCGGGCGGGCCGCCGGGCAGCGGCTCCGGGTGACCCACAGGATGGCACACCACGCCCGCCGCGTGAAGGTGGTTGACGCCATCCGCACCCGCCGATCGGTGCCGTATGCTCCGGTCGCCATGCCACCTCGCAGCGGTTCAGCCACCACGGCCGCCGCCCTGGTCGGCGCGCAGGTCGCGCTCGAGTCGTTCGGCATGGCCCCCGATGGCGGCTGGCTGGTCTTCGCCCTCCGCGAGGTGTACCGCGGCCGCTACCGATCGCACCTGTGGCGGGTTCCATGGGCGGGTGGTATTCCGCAGCGCCTGACCGCCGGAGCGGTGCGCGACGGCTCGCCGGCCATCTCACCCGATGGGCGCTGGATCGCATTCCGACGGTCCGGCACCGAGAATGACGCCAAGCCGGGGCAGGTCTGGCTGATGCCCGCCAGCGGCGGGCGCGCGCGCCGGGTCACCCGCCTGCGCCACGGCGCCGCAACGCCGTGCTGGAGTCCGGACGGGACGCAGCTGGCGGTGCTCGGGCCTGCCGGACCGCACCGCTTCCTGGTCGGCCGCGAGGTGGCCGGCCGCGCACCCACGGCCCGGCGGATCACGCGCACCGACTTCCGCGACGATATCGAGGGCCACCTGTCGCGACGGGCGCACCTGTGGCTGGTGGACCCCTTCGGGGACTCGCCGGCACGCCAGCTGACCAGCGGCGATTTCGACGTCGCCCACCCGGCCTGGGCACCCGACGGGTCGTGGCTGGCGTTCGATTGCGACGTCAGCCCCGACGCCAACATCCGGCCGCGCAGCGTGGTGCGCCGGGTGGCCACGGATTCCGGCGCCGTCAGCGAGCTGGCGTCGCTGCCCGGAGACGCGTGGCGCCCGGCGGTTTCGCCTGACGGCCGCCGGGTGGCGTTCATCGGCGTGGAGGAAGAGGACTGGCCGGACGCGGCGCTGCCTCGGCTGTGGGTGGTGCCGGTGGAGGGAGGCGCTCCGCGCTGCCTGACCCCGGGGCTGGACCGCCCGGTGGCCTGCGACGTATGGGCCGACCTGCTGCAGGCGGAGGAGTCGCCCGGCCCGGCGTGGAGGTCGGACCACGAGCTGGTCGTGATCGTGGCCGACACGGGACGGAACCTGCCCTACCGCGTGGGGCTCCCCGGCGGGGACCCCGAGCCGCTGGTGGGCCGGGATGAGCGCGTCGTCGCGGCCGGGATCGCCTCCGCCGCGGGACGGGTGGCCATCGCGGCGGCCCTCGATCGGCGCGGTGGGGACCTGATGGCGGTGGAGGAAGGAGCGCTGCGGCGGCTGACCGACGCCGGCGCCAGGTGGCAACGCCGCTTCGGGGTCCCCGACTGGGAGGAGCGCTGGGTCGCCACCGTCGCGGGCCCGATGCAGGTCTGGGTGGCCTCCCCCGCCGACGCGTCCGGGCCGCTGCCGACGATCCTGCACCTGCACGGCGGACCTATCGGCGGCTTCGCGCCCGGCGGCAGCATGGACTCGACCCTGCTGTGCGCCCACGGCTACCGGGTGGTGATGCCCAACCTGCGCGGATCCGCCTCCTTCGGTGCAGCCTGGACCGGCGCGCTCGGCGGAGACTGGGGCGGCGTGGACGCCGCGGACGTCCTGCGGACAGTCGACGCGATGATCGAGGCCGGGCTGGCCGACCCGTATCGGCTGGGGGTGATGGGGCTCTCATACGGTGGCTTCCTGACCCAGTGGCTGATCGGGGTCACGGATCGGTTTGGGGCCGCGGTCGCCGAGAACGGGGTGACCAACCAGGCATCAGAGTGGGCGAGCTCGTACTTCGGGATCCACTACAACCGGCGGGCGCGGCTCGGCGACCCGCTGACCGAGGCGGGGATGCGACAGCTGTGGTCCATCTCGCCGCTCCGCAACGCCGCGGCAATCCACACTCCGCTGCTCATGCTCCAGGCCGAGGCGGACCGGATCTGCCCGGCGTCGGGCAACGAACAGCTCTTCACCGCGTTGAAGGTGCTGGGTCGCGAGGTGGAGTACATCCTCTACCCCGAGGAGCACCACGGCATGAAGAACGACGGCCGGCCCGACCGCCGCATCGACCGGATGGAGCGGATCCTGGCCTGGTTCGACGCCCACCTGGGCGGAGGCTGATCAGGCCGGCGGCGACTTCCGGCTCAGCCGCTGGGCCAGGCCGCCCACCACCAGGGCCAGCCCCAGCGCCATCACCCCCAGGCCGCCCACCAGGCGGAACGCCTCCCCGCCGAACGCGGTGGCGAACACCAGGTAGCCGACCAGCGCGCCGCCGGCGATCCCGGAGCCGATCCACTTGAAGGCCGGGGCATCGGCGATCCAGCCGGCCGCGTACATCCCGATCCCCAGGCTGAACGGGACCGAGGTCCACAGGTAGCGCCACGCGCTCCAGTCGCCCGAGGTCGAGGTCCACAGCAGCGCGGTGCCCACGCCCGCGAGCAGCGCGCCGGAGATCACCATCCCGGCCCGCAGCCGACGCTGTTGACGTCCCACCGCGGCCGGAACCAGGAAGAAGAATGACAGCCCGATGAACAGGCTCGGCCACCAGTCGAGCCACTCCCCGCTGATCCCCAGCCCCCCGAACCAGCGCCCGATGGCATCCGAGGCGAGCAGCAGCAGGCCGATGCCGACCAGGATCACGCCTCCCAGCAGCTCCAGCGTTCGGCTCATCGCCCGCCGAGTCTAGCGCTAGGATGGCCGGCGGACGAGATGCTGACCCGGCTAGCCGATCGCGCGCGATGGTGGACCTGGGCCGGCCTGGCGACGGCCGGGCTGGGGCTCACGGTCGCGTTGCTGACTGCCTGGGTCGAGTACCTGGCCCACCCCGGCACCTCGCTCGCCGATGCGTACCGGGCGGGCCGCACTCCCTGGATGCCGATGGGCGTGGCCATCTCGCTGGCCGGCGCCAGCCTGGCGCTGCTGAGCGGCACGCTCGCCACGCTGGCCGCGCGCAACCTGGCGCGCCGGATCCTGGTCCTGCCGCTGGTCGGGCTGGCCGCCTGGTGGTGGGCCAGCGTGCTGGCGCCCGGCACGCCGGTGGTGGTGCCCGACGGCTGGCTGGCCGGACCGCTGCGGATCGCCTTCGAGCAGCCGGTCGGCGCCGCGCTGCTCCTCCTCGGGCCTGCGCTCGGGGGCGCCGTGCTGGCCCTGGCCGGGGAGCCACCGGCGCCGCCGCCCCCGCCCCGACTGAAGCCGGTCGAACCGCCCCCGCCCAGCCCGTACCGGGACGCATCGCCCTAGGCCTCGCCCTCCCAGGGCGGCTGTGGCATGCGCAGCGGCTTGTCGGCGCGATAGCCGAGCACGTAGTCGGCCTGCATCAGGGTGTGGATCTGGCTGGTTCCCTCGTAGATGACCGAGCCTTTGCTGTTGCGCAGGTACCGCTCCACGGGGTATTCGTCCGAATAGCCGTATGCGCCGTGGACCTGGATCGCATCGAGGGCGCTCTGCACGGCGTGATCGGTGCAGAACCACTTGGCCAGGCCGGTCTCGCGCGTGCTGCGCTCGCCTCGGTTCTTCAGCCAGCCGGCCTTCCAGACCAGCAGCCGCCCCGCCTCGATCCCCTGCTGCATGCGGGCCAGCATCTGCTTGACCAGCTGATGGCGACCGATCTCCTCGCCGAAGGCCTTGCGCTCATGGGCATATTTGACCGATGCGTCGAGGCACGCCACCGCCAGCCCGACCGATCCGGCCGCGACCGTGTAGCGGCCCTGGTCGATGGCGCTCATCGCGATGCTGAAGCCCTCGCCCTCCTCGCCGACCCGGTTGGCGGCCGGTACCTCGCAGTCGGCGAAGGTCAGGATCCCAGTGTTGCCGGCGCGCACGCCGAGCTTGCCATGGAGCGAATCGGTGGAAAAGCCGGGGAAGCCGCGCTCCACGATGAAGGCCGTGATCCCCTTGTGGCCGAGCGAGCGGTCGACCGTGGCGAAGACCAGGAAGTGGTCGGCCGTATCGGCCAGGCTGATCCAGATCTTGCTGCCGTTCAACAGGTACGTGTCCCCGCGGCGGCGCGCGGTGGTGGCCAGGTTGGCGGCATCCGAGCCGACCCCGGGCTCGGTGAGCCCGAAGGTGGCCAGCTTCTCGCCGCGCGCCTGGGGGACGAGGTAGCGCCGCTTCTGGTCCTCGTTGGCCCACTGCAGCAGGGTCAGCGAGTTCAGGCCGGTGTGGACGGAGAGGACCACCCGGAACGCGGTGTCGGCGCGCTCCATCTCCTCGCACAGCAGCGCGAAGGCGATGTAGTCCATCCCGGTCCCGCCGTAGCGTTCGGGGATCGGCAGGCCCAGGAACCCGGCCGCACCCATCTTCTCGTACAGGGATCGGTCAAAGGTGGCGTTCGAGTCGAGCTCCCGGATGCGGGGCACGATCTCGCGCTCGGCGAAGGCGCGGGCGAGGCGCTGCACGTCGCGCTGGG
>Ga0209751_10005312_pt1 | contig 12157 bp, 12 predicted proteins | sample RifCSP13_1_FD_184019 | JGI IMG/M metagenome (GOLD analysis project Ga0209751, IMG submission 184019) | Soil microbial communities from Rifle, Colorado - Rifle CSP2_sed 13_1 (SPAdes) (version 2) | ecosystem: Environmental > Terrestrial > Deep subsurface > Rock core/Sediment | place: Rifle... | reverse complement strand
CGCGAACCTGTCGAACCCGAGCGGCCCCATCACGGGGAATGCCGACTTCTACGCCTGGGGCATCGACAGTCCCGAGAACCAGGCGCTCGCGGCGAACGACGTCCGCGGCGTCGGCGTCCAGGCGTTCCCGTTCAGCGCGACGCAGCAGCTGCTCGTGTTCGCAGTGAACACGTGGAACCGGTGGTCGAACGCAGCCGCGAACGAGTTCGACATCTACGTCGACGTCGACCCCGCGAACGGGAACGGCGACGACTACGTCGTCGTCGGGGTCGACCTAGGCGCAGTCACCGCCGGGAGCTTCAACGGACGGATGGCTGCGTTCGTGTTCAGCCTCCGCAGCCCAGGTGCGGCGGTCGACTTCTTTGCGACCGCCCGGACCGACAGCAGCACGGCGCTGCTTCCGGTCCTCTCCAACCGGCTCTGCCGGACGGGGGAGCCGTGCCTCTCTGCGGCGAACCCGCGGCTCACGTACCACATCTTCGGCTTCGACCTGAGGACCGGAACGGTCGACGCCGTCCCCGGTGTGGCGAAGTACAACGCCTGGTCGAGCTCGATCAGCCAGGGAGCGTTCGCGGCAGTGCCGAAGGGCGCCTCGGGAGCAATCCCGATCACGATCAACCCGGCCGAGTGGGCGATGACGCCCGCGCTCGGTGCGATGGTCGTGACGCTCGACAACAAGGCGGGCAAGGAAGAGGCGGCGCTGCTTCCGCTCGAACTGAAGTAGGCGCAGAACGCCTCGTGGCTCTGAGCCACAAGGGCAGTGACGAGGGGCCGGCGAATGCCGGCCCCTCGTAGTTCCGGCCGTGGCCGATGCAGGCAACTTGCATGATCAACATGCAATGTGCATGATGAGTCGATCGTGAGCAAGAGCGTGCAGATCCGCGATGTCCCGGATGACGTGCACGCCGCGCTCAAGGCTCGAGCGGCGGCAGCCGGGATGTCGCTTTCCGAGTACCTCCTCGAAGAGCTGGAGACACTCGCCGGCCGGCCGCCCATTGCCGACGTGATTGCCCGAGCTCAGGCCCGCCACGGAGGCGTAGCGCGCGAGGAGACCGTGCGCATCATCCGCGAGATGCGCGACGACCCTCCGGAAGCGTGATCGTCGTCGACGCCTCCGCGATCGTCGACGCCCTCGTCCCGGGCGAGCCCGATCCGGATCTGCGTGGTGTGATTACCGAGGGCGACCTGCACGCCCCGCATCTCGTGGACATCGAGGTGATCAACGCACTCCGGCGGCATGTCGCCGTTGGGAACATGCCCGCCGAGCGCGCTGCCGATGCGAAAGACGACTTCGAGGCGTTGACGATCGTCCGCTATCCACACCTGCCACTCCTCGACCGCGTGTGGGAGCTCAGGGAGTTCGTGACCCCGTACGACGCGGCGTATGTCGCGCTTGCCGAGCTCCTCGGTGCTCCCCTCGTCACCTGCGATGCGCGACTCGCACGAGCATCCGGCCACGAGGCCGAAATGATCCTCTTCCCGTAGAGCCGGGGCCCCTTGTTTCGTGGTCGCTACAGCAGGTACCGGTTGACCGCCTGGCCGGCTGCAAGTCGTCGCACGCCATCGTCCTCGGTCGGCCACGTACCTTCTGGTACGCGGCCTCCCTGCGTCCTTGGCCTTCTCGACTTTCGCTCGGCCAGCCGGGAACGAACCTGCAGTAGCGACCACCACTTGTAGGCTTCCCCGCCGTGCCGCAGCGCCGATACCGCAGGCGTGAGGTTCAGCTCGAGCGCGTCCTCGGTGCGCCCGCGCTCTTCGCAACGGTCTACGGCAACGTCGGCTCCTCCATCTACTACGCGCTCGGCGTCACGGCGGCCTTCGCGCTCGGGCTGACGCCGGTCGTCTTCGTCATCGCCGGACTCATCTTCGCCGCGACGTCGCTCACCTACGCCGAGGGCACCGTCCGCTTCCCGGAGGCGGGAGGATCCTCGAGCTTCGCGCGGCACGCGTTCAACGAGCTTGTGAGCTTCGCGGCTGCCTGGGCGCAGATGCTCAACTACGTGATCACGATCTCGATCTCGGCGTTCTTCGTGCCGCACTACCTCTCGATCTTCTGGGAACCGCTGCGGGAGAACCCGTGGGACATCCTCGGAGGCGCGATCGTCATCGTCCTCCTCGTCGCCGTGAACATCGTCGGCGTCAAGGAGTCGGCGGGAGTCAACATCACGCTCTCCGTGATCGACTTCTCGACGCAGGTTCTGCTCGTCATCCTCGGCTTCGTGCTCATCTTCAGCCCGGAGACGCTCACCGAGAACGTCGTCTGGGGGACCGCGCCGACTTGGAGCCAGTTCGCGCTCGCGATCCCGATCGGGATGATCGCCTACACGGGGATCGAGACCGTCTCGAACCTGGCCGAGGAAGCCCGCGACCCGGCGAAGAACGTCCCACGCTCCTACCAGCTGACGGCGATCGCGGTGTTCACGATCTACTTCACGCTGCCGGCAATCGCGCTCTCCGCGCTCCCGGTCGAGAAGACCGCCGACGGCGACTACGAGACACTTCTCGGCGTGCCCCCGGAGGAGGGCGGTTACGCGAACGATCCGATCCTGGGCGTGGTCAGGAACCTCGGCATCGAGCAAAACTGGCTCGTCGATGCCCTCGAGATCTACGTCGGCATCCTCGCGGCCACGATCCTCTTCATCGCGACGAACGCGGGCGTCATCGGCGCCTCGCGGATCACGTACGCGATGGCCGGGTACCGGCAGCTTCCGGAGGCCTTCAGGCGTCTGCACCCGAAGCTGAAGACCCCGTGGCTCTCGCTCGTCGTCTTTGCCGGCATCGTCTCGATCCTGACGCTGCTCCCCGGGCAGGTGGACTTCCTGGGGACGATGTACTCGTTCGGCGCGATGCTCTCGTTCACGATCGCCCACGTCTCGCTCGTCGCGCTCCGCTCCCGAGATCGCGGCGCGGAGTTGGCCTTTCGCGGCCGGCCGAACCTTCGGCTCGGCGGAGTGGACTGGCCCCTCTTTGCGCTCGTTGGCGCCGTCGGCACCGGCCTCGCCTGGATCGTCGTCGTCGTGCAGACGCCGGCGACGCGCTACGCGGGCTTCCTCTGGCTGGCGATCGGGTTCGCGGTCTACATCGTCTACCGAAAGCGCGTCGTCCACGAGCCTCTGCGCGCCACCGTGCGCGCTCCGGCTGCGTTCGGTCCAGCGCTCGCGCTCGAGTACCGTCGGCTGCTCGTCCCGGTTATTCCCGGGCAGCCGTCGGACGATGCGATGGACGTCGCGTGCCGCCTGGCTGCGGAACGCGGCTCGCGGATCGTCGCGCTGAACGTGCTCGAGATCCCACTCGACCTCCCGCTCATCGAGGATCTCCCCGAGCTCGAGGAGACGGCAAACCGCGAGCTGGACGAGGCGGTCGCGATCGGCGACTCGTACGGGATACGAACCGTCGGCAGGTTGGAGCGGGCCCGCAACGCCGGCCCGGCAATCGTGGAGGAAGCATTCGCCCGCGAGGCCGAGATCATCGTCCTCGGCTCGCCCCGCCGCGGCCTCACCGTCTCGCAGGCCGCTCTGCTCGGGAAGACCGTCGACTATGTCCTGAGACATGCTCCGTGCCGCGTGCTCGTGACGGCCTCCGAGGCAGCATGAGCGCGCATGCGCTAACGGTTGTCATGCCTCGTGGCTCTGAGCCACGAGGCATGACGGCCCGGGACGAAGGTGGTGCGGCGTGACGTTGTACCGGTACGCCGTCGTCGTCTTCTCGCTCGTGTTCATCGGCATCGGGTTTGCGCTGCTGGTGCGAACGGCCGCGGCAGGCGGGGGCGTCGTCGGCTTCTTGCTCGGGGGGCTCTTCGTCGCGCTCGGTGCGGGGCGGCTGACGATCGAGCGCCGTCGGAGCGGCCGCTAGTGGCGCGCAAGCTCCGCGGCTTCGAGCGCGTCCTCGACGCGCCCGCGCTCTTCGCGGTGGCGTACGGGGAGGTCGCATCCTCGCTCTACATCGCTCTCGGCATCGTGGCCGCCCAGGCACTGGGCCTCACCCCGCTCGTACTGCTGCTCACGGGGGCGCTCTTCCTCGTCGTATCTCTCTCGTACGCTGAAGGGACGACGGCGATCCCCGAGGCCGGCGGGGCGGCGACCTTCGTCCGTCGCGCGTTCAACGACCTCGCCGGGTTCGTGACGGGGTGGGCCCTCTTCCTCGACTTCCTCATCGTCATGGCGCTCTCGGCGCTCTTCGCCCCGCACTACCTGGGAGAGGCGATCTCGGCGCCGTCCCTGCGAGAGCCGCCCTGGGACGCCGGGGTTGCATGTGCCTTGATCGCCACCATCGCGGGCGTTCGGCTCGTGCGGCGTACCCGACTTCATCTGGGCTCGCTCGCGGTCGCGCTTCTCGACCTCGTCGTCCAGGGCGTGCTCGTGATGGTCGGTGCCGCGTTCCTCCTCTCGCCGGAGGTGCTCGTCGAGGGTCTCGGCTTCGCGAGGGGGCAGGACTGGGACGATCTCGCGTTCGCGCTCCCGCTCGCGATGCTCGCGTACACCGGGCTCGAGACGGTCGCCAACCTCGCGGAGGAGACGCGCGAGCCAGGACGCACGCTCCCGCGTTCGCTCTTCTCCGGCATCGGGCTCGTCGTGGTCGTCACCGTCCTGATCGCGGCGATCGGCCTCTCCGCCTACCCGGCGGAGGGTGGGAAGACCGCGCTGGGCGAGGAGTGGCTGGAGGCGCCGCTCGTCGGTATCGCAGCTGCGTTCGAGGGCTCGCTGCCGGCAGTGCTCGTGGATGTCCTCCGCATCGCGGTCGGCATCTCGGGCGTGCTCATCCTCGTTGCCGCCGCGACAACCTCCGTCTCGGGCATCACGCGCTTGACCTACTCCCTCGCCGAGCACGGCTCGCTTCCGCGCGAGTTCGCACGACTGGAGCGCCGGGCGCTCGTCTCGAGCGAGGCGATCCTGCTCGCCGCGGGTCTCGCGATCGGGCTCATCGTGGTGACCGAGGTGGCCGCTGGCGGCGACCCGGCTTTCCTGGCGAGCATCTACTCGTTCGGCGTCCTCATCGCGTTCACCGCCGCACAGGTCGCGGTGATTCGGCTGCGCATGCGGGAGCCGGCGCTCGCGCGGCCGTTCCGGGCGCGTCCGAACGTCTCGATCAGGGGCGTTCCGGTGCCGCTGCCCGCGCTCGTGGGCGCGCCGCTGACGGCGGGGATCTGGGTCCTCGCGATGTTGACGCACGGCGGGGCGCGGTATGCCGGGACGCTCTGGCTAGCCGGTGGCCTCGTCGTGTTCGTCGTCGTTCGGCGCTCGCGGCGGCGTGGCCTGCTCGAGCACGTCGCTCCGGTCGAGGAGCTTCCGCCCGCCGCCGAGTTCCTCCGCATCCTCGTGCCGATGAAACTCGGTGACATCGGAGAGGAGATGGTCGCGACCGCGATCGCGCTCGCGAAAGATGGAGGCGCGGAAGTCGAGGCCATCACGGTCGTCCGCGTGCCACGCCGGTTCCCTCTCGAAGGCCCCCTGCCGCCCGACGTCGCGGCTCGGGTGGACGCCTCGCTCGAGGAAGCGCGCATGCTCGGCGAGGACCACGGAGTCGAGGTGCGCACCGGCGTAGTGCGGGCCCGATCGATCGGGCACGCGATCGTCGCGGAAGCGCAGTCGCGCGAAACGGACCTGATCGTCCTCGGCTCGTCCCCCCGCTGGCGGCGTCAGTCGCGCTTCTTCTCGCCGACCGTGGACTTCGTCCTGCGCCGCGCGCCCTGCGAGGTTCTGGTCGTCACCTTCCCCGAGGGTGTCTTGGAAGGCTAGGCTGACGCGCCGTGAAAGCCGTGGTGATCGGGTGTGGGCGGACGGGTTCGGCCGTTGGGAAGGGGCTCGCTGCCGACGGCTGGGACGTGACAGCGGTCGACGAGAGCGAGGACGCGCTCGGCCGCCTGGGACCCGACTGGCGTGGAGGGTTCGTCGTCGGGCACGGACTGGACATGACGATGCTCGAACGGGCCGGCGTCTCGGACGCCGATGCTGCCGTCGTCTCGACGGACGGCGACAACACGAACCTCGTCATCGGGCAGGTGCTGCAGAAGCGGTACGGGATCGGGACCGTCGTGGTGCGCGTCCTCGACCCGGCGAGGGCGCGGTTCTACGCGGAACGCGGCCTGAACACGGTGTGCCCGACGCAGACCGCGATCTCCGTCCTGCGTGACGCGGTCAATGCGACCCAGCTCGAGCCGAGCACGACCCCCTGATGTACGTCGTCATCGCAGGTGGGGGCAAGGTGGGGTCGAACGTCACACGTTCCCTGCTCGAGATGGGCCACGAGGTGACGCTGATCGAACAGCGTCCAGACCGCTTCGCCCGGCTCGAGGGTGAGTTCGGGCCCGTCGTGATCCGCGGCGACGCGACCGAGATCAGCGTGCTCGAACGGGCGGGTATCGCACGACCGCCGGAGCTCCTCCTCGCAGTGACCGGCGACGACGAGGACAACCTCGTGATCTCGCAGATCGGAAAAGAGGGGTACGGAGTCGGCAAGGCGATCGCCCGAGTCAACGACCCTCGAAACCAGGCCCACTTCGACCTACTCGGCATTACACAGACGATCTGCGCCACGACGAGCGTCCTCGGGCTCGTCGAGCACGAGGTGCCGGAGCACGGGATGGTGCGCTTGCTCGAGCTCCAGAGAGAAGGGCTCGAGATCGTCGAGGTGCAGATCGAGAGCGGGTCGCCCGCGGCGGGAAGCCGCGCCGGCGGCCTCTCCCTTCCCGGCGGCTCGCGGCTCATCTCGGTCTTCCGTCACGGCCGCACCGAGCTCGTCGAGCCCGGAACGGTGATGCGCCCGGGAGATCAGGTGCTCGCGGTGGTGACCCACGACTCGGCGCCCGAGCTCCGCCGCGTCCTCCTCGGCGCGCGGTAGGGGCGAGGCTTACCTCGCCCTCGGCACAACCCCCTGTACGGGCGGCTTGCCTCGCCCTCGTCAGAGACGCCAGTAGTGCCTCGTGAATAGCACGACCACGGGGACGATCTCGAGGCGGCCCACCCACATCAACCCGATCAGCGTGATCTTGGAGACGTCGCCGAGCGGCGCGAACGACCCCATGGGTCCCGTGACGCCGAAGCCCGGACCGACGTTGCCGAGCGCCGTCGCGGCGGTGCCGAGGGCGTCGAGCGTCCCCAAATCGACCCCCGAGATCGCCGCGTCGATCGCCAGGACGGCGGCGCCGACGGCCCAGATGCCGACATAGAGGAGGATGAAGCTCGCGATCGCGCGCAGCGTCCGCTCGTCCACGGGCGAGCCGTTGAGCCGCACGGGCATGACGACCTGGGGACTTACGGTCTGGTCGAGCTCTCGTCGGAGCACCTTCCCGAGGAGCAGGTGCCGCACGACCTTGATCGAGCCTCCGGTCGAGCCGGCCGAGCCGCCCACGAACATGAGTGCGAACAGCGAGAGGAGCAGGAGCGCGGGCCAGAGTGCGAAGTCGGCGCTCGCGTACCCGGTCGTGGTCATGATCGAGACCGTCTGGAAGACGCCCGACCGGACGGCCTCCTCGCCCTCTGCGATCCCGTAGCCCCAGATCTGCGCCGTGAGCACGACGGAGGCGACGAACGCGAGCGCGAGGTAGAGCCGGAACTCCTCGTCGCGGAGAAACACGCGCGGCCGGCGCCGGACGAACCCGCGGTACATGAGCGCGAAGTTGGCTCCGGCGAGGATCATGAAGACGGCGATGATCCACTGAGCCGCCGCCGAGAACGCCTCGATCGAGTTGGCCTGCGTCGAGAAGCCGCCGGTCGGCATAGTCGTGAAGGCATGCGCGAGCGCTTCGAACTCGGTCATGCGCTCGTCCACGCCGAGCCAGCCGAGTGACGCCAGCGCGAGCGTCTCCAGAGCCGTGAGGCCGACGTAGAGGACCCAGAGCAGGCGTGCGGTCGACCGGATCCGCTCCGAGAGCTGCGCGATCTCGGGCCCCGGAAGCTCCGACTCCATGAGCTGCCTGCCGCCCACTCGGAGACGCGGAAGAATCGCTATCGCGAGGACGATGATCCCCATGCCTCCGAGCCACTGTGTGAACGCGCGCCACATGTCGATCGATCTGGGGAGAGCGTCGTAGTCGGTGACGACGCTCGCCCCCGTAGTCGTGAACCCCGACATCCCCTCGAAGTACGCGTCCACCGGGTGGCCGAGCTGGTCGCCGCCCGCGAAGAGGTAGGGGAGCGACGCGAACCCAGCAGCCAGCAGCCACGTTGCGGACACGACGAGGAATCCCTCGCGAACCCCGACGCGCGCGGCAGCACCGGCCGTCAGGCGCTCGAGCGCGAAGCCGAGCCCGCTCGTGATCGCACCGGCCGCGATGAAGGGCCAGATCGACTCCCCGTACCAGAGCGCGACCATCACCGGGAACAGCGCCCCGAGCCCGAGGTACTTCCCGAGGGTGCCGACGAGGTTGACCGTCGCGAGGACGTCGATCGCGAGCCGGCGGCGGGGGCCGATCCGGTGCCCAACCGCCTGCGTCACGCGCGCCCCTCCTTGCGCAGAGGCGCGATCCGCTCGCGCGGATCCCGCCTCGCGAACAACCACGGGCCGGCACCGGCTCTCGCCGGGCGTAGTGGCGAGGCATGCCTCGCCCTCGCCGGCAGCTCAGGTCCGGGCGACGCATGCGTCGCCCCTACACGCGCTCGTCCCGGGTCCTCATAGCGAAACTGCACGGAGGTCAGGAGCATGCGGCAGCCCCGTGCAGGCGGAAGCCGCGTCAAAGCGCCTCGACGACCCAGGGCACGTTCGCGGCCTCGGTGAAGACGATCACCCGGTCGCCGACCTGGAGGACGTCGTCGCCGTGCGGGAAGATCGCCCTCCCGTTCCGCACGATCGCGCCGATCAGCGCTCCGTGGACCGGCATGTCGCGGAACAGCGTCCCGATGTAACGGCTCGACTCACGCGTCGTCACGTCGAGCACCTCGTAGCGGTTGCCCTCGAGCATCGCCACCTGCCTCGTCCTCGGGTCGTGCGCGAAGCGGACGATCTCCTCGGCCGTGACACCCCGGGGATTGACCGAGACGTCGACGCCGGCCTGCTCGAACGCCGCCACCGAGACCGCCTCGTGGGCGATCGCGATCGTGAAGGGGATTCCGTGCACCTTGGCGAGAGACGCGGCGTACTGGTTCTTCGCGTCGTCGCGCATGGCAAAGATTCCGGCCTGCGCCTGGCCGATTCGCTCCCGCTCGAGAAAATCGGGCTCGAGCCCGGTGGAGTTGAAGACACGCACCTTCGGAAACGCCTCGGCGGCACGTCGTGCCTGCTCGCGCGACGCCTCGATCATGCGAACGCCGATTCCCTGGTCGAGCAGCACTCGAGCGATGGCCGACCCCACCCGCCCGGCGCCGAAGACGACGACGTCGCGCACGGTTCCGCTCTCGGGCCAGAGGATCGAGCTCCAGTCCTTCGCCGCCTGCGGCGAGCCGATGACCACGATCCGGTCACCGGGACGGATGACGTCGTCGCCGCCCGGAAGTGTTGTCTCGCGCGGGCGGATGATCGCCGCGATCTTCGAATCTCCGGGGATCTTCGCGTCACGGAGCGGCACCCCGGTGACGTCCTGCGAGGCGCCCTCCTCGACGTCGAACTCGACGATCTGCACCTGGCCCTCGGCGAAGACGTCCGTCTGACGAGCGGCGGGAACGCCGATGATGCGGCTGATCGCATGTGCAGTCTCCAGCTCGGAGCTGACGACGAAGTCCACGTCCAGCTGGCCGCCGCGCCAGAGCTCGACGTACTCGACGTTGGAAGTGCGGATCACGGTCGTCGCACCCTGTGCCTCGCGGCGGGCGAACATGCCCGCGACCAGGTTCACCTCGTCTCGGGACGTGCACGCGATGACGAGGTTGGCGTCTCCCACGCCGGCTCGCGAGAGATCCCGGCGGCTCGTGCCGTCTCCCTCGTACGTGGCCACGTCGTAGTGATCGGCGATCGCGGTCAGACGCGACGGCTCGTTGTCCATGACCGTCAACTCGTGGTCGTGGTGGAGGGCCTCCACGATGGTCGAGCCGACTTGGCCCGCGCCGATCAGGAACACCTTCACGAGCGCGAAGCGTACTCCTGTCCTAGCCGCCTAACAGCCGTCGGCTACCTTGGGCGCGTGCACGCGGGGCCAAGTAACAGACTGTTACTTGGCCTATCTGCGCTTGCATCTCTGGCGGTCGTGCTGGGAGGCCTCGTCGGCGGCTCCGCGTCCGCTGCGGAGACAGCGTTTCGCCGAGCCGTCGTGGCGCGGGGATTCGACTCACCTGTGCACGTCGTCGCGCCGCGCAACGAGCCGAGGCGCCTCTACGTCGTCGAGCAGCGCGGGACGATTCGCGTGATCCAGCAGGGCAGGGTTCGGAGCGGCTACTTCCTCGACATACGCAGCCGCGTGACTGCAGGCAGCGAGCAGGGGCTCCTCGGGCTTGCGTTCGACCCGAAGTACGCAAAGAACCGGTTCGTCTATGTCAACTACACCGACCGCGCCGGAGACACGCGCGTCGTCCGTTATCGGACCAATGGCAGCCGCGCGCTCGTGGCGTCCGCGCGGCAGCTCCTCCGGGTGGACCAGCCGTACGCGAACCACAACGGGGGGAATCTCCTCTTCGGCCCCGACGGCTTCCTCTACGTCGGGCTCGGCGACGGCGGGAGCGGGGGAGACCCCGAGGACCGGGCGCAGAATCCGGGCTCTCTTCTCGGCAAGATGCTCCGTCTGGACGTGCGCAGGCCCGGGTCGGCACCCGTGATCGTGGGGCTCGGGCTTCGCAACCCCTGGCGCTACTCGTTCGACCGTGCGACGGGCGACCTCTACATCGGGGACGTCGGCCAGGGTGACGTCGAGGAGGTGGACTTCACTCCCCGGGCGCGGCTCGCGGGCCTCGAGAACTACGGCTGGGATCTCTACGAGGGTTCCCAGCGGTTCGAGAACGGAGAACCCGGCCCGGGCCAGCTCGTCTTCCCCGTGTTCGAGTACGGGCACGACCAGGGGTGCACGGTCGTCGGGGGGTTCGTCTACCGTGGCCCCGCCCGCCCCGCCGAGCGAGGTCGGTACATCCTCGGGGACTACTGCAGCGGGATCATCTGGAGCTTCCGCTTCTCGGCGGGGGCAACTCACTCCGTGCGGGTCGAACCGTTCCGGATCGCGGGGCTGACCTCGTTCGGCGAGGACGCCGCCGGAGAGCTCTACGCCGCGTCCCAGAGCGGGACGATCTACCGCTTGACGTAGGGGCCGGACATGCCCGGCCCTTTATCCTGCGCACACCGGAATCCGCTCGCGCAGATTCCGGTCGCGCGAAGATCCCTGAAGGCGGCCGCTGCGCGACCGCGGCGCTCGCCTTTCACATCCGCGTCTTATCCTGCGCGGCGCCGGACGCGAGGCGGCGCCTGGCCGAGCGCCGCGTAGGCGAGCGTGTTCAACGACTCCGAGAGCTCACGCAGCTCGCGGGCGACGAGTGCGAATCCCTCCTGCTGCTCGGCCGTCCTGTTGAGGCGCTCGAGCTGCTCGGCGATCCGATCGAGGCGGTCGAGTAGCGCGTCGAGCTGTCGGTCGCCCATGTCCTGACGTTCCACGCGCGCGATTCTACGCGGAGGCTTGGTCGAGCTCTGCTCGCGTCCGGATGACGAGCGCGTCGTCACCGATCGTGGCGAAGAGCCGCTCGAGGGCGCCGGTGCCGGTCTCGAGCGCGGCGACGCGCCGGTCGGCGCCGAGGTGGGCGAGGGCGACGCGCGCGAGCGGCTCGGGAGCGTCCGTAAACACGCCGATCTCGCGTCCGGCGGCGGCGAGCGAGCGCAGCGCCGCGCTCGCCGTTGCGTCCCGGCGCAGGTAGACGGGTGCGCGCTCCTCGCTGAAGCGCTCGAGCAGCGCGCGCCAATTGCCGGCACCGCGGCGGTCGAGCTCTGCCGCCGCCTCCGCGCGGTCGGTCGGAAGCTTCGCCGCGTCGAACTCCAGGAGCGCGCTCGCGGACGAGATCCACTCGTCCCAAAGCGGCCGCGTGTCTCCGAGAGCGCCGTCGAGGTCGATGGCGACCGCGCGCCCCTCCCTCACGCGAGGCTCCTTGCGCGGGCCCTCTGCCAGAGCAGGACACCGCAAGCGACTCCCAATCCGTCGATCGCGACGTCGACAAGAGAGCCTTGGCGGCCGGAGACGAACGCCTGGTGGACCTCGTCGCTCACGGCGTAGAGCACCCCGAGAGCGACGGCGAGGCCCACCTTTCCGGTGGCCCGC
>Ga0209751_10005311_pt1 | contig 12159 bp, 9 predicted proteins | sample RifCSP13_1_FD_184019 | JGI IMG/M metagenome (GOLD analysis project Ga0209751, IMG submission 184019) | Soil microbial communities from Rifle, Colorado - Rifle CSP2_sed 13_1 (SPAdes) (version 2) | ecosystem: Environmental > Terrestrial > Deep subsurface > Rock core/Sediment | place: Rifle... | reverse complement strand
ACGAGGCCCGCGGCGACTGGTTCGGGCAGGACGTCCTCGTGATCCGCGCGACGGACACGCAGGGCGCGTTCGCGATCGAGACCGTGCCCGTCGACGTGCTCCCCGTGAACGACGCCCCCGAGTGGAGGACGATCCCCGATCAGAGCAAGGTGGGCGGCCGGCCCTGGGTCCTCGACCTGAGGGACTACGTGCGGGACGTGGACAACGACCTCTCGGACCTGACGTTCTCCACGGACTCCACGAACGTGCGCGCGGTCGGTTACCTCCTTCTGTTCGACTTCCCCTTCGCGGACCGGACGTTGAACGTGCGCGTGGATGCCCTCGATGGACAGGACAGCAACACAACCTCCGTCCTCGTCACGGTCCTGGGCCCTGGCTTCTGGGCGGCGATCTACTGGCCGTGGTCGGGCTTCGCCGCCCTCGCATTGGCGGCGGTCTCCTACGTGGGCTTCACGCGGTGGCGGGACCGGCGCTTCATGTTCGACGACCTGTTCGTCGTCGGCCGCGAAGGTCGACTCGTGATGCACACGACGCGCCGCCTGCGCGCGGACCGGGATGAGGACCTTCTGGCGGGCATGCTCACGGCGATCGTGATGTTCGTGCGCGACTCGTTCAAGGAGGAGAACGAGGAGCTGAAGCGGTTCGAGTTCGGGGACCGGAAGGTGGCGGTGGAGAAGAGCGACCACGTGTACGGCGCCGCGATCTTCGTCGGCGATGTCCCGCAGGGCGTGTACCTGAGCCTGCGGCACTTCCTCGCGGACGTGGAGGACCGGTACGCGCAGCCGCTCACGAAGTGGTCGGGGGACATCGAAGACCTGCCCGGCCTCAAGGCGATGATGGAGTACTTCGGGCGCCGCGGGCGGTATCGGATCGGGGACTGGAAGCGGTTCGCGAGCTAAGTTCTTGGACGAAGTCGAACGCCGATAGGCTCAATTATGTGAGTACACATAATCCTCCACATGCCGAACATCACGCTTGCGGTCCCCGACGACCTCCATCGGAAGATGAAGAGGCACCCGGAGGTCAAGTGGAGCGAGGTCGTCCGGCGCGTGATCTCGGAGAGGCTCCGGGACCTGGAGGCGATGGACCGGATCACCGCCAAGAGCGTACTGGCCCGCGAGGACGTGGACGAGTTAGACCACCTCCTGAAGGCCGCCCTCCTGCGACGATACCGAAGGCGATTGGAGGGATAGCCTGCCGGAGCCCCTGCGGCTCGTGGCGGATGCGAACGTCCTGATTGCCGCGTACCTGCGGAATTCGACGATTCGCCGGGTCATCCTCCTTTCCGACATCCAACTTGTCGTGCCGGAGTTCATCTTCGAGGAATTGGAAAGGCACCTTCCGGAACTCTCAAAACGAGCGGGACTGAGCAAGGCGCGATCCGAGGAACTGCTGGAACGTCTCCGCAGCCGCTTCGTCGCAATCCCCGAAGAACTCGTGTCCTCCAAGCTCCAGACCGCCCTCGACGCCATGCGGGACATCGACGCGAAGGACGCACCCTACTTGGCGGCGGCTTTGTCCGTCGCCTCCGAAGGCATTTGGTCCGACGACCCCCACATGAAGAAACAGGACCTCGTGCCATGTTACACGACGGCGGAACTTCTCGACCGACTCCGGAAGGAGGGCTTCTCGCTCAGGTGAATGCGGCCGAGAAACCGGCGACTCGCACTTCAGGGTCCCTGGTTTTCTGGCGGTGGTTTCCCGCGGAGCTTCTTCTCGACCGCCTTCGGCCTTGCCAATTTCCCGAGCAGACGCCCGACGTGCTTCCGGTAGTCGTGACCCGGCTTTTTCCGCCATGGCAGCTCGAAGAGCCCGTTGATGTTCAGGTACAGCTCCGGCAGCAGCCAGAACGCGACGAGCATGAGCACCATGAGGACGAGGAAGCTCAGCCCCTTGCCGTACCCGTTGTGCACGAACTCCCACTCGTCGCCGGCCACGTAGAAGTGGATGACGACGACGTTCCGCACGAGGTTCATCACGTACGTCGTCGGCACGAGGATCGCGAGGACGAGCGCCTTCCGCTTCAGGGGATCCGACGTCCCCGGAACGAGCGCGGCGGTGATCGTGATCCCCTGGATCGCCGTGCACGCAAGGATGATGTTGACGATGTCCTTGCCGCCACGCGTGATCGGCGCGTAGATCTCCTCGGCGTTCGTCCGCCACACCCACGTGTTGCCCTGGAGGTTCAGCGCTCCTACGCCGTATCCGGGGTTGATCCCGTTCAATAGGAAGGCCGTGTGGTTCGCGACGACGTCGATGAGGCCGCTCGAGATCGCGGGGATGCGGTCCACGACGAAGTAGATCCCGGCCGCCCAGAACGCGCCGGTCGCGAGGAACCGCAGCGGCTGGAATTCCTCGTTCCATCGGTACGAGAGGCTCTCGTGGTACGCGAGAAAGAGGAACACGGGGAGCGCGGCGGCCGCGCCGAGCGAGTTCACCGGGTCCCCGGCGTTGAGGTACGCGGGCACTTGGGCGAACCAGAAGCCGCCGAACAGGGCCCACGCAGCCGCCCGTGCGAGGTGCGCCCGACGGTCCCTCCAGAAAACCCCGACGCCGAACAGGATGATGCCGGCGAACAGGATCGCGTCGAGGGCGAGCCGGAACGTCATGGACCTTCCCCCCTACGAGGCACCGATACGTAAAGGGTACGTCGCGCGAGCCGTCCCATGGCGAAGCCTCACCAGGGGAGGCGGCCGCGCGTGGTCCAGACCGGGGGCTGACGGAGAAAGTTGCGACCGTCCTCTCGGAACCTCTGAGGAACCCGTCGCCTTTAAGTAACGGCAAAACGACGTACCGAACATTGGTTGGGCGCGCGACGCGTACTGGGGGTTCGGCGAGCACTGTGACGAACATGCGAGGATGGGCCGTTTTGGCGGCGCTTGCAATTCTCACGATTGTCTTCTCCCCCGCGGTCGGGACGGATGGCGCAGGTTCCGTGGACGCCGTGGCGAGCGTCGATGCAGTCCGATCGGTGAAGTCGACGGTCGTCGACGTGGGGACCCCGGTCGCCTTCTACGGTGCGGCGTCGCGAGGAGTACACCCCCTGAGCTTCGCATGGTCGTTCCGGGACGGTTCGTCGTCCGCGGAGCGCGACCTCACGCACACATATGCCCACCCCGGCACGTACGATGTGGCCCTCGTCGTCCAGGACGGATCGGGTCGCATGGACCTCGACCGCGTCACCGTCCGCGTCCGAGAACCCCTTCCGGGAGTGGACTTCCCCGGCGTCGATGCGGGGCCGGATCGGACGGCCTGGGAGGACGAGGCCCTAGGGTTCGACGGCCGCGTGACGTGGCCGGGCGCCGACCCTTCATCCCTCGTCTTCGCGTGGGACTTCGGCGACGGCACACCCGTCGTGCACGGAGCGTCGGTCACCCACGCGTACGGGAATGCGGGTTCGTATCGCGTAGGGGTCACCGTCACGAACCCCGCGACCGGAGCGTTCGACGTCGACGAGGCGGTGGCGACGGTCCGCAACGTCGATCCCGTCGCCGACGCGGGTGCGGAGTCGATCGCGGGATTCGAGGACGACGTGATGACCTTCGACGCCACGGCTTCGATCGACACGCCGAGTGACCGGGTGGATCTCGCCTACGCCTGGGACTTCGGGGACGGACAGCGCGGCGCCGCGGCTACGGTCAGCCACTCCTACGCCCGCGGGGGAACCTACACCGTTGGCTTGACCGTCACGGACGACAACGGGGCCTCGTCCGCCGATGCCGTCGCAGTTCAGGTCGCGAACGCACCCCCGCGCGCGGACGCGGGCTCGATTGTTTTCGTCGCCGAGGGGGACCCCGCGCACCTCGATGGCCGAGGGAGCGAGGACACGCCCTCCGACCGGCCGTACCTTCAATACGCGTGGACGGCGGACCCCACGCTCCCTTCCCTCCCGGGCTGGGGGCCTTCCTTCACGTGGCCCGACGAAGGTCTTCACGCGGTCCGGCTCGTCGTGACCGACGACGATGGGACGACCGATGCGGCGCTGGTTTCCATCCCGGTCGCGAACGTGCCGCCCCGGGTCGGCATCACGGGTATCTGGTGGTTCCAGGACGAACTCCTCCTCGAAGGGTACGCCTTCGATCCGGGCGCCGACGATCTACTCTTCGAGTGGGCCGTCGACGGCCAGCTGTGGTATCGGAGCCTATTCCTCGCGGGAGGCGTCAGACCGCGCGAGGTCTTCGGTTACGCGCTGGACCCACCTCGCAGCGTCCTCGCGAGCGAGTGGGAGGTTACGCTCACGGTCTCCGACGGAGATGGCGGCGTGGGCCAGGACTCGGTCACGATCGTCCTTGCACGCGCTGCGGGACCTCCCCGGCCCGAGTGTGCGGCGCCGCCCGCGCTCCCCCCTGGATGCACGTTGCCTCCGCGAGACGCCTGGTCCGTCGACAACCTCGCGCCCCGGGTCGATGTGACGGACTCGGGGCCGAACCCGCCCGAGGATTTGACGGCGGCCTTTGAGGCCGCCTTCGTCGAGGACCCGGACTCGGCTAGTCTCACATACTTGTGGGAGTTCGGGAACGGCGATGCCGCCGCGGGAGAGACCGTCTTGCACGGATTCCGGAATTCGGGGACGTACACGGTCGTCCTCACGGTCGAGGACGACGAGGGAGACCGCACGTCCAACGCGAGGCTCGTCACGGTCACGAACCTGAGCCCCGTGGCCGCGTTCTCACCGCCCTCGTCCACGCAAGAGGACGCGGAGCTCACGACCTGGGGCGGCGATTCCTCGGACACGCCGTCGGACTCGGCCGAGCTTGTCTATGCATGGAGGTTCTCCGACGGCAGCACGGCTGTGGGACCGCAGGGCCGCCATGCCTTCACGCGGGACGGCGCGGCGTCCATCGTGCTCACGGTCATCGACGACAACGGCGCGTCGTCGGAGACGCGCGCGGACCTCGACGTGGCCAACGTCGCCCCTGTGGCGGCGGCGCTGGGGCCGGTCAGCGTGGTCGAGGGCCACGCGATCCCCCTCAGCGCGGAGGCGTCCCTCGATACCCCTTCCGACCTCCCTCGACTCACCTACGAATGGACGCGCGATGCCCACCCCATCGCGACGGGCCGGAATCCGGTCGTCGCGCTGCTCACGGAAGGGAGTGTGACATTCCTCCTCCGGGTCCGGGACGATCGGGGCGCGGACGGCGTGGCCTCTGTCGACGTGCTCGTCGAGAACGCTCCGCCGTGGGTCTATGCCGGACCGGATCTGGTCGTGTACGGTGATGCCCAGTCGATCGTGTTCGAGGGAAGCGCCGACGACCTCGCGGACGGAGCGACTCTGGATGCTATATGGACGTTCAGCGACGGAGGCACCGCCGCGGGATTCCTCGTGACGCACTCCTTCGCGGCGAGCGGCGTTTACTCCGCGTGCCTTGAGGTGTCAGATGGCACCGAGATCGCCGACGACTGCGCGACGGTCGAAGTCAGCTTGGACACGGACGGGGACACCTTGCTCGACGAGGCGGAACGGGGGTTGGGGACGAACCCCCACGCTTTCGACACGGACGGGGATGGCCTCACGGACTTCTACGAGTACATGGCCTCGCACACGGATCCGACCCTTAGCGACACGGACGGGGACGCGCTGAATGACTGGGAGGAGCTCTTCACGGGCGAGGACTCCTTCGTCACCGATCCGAGGAATGTCGACACAGACCTGGATGGGCTTTCCGACGGAGCGGAGTTCACGGGCTACGATCTGGTGTACCCAGGTTTGACGCCGCAATCTGTCCCCTCGGCGAGAAGCGACCACCAACCCGGTCGGCGTGCCGTGTCCGTTGGCCTGGTGGGGGTCGCCGCACCAGGAATGGTCCGCTCCGCCGTGCTCGACGTCGAGATCAGCCACCCCGACGTGGCCCGGCTGACCGTGACGATCGGATACAGCACGTCCGTCCCCGTGTGGGGCGGAGGCGGTTCCGGCAATTCCCTCGACCTCTCAATCGACCTCCTGAGCCTCTTCGGCCGCGAGGCGTTCGAAACCAGGCGGACATGGACCCTCGTCGTCGTGAACCGGATGGCATCTGGCGGCGAACTCCAGCTCATGAGGATCTCGTTGGCTGTGCAGACTTCCCCCGTTTCGGCGGATCCGGACGATGACGGACTTACGGATTACGAGGAGACGGTCCGGCCGCGGGGGGGTCCCTCGGACGCGTGGTCGTCCGACACGGACAACGACGGCGTGGGGGACGGCACGGACTTGGCTCCCAGCGATCGTTGGCAATTGCCCTGGACGGCGGACTATGCCGCGGGACTCGTGCGGTTCACGCAGAAGGTGAACGCCTACGCCGTTCAAGGCGCATGGGCGGGGATCTACACGTGGCATAAGGGATGGAATGGGGCTGAGGACACGTGCGACTGGCTGTCCGACCACACTGCCGACGCAACGCGCAACAGCGATACGGGCGTCGAGAACGTGAGGACCGTCATCAACCAGGTGCTCGCCGACGGTGGCGAAACGAACGTCACGGTCACCGAGGTCCGACGGCGGGGCGTCGAGAGCTGGGGCTTCGCCGAGTACATTTATGGGGCATGCGACTTTTGGCGTCCCCGGCAATACAGAATCGCGTACTCCTTCGAGGACATCGCCTACGACATGGACTTCGTCAACACCGCCACCATGAGAATGCCGGACGCCACGGGGAGCTTCTTCCAATACTCAACGCTTGAAGTCCCGATCGAGACCTCGAAGCCGCAGAGCATCGTCGTGCAGGTGAGCATTCGCGCGGATGCCGATCGCACGACGGCGGGGGAGGGCCCGTCTACCATCGTGCCCGGTATGGTCTATCACCTCCACTCTGGGTCCGGCTTCTCCGCGGCGGCACCCTTCTACCGAAACCTCGCGGTGGGGACGCCTCTCGGGGAGCACGGCTACGAGTTCCACCTGCGGGTTCCGCAAGAAGTCGCGATGGACTCGAACACGTTCTCCCGCAACGGTCGGCGCATGGCTGTTCTGCTGCTTTCACCCGTGTGGCTCGCAAGCGACGGAACCGCGGTCGCAAAGGAGGCGCTGGATCCCTCCTCCGTCAAGATTGCCGCCATCGTGACCGACGTTCCTGAGTCTGCCGAGACGCTCGTCGTCCGCCTGGGCTTGGACCCCTACGAGATCCGGCAGTCCCTTCCGCCAGATGTCTATTCCATGGCGACGGGCTACTATACGTTCGGGGGACGGACTGTGTACGTGTACCGGGTCGGCGGCGACGACCCTTTCGACCCTCAGGCCACACCGCGCGCACACGCGATTTTCCTTTGGGGAGCATCCGGCGAAGCCGTGAGAGCCGTGGAAGGAGCCATCGACTGGAACCCTCAGGGTCAGTGGGTATTGCCCGTCCAGGACGGATTCTCGAACACGGTCAAGCTGATGAAAATCTATCAGAAGGGTGTGAAGGTCATCAGCGCGGTCACGTCGGCACTCTTTTCGCCCGTCGTCGTGCGGGGGAGAGTGCTGCAGTCGTCGCTCCTTGACGACCTCTGGACCGTCGCCAAAGTCTGGGACACGGGGACCCTGAGCTACAGATACGTGATCGGCCGGATACACACGGAAATCGTCATCTCCGAATACCCGCACCCGGAGTTCCCGTGGAAGACCATGAGGGATGTCCGCAAGATTGAGTACGCGACCCAGGAGGAGATCGTGGACGATCTGGACCAATCCACGCTCCTGACCGGGCCCCGGTATGCAGTCCTGAAGGCCGGGTTGCGGGGAGCGACGATCGGAGCGGTCCTCGTGATCTTTGGCGGCGAGGCCGTCTTGGCCTTCAAGGACGGGGACATCATCAAGGGCACGATCTACGCGGCGGCAACCGCCACGGCGGTCTTCGGAATCGTCAAACACAACACGATTCTGTTCGAGAACCTTGCGGGCCGGCTTGGGCTCGCGGGGGGCGGGATGAAGCTCGCCACCGCGGCCACAATCGCCGTCGGCGCGCTCCTCGCCGGCTACGAACTCTACTTGTGGACTCAAACCGACGACCCCATCGAGAAGCTCGCGCATCTCGAGAACGCAGCGGCCATCGGCATCGACACCGGAATCAGCCTGGTCCCGTTGTACGGAGCAGTCATGGAGCTCACCTGGGGCCTTGGTGCCAATCTTGGCGCTTGGGCGGCTTCCCTCTTCGGACATCCGATAGATTCCGTGGCCCTGAAGATCGTCAGTTCGCCAGGATCCGTCATCGTCTTCTTCTGGGAATACATCTTCGCCACTACCATTCCATCCGCGATTTGCGAGGACGCCCTCTCGAAACTCTTAAGCTTCCTGGCCGACTTCGCCAAGTATCGAAACTCGATGAATCCACCGCAGCCGACCATCCTGCTGGTGCCGTGAGGGTGACGTGTGACATCGACCTTGATTCGTGCGGGTCATCTGGACGGTCTGGGGTCCGTGTACGCGCCGTCAGGTGAAATCGCCCTTCGGTCTGGCGAACGTCTCCTGCGCCGAAGGGAGGGTTGCGAACTCTCGGCGTCTGGCTCGTGGAGGATCTTCTTTTCGAAACCAATCTTCCATTCGCAGCGAGGATCTGCTGGTGTCATATATGTCACGGATGAACGAATCGTCTTCATCCGGGACATCGATCCCTGGAAGGAAGTGAAATCCCTCATGACTCCACTGGGGATGGCCGGGGGCACAGCCGACTACGTGGAACTCAAGTCGATCAAGGCGCGCGGGGGCCGCCACTATTGCGAAATCCCGACCACGCACCTTCGGCTGCACCTTGCGCGCCGTCGCAAGGGATACGCGGACCTCCGGCTTTCTTCGGAAGACAAGAGTCGGTACGAGGTCTACGTCTGGGTCAAACCGGACGACCCGGAGTTCCTCTCCTTCGTCGAGGGTCGCTTCGCGCGGGGCTCGTAGGTGTGAAGCATGTCCGCCCTACAAGGTCGGACCGGCACGTTCTCCGACGCCTTCCTCTATGATGTTGTCTTCACGGACCGTCGCCTCTTCTTGATTGCCCTCGTGCAATGGGGTGGCGGTCTCGTGTCGGCGCCCCATCTTTCAGGCCATGCAGGTCAACCTGCGGAAGAAAGCTCGTTCCTACGAGGTCGGGCACCTCGAAAGCCTCGTGGCGGCGGGTAAAGGGTCCTTCTCGATCCCGTACGTCAACGTTCAGAAGGCGAAGATCCGCGGGATGCTGGGGAAGGACCTGTATTTCAAGGGCGACAGGCGGTGGGTGACCATCTCGATTCCCAAAGCGGACAAGGAATCGTTCTCCCAGTACGCGCGGCAGTGGTTGCGCCCCGACGTCCGGTGACGCCCATGACGGCCGTCGGAACGCCCCCCGCGGGGCCTTGAGCTCCGTGCTGAGTATTCTCGCATTATCCGAGGAATTGCACGCCGCGAAAGCCGCGGAAATGCGGGTCCCCGGTCAGCACGGTGGCGTTGAGTTTCCTCGCGAATGCGAGCACGACGGCGTCCGTCATCGCGAAATCGCTCGTCCGCTTCCTCTGTTGCGCGTGCAGCGCGCTGGCGGCCCGGGCCGCGTCCGCGTCCAAGGGCAGGACCTGGGACCACGCGCGCATGACCTGCCATGCGACGCTCGGGTCCTTCCCGGTTCGGATCGCCTTGCTCGTGACCTCGGCGACCACGGGGGTCGGGGTGTAGGTCGCCTCGGCCCCCTCCAACAACCTCTCGACCGCGGCGCCCTTCGCGGACCCCTCGAGATATTCGATCCACGCATACGAATCGACGACGTATCGGGTCATGCGTGGTCCGCGCGGTCGTCCTCGGCGAAGGAACCGATCCCGCGGAGGACTCCGAGGTAGCTGCGGCGGGGGATGCGGACCTCGATTTCGACGGGCTCATCCTCCCGGATTCCGAGAGCGTCGACGGCCTCCTTGGGGAGCGTGACCATGAGCGAGCCGCCCACCCGGCGCGTCTTCGCGAGGATCGTTACCATGTAACCTCGGTTATACAGAATATAACTCTAGTTATATATAGCTTGCGTCCCGAGGAGTCCGAAGGGCGGCACTCAGTCGGTTGCGGCGCGGCGCTGTTCCTCTTGCCGCGTCTCCGCCACCTGCTTGAAGCGCTTGAGACGCATGAAGTTGTCGCGCTCCATCTCGTCGAGGCGCTGGCGGATCCACGCCTCCGTTGAGATCAGCTCGGGAATCACGCGGTACTCGAGCGCGTTCACGCGCCGTTTGACCTTCTCGATCTCCTCGATCAGGCGGCGCATCGTCGTCTCGATCTCCGCCGCCACGATGATGTTCTCGACGAGGTCCTCGTACGCCTCCGCCGCCTCGTCGATCCGGGCGCTCGTCTGAATGATCCCGTACCCGCGCTGCTCGATGCTCTTCCTCACCGCGCGCGCCTCGATGCGGGGAACGACGATCCCCATCACGTTCCTCGTCTTTAGGTCCAGCGTCGGGTTCTCGAGGAGCGCGAACGCCGCAGACCTCACGCCGATCGCCCCCTCGACCGCACGCGCGATCGCGATGCGCTGCTCCGCGACCGCGTACTTCTCCACGAGGTTCGACCGCATCTTCTTCGCGCGGTCCAGCACGCGGAAGAACTCCACGATGAGCGCGTCGCGCTTGAGCTTCAGGAGGCGATGTCCGCGCTCCGCCGTCCTCTTCGTCTTCCGGACAAGGAGCAGCTGCGACCGCGTCGGCTTGTACTGACCGAGGACCATTACGTCGCCGCCTTCGCCCCCTGGCGGTGCTTTGGGTGGAACCGCTCCAGGGTCTTCCGGTCGATCTTCGTGAGCCACGCGTCGTCGAGGGTCGACAGGAGGCGCCACGCCACCTCGAGGGATTGCTCGATCGTCCGGTCCTCCTCCCGCCCCTGGCGGATGTACTCCTGCTCGAACCGGTCCGCGAACTCGAGGAAGCGCCGGTCGCGCTCGGCGAGCGCCTCCTTCCCGACGATCGCGACGAGCCCGCGCACATCCTTGCCCTCCGCGTACGCCGCGTAGAGCTGCGAGGACACCTGCTTGTGGTCCTCCCTCGTCTTCTTCACGTCCACGCCGGGCTCCATGAGCCGCGAGAGGGACGGGAGCGGGTCGATCGGCGGGTAGATGCCCTTCCGGTGAAGCTCGCGGGAGACCGCGATCTGCCCCTCCGTGATGTACCCGGTGAGGTCCGCGATCGGGTGCGTCCAGTCGTCGTCGGGGATCGCCATGATGGGGATCTGCGTGATCGAGCCGCGCTTCCCCTTGATCCGCCCCGCCCGCTCGTACAGCGTGGCGAGATCGGTGTTGTGGAGAACCACTCCACCACACGCGTCGACGAAGTTGTTCGTCCCATCGACACAGAGGTCGTAGACAAACTCCTCTGTGGGGTCGACGTGTTCCACCTCCATAATTTCGGCGGCGAACGAGTCCCCGAGCTGAACCGAGGCAGATCGTATCGAGGTCGACAGGTAGACTTTCCACGCGTTCCTCCCTTTCCACTTGTAGATGGTCGGAACGCGTTCGGGCATCATCTGCTTCGCTAGGACCGTGAGGTCGTCCCGAAGTCCCGGGCTAACAGTGACCATGTCATATTGCTTGATTCGGTAGCGCGGGTCCGTGGCCTTGCCGTCCCCTGCATAGTAAGCGTCGAAGAACGCCTTCTTGGAAGTCGGGTCCGCTGAGAGGATCTGGCTCGGAATGCGCTTCGTACTCGAACGTGTGCCACATCCCATTTCCTTAACGAAGAGGTCGTAGTACGCTTTCCCTCCGATGGAGGCGCGGAAAGTGCCGGAGCGATGATCGGACACAAACACGGAAGGTCGTGCTCCAAAGACCGAAGCGTACGAGTCCTCGACTTCGTCGATGATTCGCCGCTCGTTGTTGTCGATTCGGATGTAGTGAATCCACCAACCTCCCTCCTTGTCCTGATATCGCGCCGCGTGGCCCTCGGACACGTAGTAGCCCAAGAGCCGCGCGAGTTTGGGGTCCACCTTGACAGCTTGGACCGGGGGGATGCGATTCACGTGGGCTAGGAGTTTCCCAGCCTTCATCTCCTCGGCCGCGACGGGTCGAAGCTCCCCGCCCTCGATCGTGAAGACGGAGTGGTTGGGCGTGACGACGGTTTCCCCATGGCGGGTGCGCAGTCGAACCAGTTTCCCATGGTACCGATGCCGCACCGCCTGCCGGATCGGGCGGAAGACGCTCTTTCCGTGGCGAGTGACCCCCAGGGCCTTCCAGCCAGAAGTGTCGATACGTTCCTCGAAGCCATCGTCTCGGCGGG
>Ga0209751_10005310_pt1 | contig 12161 bp, 7 predicted proteins | sample RifCSP13_1_FD_184019 | JGI IMG/M metagenome (GOLD analysis project Ga0209751, IMG submission 184019) | Soil microbial communities from Rifle, Colorado - Rifle CSP2_sed 13_1 (SPAdes) (version 2) | ecosystem: Environmental > Terrestrial > Deep subsurface > Rock core/Sediment | place: Rifle... | reverse complement strand
CAGGTCCGCGCGAGGCCCGCCGGTCTGCATGAGTTCTATGGCGCAGCAGGCCAGCCCAAACAGCATATACCACTGCGACGAAGCCCGCCCCCAATTGAGGATGTCGTCAATTTTGGTCGTAAAAACCGTTTCCGGCAAAGAGTTCAGTAGTGGTTTCATTCAACCTCACCGAAAGGGGTAAAAACTAGGCCCTGACCTTTTTGACCCACTCCAAATCGCCCTTGACCCAAGCGTACACGAGGCCCAGGAAAAGAATGCCGACAAAAATCAGAATCTCGAAAAACGCGAAGACTCCCTGCCCTCCTTCAAGCCAGCGGCGAAACACGGAGGCCACGGGGAATATGAACGCGATTTCCACTTCGAAGATGATGAAAATCAGCGCGACGATATAGAAGCGAATATTGAAGTTCACCCACGCGCTGCCCATCGCCGGCTCGCCGCATTCGTAGGTCGAAAGCTTGCGTACTTGCGGATTGGATGGGCGCAAGAGTCGACCGATCAAAAGGTTTACACCGACGAAGCCGAGGCCTAGTACGGTGAACACCAAGACATTGGCAAAATCAAATAACATATTGAATTTCCGAGCTAATACTCGAAGTGAAGCCCTGATTCCTTATAAACATAAATAATATTGAGAATCAACCAGCACGGATCGGCGGCGGAACTCGGCGGCGGTTAGCGCTCTTGACAGGAGATCGATGGTGGAAGTAAGGGAGAGATTACTCATCTCACCATACGCCCACTGCTAGCGGCAGTCGAAAGGGACCGTGGACTGAGCGGACGAACGGAACTTGATCTTATGTTGTCGCGCGCTATTAAGGCAGTATCTCTCGGCTTGCTCGTCGGCTTGACGGGATTGGTCCTCAGTTACGTTCCCCTTTTTCACGAACTTGAGGAAGATTTCGGTCTGGGGTTGTTGTTCAAGTTTCGCGGTGTCAGGCAACCGCCTGACGCTGCCGTGGTCGTCAGCATCGACAAAGAATCCGCCGAGCAACTCAACATCCCCGAAAACCCGGATAAGTGGCCCCGCTCTCTGCATGCGCGCTTGATTGATAACTTGATTCGCGCCGGCGCCGCAGTCATCACTTTCGACGTACACTTCCTGGATCCCCGCGTGGCCGAAGACGATAAGTTGTTCGCGCAGGCGATAAGTAAGGCAGGCAACGTCGTGCTGGCCGATGCGCTGTCGGCAAAAGAAATTCCGTTCGCCAATACGGGCGGCTCCGTCCCGGAACACCGCGTTGTGAGATTTCTAAAACCATTGCCGCTTCTCAGCAGCGCCGCTGTCGCCACAGCGCCATTCGTTTTACCGAGGATCCCCTTCAAGGTGAATCAGTACTGGACCTTTCAAACCGGCGCCGGTGATTCGCCCACGTTTCCCGTGGTCGCATACCAACTTTTCGGCTCCAAGGCCTACGGAGATTTCATACGCCTTTTAGGAAAGCTCCGCCCCAGCCTGGCGGGAAAGCTCCCCCCGGCCCTGGACACCGTGATTAAGAAAAATAAAGTCGCGAAATTAATGCGCGAGATCAAGGACCTTTTTGAGAGCGACCGGACCCTCGCAAGCGAGATGATGAAGGCATTGGAGCGCTCGGATTCCTCGTCGGACGGTCAACAGAAAGACAAGATGCTCACCACCTTGATCAAGCTGTACGGCGGTTCCAATAACCGATATATAAACTACTACGGTTCCCCTCACTCCATTACCACGATTCCCTTCTATCGGGCTCTGCAACTGGGCAAGAGCAACGAAAGCGGGAAACCGGTTGACCTCAAGGGGAAGGCCGTCTTCGTCGGGCTTTCGGAAAGAATACTGGCGGAAAGAAAGGACAGCTTTTACACCGTCTTTTCCCAAGCCAACGGCGTGTTCATCGGCGGGGTGGAAATCGCCGCAACCGCGTTCTTGAACATGCTCGAGGATCGCCCCGTCAATCCGATCGGCTCCCAATATTATCTTCTGCTGATCGCCCTTTGGGGCGTTCTCATCGGTTCGATCTGCCGCACCTCTTCGATCATGATCGCCGCGGCGAGCGCCGTCGTTTTGAGCGTCGGGTATTTCGCCGTCGCCGGCTTTCAATTTAAGAGCAACGGCACTTGGTTCCCCATCGTCATTCCGTTGTTCGTCCAAGGTCCGTTGGGTTTCGTCGGCGCCGTGCTATGGAATTACGTCGAGACCAACAAAGAGCGCCAGCAAATCAGAAAGGCGCTCGCCTACTACGTGCCCGATGAAGTGGTCGACCAGTTGGCCAAAAACATCGTCGATATCAAAAACAGCGGCCAAATGGTTTACGGCGCCTGCTTGTTCGCGGACGTCGCGGGCTATACCGCCCTGTCGGAGAAGATGACGCCGCAGCAGCTCAGCGACCTCATGCATAAATACTTCGAAGCCACCTTCGCGCCGGTGAAGCAACACGGCGGGCTCGTGGTCAACCTGAAGGGCGACTCTTTCCTGGCGATATGGAAGGCGACGCACATGGAAGACCGCCTGAGGCGCCAGGCTTGTTTAGCCGCGCTCGACGTGGCCAAGGCGGTACATCGCTTTAACGGCACCGTCGAGAATCTCAACCTGCCGACCCGCGTCGGCGTTCATTCCGGCCAGATTTTCCTCGGCAATATCGGCGCCGGTGATCACTACGAGTACGGCCCGACGGGAGACACCGTCAACACGGCATCGCGCATGGACGGACTCAATAAGTATCTGGGGACCGAGGTGCTGGCGTCCGACGAGATCGTGCAGCAGCTCGACGGCCTGCTCAGCAGAGAAGTTGGAAAATTCATGCTCAAGGGGAAAGCCCAACCGATCGTCGTGCATGAATTGTTAGGCCGCTCGGATGAAGCCGACGACACGAGAAAAAAAACCTTGGAGATTTTCACCCAGGGACTGGCCGCTTTCAGACGCCAATCGTGGGATGAGGCGGCGGGGAAGTTTGAACAAGCCATTGAAAATTCTCCCAACGACGGTCCGGCGCAATTTTATGCGAAGCTTTGCGAAGAATACAAAAACAATTCTCCGGGCGACGCCTGGGACGGAGTGATCGTCTTGGAGGAAAAATAGCCCGCATGGAATACTGATCCAGCAACGCCTCCAGGTTGCTGCTCACGCCAAGATGCAAGGCGGCTTGTCGCTCCCCGGCGCCGCTTGACCGCGAGCCAAATCCTCCGGTTTCCAACCGTAAACCTTTTTCGATTGTATCCGGCTCCGTAACAGCTACAAGGGGCTCATTTTTAGCCCTTGACAGCGATGCGCGACTATGGGCATAAAGGCCCATACCTCAAAATATTCTGGTCAAATCCCACGGAGAGTAGAAACATGATCTCACGGCAGGGCGGTGTTTTCTTTTCGGCCACCCTTGTTGCTCTATTAGCGCACCCGGCGGCCTCTCTGGCGGCGACCACCTGCGACCCTCCGATTGCGAAAATGGTCTCCGTGCAGGGTAACGTCGAGGTACGCAGGGCGGGGCAAGCCCAGTCGCAGCCGGCGCGCTTGAACGACACCTATTGCCCCGGAGATCGCATCCAGGTCGGTGAAAAAAGCCGGGCGGATGTCGCGCTGGTCAACCAACCCCTCCTTCGCCTCGATCAAAACACGGTCATCACCCTTGCGGGGTTAAAGGAAGAACGCGCTTCGATAATTGATCTGGCGCGGGGCGCGCTGCATTTCTTTAGCCGTTTGCCCCGCAATTTGGAAATCAATACTGCGTTCGTGAACGCGGGCGTGGAAGGAACCGAGGGCGTAGTCGAAGCCGAAACCAATCGGGCGACGATCACGATCTTCGAAGGCAAGGTGCTCGCCGCCAACGCGCTCGGTCGCCTTGCTCTCGCCGACGGCCAATCGGCGGTAGCCGAGAGAGGGAGGGCTCCGGTATTACGCATCGTGGTCCGCCCGCGCGATGCCGTCCAATGGGCATTGTACTATCCACCCGTCACCTACTTTCGCCAGGAAGATTTTCAAGGTGGCCAAGCCTGGCAAGGGATGGCACGAAACTCAGTGGACGCCTACATGAAAGGTGACTACCAGCGGGCCTTCGACGCTCTCAAGGGCGCGCCGGACAACATCACCGAGCCGCGCTTCTTTGCTTATCGCGCTTCGTTACTGCTCGGTGTGGGACGCGTTGATGAAGCCGGTCCGGACCTGGCCCGGGCGCTGAAGTTAAATCCCAATTACAGCGATGCGCTGGCTTTACAATCGATCATCACCGTGGTGCAAAACGATAAAGAGCGGGCGCTCGGCATCGCGCAGAAAGCGGTCTCCGCAAATTCCAAATCCGCCGCGGCACTCACGGCCCTATCTTACGCGCAACAAGCCAACTTCAACCTCGAAGGCGCGCGCAACAGTCTGAAACAGGCCGTGCAGGTAGACCCGAACAACGCTCTCGCCTGGGCGAGGTTGGCTGAGCTTCATATGTCGTTTGCTGATCTCGACGACGCCCTCGCAGCAGCGCAGAAAGCCGTCTCGCTGAATCCCAATCTGTCAAGAACGCAGATGGTCCTTGGGTTCGCTCACCTGCTGCGGGTGAATACGAGTGAGGCGAAAAGCGCGTTCACGAAAGCCATCGAGCTCGATCAAGCCGACTCGCTTTCGAGACTAGGCCTCGGTCTGGCGAAAATCCGCGAAGGAGATTTGGAAGAGGGAAGAAAAGAGATCGAAATTGCCGCAAGCCTCGACCCCAACAACTCCATCGTTCGGAGTTATCTCGGCAAAGTCTATTACGAAGAGAAGCGCTCCGAGCCCGCGGAACGCGACTACGCCACCGCCAAGCAGCTCGATCCCAAGGATCCGACGCCCTGGTTCTACAGCGCGATTCAGAAACAGACCACGAACCAGCCGGTCGAGGCCCTGCGGGACATGGAGGAAGCGATCGCGCTGAACGATAACCGCGCCGTCTATCGGTCGCAATTACAGCTCGATGCCGACTTGGCGGCACGGAGCGCGAGCGAAGCTCGAATCTATAGCGATCTCGGCTTTGAGCGGCTCGCTCTGGTGGAGGGATGGAAGTCGGTCAACATCGATCCGACGAACTATTCCGCCCACCGATTTTTGGCTGATTCGTACTCGGCGGTGCCGCGCCACGAAATCGCCAGGGTCAGCGAGCTTTTTCAGTCCCAGATGCTTCAGCCGCTCAATATGACCCCGATTCAACCGCATCTCGCTGAAGCCAACCTGTTTCAGATCAGCGCCGGCGGCGCCGGGGCTCTCTCCTTCAACGAGTTCAATCCCCTCTTCAACCGCAACGGCATTACCGTACAGGCAAACGGCCTCGGCGGAGAAAATAACACCTACGCCGGAGAAGCGGTCGTCGCCGGCATCTACAAGAATATTTCCTTCAGCCTTGGTGGTTTCCACTTTAATACGGATGGGTTTCGGAAAGACAACTTCCAGAAGGATAGTATCGGCAACGCCTTCGTACAAGCTGAACTATTTCCCGGAACCAGCATTCAGGGCGAGTATCGATACCGAAATACCAAAAATGGCGATCTCGACCTGCGTTTTTTCCCGGACGATTTTGATCCAAGCTTTAAAGAAAAAACCGAGACAAACTCATATCGCGTCGGCTTGCGGCACGCTTTGTTGCCGAATTCTATTTTGCTCGCTTCCTTTTTGTACCAGCGCATGGACAGCAGCCAACATAACCAACTCGCACCTATTCTCTCGCTCGATATCAATACTAATAATCAGGAAGGTTTCAGCGGCGAGGTGCAACATTTATTCGGTTCGCCCTACTTCAAGCTTGTCAGCGGTGTAGGATATTTCAAAGTAAACCGGACCGATGTTTTTAACTTTAAACTTTTTGGCACACCTATCTGCTTATTTCCTGATTGTTCGTTGAACGAGGATGTCGATCACGCCAATTTGTACGTTTATTCCTACATCAACTGGCCGAGAAATGTGACTTTCACTCTCGGCGTCAGCGGCGATTTTTTCAGGACCCCCAGCACCTCGACCATGTCGCGGGATCAAGCCAATCCAAAGTTCGGCGTTACCTGGAACCCGCTTCCGGACACCACCATTCGCGCCGCGGCGTTTAGAACTTTGAAGAGGACGCTGATCACGAACCAGACACTGGAGCCGACCCAGGTTGCCGGTTTCAATCAGTTCTTCGATGAGAACGACTCGACGGCGGGCTGGCGCTATGGCGCCGCCGTCGATCAGAAATTTACCAAAAATATCTTCGGCGGCGTGGAGGCCTCGATGCGCTATCTGACGACTCCTTATCGAGTAGCGAGCGCTGCCGGTGATTTCCTCAAACGCACGGACGTGAAGGAGTTGCTCATTCGCAAATACCTATTTTGGACACCCCATCCATGGTTTGCGCTCAGCGCGGAACATCAGTATGAGCGGTTTAGAGATTTTAAGGGCGCCACCCCCCTCGGCGGCACGTTTGTGGCGCAGCACCGGTTGCCTTTCGGGTTGAGATTCTTTCACCCTTCGGGCGTCAGCGCGGCGCTGAAAGCGACCTATTTTAATCAGCGCGGCGAATTTTTCTACGGCCCGGCCGGCGCCTTCCGTTCGGGTAGCGACGACTTTTTTGTCGTCGATGCGGCGATCAACTATCGCCTGCCGAATCGTTACGGTTTCATCACGGTCGGAGCGAAGAATCTTTTCGATAAGAAGTTCAAGTATCAGGAAACCGATCTTAACAACCCGACCGTACAACCCGATCGAACCGTCTTCGGACGAATCACACTAGCACTACCATGACGGGCGGGAATTTATCGCAGGGAGGTGTCCTATGAGCGGTTAAGAATTAGTAAGGCTTTGAGGGGAAAAATCATTGTAACATTGTAGCGTGAAAACGAGCGAAAAGAGGTAAATCATGACAGCGAAAAAATACTTACTGATAGGCGCGGCAGTGGCTGCCATCGCCGGGCTGACGGCGGTCGGGGAAGTCTCTGCAACCAACCCTCCACCCGTGTGCACCCCGACGGTTTGCAATTCGCAAACCCACGCGACCCAACCCCAAGTGCAATGCGGAACTAAAAATGGCTGCCCGGTATGCGTAAATGTATTGCCCTCCACTCCGGTCGATACCGGTTCTTCATGTCAGTTTGAGTGGAAAGTATTCAATATCGGAACATCCAGTTTCAACAAGGCTGCGGTTGCATACGAATGCACTCCCGGCACCGCGGCAACGAGTCCGCTTGCCAATGGCTGCGGTGTAGGAAACAGCAGTAGCAGCTACCCCGCCAAGATTTTCAAAGGTATTTTTCAATTGGATAGCGTAAGCATAACGCCCGTTGTTAATACTGGTTTCAGTAGGATAGCTTATACGATCAATAATTCTTGCGCCGACAGGGGTCCCAACGACGTGGTCCTAAAATATGGCGACGATACCAAAACCTGCAACGGACCGATCGAGGGATTTGGCGCGACCAACACCTTTGCCACCACGACCGGGTGTCAGGAGCAGTCTTTGGGCGACAGTGGTTGTACAATCAAGACTTGCTTCGTCAGAGACGCAAGAAATAATATCATCAGCTACGAAATTACGCCTGTCAGCGGTAATTGCACTGTAGGCGTGCAAGGAGAATTAGGAGGGGGAGTCATCCCTGGAGTAACTGATATACCCGATGGCACAATCATCAAAATTGGGACGAATAGTTGCTACCAGGTTACCTATAAGCGAAAGACAACGTGGATTGCCACAGAAACGGGCGAAATTTGCCCTCCTTCTTGATAGGAGGTTTTCGGGCTGGGCCCGCGAGGAAAAAGGTTCCGGGAGGCAGTAAAGTATGGCTTTGAGAGAGTCGCATATCTGGGTGGTAGAAATCCGTCAAAGGGCCATGATTAAGGAGTTTTGACACCTTTTCTCCGTGGCGATGATTCGAAATAGCGGTTCAGTTGCTCTTTGGAGTCTCGTCTTTGCGGTAACGCTCGGGCTGGCGGCGTTTGCCGCGGAGACGAAGGCGCGGGCGCCGGTGGCAGAGGTCAACGGCGAGCCCATCACCGCCGAAGAGTTCGACCGCGTCCTCGGAGCGAAAACCGCCCAGCTCGAAGAGCAGGTCTACAACCTCAAACGCCAGGAGCTCGACAATCTGATTTCACAGAAGCTGCTTGCTCAAGAGGCAGCGAAGCGAAAAATATCGGTCACGGAGCTGCTGGATCAGGAGGTTACTTCGAAGGTCGGTCTGGTCACCGAGCAAGAGATCGACGCCTTCTACCGGATAAACAAGAGCGGTTTGCAGGGAGATGAGGCTACCGTCCGTCAGCAGATCCGCGCCTTTCTGCAACAGCAAAAATTAAACGCGAGCCGGTCCCTATACCTCAAATCCCTCCAATCACAGGCCAGGATCACCGTTCGTCTTGAGCCTCCCACGGCCGGCCGCAAGCAGGTATCCGTCGACGGGGCGCCATGGCGCGGTGCGGCAAAGGCCGCGGTGACGCTGGTGGAATTTTCCGACTTCCATTGCCCCTTCTGCAAGCAATCACAGGCTACGCTGAAACAGCTTTTAGAGCAGTATGCCGGCAAGGTGAAGTTCGTTTACCGAGACTTCCCCATAGAATCGATCCATCCCGGGGCGCAACGGGCTTCCGAGGCGGCAAGGTGCGCTCATGATCAGGGAAAGTTTTGGGAATTTCATGACCTCCTGTTCGCTAACTCCCCTCAATCAGCGCCCGACGACTTAAAGCGCTATGCGCGGCAAGTCGGGCTCGACCTCGCGAGGTTCGAGGGCTGCTTATCGAGCGGAATTCACAAAGCCACGGTGCAAAACGACCTTGCCGATGGAGCGCGGCTTGGCATCACCGGCACACCCGCGTTTTTCATCAATGGACGCCCCTTGCAAGGAGCACAGCCTCTCGAAACTTTCACGCGCGTGATCGACGAAGAGCTCGCGCGCGCGGCCCAGTCGGCGCAATAAGAGTACTCGCACGAACCGCAGTGCCGGGTTTCCGCTTTTGTTCGCGGTAGAGTCGTTTGAGTTCCAGGCACGCCTTAGTGATATTCTCGCGACTCGTTACGGCGATCGCCTAAAGCGGTTGGGAGTGCTTTCTTGATTAAGACAGCGCTTGGTGAATGACGTCTTTTAACAGAGTCTGATAGGGTTAAAGGGGTCAGGAGCCTTTTCTCCCTAAAACTGCTCTCCTGACGGTTTGTTCGAATAGCAGCAAGTTAAAGTTGGCGATGCGCTTTAACGGCAGAGCGGGTCTCCCCGCTCTGCCGTTCGTGTCTTGCGGACTTAAACCCGGCGTGTAAGAGGAAACGGTGTTAGATGCCTTATTGATCTCTTGGAGCATGGCAAGGGGGCCGGGGTTGCTTTTTGCTATTCTTTGGCGCGGGTTCGGGGCACATAGATTTGCGGTTTGACAGGTGTTACCTTGATGGGTAACGTTAAATCCGGATGGGTAAGTTCCGGCGTGGCGGGTACATCTTTGTTTGGTGGAAAGGTGATCACTCGCCGAGACATCTGCATGTGTACAGGGACGGAAGGCTGGTCGTGAAGTGGGATCTCGATAATAAGAAGGCCATGAAGGGGAATGCGCCGAGGCGAGTTATTGAACTCATCAAGGAGCTGGATGCAGAGGGATTGCTATGAAGATCAGGTCGGTGAAACTTAATAACAAAAAGAAGATTTTCGAGGTCAGAACATCGACCAAAAAGTATTCTTTCCCATACGTCAAAGCGAAGCCCGCGCCTACGTCGGAAGACCCGATCACGCGTGTGTATGTGGACATAGAGCTCGGCCGCGAAGGCATGACCTACGAACTGGCGTCGGGAAAGACGGGAACGGTTCACATGGAGCAGGTTCTGGAATACAATCAAGACCCCGGTTACTTAAGAGATCTTTTGCTCTATAAATTGACACTCGAAGTGCAAAAGCGTGTTGCTGACAGCCCGCTGGCCAAGCGCGAGATTATTCGCCGACTTGGGACATCTGCGACGCAACTCTATCGCTTATTAGATCAAACGAACTACGAGAAATCCGTCGATCAGCTCGTTTCTTTGCTGCAAGTGCTGGATTGCGATATTGACCTGGTCGTGCGCGCCAAAATCGCGTGAAGTGTGGGGAAAGGGGTCAGGAGCCTTTTCTCCAGAAGGCGGCTCTACTGACGGCTTGTTGTAGCAGCCGGTGAAGTTAAACGGGGGTCAGGTGAGCCATTTTCGTCTCGGTCTTTTGGAATCCGGGTCGGCCTTTGAAACTCGGTGTGTAACTGAAACTGTAAGGAAGGATTTCTCCGATGATGGCTCTTTGGATTTTACTCTTACTGATCGGACTGGGCTTTTCGCCGAAGGCGCAAGCGGCTGATGAGCCGCTGGCCGTAGTCGATGGGGTGGCGATCAGCTCCGAAGAAGTCGAAAAGAGCTTAGCTGGACAATTAAGCAAGCTCGAAGAGCAGATCTACAATCTAAAGCGCCAGAAGCTCGACGCGCTGATTAACGAAAAGCTTTTGGCAAAGGAAGCGCTGAAACGGAAGCTTACGGTGCCCGCACTGCTTGACGCGGAGGTGACTTCGAAAGTCGGCCTGGTCACGGAGCAGGAGATCGAGAAATTTTACCAGGAAAATAAAGCGCAAATTCAGGGAGAGCAAGCTCAGGTCCGGGAACAGATAAGGGCTCACTTGCAAAACCAAAAGCTCACGGCGAAGCGCGAAGAATTTCTCAGATCGCTGCGCCGGCAAGCGAAGGTGGTGGTCAATCTCAAGCCGCCGCCGATCCAGCGCGTCGAAGTGTCCGTCCAGGGGGCACCGGTCAAGGGAAGCGATAAGGCGCCGGTGACCATCGTCGAATTTTCCGACTTTCACTGCCCCTTCTGCAAGCGCGTGGTTTCAACGCTAGCTCAACTTGAGTCAAAGTACGGCGATAAAGTAAAGCTTGTTTTTCGCGACTTCCCGATCGAAAGTTTGCACCCAGGGGCGAGTAAAGCTCACGAGGCGGCGCGCTGCGCCGAGGAGCAGGGGAAATTCTGGGCGTATCACGACAAACTGTTTGCCGGCCCAGCCAGTTCGAGCCCGGAACTCTTCAATAGATTTGCCAAGGAAGTGGGGCTGGAAGTTGCCGCCTTCGAGACCTGCCTGAGCAGCGGGAAGCACCAGGCGGCGATCAAGAAAGACATCGAGGAAGGGCAGCGTTTAGGGGTGGCCGGCACGCCGGCCTTCTTCATCAACGGACGGCTGTTTACCGGTGCCCAGCCTCTCGAAGCCTTCGCCCGCGTGATCGACGAGGAGCTCGCTCGCGCGGCTAGCGCAGCGCACTAAAAAAATGGCACGAACCGTAGCGCCGGGTTTCCTCTTTTCTTCGCGGTAAATAATTAATAAGATGGGTTCCATGAAATTGGGTACTCGGCGCGGCCTCCGGGTCTCGCTCTTGGCTTTTTGCATGATGGCGAGCCCGTCTCATTTGCCGGCGCAGACCCGGCCGCCCCTTATCCGCACAGCTTATAGCGCGCTCTCGGCCGGGATCGGCACGCTCTGGATCACCCACGAGCAAGGGATTTTTAAAAAACACGGCCTTGACTCGAACCTGATTTACATGCGCAGCGGCACCACGGCGGCGCAGGCGCTCCTAGCCGGCGAGATTCAGTTCGCCCATATTTCGCCCGCGCCGATGATGGCCGCCTGGATTCAGGGAGCCGACGTCGCCTTGATCGGCACCACGGTTCACCAAATGGTGTTCACGGTAATCACGGACGGCAGCATCGCGAAGGGTGCGGACTTAAGGGGCAAGAAAATCGGCGTCACCCGCATCGGATCGGCGAGCGATCTCGCCCTACGGGCAGCTTTGGAGCACTTCGGCTTAAACCCCAGGGACGTGACGATGATTTCCATGGGCGGCATACCGGACATTCTCGCCGGCATGCGCGCCGGGGCGGTCCAAGGCGGCGTGCTTTCGCCGCCCACTTCCACCCTGGCCCGCGAGCTCGGCTACCGACCGCTGCTCCATATCCCGGATCTCGGCAGAGAGTTCGCCTTCTCCAGCATCGCCGCGAAGCGTTCTTTCATTCAAAGCCAGCCGGAGGTGGCCAAGGCCTTCATGGCGGCGCTTTCGGACGGCGCGAAAATCTATAAAGAAGACAGCCGGGCGGCGCTGAGGGTTTTACGAAAATACATCGGCGGCGAAGACCGGATTCTCGAAGGCGGCTACCGGGAGTACGACGCGGCGATTTCCAGTCCGCCCTACCCTTCGCTCAAAGGACTGGAGCCGCTGCGCGAAAGTCTCGTCGAG
>Ga0209751_10005309_pt1 | contig 12163 bp, 8 predicted proteins | sample RifCSP13_1_FD_184019 | JGI IMG/M metagenome (GOLD analysis project Ga0209751, IMG submission 184019) | Soil microbial communities from Rifle, Colorado - Rifle CSP2_sed 13_1 (SPAdes) (version 2) | ecosystem: Environmental > Terrestrial > Deep subsurface > Rock core/Sediment | place: Rifle... | reverse complement strand
CGTGAAGTTTACCCCTTTGATGGTGAGGGTCAAGGTCGGTCCTCCTTCCGTCACCATGATCGGAGAGAGGGATTCGATCCCCGGACACGGTTGTCCAAAAGCCCAGGTCGGATCCGTTAATCCGGCAATCGTCCGAACACCTTCCATGGTTGCCCGCTTCAGGGCTTCCACCCATTCCGGCGCTTCCACCTCGGCGCCTTCGAATGGGTCTGTAAACCACCGATGATAGGTTCGATCGATCACCTTACCGTCCTTAATCACCCACTCGATCTTTTGGACATTCCGGATGTCCTGCAAGGGATCGGCATTGACGATCACCAAATCCGCCAGCTTCCCCGCCTCAATGGTTCCCACCCGATCCAGCACCCGGTATCCCTCGGCGGGATTTCGCGTCGCCGCCACAATGGATTCCATCGAGGTCAGGCCCGCTTCGACCAGCAGCTCCATCTCGCGGTGCAACCCAATGCCCGGTACGGCCCAGCCCCCAGCAGAGGTATCCGTCCCCGTCATCACTTTACCCCCCGCCCGCGCGAACTGCCCGACAAAGCGCTCCATGTTCTGGAAGCCTTTCTTCACTCGCTCCCGGTCGGCAGGCTCCCATGCGTCAAACTCAATGTAGTTCGACATCCACTTATGACGGGTCCCTTCGGGAATGTACGCGAGCTCGGGGTTTTGCAAAAGCTCATAATCCTGCACCTCCCACTCGTTGCGCTTGCGGTGCAACCCGCGCCCCTGGCCGATCAGGTCCAGTTCTAAATAGGTATTCCGCTCCACCATCAACCGGATCAATTCCGCCGCTTTACCGTCATCCATATCGGCGAAAGGTCTCGGATCCAGGGAGTGGAGTTCGATCTCTCCCCAGCCCTTCCACTTCGAAGGGTCTTTGGCAATCGAGATATTGATTCCGGCCGCATGCTCGAGGACATCGGCGCCTGCCAGGACCGCTTCCCTCCCATATACCGTGGGCCCGATCGGCTGCGCCACCACGGGCAAGCCTGCTCGGTGGGCCTCCGCGACGGCCGCCTGAAAAACCTCCTGGGAAAGTCCACGTCGGATATTAATCAGGTCGGCGCCGCCGGCGACAGCGCGCTTTACGGCTTCTCTCGCCTCTTCCATCGTCAGTGGTCTATCCTGCCGACCTCGTTCACGGGTATACGCGACCAGTCCTGGCTTCGGCGGACCCAGCAAGCTTTCCACTGCGACAAAGATTCTGGGGCCGAGGACGCGCCCTCGCGCGATCGCCTCTCGACGGACCGTATGAACCGGCCCGCGACCGCCGATGTCGAACACCGATGTGATGCCGTGGGCGAGCAGTAGCTCCGCTAAGAAACCAGCGTAGTGTAGATGTGCGTCGATCAAGCCGGGAAGGATGAACTTTTCATCGGCCTGAAGGACCTGGGCACCCGCCGGGTAGCCCGCTTGCCCTTTCCGGGACACCGCCTCGATCTTGTTTCCTCGGATGACGATTAAAACATCCGGAACGGGCTCTCCCCCATTGCCGTCGATGAGGGTGCCCCCTTCGATCACCAGGGTGGTTGGCTCCTCGGCTTGCGCGGCGACATTCGTTGGGGTAATCGAGAAAGTCATGATGATAGCAATCTCCTTCTGGGGGTCAGCCGCCGAGAAAGCGAAATGACCACCGCCCGCCCCATGCCAACCGGTGTTCGAGAGCTCAAAGCGCCCATCGCAAAGAGTAAAACAGCACGGGCTCCCTATTTTTAGACAGAGACTATCCGATAATCGGGTTTTCCGTCAACCTTGAGATGGGTTCCGAGACCGCACGGAAGGCGGCGCCCTTTTTTTTTGGCCCCCCGAAGCTGGAAACGGCGGATACAGCCAAGGGTTCACCTAATGGAAGCCGAAGCTGTCCTCTACTCTACCCATTCAGCCCGGGCACGGACTCACGGACGTCGGACTCCTGGCACGGACTCTGATGGCGTTTGACGCCCCGGCCTGATTTGGATTAACTTAGGTCAATTTTATCCGGGACCATAAAAACGGCTGGGATCTCCGATGGGTGACAGCTTCGGTTTACCCGTCGTCGCCCGGACCGGGTGTCTTCCAGCCGCGCTTTTTATTTAGCAGAAGGAGACAGCCATGATCAGGATTATCTGCTGGTTCATAACGGCAAGTGCCGCGTTTTTCTTTTTCCTCGCGGTCGGCCATACAACCACGCACAATTTTTATGAGGGGAAGATTATCCGCATCGTAGTGGGCCTTTCTCCGGGAGGCGCTTATGATACGTACTCGCGTGCCCTATCGAGGCACATGCGAAAACACATACCGGGAGGCCCGACCATAACAGTTGAGAACATGCCCGGCGCTGGAAGCCTGATTGCTGCCAATCACCTCTATAAGGTGGCCAAGCCTGATGGTCTTACGATTGGCAACTTTATCGGCGGCCTCCTCAGGGGACAACTTCTGGGCCAAAAAGGGATCGAGTTCGATGCCCGTAAATTTGATTACATGGGGACGCCGGTAAGGTTCCATCCGGTTTGCGTTTTCAGTAAAGCGAGCGGAGTTCCAAACATAGAAAAATGGATCACCTCTAAGACACCCATCAAAATGGGGGGCATTGCCCTAGGCTCGTCGACACCAGACAACGTGATAAAGATAGTGCAGGCGACGCTCGGTTTTCCAATTCAACTCGTCTCTGGCTACAAAGGAATGGCCGAAATCCGGCTGGCGACGGAAGCGGGCGAGGTTGCGGGAAGCTGTTTCGGGCCCAGGGCGGTTTGGCAGAAGGCCTTGGATGCAGGGGAGGTGATCCCCATCGTACAAGTGACGCCGAAACCAGCCCCGGATTTCCCCAACGTCCCGGTTGCGATTAACCTTGCGAAGACCGAAGGGGCGCGCCGGTTGATCGAAGTTGGGGTCCATCACGACAGCGCGATTGCGTTGACATATGCGTTACCGCCAGGAACACCCAAAGACCGGGTGGCCATGTTGCGCAGGGGATTCATGGATACTATGGGAGATGGGGAGTTTTTAGCCGAACTGAAAAAGCTCAGGCTCGAAGTGGATCCGGTAGGCGGCGAAGAAATGGAAATAATCATTAACGAGTCGTTCAAGCTGGATGCGGCTCTGATCGGCAAACTGAAGGAGATTTTTTACAAGTAAAAGGCGTGCCTCGATCTTTGGCCTGACAGAAGGGAAGGTCCGTAATCCTCCTCGCGCTGAACTCGGTGGCAGCCGTCTCAGCATCTCCGACTCCGCTAGATTGGAAATCAGAAACTTTGGGGATATTATACGGTTACTCCTCAGATGACTGGAGCCTGAGCGCTGCTTGGATGGTTTCAGCGAGAGGGCAAATATCGTCTATGCGGGAATTAGTCGTGGCACTTGGTTGGCTGGATAGTTGGTGAGAAAACTTTGAGGCCTGAGGAAAGAAATTCAGAGAGATGTTCTGGTGGGAGCAAAGGATGAGTTTAGCTGGCAGGCAAAGGAGCGTAGGAGATGGGAAGATCAAAACGTGTAACGGTTAAAGGGATGAAGGGCTTGACGGCGCTGGGGATGCTTGCGGTTGCTGTCGGTTTCGGTACGTCCCTTTCTGCGCAGGAGCCCTTTTACAAGGACAAAACGGTTCGCATCATGGTCGGCTTTTCGCCTGGGGGTGGCTTCGATACCTATGCCAGGATCATCGGCCGGCATATTCCTAAGCATATTCTTGGTGGTCCCACGGTCGTTGTGGAGAATATGACCGGGGCCGGAAGCCTCGTGGCGGCCAATCACGTTTACAAGGTTGCCAAACCTGATGGGTTGACTACGGGCCACTTCATTGGTGGTTTCTTCTTAGGTCAGGTCCTGGGCCAAGCGGGAATTGAGTTTGACGCGCGGAAGTTTGAGTTTGTGGGCGCTGCGGTCACAGAGGACGTTGTCTGCGCTCTGACCAAGGCCAGCGGGATCATAAGTATGGAGAAGTGGATGGCGTCGAAAACTCCGGTCAAACTGGGTGGGACTGCCCCTGGCGCTTACGCACCGGATAACTTGATCAGGATTCTAAGGACGGCTATTGGACTTCCCATCCAGCTCGTCACGGGTTACAAAGGGACTGCTGACATTCGTCTAGCCGCTGACAGCGGGGAGCTGGCCGGGAGTTGCTGGTCGTGGGACTCCATAAAGTCTACTTGGCGTAAGGCTCTGGACGCGGGCGATGTAGTCCCGGTACTGAAAGCCGTCTCTAAGGAATTCCCGGACCTTCCTAGAGTTCCAAGGGCAGTAAGCCTCGCCAAGACCGAGGAAGCTCGCCAGTTGATCGAAGTGGGTATCGACGACGGCAGCAAGTACGCCCGGCCATTTGTTCTCCCTCCTGGGACCCCAAAAGAGCGGGTGGGGGTCCTGCGTAAGGCCTTCCAGCAAACCCTTAAAGACCCAGCTTTCCTCGCGGAGGCGGAAAAGGCCAAATTAGGTCTCGACCCGGTGAGCGGCGAGGAGCTGGAGGAGATGGTTTCTCGCCTCTTCAAGCTGAGCCCTGCTCTGGTAGCGAAATTGAAGGACATTCTCTATAAGTAGGTCTGTCAAACCTGGCACAATTTCCAACACAATTTCTGGTCTGGCACAATTTCTGGTTAGTAGGCTCCAGGATGTTCGATTCACAGCGCCCGACTCATGGGCGTCATCCAGCACGGTGAAAATCTATAATCAACAGACCTGACTCTGCTTCCCTGCCGTGGCCAGCGTCAAAGCTATAGCATGCAGCAGAGCACGGATAGGGAACTGATCAGCAACCCGCAGAGATCCTCAAACAGACGCGACGCCGCAGAAGGAGACCCTTTCCTTATATCCAAGCTCCGTTCATAACTCTACGCGCCCCCATACCATCTTTCCTGTCTGTCAAGCCTGACACGGCCCCCCTGGCACGGTCCCCCGGAAGATTTCCTGGGCCCGAAAACAGGCTGCCGAATGTCCGGGCGCGACCCCCTCCAGGTCGGGACACGCGTCGCGACACTGCGGCAGCCGGTAGCTGCACCGTGAATACAGGTAGCAACCGACGGGCAGACTCATCGGGCTTGGAATCTCCCCCTCCAGAACCTCGCCGGGGACCTCCATATCCGGGTCCGGCAAGGCGACCGACGAGAGGAGCGCGCGGGTGTACGGATGGGTTGGCCGCTGGAAGATCTGATCGGTGTCGCCAACTTCGACGATTTTTCCGAGGTACGTGACGGCAACTCGTGACGACATGCTTCGAACGGTCGTCAGGTCATGAGAAATCAGGAGGTACGAGAGTTGGAGCTGGGCCTGCAGGCGCCGGAGGAGATCCAGGATATCGGCACGGACCGACAGGTCGAGGGAAGCCGTGGGCTCGTCCAGCGCGACGAATTCCGGGCTCGTCGCTAGCGCCCGGGCGATGCCGACCCGCTGCAACTGGCCGCCCGAAAGCTGATGGGGAAACCGCCGGAGGTGCTCCTCCTCGAGGTAAACCAAGCTTGCCAGCTCCCGGACGCGCTCCTGCTTCGCCGAGAACGAGTCACTCGCCCAGAGATCCAGTGGCTCCCGAATGATCTCGCCGATCCGCATGCGCGGATTCAGCGACCCGTACGGGTCCTGGAAAACCATCTGCAGCTTTGGCCGCAGATAGCGGAACTCCCGGCTCGAGTAGCGCAGGAGGTCGTCGCCGTGGTAGCGGATCTCACCGGTGGTTGGCTCGACCAACCGCAGGATGCAACGACCAACGGTCGACTTTCCAGAGCCACTCTCCCCGACAAGTCCCAGTGTCTCGCCCTGCTGGATCGAGAACGAAACCCCGTTCACAGCGTGCACGAGCAGTCGGGAGTGTCGGGCCGGAAACGCCTTGGTCAGACCCTGGACTTCAATGAGCGGTGGCATAGATCTCCGATGCCAGATGGCACTTGGCGGTGTGGCGGTCGCCCACCGGCTGGTCCGCCGGCTCCTCGGCCCGGCAGACCAGTTCAGCCCACGGACAGCGCTCCTGAAAGCAGCACCCGCGGAGATGCTTCAGGAGATTCGGGGGACGGCGCGGCGGCCACGTGACCCCCAGACGCGGCGATCGGCCGATCGAGTCGAGCAGCGAGATCGTGTACGGGTGCCGGGGCTGCTCCAGCAGAGCGCCGACCATCCCGAGCTCGACCACCTGCCCGGCGAACATGACCGCGATCCGGTCACAATAGCGGGCCACGACCCCAAGGTCGTGGGTGACCAGGATGCTTGAGATCCCCTGCTCTTTGACCAGGTCGCGGAGGAGGCGGAGGATCTGTGCCTGGATCGTCACGTCCAGACCCGTCGTCGGCTCGTCGGCAAGGAGAATCCGGGGCGAACAGACGAGCGCCATCGCGATCAACGCGCGTTGGGCCATTCCACCGCTCAGCTCATGCGGGTACGAGCGGCTCCGCCGCTCGGGGTCCGGCAGACGGACCGCCTGCAGCACCTCAAGCATCCGGGTCCAAGCAGCCTGCTGCGCGACCTGGAAGTGGGCGCGGTAGACGTTGGCGATCTGGTCGCCGACGGTCAGAAACGGATTCAGCGCCCCGCGCGCGTTCTGGACCACGAGCGCGATCTCTTTGCCCCGGATCCGGCGCATCTCGTCGTCGGCCTTCGCCAGCAAGCTCCCGCCGAGGTACTGGACTTCGCCGCCCACCACCCGGCCGGGAGGCGGTACCAGGTTGAGGATCGTACGCAGCGTCAGCGACTTACCCGAGCCGGTCTCGCCGACGAGTCCGAGCATCTCACCCCGTCGCAGCTCCAAGTTGACGCCGTTCAGCGCGCGATACACCCCGTCGCGAGCGAAGAAGTGCACGTGCAGGTCTTGGATCGTGAGTAACGAGTCGTTCATTGCTGGCGAGGGTCGAGCAGATCCTGTAATCCATCGGCAAGGAAGTTGAAGCCGAGCACGGTGAGCATGATGGCGAGCCCGGGGAAAAACGCAACCCACCACTGGCCCGTCAGCATGTACGGTGCACCGAGACTCACCATCGAGCCCCACTCGGGTGTTGGCGGCCGGATGCCAATGCCGACGAATGCAAGGCCCCCGAGCAGGAGGATCGCCCAGCTGATGTTCACGCACGATTGAATGATGATCGGCGCCAGTGCGTTCGGCAAGATGTGGCGTAACAGCAGCCGCCCGTCGGTGTTGCCGATACACCGCGCGGCTTCGACAAACTGACTCTCCCGTAGGGAAAGCACCTGACTTCTCACGAGTCGCAGATAGACCGGGGCGTTGACGAATGCCAACACGTAGACCACGCTCGCCAGATTCTGTCCGGTCGCCGCGACGAGCGCCATGGCCAGCACGAACGCGGGGAACGACTGGAGAATGTCCGCCGCCCGCATGATTGCCTCGCTGGCGTGGCCACGATAGTACCCGGCGACCAGTCCCAGGGCGACGCCCACGACGAGGGCAATCAGCGTGCTCAACACAGCGATCGACACATCGATGCGGGGCGCATAGATCAGCCGGGTGAAGATGTCCATTCCATTCTTGTCCGTACCGAACCAGTGGAGGGCGTCAGGTGGCCGCAGGCTCGCGGCAGCGTTCGCCTCTTCGGGTGGCCAGGGTGCGACCCAGGGAGCGGTGATCCCCGCGATCGAGACGACGACCACGATCAGGACGCCGGTGACCAGTGTCCAGCGCCCGCCAAGATACCGTCTGAGCGAGGGAACGACAATCCGGCGCGGCAGGGCAAGGGCGGTCAATGACGCACCCTCGGATCAATGATGACGTATAGGAGGTCGATGATCAGGAACACGGCGACGGTGATGATCGCCGTGATCAGCACGAACCCCTGGACGGCGTTGTAGTCGGAGCTGTTGATCGACTGGACCGCGTAGGTCCCCATGCCCGGCCAGCCGAACACCGTCTCGACAAGCACCCCGCCGCCCAGTAACGTCGAGAAGACAATGCCGGCCATAGTGATGATCGGTGGGAGCGCGCCGCGAATGGCATACGCCCACACCTGCCGGCGCGGGAGGCCGCAGGCGCGCGCGTGCCGGACGTATTCGTTCGAGAGCATCTCGACCATTGCAGCGCGCGTTGTCTTGGCAATCGGCGCGGCGATCATGAAGGACATCGCGAGTACCGGCAGCGCGAGCGCCGCCAGACTTGCACCGAGCGCCGGGAGGTTACCGGTCAGGAGGCTATCGACGACGTAGAAGCCCGTGACATGCGCCGGGGGAGCGACACCCAGTCCGATTCGCCCCAACGGGGGCGGCGCGACACGCAGGTGATAATAGAAGACGAAGACAAGCAGGAGCCCGAACCAAAACCTGGGCATCGAGAGTCCTACCAGGGTCACCAGTCTCAACACCTGGTCCAGTGCCCTGCCTTTGCCAAGCGCCGATGCCACACCCATCGTGACGCCGAGCGCGAGCGCAGCTGCCAGGCTGAGGACGGTCAGTTCCAGGCTGGCGGTCAGCCGGGAGCGCAACTCCTCGACGACCGGCTGCCGGGAGATCCAGGAGATCCCGAGATCACCCCGGACGAGCCGCCCCATGTAGTCGACGTATTGCAAGTGAAGTGGCTGATCGAGTCCGAGGTCCAGGATGATCGCCCGGATACTCTCTTCGGTTGGCGAAGGGCCCGCCAGCAGATATACGGGATTGGCCGGTATCACGCGCACCAGACAGAAGGTCACCAGGGAGATCCCGATGAGCTGCGGGATCAGCCAGGCAAGGCGCTGCCCGATGAGACGGACGGCGTTCACTGAATGGCGACCTACTTCTTACCCAGCTCGGCAAACCCGATGTGGTTGCTGTTGTGGTACACGAATCCCTCGATATTCGACCGCGCGGCAAAGTGGTAACCCGGCTGGGCAAGCGAGATCCAAGGCACCGCTTCGAGGATCGGCTTTTGCAGCTTGCTGAAGTACTCGACGCGCTCCTGACCGAACAGGGAAAGGCCCTTCTCGACGGCCTTGTCAATCTCGGGATCGTTGAACTTGCCCCAATTCGGCCGGCTGGCAGCCCGGAAATAGATGTTCATCGCGTAGCCGATGTCGGGCACCGACGCCTGGGCCGACCACATGATCGCCTCGAAGCCCGCCTGGAACAGTTTCTCGCGGTGCGCCGCCGCGGGCAGGTTCTCCATCTGTGCCCGGATCCCGATCTTTTCCAGGTTCGTACGGTACAGAATGGCGATCTCTTGCGCGGTCACCTGCTCGACGCTCGAGGTGATAGTGAGATTAAATCCCCGTGGATAGCCGGCTTCGGCGAGGACGGCACGCGCCCGCCCGAGGTCGGTCTTGTACGGCCAGTACTCCTCGGTGTAACCAAGCTGATTGGCAGCGATGACGGTGCGCCAGGGCGACGCCCAGCCGCGATAGACGCTGTTCAGGACGTCGTCATAGGGCGCGGCGTACGCCATCGCCTTCCGGACTTTGGGGTTATTGAACGGCGGTTTCGTCTGGTTCATGACAAGCGCGATGAACCGGCTGCCGCCGGACGACGTGATCTTGACTCCGCTCTTCGATTTTGCCTGCTCCAGTTCGAGCGGCGTCAACTCAAGCGCGACGTCGACCGCGCCGGTCTCAAGCAACGCCAGGCGATTTGACGATGCGGGAACTGCTTTGTAGACGACTCGCTTGATCGGTGCTGCGCCCAAATAGTACCGATCATGGGCGGCGAACACGGCCTCCTGGCCGCGCATCAGGCTCTCGACCTTGTACGGCCCGAAGCCGGGCCCGTTGTTGGCGATCCATCCCTTCGCCCATGGGTCTTGATCGGTCGCGTGCTTGCGCGCTTCCTTCGAATCCCAGATCAACGAGGCGGGAGCCGCCAGAACCAGCAGGAACACGGGATTCGGCCGCTTGAGCCGGAACTCGACCGTATTTGGGTCGACAACCTTCACGCCATCTGCGTCCAGGAACGGCTCGAGGCCGAACGATGTCACGCCGAGCCCTTTGAGGGTGAACGACCGGTCGTACGTCCACTTGACGTCGTCGGCCGTCAGGTCGTTGCCGTAGTGGCTCTTCACGCCCTTGCGCAGCTTGAACGTATGCGCAAGATTATCCCGCGAGATGGTCCACGATTCGGCGAGGCCGGGGAGCAGCTTCCCGTAGTCCTCCAGCTGGACCCCCTTGGCATCCGTCCGGACGCCGTACCGGATGAGCGTTGCGCCGACGTTCGCCTGTGCCTCGGTTGACGCCACCTGCTGCTGGAAGTCCTTGTCGAAGCCCTGCGGCGTCTCGACACCGGCAATGGTGAGCACCTTGGGGGCTGCCGGCGTGCCGGATTCCCCGGCCTCGCCGCTGGCGGTGGTTGCGAGCGCCAACGCCAACAGCCCGCTCGCTAGGGCTCTCATCGACAACCAACGATTCTTCATGGACTGCTCCCTTCTACTCCCAACCTAGTTGGTCAGCGTCGTGATTCGGATCGAACCGGTGTTGTTATGCGTTCAACGTCTCCAAGCGGTATTGTGAGACAACGGTCTCGGCTGCCGCGGGCTGCTCGGCGCCGTAGTGGTGGGTAACGAACCGACCGTAACCCGGCGCAACGCAGATGTCCCTGCCGTCGTAAACGGTCTGGCCGCGGACGATCGTCCGGACCACCTTTGCCCGGCACCGCCGCCCGTGCCACGGCGTCCACTTGTGAAGGCTGAACTGCATCGAGCGGTCGATCGTCCACTCGTCGTCCAGGTTGTAAATGACCAGGTCCGCGTCGGCGCCGATCCGGATCGTCCCTTTTCTCGGGAAGAGCCCGAGCCGCTTTGCACATCGAGTCGCGCTGTACTGGGCGAACTGGTCGAGCGGCATGCCGCGATTATGATAGAGCTCGCTCAGCACAAGTGGGATCGCGAACTGGTTGCCGTTCAGCCCGGGCGGCGCATCGTGGATGTTCTTCCAGCCGGCCTCTTTCTCCTCGGTCGTGTACGGCGCGTGGTCCGAGGCATGATAGTCGATCGTGCCGTCGAGCACGTACGACCACATCCGCTCCACGTTGTCCCGCGTCCGCAGCGGCGGACCGCACCGGGCGTAGGGGCCGAGACGCTCCAGCTCGTCCTCGTCCATCAGGAGGTACTGCGGACAGGTCTCGGCCGAGATCGACAGGCCGTTCCGTTTGGCCTGCGCGATCAACTCGGCGACGTCCGCCTGCGTGACGTGGGGCACGTGGACGCGGACCCCGGTGTAGCGCGCCAGGAAGATCAGCCGGTTGACTGCCTCGTACTCAGCGAGCGGCGGCCGGGATTCGAGGTGGGCGCGCGGATCGGTCCGACCAGCCGCAAGCAGGCGCTCCAATGCACGATCGAGGATCGCTCCGTTCTCGGAGTGGACCGAGAGAACGCTGCCGATGCTGGCGACCTGCGTCATCGCATCGACGAGGAGGGCATCGTCGATCCCCGGGAAATACGACATGTTGGAGTGCATGAACCCCTTGAAGCCGACCACACCGGCGTGGTGCAGTGCCGGGATGTGCTCGATGCTGCTTGGGATCACACCGCCCCAGAGCCCAAAGTCGATCACTGCGCCGGCCTCGGCGAGGCTGCGTTTGAGCGCCAGCGTCTTGAGATCTTGGACCGGCGGCTCGGCCTGCGGGTATTCGAGGACCGACGTCACACCCCCGGCCGCCGCCGACATCGTGCCGTGGCGCCAGCCCTCGCGCGGGATCGGGCCCGGCTCACGGAAGTGACAGTGGGGATCGAGCCCACCGGGGAGGATGACGAGTCCCCGGGCGTCGATCCGCTCGTCGGTCGGCGGCAGATCCCGCTCGTCCTCGAGCAGCGCCGCAATCCGGCCATCTCGTATCAGGACGGCCGCCCGGAACACACCGTACTCGGTGGCGATGGTCCCACCGGTGATCCCTACGGAAAGCATGACCGGCACCTCCAATGATAGCAGGAAGTCGCTTTATAGATTGAGCCCCCGAGAACTCACAATTGCCCCTGACGACCCCGTGCGCCTGCCCGGATTCAAGAGCCCAAAGAGCCTAGCAGAGAAGACGGACTGCCCCACACCCCAATTTGGAGGGGAATGTATCCGATAACGCGTGAGTATGTCAACCCAAGTTTGGTTTCAGGCGGATCTGAAGTTTTCCTCGGTGCTGAGGTAAGAAAGCTTTTAAATCATCTGGCTATCTAAAAGGTCGAAGGTGATCTCTTTTGTTGGAAAGTCCCTATCCGGCGGGGCATGGCAAGGAATCCGTGCCAGGTTTGACGAACGGGAAAGTTAGCTGTAACTGCATCGTCATGCCTCGTCCCTCACGAATCCAAATCTTT
>Ga0209751_10005308_pt1 | contig 12164 bp, 12 predicted proteins | sample RifCSP13_1_FD_184019 | JGI IMG/M metagenome (GOLD analysis project Ga0209751, IMG submission 184019) | Soil microbial communities from Rifle, Colorado - Rifle CSP2_sed 13_1 (SPAdes) (version 2) | ecosystem: Environmental > Terrestrial > Deep subsurface > Rock core/Sediment | place: Rifle... | reverse complement strand
GAAACCAACAAAACGACCGTCGGCAGTGATAGCCGGAGCCTCGCTGGTTCCGTTTGACTGAACCCCTGCGCTATCGATGCTCACCCTCGCGGTGGCAGCGAGTTGCCGATCGCGAACATACACCTGATAACAAAGATACGAGTTTGGTATCGGCCCGCAGACATTGGTGTCCGGCACCAGATTCGAAACTCTCGACTGAAATGCGACATACCTGCCGTCTCCACTAACCGAAACACACGTGGGTGAGAAAATTGCGAACCCCCAGTCGCAATTCAGATCGTCGGTCTGGGCGCCGGCACTGGTTAGACTGACGCGTTCCGTAGTCGCAGACGATAAGTCACGCAGGAAAACGTCTTGAGCCCCGTTTGTGTCGTCAGGCACCAAGTTGCTCGCCTTTGACATGAACCCGACAAAACGCCCATTCGAACTCAAGGCTGGATAATAGCTCCCACCATTCCCGTAGTCCCCGCTCCCACTGATGCTCGCCATTACCGTTGAAGATAGTTTTCGGTCATGCACGAAAATGTCGAGACATGGAGTGTTGGGGGTTGGGAAACCACAAAGGGTGTTGTCGTTGGCCACCAGGTTCGTTGCGAAGGAAGCGAACGCGACCAACTTTCCGTCGGCGCTGATAGAGGGTAACGAACTATCTCCGTCTGCAGGAGCACCGGCGCTGTCAACGCTTACGCGAACGGTCTCGCCCTTCTCACGATCACGCACGAAAATATCGCTGCAGGACCCCGACACCGTCGGTGAATAGCCACAATTGTTGACGTCACCCTCTATTAGATTGCTTGCGGCCGACACGAATGCAACGAATCGGCCATCTGCAGTTATCGCTGGACGTATACTCGGCCCATTGCCCTCGCTCTCGCCAAGACCAACGCTGACGAGGTCCAGCTGACCCGTCATGCGGTCGTGAACGAACACGTCTGAACACGACGGCGAAAATTGCAGGCACGTATTGGTGCCGCCCACGCCCAGGTTACTCGCATTCGATTGGAACGTCACGAACCGGCCATCGGCGCTGATCGCAGGCATTGCGCTTGATCCGTCCGCCTGGCTGCCGCTGTCGCTAACGCTTACTCGCTGCGTCGTGCCTGCGACCCGGTCGTGCACGAAGATGTCCTGGCACGATTCGGTGTAGCAAGTATTTGTGTCCCCGGGAACGAGGTTTGACGCGTACGAAGAGAATGCGATGAATCGGCCATCGGCACTGATAGACGGGTTGAGGCTGTGATTGTCTCCCTCGGTCCCCCCGCTAGCAAGGCTCGCCCGCGTGGTCGTGCCCGGCACTGCTTGCGCCGGCCATCCAAGCAGCGATATGGAGAACAACGTCACCACAACCAGCACCAACAACGCCCTTGTCACCAATTCTCAAATCCCCGCTTAGAAGTGCCTCGACGATACGATTACGCCACTCGCGTGTCAATGGCTCCGCTACAGCGGCTTTACCTCCGGGCACCCCGCTGGAATACTCACCACCAGCCCCGCGTTCGCCCGCAGTATCTTCAGCGCATCGATCGCGTTCACCGTGCCTGAGCAGTCCACGTCCCCCATCTTCCAGTCGGCAGCCGGCGGTGTCGCGGCGTACCGATGTCCAGACACGGCTCGCTCTGCGACACCGCCAGCCCCGCCGAGAACCGCAGCACCTTCAGCGCATCGACCGCGCTGACCCCGTTCAGCGGCCCGCTACAGTCCACGTTCCCGCTCCCCGAACCATCGCACGCATCCCCCGCCACGTCCCCGTCAACGTCGGTCTGGTCAGCGTTAGTATTCAACGGACAATTGTCTGCGCCATCCCAGTAACCATCGTTGTCCGAATCACTTTGGTAGTGAATGAACAAGTCTCGGACGCCGTTTGTGTCGCCTTCAGTCAGGTCAGAAGCGTAGGACACGAAGCCGGTAGCGCGGCCGTCCGCAGTAAGCTGCCCACCGCTACTATGGTCACTTGCCTGCACACCGGCGCTAGTCACACTGAGCCTAGTCGTAATTCCACGCAGGACGTCACGGACGAAGCCGTCCAACTTCCCGTTTGTATCGCCGGGGACCACATCCGGTGCATCCGTGTAAAATGTCACAAACCTCCCATCGTCGCTGATGCTTTCCCCATACGATTCGTATGTGATCGGGTTTTCGTCGCTGGTCACGGTTATGAGGGTGGTCGTCCCCGTCTGTCGGTCGCGGACAAACGCATCACGGGTCAGGTCGGCGTCCCCCCCAATGATCCGGGTCGAGTTGGACGTGAACAGCACAAAGCGGCCATCCGGCGTGATGCCGCCTCCGATGCTGTCGTTATGTTGCCCGGAGCCACCGGTCACACTGACCAACTCTGTAGTACCGCCAATCCGATCGCGAACAAACACGTCGATGTAGGGATTGTCCACCGGCGTAAGGTTTGTGGCATAAGACTGGAACGCGACGAAGCGACCATCCGCGCTGACGGACCCCCCTAGCGAGCCAGCGTTGCCTGGGTCGCCCGCCTGATTCACACTGACCATTTCCGTAAAGCCACCCAAAACGTCGCGAACGTACACCTGGCTCGTGTTGTGGAATGTGACGTACCTGCCGTCTCCACTCATGTGCGCCAGGTAGCTGTACCATGGCGTCTCCGCTCCAAGATTATCCACGCTCACTCGCGTGGTCTCGCCGGTCAGTCGATCGTGTCGGAACACGTCGAAAGCCCCGTTAGTATCGTTCTCGACGAGATTTGACGCACCGGATGTAAAGGCCACGAATCGACCATCTGCGCTTATGGTCCCACCCACGCTAAACCCATTCGCCTCAGCGCCTCCGCCAGAGACGTTGACTCGCCCTGTGGGGCCAGCTGGCAGTTCGCGCACGAATACGTCGCTTTCGGAATTCGAATCATTTGCTACGAGGTTCGTCGCCGCCGAGTTGAACACCGCGACTTGACCGTCCGCGCTGATGCCACCACCGTAGGTTGTTCCATTCCCCTCCGACCCGTCGCTCGCCACGCTTACCCGCACAGTCGTCCCCGGTGCCGCCTCCAGCGCCCCCACGGGCGCCAGCAGCCCCGCCGCCAGCAACAACGCCAGTCCAAGCTTCCTGAGCACGGTCCCCCCCAATGGTCTGAGTAACCGCAGACTACACCCATCATCAAAACATGTCAAAGAGCGCCCACCACTGACACATTCCCCTCGGAGATCCGGCAGCTCATGCGCTATCCTGAAGTTGTCCCGCTCCCGCTGGTGGAGGGCCTGCCCGCCGGCGGCGGGGACCGCCCCGAAGCGCATCGGACGGGCGAGTCGTAAGGAGCCCCGCACATTACCAGACGAAGACCCAAAATCGACCGTTTGATTGACCGCACCACCCCACGCTCATGAACGTCGCTCAATCAGCCAGAACCCCCGATTTCGGTCCCATCCAGTCACAAAACCACCCCCGCCGGAAAGAATTCACCGCCCCGACAATCAAAATCCCCGTTCAACCCGCCAGAACAATCAGAACTCAGATACAAAACTCCATTGATTGCCTGTCCTGAGCGGCGTCGAAGGGATCGTCGAAGATCCGTTCGTTGTCCGCTGGCCCATCCCATACCTCCTATCTCTAACCTCTAACCTCTAACCCCTGTATCCTGTCCCCTGTCTCATTCGCGAAGGGAGGGACCCGTGAGCGGATACCAGTTCGAACGCGAGTGCCGCACGCCGCAATCCGAAAGCTACATCGTGGAGCTCGACGAGGAGGAGGTCGGGCGCGTCGACATCCACTACACCGCCTCCGTCGCCTACGCCACCCTCTGCATCGGCGAGAGCCAGTCGGAGGAGGACATCCGCGAGCTGATCAGCGAGATCGACGAGCGGCTGGTGCTGACGACGGACCCGTTCCGCGAGGACTTCGTGGTGACCGTGTGGACGGGCCGGGAGACGGCGGTATTCTCGGACGAGGACTTCGAGGGCGCAGACCGGGGCGGGGACGATGACGAGGAAGACGGCCACCTCCACCGCTGAGAGATCGCCATTTAACCACTAAGGCACAAAGACACGAAGATTTTCTTGTGGGTCTCCTACAATTATTCCTTTGGCGTCGGCGCTGTGGCTCATGGGACGAGTACCTCTCCATGAGCGGGCCGGGGCGTCCGTCCGCCGCTCACCCTACGAGTGCCTCAGGGTGAGCGGGACGGGGCGCCTAGCTGTCGGCGGGGCACTGGCGCTGGCGCTATGGCTCGTCGCCGCGACGGGGCCGGCCTCAGCGTTCCACGACTTCACGATGACGCCGTCTTCAGGGGCGGCCGGTACCACAGTGGACGTTAAGCCCACCGGCATCACCGGCAACGCCGATTACCTGGTCTACTGGGACTTCGTGACGCCGGTGAACAGGGGGGTGCTGGTCGCCACCGGCTCCGGCAACGGGCCGACCGGCTTCAACGTGCCGGCGACTGCTGCGGCGGGGGCGCACCTGGTTGGCGTCTGCGTGAACTGCACGGCTAACCCGCCCCACTTCGTCGTCCACCAGTTCACGGTCTCCGGGGTCACGCGGTCACCCTCGCCGTCGCCCAACCGCACCGCACCAGCCACACCGTCGCCAACAGCCGCGCCGACCGAGTCCCCGGCACCAACGGAGAGCCCGGCTACCGAGACGCCCACTGGCACCCCGAGCCCGAGGCCCTCGGCCACCCCCGGCCGGACGAGCCCCGCGCCTTCGCCCTCCCGGACCGCCGCCCGCTCGCCTGTAGTGATCGCTCCCGACGACGACCCCGGCGAGAACGGCGGAAGCGACGGCGGCGGGCTTTCGCCGTTCCTCCTGGTGCTGGGGATATTCCTGGTGGCGGCCGCGATCGGCGGCGTGGCCATCGTTGCGGTGGTGTTGCGGTCGCGCAGCCGCCGTTGGCCCGGGCCGCCCCGGCGGTTTTAGCCGCCGGCCCGTCGCCGGGCCAGCTCCTCAAGCTCGCCGCGGTGGCGCCCGTCGTCCGGCTCCGCGTGGATCACAACGACGCTGCCGGGGAGCCTCGCCTCGATCTCGTACTCGATGCTGTCGGCCACGCGGTGGGTCTCCTCCACCGTCTTGTGGGAGTCGAACATCAGGTGCATATCGACGTGACGCGTAGCGCCGGAGCGCCGGGTACGCAGGCGGTGTAAGCCCCGAACCTCGTGCAGGTGCTCGACCAGCACGTCGTGGATGACCGAGACCTCATCCTGGGGCAGCGCCTCGTCGAGGATGTCCGCAAGCGCTGTCTTGACGAGGCCGAACGCCGTGAAGCCCATGTAGGCAGCCAGGCCCAGGGCCACCAGCGGGTCGAACACCTCGTCGCCGGTGACGCCGACGAGCGCCAGGCCGACGATTATCGTCCCGGCCTGCACGACGTTGGTCTCCAGGTGCTTGGACTCGGCGGTGAGCGCCATTGAGCGAGAGCGGCGCGCCTCACGGAGCATGAAGACCGCCAGCACCGAATTGACCGCCGCGGATGTCACCATCGCGGCCAGTCCTACGCCGACATCGATATCCGGCTGATCTCCGAACAGCCTTCGCAGCGCCTGGAAGACGACGAAGCCGCCACCGATACCGACGATTCCCGCCGCCACGCCGGCCGAGATCGCTTCCGCCTTGCCATGACCGTAAGGGTGGTCTTCGTCCGCCGGCTGGAGGGCATACCGTACGCTGACGAGGGCGGCGCTGGCGGCAGCGAGGTCCGTGCCGCTGTCCACAGCGTCGGAGATCACGGCGATGCTGTCGCTGATCAGGCCGAGGACGAGCTTCAGGGCAAGCAGCCCGGCGGTGGCGATGAGGGAGACAGCGGCTATGCGTACAGGAGCGTGATCCATAGCTGACTATTGAACGGCGGCCAACACCCGCGGTCACCGCTTACTACTTGCGGGCGATCGCCTTCCGCGCCGCGGCCGCAATAGCGGCTGGAGTGAGCCCGAAGTGTTCCAGAAGCTGCTCCCACGTCCCGCTGGTGCCGTAGCGGTCGCGCATGCCGACGTACTCGATCGGCACCGGTCTTTCCTCGGCGAGAGTCATCGCGACCAGGCTGCCGAGGCCGCCGAGGACGAAGTGGTCCTCAGCCGTCACGATGGCGCCGGTCTCGGCCGCGGCTGCCAGGAGCGCCTCGCGGTCCATTGGCCTCAGCGAGGCTGCGTTAAGGACGCGGGCCTGCACGCCCTCGCCTGCGAGAGCCTCCGACGCGTCCAGCGCCGCCTTCACCAGCTCCCCAATGGCGATCAGCGTCACGTCTCGCCCCTCGCGAAGCTGGTGCCACCTGCCAAGCTGGAAGCGGTACGAGTCGTCGTGGATGATCGCCGTCTTCGGGCGCAGAGTGCGTATGTAAAACGGGCCATCCGTGCGGGCCGCGGCCTCGATCGCCTGCTCCGCCTCGATGTAGTCCGCAGGAAAGATCACCCGGAACGGCGGCATCGACAGCATGAGACCGAGGTCTTCGAGCGCCTCCGCGCTCGCTCCGTCCTCGCCCGTGACGACGCCGCCGTGGCTGGCGACGAGCTTGACGTTGGTGCCGGGCTGAGCGACCGCCATCCTGAGCTGGTCGAAGCAATGGCCCGGAGCGAACACCGCGAAGCTGCTGCAGAAGGCGATCTTGCCGCAAGACGCCAGACCGGCGGCGATGCCGATCATGTTCTGCTCGGCAACCCCAACGGGGAAGAAGCGCTCAGGGAAATCCTGCCCGAACTTTACGGCCGAAGTCGAAAAACCGAGGTCAGCGTCGACGCAGACGATGTCCAAACCCTCCCGCGCGAGGCGTACAAGCGTCGGCCCGAGAGCGGCGCGAGTGGCTTCGGACTTAACGGCTTGCACCATCAGTCAGCCAGTTCCCTTAGTGCTTGCTCGAGCTGCTCGGGCGAGGGCGCCTTGCCGTGGAAGTCCGGGTTGTTCTCCATGTAGCTCACGCCCATGCCCTTCGTCGTCTCGCAGATCACGGCGGTGGGCTGCCCCCTCGAAGAACGAGCCTCCTGCAGCGCCACCGTCAGCGCGTCGAAGTCATGGCCATCGACGTGCCAGGCGCGCCAGCCGAAAGCAAGCCATTTATCCTCAAGTGGCTCCAGGTTCATGATGTTCGCTGTATGTCCGTCGCTCATCACCCAGCCGCCCGGCCTGTCCGGGCGGTGTCCGTCGCCGCCGGGGAAGCGCTGAAAGTCTGAAAAGCCGTCGTTCTGGATGTGATTACGGTCTACGATCGCGGTGAGATTGTCGGCCGCATGGTGTCCTGCCGCCATCGCCGCTTCCCACGTCTGCCCCTCCTGGCTGTCGCCATCGCTAAGCAGGCAGTACACATGGTAGTCGCGACGGTCCAGCTTTCCTGCCAGAGCGCAGCCGACAGCCCCATGCCAAGCGCGCCGGCAGACATCTCGACGCCGGCTGGTTTCTGCATTATGGTGTGCCCTTGCAGGTTGCTCCCAAGCCGTCGGAAGGTCGGCAGCTCCCCAACCGGGATGTAGCCGGCCTCCGCCATCGTCCCGTAGACCAGGGGCGTGGCGTGGCCCTTGCTTACCACAATGCGATCACGATCCGGCCATGCCGGGTTCTTCGGATCGTGGCGCATCACGCGGAAGTAGAGCGTGGTGAGAATCTCGACGGCCGAAAGCGAACCCCCGGGGTGCCCGGAGTTGGCGGCCGCCGTCATCTGCACGATGTGCCGGCGCACGCGACGGGCGATGCTCTTCAGTTCTTCGTTTGAGGCGGTCTGAGTCGGGGTCAAGTTCTCCCTCTGTCGGGTACCGGGGGCGTTCCGGCCCCATTATAGCAACGCGGGCGCGGACAGCCGCAACGAGCGAGTGCCCGCAACTGCGATAGAATCGATTCGTGATCATCGACCTCCACACCCATATTTTCCCCCCAGAAGTGCGCGAGCAACGGGATGAGTACGTCCGGCGTGACTCCACGTTTGCGGAAATGTATGCCGACCCGGCCGCGGACATAGCGACTGTGGATGACCTGCTTGCCAGCATGGAAGCAGCGGAGGTAGACATCAGCGTCATTCTCGGGTTCGCTTGGCAGGACCAGGACCTGATCGCCCGCCACAACGACTACCTGCTCGAATCAGCGGCACGCGCCAACGGGCGCATCATCCCGTTCACCACGGTCAACATGGCTACGGACGAAGACATCGTCGCCAGAGAGGTGGCGCGCTGCGCCGGCGCCGGTGGGCGCGGACTCGGCGAGCTGCGCCCGGAGAGCCAGGTCTGGGACCTGAACGACAGACCCGGAGAGATCCTGGCAACGCTCGCCGCCGAACATAAACTGATCCTCCTGTTCCACGTGACAGAACCGGCTGGCCACGAGTACCCCGGCAAGCATGGCCTCGCTCTCGGCTCCTTTTACCGGTTCCAGATGTCAAATCCGGAAAGCCGCATCGTCGGCGGGCACCTCGGCGGCGGGCTTCCGTTGCGCGCGCCGGCGGGGCAGGCGGCGGCCATCGCCGCGCATGTCAGTTTCGACACCGCCGCACAGCCGTTCCTCTACCCGGCGGGCGTCTACGCTCGGCTGGCCAGCGGCCCGTTTCGCGACAACGTTGTGATGGGCAGCGACTTCCCTCTGATCTCACAGCGCCGCCAGGTGAATATCATCCGGCAGTCGCTCACAACGGCGGAGGCGGAGCGGGTTCTCGGCGAAAACGCTGCGCGCCTCCTTGGCATCCAGATTGGTACAACTACCGGATAACCCGCGGCTGTTCGTCGCGGTTGAGCTGCCCGGACAGGTACGCCGGGCGCTGGACGAACTGCAGCACGACCTGCAGCGGCACGGTCTCAGCGGCCTGCGCTGGGTTCGCCCGGAGGGCATCCACCTCACACTCAAGTTCTTGGGCGAAACGTCGAGAGAGCGGCTGGACGCCATCAAGGGGTCACTGGCCTCCTCCACTGTGGGCGTACCACCTCACGAACTGTCTCTCGGTGAACTCGGCACCTTTGGCACGCCCAGCGCTCCGCGGGTGCTCTGGCTGGATCTCCAAGGCGACCTCGACATATTGGCGAGGCTTCACTCGCAGGTCGACGCCGCCCTAGCGAGCGCGGGCTTCCCCCGAGAATCTCGCCCCTTCGCGGCACACCTGACGCTCGCCCGGGTGCGGCCGGAGTCCTCCCGCAGCGTGGCGGAGCCGCTGGCGAACGCCATAACCTCCGTGCCCGTGCCGGAGGCCGTGGTGCCGGTGCGGGAAGTGTCGCTGATGCTCAGCAAGCTCGGGCACGGCGGCGCTGCGTACACACGGCTGGCCGCCTGGCCGCTGGGATAGAATAACCCTGAGATGGATTACGCAGCGGAGCGGACAAGCGCGCGAGAGGACCTGGAGGTCGCCGCGAAGGCACGAAGTCTGTTTGGACTTCTCCGGGCGTACACAACGCCGCGTCTGACCGCCGCGGCCGTTATCTGGCGCTTCGAGGCGTACACAGTGACGCCGCTGGTCATCTTCTGCGTCGAAACGTTCGGGCGCTGGAACGGGGCGTTGGTCGTCGGCTCGATCATGGCCGTGTACTCCGCTGTGTTCCTGTTCCTGCTCAACGGCGAGCGTGTCGTGGACGCGCTGCGGGAGTGGCTTCGCGGGAGGAGATTCGTCCGCCGCTTCGTCCTGCCGGTCCGGCACAGCGAAGGCCTCGCCGGGGTCGCCGCGCGCAGGTTGTCCGCCCCGGCGAGCTTCATGTTCCTGGGCCCGTTCCAGCGGGCGGTCACCTACCGGGTGCTTGGGTTGCGGGACTACGCGGCGTACCCGCTGTCGGTTGGGGGCGCCATCCCGCACTCGCTGTTCTGGACCGGACTGGTGTTCGGGAGTGCCTGGGAGCTGGCGATCAGGCCGGCGGTGCTGTGGGCCGCCGGCGTCGCAGGAGATCTGGTCTCCCGCGCTTTCTAGGGACCAAGCAGTGCACATGCTGGATCCACCCTTCGATCAATCCAAATACGCAACCGCTGAACCCTGCACAACTGTGAAGCCCCGCCGCCGATCGCAAATTGTGCCCCTCCGCCCACCTTGTTATCCTGATCTGTGATGATCAGACGGCTCCGCAACATCGACCGGCAGGTGGCTATCGGCGTTCTCGTCCTGGTCTCTGCCACCCTGGTGTTGACGATTGGCGCGATCGGCGTGTTCGTAGCGATGAGCAATGATAGCGTCAACTTGCCGGAGCAAGGCACTATCCAGGAGATCATCGACGAGGGGGTGGACGAACCTGCGCCTGCGGCAACCGCGCAGCCGGACCTCCCACCTCCACCGCCACCCATCCGGATGGTCATCCCCCGGTTATACATCGACGCCCCAATCGTCACCAAGGGGATCACCGCAGACTACTACCCCGAGGTGCCGGAGCGCCCGGACCAGGTCGCCTGGTACCCACCGGTCGCCCCCAACTTCGGCGCCTATCCGGGCCAGTCCAGCAACGCCGTCTTCGCCGGACACGTAGACTGGCAAACGCGCGAAGGTGCTCCTATCGCCGGAGTGTTCTACCGGCTTCGGGAGATGAAAATCGGTGACGCCGTGGAGGTCGTCCTGGAGGACGGTACAAAGCTCGAGTACCGTGTGACAGGCAACGTGGCCACGCCATACAACGACCCCAGCGTCGGCCAGGTGATGGGACACACGGACGGGGATGTGATAACGATGATAACTTGCGGCGGGACGTGGGTGTCGAACCCGCGTTCGAGCGCCGGCGGGAACTACAGCCACCGCATAATCGTCAGGGCCGAACGGGTGCAGGCGCTGGCAGAAGCCTTGCCGGACGAGCCAGGGGGCTAGCGGGACGCCACGAAGTCGCCGGAGGCCTGCTGCTCCAGGTAACGTCGCGCGAAATAGGAGACGCTCCGGAGCAGCGACTCATCGCTATCAACGATCGTAAGTTCGTCCCACCATGGCGCCAGCTCTAACACGATCTCGTCCACAGACGGCGGAGTGGGCGCCGGCGTCGGCTCAGGAGTGGGTGCCGGCGTAGGCTGCGGTGTAGGCTCCGGCGTGGGCGCCGGTGTGACCGGAGCAGGAGTCGCCGGCTTGGGGGTCGGAGGCGGCGGTGGCGGCGACGGAGGAGGAGGCGGCGGGGCGCCGGAATCCACGTAGCCGCCGAAGTCGGTCGTCCAGTACCAGCCGAAGCCCGAGCCCGCGGTGTAGATGCGCCCGATGCCGATGACAGTGAAGTTGCCATTCCGCATATTGGCATCGTGCCCCGGGGAGTTCTTCCACATGTCGAAGGCGCCCTGAGCCGAATCGACGCCGGCTGCCAGGTTCTCGCCCTTCCACGTGTTGTGGTTGTACCCGAAGGCTGCCATGCGCTGGAACGGGTCCCGTCCCAGGGAGTCGGTATGGCTGAAGTAGTTGTTGGCGCCCATGTCGGCACTCATCCAGCGAGAGGCGTCTGTCAGCGTGTTGCTCACGCCCAGCGTACCGAGTCCGTTCTGAGCGCGGTATTGATTGATCAGGCCCAGGAACGCCGTCTCTTCGGCATCCAGGGCGGCCGCGGATGATGGCGCTGAGCCCAAAACGGCCATCACTGCCAGCACCGCGATCAAGGGCGCAAGCAGGAACGCGCGAGCGCGCCTCGCTGCCAGTCCGCCACCAAACGTCATTTGCTATACTCCGCCTGCACCGCCCGCTCCGGCGGGTCCCTTCCTGATAATGCGCGGGGACGCGCGCTTTATGTCTGGATTCAAGTAGCAAGACGGGATGCGCCGTGACCTGTTACCAACGCCGCTCAACCAGGAGTACCAGAAACAGTTAAGATCGGTGACAGCCAGCGACGTGGAGCTCACTCCGCAGCAGACAGCAGTGTTCGATGTCTACCTCCGCCTCCTGATCGCCGAAGCCCCCGCCGCGAACCTCACATCGCTGCGTGACCCGGAGGCTATTCGCAGGCGTCATTTCGCCGAATCGATTGCGCTGCTGGAAGCGATCGAGCGGCAAGGGGCGTTGGTGTCACCGGTCATCGACGTCGGCGCCGGGGCGGGTTTCCCCGGGGTCCCGATGAAAATCATGCGCCCCGAGCTCCATCTAACGCTGCTGGAGGCGACCGCGAAAAAGACCGCGTTCCTGGAGCGGCTGGTCAGATCCCTCGGTCTCAGCGGCGTCAGCGTGGTCAACGGACGCGCGGAGGAGATCGCCCGCACACCGGACCATCGTGATGCTTACGGCCTCGCCGTCGCCCGAGCCGTGGCGCCGCTTCGGGTGCTGGTTGAACTCGCCCTGCCGTTTGTCCGCGTCGGCGGGCATCTCGCGGCGC
>Ga0209751_10005307_pt1 | contig 12168 bp, 9 predicted proteins | sample RifCSP13_1_FD_184019 | JGI IMG/M metagenome (GOLD analysis project Ga0209751, IMG submission 184019) | Soil microbial communities from Rifle, Colorado - Rifle CSP2_sed 13_1 (SPAdes) (version 2) | ecosystem: Environmental > Terrestrial > Deep subsurface > Rock core/Sediment | place: Rifle... | reverse complement strand
ATCGCTTCTGGTATGCCAGGCTTTTATGATACTATTCAATGCGGCTGACCAGGAAATCTGTTAAATCCGTGTGATAATCCGTTTTCAGCGTCTTTTCACGCGAGGGTTCGATTGCTTGCGAAGATTCCATAAAGCTTTAGCTTGGTCAGGCATCCATTATAGATAGATAAACTCACTTTGCGTGCTAAAGGACAGGTTGCCCATGCTCTATATACCCGACGATCAAATCCTGCCGCTATCCCTTAAGCACAGTTTTTGGACCTGGTCCGCCCAGGCAGAGGTAGCCCCCATCCCGGTGAGCCGCGCCGAAGGTGTGTACTTCTGGGATACACAGGGAAAACGCTACCTGGACTTCAATTCCATGGTGATGTGCGCCAACATCGGGCACGGCGACCGGCGGGTGATCGAAGCCATCGTCGCCCAGGCCCGCGAGCTGCCCTTCGCCGGTCCGCCAATGGCGACCCGGCCGCGGGCTGCCCTGGGCAGGCTGCTGGCAGAGATCACGCCTGGTGATTTAGACCGCTTCCTCTACACCCTGGGCGGGGCGGACGCCAACGAGAACGCGGTCAAGCTGGCCCGCGCCTACACCGGCAGGCACAAAATCCTGGCCCGCTACCGCTCCTATCACGGCGCCACCGCGGGCGCCATGGCGCTGACCGGCGACCCGCGCCGTCTGGCCTGGGAGCCGAACCTGATGCCTGGCGTGGTGCACTTTCTGGATCCGTACCGCTACCGCTCCACCTTTCACCGGTCTAATGCGGATATCTCGGAGGCCGATTTCACCCAGGATTACCTGGACCATCTGGAGGAGATCATCACTTACGAAGGCCCAGAGACCATCGCTGCCATACTGCTCGAAACCGTCACCGGCACCAATGGCGTGATCATCCCCCCGGATGGCTACCTGCAGGGCGTGCGCGCACTGTGCGATCGCTACGGCATCCTCCTGATCGCCGACGAGGTGATGAGCGGCTTCGGGCGCACAGGAAAGTGGTTCGCCGTGGATCACTGGCAGGTGGTGCCGGACATGATCACCATGGCAAAAGGCCTGACCTCCGGTTACGCACCCCTGGGCGCGGTGGCTATGCGCAGCCAGATCGCCGGGCACTTCGATCACCAGGTTTTCCAAAGCGGTCTGACTTACAACGCCCACCCGATCTCCCTGGCAGCCGCGGTGGCGAACATCCAGGTCATGCAGCAGGAACGCCTGGTCGAGCGCGCCGCGGCCATGGGAGCGATGTTCCGGCGCATGCTGACCGATCTCGGAGAGCAGCACCCTTCCGTCGGGGAGGTGCGCTCGATCGGCCTGTTCGGCGCCATCGAGCTGGTGCGGGATCGCAAAACCAGAGAGCCGCTGGCGCCCTATAACGCTTCCAGCCCCGAGATGGCTGCCCTGCGCCAGTTTACCCTCGACCACGGGGTCTACTTGTACACCCACTGGCACACGATCTTGCTCCTGCCGCCACTTATTATCACCGAAGAGCAACTCCAGGAAGGCTTTGATGTAATGGATGAAGCCTTGAAGTTCACCGACGCCTCGGCGAAGGATGCCTGAGCTACCAACCCTCTTCCTGCGGCGCATGCAGGGCTTTCTGGGCCAGGAATACCCCGCCTATTTGGATTGCCTGCGCCAGGCGCCCACCGCTGGCTTGCGAGTCAACACACTCAAGGTCAGCCCGACTGAATTCGCCGGCATCGCCCCTTTCTCTCTGGAACCCATCCCCTGGTGCCCGGAGGGCTTTTGGCTGGGTAACCCGGATAAGCATGGCAAGCACCCCTATCACGCCGCCGGTTTGTACTACCTCCAGGACCCGTCTGCCATGGCGGTGACACTGGCCCTCGACCCCAGGCCGGGTGAGAAGATCTTAGATCTGGCAGCCGCGCCGGGGGGCAAAGCCACCCACATCGCCTCCCGGCTGGGGGGGCAGGGCCTGCTGGTCGCCAACGAGATCCACCCCCAGCGCGCCTGGGAGCTGGCCCAGAACCTGGAACGCTGGGGCGTACAGAATACAGTCATCACCCGCGAGGCGCCCAAGCGCCTGGCTGTGGCGCTGAGTGGATTTTTCGACAAGGTGCTGCTGGATGCTCCCTGCTCCGGGGAGGGCATGTTCCGCAAGAGCGAAGCCGCCCGCCGTGATTGGTCAGTTGTAGCGGTGCAAAGCTGCACTCTGCGCCAAGCTGCCATCCTGGAGCAAGCGGGGCGACTGGTGCGCCCGGGCGGCGGCCTGGTCTATTCGACCTGCACCTTTTCCCCGGAAGAAAACGAGGGGGTAGTGGCTGAATTCCTGCGCCGGCATCCCGAGTTCGAGCTGGCGCCGATCGCGGCTATCCCCGGCGCCGCCAGCGGCAGGCCCGACTGGCTGCCTGATCAAACTATCTCCCCCGCTCTCGAATTGACCCTGCGGCTCTGGCCTCAGCACGGGATGGGGGAAGGTCACTTTATCGCCAGGATGCAAAAGGACAGCCCGATCTCCCCCAGGTCGCCAGGCGCCAGGCAGCCCCCTCGCCTCCCTGCCCAGGCGGAGCAGCTCTTCCAGGCGTTCATCAACCAGGCGCTGGACATGCAAGCCGAACGCCTGACGCCGGAAGTCTACGGAGTATACCTCTACCAGGTGCCCGCAGATTACCCGCAGGTGGACGGCTTGCGCGTGGTGCATCCCGGATGGTGGCTGGGGACGCTCAAGACCAACCGCTTCGAACCCGCCCACGCCCTGGCGCTGGCTTTACGCCCTGATCAGGCGCGCCAGGTGATCGATCTGCACGCTGAGGACGCATCACTGCTGGCATACCTGCGCGGCGAGCCGGTCCGGGGCAGCGCTCACTCTGGCTGGGTCCTGGTCCTGGTGGACGGCTATCCTTTAGGTTGGGGGAAATCCTCGCGGGGCGAGGTCAAGAACTACTACCCGAAAGGCTTACGCTGGTCCTGACTGCCGGGTTTGCTGCAAACATCATCTCCGGCCGCGCGCCCTGCGGCGTTCGGGCGGCGCATCCAGCGGACCGTAGCGCGGCGGTCCGATAAGCTGGTAGACCAGTGCGTAAATGGCCGTCAGCAGGGCAAACCCGATCAGGGATAAAGCCAGGGTGAACAATAAATTCCCCCACAGATGGTCAACCGGCCCGATCACTGGCACGCTAATTTCGCGGATCATCTCGCCGGGCATCACGAACCAGTCCTGATCCAGGTTGGCCTCCACCAATAAAACCGCGCCCGCATAGGACAGTATCGGGATCAACAACATCATCAGACAGCCTATCCCCCGCCAGATGGGGTGGATGGCCCATGGTTTCTTGGCCTGACGACTCTGGCTGCTGTATTTATCATATTTACCCATCCTACACCTCCCTTGACGTGGCTTTGGCGAGCTGGGCAGCTCGCTCGATGGCATTGACGATCATGTAATAGCCGGTGCAGCGGCATAAGTTCCCCGTAATCGCCTGCGTGACTTGATCCCGGCCGGGATCGGGTTTTTCTTCCAGCAGCTTGGCAGCCGCCATGATAAATCCGGGGGTGCAGTAGCCGCATTGCACTGCGCCTTCTTCGATAAAACCTTGTTGAACAGGATGTAGCGTGCCATCCTGTGCCAATCCTTCAATCGTGACGATATCGGCTCCTTCTGCGCGCGGCGCCGGCACCAGGCAGCTCATCACAGCCACCCCATCCAGAAAGACAGTGCACGCCCCACACTCCCCCTCGGCGCAGCCTTCTTTCGTCCCGATCAGGCCTGCCTCTTCGCGCAGCAGCCTGAGCAGGGTCTTTCCCTGGCCGCTGGTAAAGGTGTACTCTTTGCCGTTGATGCGCGTCCGAATAGGAGCCTGGTGGTTGTGTGTGCGGCTGGTCGGCAGATCGGGCGCGATTCCACGGTAATCCTGCCCCCATAACAGTACCGGGTCGGACGGGAAACTCAGCCGTTCCTCACCGCGCAGCACACTCCGCAAGGCGCGCCGCGTGCCCACCCTGACCATCTCATCCCGGTAGACACGCGAGCCGCGCACATCGTCGATGGCGCGGGAAGCCTGCATCGCCAACTCTGCCGCCCGGCTGATGGTGGACTCGTCCAGTAGTTTACCCCGCAGGTGATCTTCCGCCAGAGGAGCAGAAACGATCGTGGGCGCAACCGCGCCGAGAGTGATGCTCGCCCGCTCGACCCGCCTGCCATCCATCGTCAGTAGAACGGCGACATTGACCAGCGAAATCGCCTGCGCCCGGCGCAGTCCAACCTTGATGAAAATGCCCTTCTGGTCAGCCTGCATCGCTGGAAAGGAGATATCCACCATCATCTCATCTGGCTGCATCACGGTTTTGCGCACGCCAGTGTAAAATTCGGAGAGCGGCACCTCCCGCCGGCCCGCCCTGGAGAGCAAGGTCACTTTCGCTCCCAGCGCCATCAGGGGCGTGATCGTGTCGTTCGCTGGCGAAGCCGTGATCAGGTTGCCTGCCACCGTGCCGCGGTTGCGAATTTGGGGGGCGCCTACTTCCCAGGCAGCCAGGGCCAGCGGCAAGGCGCGCTCAACAATCAATTTTGAATCCACACAATGATTGTGCGTTACCAGCGGTCCCAGGTGGGCGACCTCCTCCTCGTCGAGGGTAATCCGGTCCAGGCCGCGGATGCGGGTGATGTCAATCCAGGTGTCTATCCCGCTGCGCACGCCCCGCTCGACTTCCAGGATTAAATCCGTCGCCCCTGCCACGATGCGCGCCCGCTCGCCGCGCCGGGCGAGGAGATCGAGTACTTCGTCGATGCTGGTCGCGTTGACGTACTCAGTCCACATGCTTTACTCCTGACTGGCCATAGGCGCGGCGTCCCCACCCTGTTTGAGCATGATAATTTCCGCCATGATGCTCACCGCGATCTCTTCCGGGGTCTCGGCGTTCAGCTCCAAGCCCATCGGGGAGCGCACTTTGTCGAGCAGCGCCCCCTCCACGCCGGCGGCTAAAAGCTGTTTGCGGGAGGTCTCCCAACGCCGCCTGGAGCCAATCACGCCGATATACGCAGCCGGCGAATTCAGCAGGGCGGGCAAGCCCGGCACATCCACATTAACGTTCCGTGTGGTGAGCACCAAGTACATCCAGGGCATGATTTTCAGGTGCACGGTAAGATCAGCCAGCGGAACGGGATAAAATTCATCGCCATCCGGGACGGCCTCCGGTGTGCAAAATTCCGGCCGATCGTCATTAACCGCCACGCGAAACCCCAGCCACTTTGCCAGGTGGGCTACTGCTTTGCCAACATGCCCGGCTCCGATCACCACCAGCACAGGTTTGGGTTTAACCGGTTCCACGTAAATCTCCAACTGGCCACCGCACACGCCGGGGTCGCCGCGCTGCGGGTCGGCCATGCTGTACTTCAACAGGCGCGGTTTGCCGTCCTGGATCGCCTGCAGCGCTTCGGCGATCACCCGGCTTTCCATCTCGCCGCCGCCAATTGTACCCAGTATTCTGCCATCCGGATAGACCAGCATCTTGCTAGAAGCCCGCCGCGGGGTCGAGCCGTGGCTGTGGATAATGGTGCACAAAGCTCCCGGCTGGTTTTTCTCTTCGAGATCGATCAAGGCGCGATAAATCGACAAACCTCAGCCCTCCAGCAATCCCAGGATGACCGGCAGGAGCTGCTTCTTGCGCGAAACCACCCCATCCGCCCGGAGCGTCCCATCAGGCTGGCGCGGGTAAGGCAGGTCGCTCAACTCTGCCAGCTCATCCGTCAGCAGGAGCCAGCTCGAGCCCTCGACCACATCGCTCACCATCAGCATGGCGAAATCCAAGCCGCGCCGGTCGCGTAATGCCTTGAGAGCTATCTCCAGTTCAACCTGGTGCTCCCTGAGCTGGAGCATGTCGGTGACTTCCACCTGGGCAATCGCAAAGCGGAAGCCGCCAGCCTCGTACATCTTCATATCCGTGCTCACGATCTCTTCCGGATCGTGGGTTGCCAGCCCCATCCCGGCGCGCAGCAACTGTTCGCCGTAAGAGGCCACCGTCTCCCCGAACAACGGGCTCCCGCGCACGAACGACCAGCGACCCAGGCGCTCTGCGGCGTGGTGGTCACGCGGCGTGGTGGTCGGCGAGGTCAGCAGCAGCGTATCCGCCAGCAGTCCAGCGAGGAGCAGCCCGGCTAATTCCTGCGGCGCGCTCAGCCCGGCTTCCTCGATACGTTCTGACACCAGGGTGCTGGTGCTGCCAACCACGTCAACCGAAAACCGGATCGGAATATGCGTGGATGGATTCCCCAGCCGGTGGTGGTCCAGGATCTCGACCAATTCAGCTTCATCCAATGCGTTTATCGCCTGGCGGGCTTCATTGTGATCGACCAGGATCAATCTCAGTCGCGGCGGCTTGAGCACGTCCCTCTGCCGGCAAACCCCGACGTAAAGCCCCTCATCGTTGACCACCCAGAAATCATCCCCCTCCTGGCGTAGAATCCGATTCAGCGAATCCCGGATACGGCTGTTAAGCTGGAAGCGGGGGATATCGGTCTGGCATGCATCCCGGCAAGGCTGTTCGAGCATCTCGGCTATGCGCATCTCCTGCCGGCGTGGATGCGGGCCGACCAACTGGCTTAAAAATGAAAAGATGCTGGCCCCTGTGACCATACCATACGGTGTGCCATCTTCGTTTACAACCGGGGCCACGCCCCAGGTACGGTTGGCGATCGCCCAGGCATCTTGCAGCGGCTGATCCGGTTGGGACGTATCCAGTCGACGGGTGACCGATTCAAAGCGCGGCGAGGCGTCATTCAGCAACTGCGGGGCTTCCATATCCAGCCGTTTCAACACCCAGGCGGTCTGGGGATTGACCGGTCCCGCCCGAGCCGCCACCACCTCGCCCCCATCCCGCTCGCGCAACAGCCAGGCGTACCCCACCGCGGCGGCGATAGAATCGGTATCCGGATTGACATGCCCGATAACGTAAATGGGGTTCATCGCATCGCCCGCCAGACTTTTTCCGGCGTGATCGGATTCTGGTCCAGGTTTGCCCCGCAGGCGTCCAGGACTGCATTTCCCACCGCTGGCGCCACTCCATCCATGGGGATCTCCGCCACCGCTTTGACCCCAAACGGGTGCGAGGGCTCGAAGGTTTCGACAAAAATGGTCTCCAGCGCGGGCATTTCATGAGCCTGGTAGATGTGGTAATCGCGGAAGCTGCGCTCGCGCGCCCTCCCTTGATCATCGTAAGCCATCTCCTCGCACAGCGCGTATCCTAATGCCTGAGTCATCCCCCCCTCGATCTGGCCCGAAGCGGTGATCGGGTTGACGATGATGCCTGAATCCACCGCCATGACCAGCTTTTCCACGTTCACCTGCCCAGTTTCGATGTCAACGGTCACCTGGGCGAACTGGGCGGCAAACGGCGGCGGCGAGACAGGAGACCTGTACGAAGCTACCGCCATAATCTGCTCCTGGTCCTCGTGGTGCAGCGCATTGTGAGCGATCTCCGCCAGGGATAAGCGCCCCCCATCGGGGGCGATGGCCGCTCGCTGGGCAAGCAGGACATCCGCGGTCTGGACATCTTGCCCCTGTTGGGCGAACATGCGGGCAGCCCTGATTTTGATCCTTTCAGCCACCTGCTCGGCGGCTTTTACCACCGCCGCGCCCGAGATGTAGGTTGTGCTGGAGGCATAAGCCCCCTTGTCAAACGGGGTGAAATCCGTATCCGAAGAGTAAGTGATGATGTCCTCCACCGGCACGCCCAACACCTCTGCAGCCATCTGGGCCAGCACCGTATCCGAACCGGTGCCCAGATCGGTTGCGCCAACCAGCAAGTTGAACGAGCCATCATCGTTCATCTTGAGGCTTGCGCCGCCCATATCCAGGTAGGGGATCGCCGTGCCCTGCATGACCAGGGCTGCGCCAATCCCGCGCCTCAGGTAGGGCACCCCGTGGACCTGGCGCCAATCAGGATTGCCAAATTTTTGATCCCAGCCGATGGCTGCCTTGCCCTGGCGCACGCACTCCTCCAGGCCGCAGGTCTCGATGATCTCCGGGCGCGGCTCGCGCCCTTCGCTCCAGGCGGTGCTGAAGGGGTGCAGCTCGCCAGCGTGCAGGGCGTTCTTCAGGCGGAACTCGAGCGGGTCCAGGTTCAAGTGGCGGGCGATTTTCTCCATATGCCGTTCCAGCGGCCAGAAGCCCTGCGGCACGCCATAGCCCCGGTACGCCCCCGCCGGTGGGTGGTTGGTGTAGACTACATCGGCGTAGAAGCGGATGTTCGGATTTTCCCGGTACTCCCCATCCCCAACGTATAAGGCCATCGCTTTGTGTCCGGTGTTGCCGGTGACGGTTAGCCCATGGCAGCCGTATGCCCCGGTGTCACTCAGGGCGTACATGGAATTGGCGGTCATGGTGCCATCGGTTTTTACGCCGGTTTTCATCCGGATGCGCATGGGGTGGCGCGAGCGCGCGGCGATAAACTCTTCCTCGCGGGTGTATTTGTACAGCACCGGTCTGCTGGTAGCGATCGTCAGGTGAGCAGCCACATCTTCGATCAGGATCTCTTGCTTGCCGCCAAAGCCGCCGCCGATGCGCGGCTTGATCACCCGGATACGCTTCACGGGCAGCCCCAACACCGGGGCGAGCACCCGGCGGACGTGGAAAGGCACCTGGGTGCTGGTGCGGATAACCAGCCGGTCGTCCTCATCCCAATAGGTCAGCACGACATGCGGCTCGATGTGAGCCTGTTGCACCTTGGGCACCTCGTATTCCGCTTCAAATACGTAATCCGCTTCGGCAAAGCCTCGCTCGACATCGCCAATATCGATCCGAATCTGGGCTGCCAGGTTACGGCTGGTGTCAGATTCGGCAAAATTTACAAATTCTGGCTCGTCGTGCAGCACCGGCGCACCCGAATTCATCGCCTCAGCCATATCAAGCACGGCAGGCAGGTGCTCGTACTCCACTGCGATCAACGCGAGCGCCTCTTCGGCGATCGCCTCGGTTTCGGCTGCGACGAATGCCACCCGGTCGCCAACAAAGCGCACTTTTTTATCCAGGGAAAAGGTGTCCAACGGGCCCGGTATGGGGTCGGACTGCCCGGCAGTTGAATAGATCACCCGGGGGATATCCTGCCAGGTGAGCACCGCCGCCACGCCGGGTAATGCTTTCGCCCGGCTGGTATCGATGTGTCCGATCCAGGCGTGCGCTACCGGGCAGTGCAGCACCCTGGCGTAGAGCATACCCCGCGCTTCGATATCGGCGGTGAAGGCTGGTTTGCCCTGCACGAGCTTGACTGCATCCACTTTTGGCTCAGGTTTACCCACACTCTTCCAGCTCTCCGCCTGGGGAGCCACGGTGATACGCGGCATCACCCGCGAAGAGACCACCAGCGTCTCCGGCATCGGCCCGCCTTCAGGCTCACCGACACCCTGGGACGGGTATTCGTCGCCTGGCAGCCAGCCGGCGGGCGCGGGAATGGTCGGGACCTCCACTCCAACCGGCTCCACCTGCTCACCGCGCAGTTCCGCTGCGGCGCGCAATACTGCCTGAACCGGCTTTAAATACCCGGTGCAGCGGCACAACACACCGGATAACGCCTGCCTGACCTGCTCCTCGGTTGGGTCTGCCTGCCTCGCTAACAGCTCTTTGGCTGCCAGGATTTGCGCCGGGGTGCAGTATCCACACTGGATGGCGCCAGTTTCCACAAACGCCCGCTGCAGGGGGTGCAGACCCGAGGTGCTCTTCCAGCCCTGCTCGGGGTGCTGCCCAACCGCTTCGATGGTTTCCACCTGGTGCCCCTGCGCTTGGGTGGCAAGCATCACGCAGGCATTCACTGGGCGCCCGTCCAGTAAAACCGTGCAGGCGCCGCACTCGCCGGTCTCGCAGCCCTGTTTGACGCCAAAATAGCCCAGGCTACGCAGGCTCTCCAGCAGACTATTGCCTGGAGGCGCATCGATAATGTGCTCGTATTCGTTTACCGTAAGCGTTATTCTCATCGTATAACCTGACCGTTAATTATTCTTGTCCAGCTTATGATATCGCAGGTGCTGGGTTTTATTACTGTACATTGTCTATCGTCAAAACAGCCTCTTGGGTGAGTTGGATATCGATATCTTCCTGCCAATTATAACGCCCAAGCAAGTGCAGCCACAGATAAACGCGGATTCACTCAGATGACACATTTACAATTTGAAAACTTGGGAGAGATCGCCGTGGAAGCCGAATTGCGGGCCTTGAGCGCATTCCCAGGGTGATCGCATGATCGCGCCGGCTCAATTTCTCTAAATATCAGCCCTGCAACGCCTCCAAACCACGGAGCGCCAGGAGCGCAGCCATTTCCTGGCGGTATTCCGCACTGGCCCATTCATCCTCGGCGTGGGCATAAGCGGATCGCGCTGCGGTCTCCATGCCTTCCGCATCAGGCCCATCCATTGCCAGCAGCGGCGCTTTTCCGTAGCCTCCCAGCGCCAGGCGCGTCCTGCCCGCCGGCCAGCGCGCCAGCGCGGCGCACACAAGCGGCAAATCCGCGGGTGTGCGCGATACGTAATGGTAAGCCAGCCTGACGTTAGCCGGGATTTCCACCCTCACGATCAGTTTGCCGCGCAGAGTTGCATCCCTGACGGGCAGCAGGTCGCCCAGACGCACCTGTTCCTCGCCAGGCAGCCAGACCAGGCTGGCGTCCAGGGCGAGCAGGGCGGTGGCGAATGGAGAACGACCGTCGGCGGCTACCAGCGTACCCGCTACGCTTGCCATCTGGCGCAAATGGTAGGTGCCCTCCTGTTGGATCACTGCGCGCAGCGCTGGAGGGGTGGCTTCTGCCTCCAGAAGACGTTGCAGCTTGAGCGTGGCGCCCAGGATCAAAACATTACCCCGTGCGTACAGTCCATCGAGGCTCAAATCCTGCAAATCCACCACCGCATACTTCTTGTCAGCCGGCTGGTTCAAGACCGTGCCGCCGCCCATGGGGAAGGAAAGAGGATCGCTGCGCTGCAACAGCTTCAAAGCTTCTTCAATCGTGCTTGGACGCTGGTACTCGACGATCATGCCACGCTCTCCAGGCAGGGTTCAAGGGGATGAGAAACAGCATTCGTCTCAATCATCGTACACCCGCCAGCCAAGAGCTTCAATTCTTTCCATTTCGACCAGACCCTCGGGTACATCCACCAGCAAGGCGTCCGCTTCGGCGAGTATCTCACCGGAGGCATTGTAGATGGCGCCGTGAGCTTTAGCGGTATGCGACTTGATCTTGAGGGCGCGCCCGACCAGGCGCAGCGGCTGACCGACAGGCACGTTCGCCCTATAGCGCAGCTCCAGGGTCGCGGTGTACATAAAACGAGGGGGATCGCCAGTCATCAGGGCGCGGCCGCAGATCTCATCTAACATGGCTGCCACAATCCCGCCGTGCACTACCCCGGGGTATCCCTGGTAATTTTCGGGCACAGTGTATTCGGCGCTGACCTCGTCCCGTCCCCGGCTGTAGAACCTGATTTGCAATCCAATCGGGTTCGCCACCCCACAGACAAAGCAGGAGCGCGAGTTAGGTTGCTTCAAAACTGCGCTCATCTGGTTCACGCCTGGGCGAAAGTGTCGATGAGCAAGCGGACATCGCCGCCCACCGGGTACAGGATCGGGCAGGTGCAGCCGCGCCGGCGGTATTCGTCCACTTTGAGGCGCGCTTCCTCCGGCGTCCCCGAGGCAGTGATTCGGTGGATCAATTCATCCGGGACCAGGTGCTTGGCCTGCTGAATCTGTTCGTGGGTGGCAGGCCAGCCGAGGATAAACTGGATTTTATCCACAACTTCCTGAGATACCCCGGAGGCTTTGGCAATGTGGGGTTGTTGGGCAAGATATTGAGTCAGCAGCTCACGCGTGGTATCAATCGCCCGCTCGCGGTCATGGTCCACCGAGCAAACCACGAGCTGCGGCCTATCGATGTCATCCAGGCTGCGCCCGGCGCTGCGCGCCCCTTGCGCCAAAAGCTCCAAAGCCCGATCGTTATATTCCGGCGGCACGCAGTAATTCAACACCACGCCGTCGGCAATCTCGCCAGCCAACTCCATCATCTTATCACCCGTTGCGCCGAGCATAATCGGGACGTTGCGCGGCTCGCGCCTGCCGTGCACGACATCCAGCTCGATCCCATCCACATGGTGAAACTCCCCATGAAAGGTCACCCGCTCCATGTTGAGCAGACGGCGCAGCACCACGTCCATCGGTGCAATGGGGATAAAGCCGCTCAGCATGTAG
>Ga0209751_10005306_pt1 | contig 12169 bp, 10 predicted proteins | sample RifCSP13_1_FD_184019 | JGI IMG/M metagenome (GOLD analysis project Ga0209751, IMG submission 184019) | Soil microbial communities from Rifle, Colorado - Rifle CSP2_sed 13_1 (SPAdes) (version 2) | ecosystem: Environmental > Terrestrial > Deep subsurface > Rock core/Sediment | place: Rifle... | reverse complement strand
AATCTATATAATCACGTTTTGGTAGAAATTGTTTCTGTGTTCTATAACTAAGGATAAAAAGTACAACTAGCAAAGAAATTATACCTGAGAGCATAAAAATAGTTGTTAACCCTATAGAAAGAGTGGAAGCCCATCCCGGGGATGCCAAGTTTGTAAATAAACGTAATGAGAAGGCATTTACAACTCCAGCTAAAGCAGGAAGCATCCATAGTATTGAAAAGATTATTACCCTTATCCCAACTATATCGATATATACAGAAATTGAACTAAGTCCGTGAAGTATTAGTGAAGAGTATTGCATTTTTGGTCTACCCTAAATTCTACTACCACGTTCCGTGGGTATACTCATATAAGGTAACTGTGAGTGAATAACGCCAGATGAAAAATAATTCCAGATATCAGATATAGTGACTATTCGCCCCAGAAGATCGTTTGGTATCAAACAAAAATTGCCGAAAGATATTCTTGATCCAGTAAGTGTCCTAAACAATAGTTTGTAAAGAAAATAAAAAAGACGAAACATCAAACTCTCAGAACGTTTGGTTCTATCTGCAAATATTATCTTGTTAGGATTATTTTTCATTGTATTTATAAGATCTTTAATATACTCTGGTTTATCTTCCCCATCTGAGTCCATAACTATTACAGCTTCTGATTTAAAGTGATTTGCAATATAAGCTAATCCAATTGATACTGCGCGCTGATGTCCTAGGTTTCTCGTAGAGCGAAGTAAATATATTCTATTTATTGATTTAACTCCCTTTAAATATTATTTATTAATATCCGAATCGACAGTTGATCCATCATCTACAATTAATGTTGAAACATCTAAATCAGGTACCATTGAATTGATTTTTTCTAGTAAAGCCAATAAAGGTTCCCAGTCGTTATAAACTGGTATTAGAATAATTAAATTTGAATCGCTAATCATATTCTTAAATAATAAAAAATAGCAAGTAGTTTTTTTAATGTACTTTAATACCTAAGTGAATGAGGTAGCATCTAACTAGGAACTTTAAAATACTGATTTCCATTCATTTATCACCACTAGTGGATTTGATCTTGCATAAAGCGAAATAACCAATTAACCACCCAATGAATGTTACTAGGAAAATCTTGACACCTACATTAAATCGCCTGTCTACAAATCGCAGGTATATTATATTTGAAGTTCTGGAATTATCATTTAAATCGACTGCCAAGAGGCCATTGGCGTTAACTACTTTTGCATCTTTGCTAGACCATCCTGGGTGAAAATTGAAATTGAAAACGACACGGTTTGCTGAGAATTCCTTACCCAGTTCTAGGGATATTGTGTTAAATGTAAATCGATAGTTATTAATATCGCAAGCCTCTCTGGTTGATTTTGGGCAATAAATTTCGCCTTTATAATCTTCGTTCCTAACTACTTTTCCATTATGATTGACTATATATTTAGGTGCAGCATTTTCTGGCAAAATAAAATTTCCATACCAAGTTATTGTTCCCCTGTTTCTGAGAAGGTTATAGTACATGATCGTATCTATATTTTTCATGTTAGGTGTTCGATATTTGCGTCTGGATCCAATAAGCCTCTCTTCAGAAACGTGAAAAAAGTCTCCTTCATAAGTTTTAAAAGGTTTTAGTCTGAAACCATTTTTATATGTTCTGAAGGACGTTAGGGAAGGCGGTAAAACGATGAAAGAAAAAATCAAAAAAATGGTTAACCATTGCCATCGATCGATGCTTCGTTCCGTAGGGCGTGAGCTTACTAGTGGAAGAACGCAATCGATTCCCACAGAAGTGAGCGCACAAAGCGAAAATAAGATGAAACCGTTAAAGTACTTAGGATAACTTTTTATTGTATCAAGGATTGGAATTGAATTGACCACATGAAATAAGGGAGTGTTAGGACCCATAGTGAGTAAAAAAGCGGCAATTAATACTAGGGCAAGGCCTAAAGATTTTCTCCAATTTAGTAAAAAAGCAATAAATACCAAAAGCACTCCACCTACTCCAACTCCTATAATATCATTAATAGATTTCAATCTCGTAACTTCCACGATCATTTTAATTATTTCTAAAGCCCTTAACCCTGTTTTAGGGACTCTGAATTCAGCGATGTTTGAGTTAATAATTTCTAACAAGGGCAAGAGCTTGTGCAAACTGAGCCCGATAAAAACTATAAACGTTAAAATGAATCCAATTAGTATTTGACCTATTGATAACCTGTTCTCTTTTCTATATGCAATAGTAATAAAAAGAATGAATGGCATCATTAAAAAAATTTCGTACTTACCAAAAGCACTAAGTGCGAACAAGTATAGAATCGGCGAAAATATGCCAATAAGTTTGAAACTAATTACGCAATTTAAGAGATAGATGCAAAGAGGTAAAAGTAGAAAGGTGAATTCCAAGTAATTTCCGGATATAAAACGTCCAGCAGCCCAAAGAGATCCAACAAAAAGCATACCAGCCAGGGATGCCGCTGGACGTGATGTATTTAAGCAATTATGGCACATCAAATACATTCCTATTGCCCCAAATAGATAGGTACAAAAGAGCCATAACTTTATGCCGATTACCTCTCCGAATAGAATTAATATCAAAGACATCGGAGAAATACCAGGGTTCCAAACCATTCCAGCCCATGGTATACCACCGCCAAAATAGGGGTTCCAAATCGGGAATTCGTTAAATGTGTGAATGGCATTAGTGAACACGTAGCCGAACGCAAGGTGCTGCAAAGCATCTGGGTCAAATGTGCTAGGAAGGTTTAAAGGGTGTAGCCAAAAAACAAAAGTCAGCATTAAGACAAATGATATTAAAATGAAAATCGGGAAATAATAGGAAATAGGCTTTAATAAATTCTTGGTTATCATTTATATGGAAACATAAACCTACAAAATGCGATTTTTATTGAAGCGCTATTGCTTACAAACAAGGCTTCGGAGTGTGCGAAGCGGACTGGATAATAATAGTCGTTAATATATCATTTTTTTATTGACCAGATGAATTAACTTTTACAATTCAGTACCTAATCCCCAAAGTTTTCCAGGCTTTTTTCTGGAAGTATGGGCCATTTGTATATATTTTCTGAGAAGAGGTAGTCCGCAAATCGCTGGCAGTAAATAGCGTGATGTGCAAAGCAGACCCAGAGCGGCAGCGGTCGGAGCGTTGAAAAAAGGTTGGTACAAGGCAATAAGTGCGGCGTCACGTGTGCCGATTCCGGCTAAGGTCAGTGGAAGTAAACCCGCTAAGATTGCAAGCGGAGCCAATGCGAGATTTGCGAGAAAGGGAGTCCATGCTTTAAGAGAAAGTATAAAAAACCAAATCTGAAGAAGGTGAAGGAACCAAATGAATATTGATATGAATATGATTTTAAAGAGTCGAATTTTATCACTCCAGAATAATTTGTGCATTTCAAACCAGGAATTTCGAAGGTTTTCTAGTTTGCCTTTGTATTTGTAAGGGATAAAAAGTTGACTTAGCTTAAAAAATAAGCGTCCCAAATAGCGAGAGCCAATTAGAAGAATAACAATAGTTAGACCAAGTATCACACTTACTGTCATTAACCAAAGGAACCAATCCTTTTTGGGATAAAGTATTAACCCAACTCCGCACAATAAGAAAAGCGAAATCATGTCACATGCCTTTTCAAATAGAATTAGGGATAGAGAGAACGTACCGTCTACTTTGGTATGTGCTTTGATGAAGTACGCTTTGGCAAGATCTCCTATTATCTTCATCGGCAATATGACATTTAGTGTGCTAGCTGCAAGAATTAAACGGTAAGCATTACTAAAACTAAGCTTTGCTCTGTTTGATAACAGTTGTCGAAGTCGCCCAGCTGCGAGAAGAATATTCGGTAATAGTATTCCTAGGCTGATGACTATCCACCACCCATTGCAATTCTTGAATACATGTCCGAGACTGCGAAGATCAATTTCCCAGTAGATTACTGCCAAGATAATTAGGCTTAAAAGTAAGGAGAGTAGTTTCTTCATCTCAAAGGTTTCGTTCTAATTTCAATGGTTGGCCGGGTGAGAGTTTTTTGACTTCGTTTATTAGATCAAGCCAAGGCTGCAATTGCCCGATTTGAAAAGTTCGACTCATGACAACATAAATCGAAGTCTGGTTACAGCCGATGCCTGCGGTTATGACTTTCTTCCAGGACTTTGCTCGAAGTTCATCTGTAACACTCCACATTCCATTTTCCCACTTCAACAAACGGGAAAACGTAAATGGCGCCTCCTTTTTGCCGGTGATCAGCATCCTTTGCAGCAACTTCCGGATGAGATTCGGAAAGAAGCGTCCGAAGCTTAGCATAACGAGTCGCAATACCAGCAGGTTCATGGTCGTCATTTGTTTCTGTTTTGCCCAGCCAAGAGATCCCCCGATGATAATTTCGTTATCACCCACATGTATTCTATAGTCATCAATAAGATGACCCACTGCGTTTTTGATCCCACCGTTTTTTACCTGAAGTGAGAACTGCGTGTCAGAAGCCACCAACTGGTTTTTACGAAAAAACTTGAATACGCCACCTTTGTTGAGCGCAATGTATAGTTCGGTATCATCCCTCCTATCAATCAGAATTTTGGCTTCTTTAAACCAGGTGCGGCCCTTTGGACGAGGCATTGGTTGTGATCTTTCTACTACAAAATCGCGGAAGGCTAATAAATAGTTCCAAGTGTGATGGCCGATTATATGGTCGTCACAGTAGCAAGGCGAAAGGCCTTTATAAAGACCAATAAGAAAATGGTCATTTATGTTAAGTGCCTCAGGCATCCACCTGCCTATAAGCTCAAAACCATGAGGGAAGAAGTTATAGGTATTGCGGCTCCCATATTCCCCTCCGTATGAACCATCAGGATGAAGAAAGTGCCAAGCAAAATTTACAGCTCTAACAAGTGCTTCCTTTAGTTTTGGTGCTGACCTTAGTTCATACAGCCTTGCTAATAGTGAAATTGTTAGTGTAAGATAGCCAGGATCGCAACCCTCATATTCCTGAAACCAACCCTCTGGGCTTTGCCAAGATAATAGGCGTTCCAGACGCTCTTCTCTAAGTCTATCCCATTTTGTTGTGTTAAAGAGCCGAGAGAGTAATTCAAGACAGAGTATTATAAGAGCTTGATGATTAGAGAGTTTTCCGCTTTCCTGAGAGTTTGCAAGCCAGTCCCCGCGCTTTTCAAAAAATTGAAGTGCAGTTTCATCTTTTATATCTAATAGTTTGTAGCTTTCTACACAAGCCAGGAGTGAGAATGCTGCTGCCCCTACTGCACGTTCGTAAGGAAAATAATCGTCACAAGAACCATCCGTATGCGCATTTCGTGATGCAAATAGAATTCCTGCTTCAACCCATTCTTTAATAGCGGGCTTCTTATAGAAGGGATTATTTATTACATTCGTTTCGTATGCAAGTGCTAGGGGCCAGACAAATTCTTGCGCCATACCGCTTGGAAAATCGATGATTTTATAATGCCAGAAATTGCGATCAAAGCAGCCGTAAGTCGGGCTATGAGGATTGCGGTCCTGGAGGATCAAGATTTTAGGAATTTGCGAGATTGCCTCTTTTGAAAAAAAATCTTTACTCATTTAAAATGAAATTTAAACCTTAATGAAAAGAAAATTAAAATAATTCAATTCTGAACGATCAATCCAGTTTATGAAAGTTATTTAGTTTTTTGTGAATCAAATTCAGAACGGCGAGTTTGTAGTTGAATGTCATCGAGCATCTTGCGATTTACAGCCATCAAATCCACAACCAAACCAAGCATCCAATCCTTTCAAATAATTCCCACTAATTTTAGCGGTTTATAGAGGACAGTTTTTTTGCATTCCATCTTGTATTCACAAAAAGTTCCTCATCCAGCGTCCGGTTACCTGTCCCAAGGAGAGAGGGCAGCCACTCTTCGGCGCTAAAACTGTCTGCGCTTGCCACATGGCACAAGTTTTGTCTAGGACTAGGCATCGCTTCTGCACCATCAAAGGTGCCTATACGGTCCTTTATGCAAACTCCTTCCTCACTAATCTCCACAACGCGCTCAAATAAAGGGCCACTTGCGCCTGCCGGTCGAAAAATCATCATTCGCTTCAGTAAAGGGGTCAGCTCCTCTCTTAAGATCCAAGCCAATAGCCTTAGAACTATATGTTTATAAACATTTGCAATATGAAATTGAGTTCTTTGACAAAGCCCATGGATGCAGATAACATTAGGCTTTTTTTCGACTATCCAGTGTGCTGACCACCAATTGCTTGTCCACAATTTACTTCCTGCACGGATGCGCCATCCGTATTCAGTTATCGGGGCTAGGCCTCCCGCTCGGTGAATTCGTACCAACCCGCCTTTACGAGCGGCGACATAAGCTGTCCATTGTCTATCTGATGACCAATATATCCAGAATCCACAATCATCCATCCAAATCGAGTTCTCTAAAGACGGAGCTTTTCCGGGTTTCATTTTCTCAAGATACGGAAGGCTGCGTACCACGCTGGCACAGATATAGTGAGAATGGTATCGATCATCGGTTGCCCAAATAGGGTGAGCAGGTTGATCAATATCGTGAAATAATGTCTCAACGAGCCAAGCCGCCAATGTATTGTGTACCGCAGTTCTTACTAGACCGTATGGTACCACGTAGTCTGTGTTGCGGCTGTTCAATGTAGATGGCAGTCGATCATCGGCACCCACTAATTTCGCTAAAAAGCTGACGGCTCTATCTATAGCTTCTAACGCGCGGCTGTCGTCAGTTGCATCATAATAATCAGCGAGTGCATCTAGTGTAACTGTTAAATAACCGGAATCCGGTCCACCATACTCGTCGAACCATCCTTCTGAATGCTGGGAATTAAACAAGCGAGTTGCATGTTTATCAATGATCTCAGTTAGAGGAGATATGAGGTCCAGCTTAGCGGCCAAGGCGAGTCCCGCCAATCCTATAGCCTGTTGGTTAATTGCATGTTTCTCAATTCGTCCTGCTACATGATTTGTCAATCGCCTCAACGGAGTCCAGTTAACTGATTCTAGTAGCTGCGGAGCGGAAGACCGCCAGTCAAAAAGAATTCGGCAAATTGAATAAAGACTAAATGCAGCAGCAGGGTAGCTACGTTCAAATGGATAGTACTCATTAACACTACCCTTCCGGTCTACCTGTCTTGCTAATGCATTTACAGCACCAAGACACCAGCGCTCTATGACCATAGTGGGGGCGATAAATTCCACACTTCCATTGCGAATAGCCTCCAATGTAAAAACACCTTGTTGGAGAATAGATGAAGGGAAATCGCAAGTTTTGTAATGCCAGTAGTTTCGGTCGAAACACCCGAAGGTCGGAGAGTCTGGGTCTCGATCCATCTGCGTTAGCACACGAGCAAGTTGAGCTTTGGTGTAATTCTGAAACTTAGCTTTCAGATTAAACATGTTGTTGATTTTCGTGAATGGTTTCCTATTTGTTTCGAAAGTTAAATTCTGTTTAATTTCGAATTCGTGCCTTCAGAAAGGAGTAACAACTCCTGCCACCGAGAATCGTTCAGCGTCACAATGAAGGTAGTATCACCTAAGCCTCTACGTTTAGTTGGCTTAGACAACGTCTTCCAAGTTTTACGAATGATGTCGAAGATAGGTCCAATAAATTCAAGTGGAAGCTTTGATACGAACCATCTAGCCCAATGACGACGACCAAGAGCAAAGCAACTGCTGATGATCATTTCTGCTAGTCGGCGACCTTGCGGAATGTGTTCCGGCTTATAGCCAAAGTCTGGAACTGGTAGACCTCTTTTCCTTTGTGCTTCGAGTCGAATAAAGGCGCCCCGCTTCTTAAAATCCAACATATGGCTATGCATGGCTAGGACCTGATCAAAACTGATTGATTCGAGAGCAAGGTCACCAGATTTCTGCAAATCTTTCAAGGTTTCTTGTGCCTTCTTGCTACGCACTATAATGACTGAATGTCCACCCCCGGCCTTCTCGAATTTAGGCGACCATGCGTCTCCCACAGACAGGTCTGTAAGTTCGTTGGTAAAGTCTGGTGTGATCTGACAATTTCGCGAAATGTAAAAGGGAATCAGATAGTTATAATAGAATTTTTTAGCTCTGAATATACGACCATCGGATATTTCAACCTGCAAATAACCTGGCCATTCTCCAGCTCGCCATTGTAAGGAGGTAATCGCAATATGGTCAGGTACACCTTTAGCTCTCAAAAAAGCTCGCACCGCACCAAAATACATGTTTGTTCCTGTGTAAGGTCCAGCCACAAAAACTACCTTCTGGGCAGCTGGGTGCCCGGCTACCTGCAACATACGAAGTGTTACCACCTGCTCGGGTAGGCCCACAAAGGCTAAACGCCCTTGAAATGCAGCCATATCTGGTAGGATAGTAAGTACTGGTGTAACAGCATATATACTTTGAGCGGCAGCAAGTATTTGCTGCCGATTAGTTGCAATCACAGGCGCCGCAAGTTCGGGGGAATGTAGCCCTTGGCATAGCACAACCGCGCCTTCTAATTGACCACTTTCAAGCAGATGAATCAAAACCCGACTAATAACACCACCTGATGCACAACGATTCCGAATGGCTGGATCCGTTGCAAATCCAGTGAAAAGTTGACTATAAGGACCAATCAACCAGTTGTCTGGGTTGTAGTTGAGGTATTCAAAGAGTTCTGGATATGGAGCACCACGTCCAGAACACACTGCCCATGCCAATTCTAGCGAATTATTCTCCCCTACCGTAAAATGACGACGTGGGTGAGGCAAGGGTCCATACTCGGTTTCCTGAAAGTGCAGTAGGTCGGGATTCAATCCAACACATCCTCCACAATGGGTACAATTTCCAGGTCTGATAACCTCGTTCTGGAAGCGGGTCCAAAAAGTCATCTTTTTCATAAGAGACTCGCATCACTTCTAGAATCAAATTTAGACTTGCGAGCCCGTAGTTGTATGTCCTCGAGCATCTTGCGATTCACAGCCATCAAATCCGCTACCAAGCCAAATATCCACAATTGAACGCCGATAAGTATCAGAATAGTAGCCAGAATTAGGCTGGGAATATGTAATCCTGGTGTAACACCCATGAATAGTACAAGCCACCGCACACCGAGTAGAAATCCTAACGTAAAAGGTATACTACCCATTATCATGAAGAACCTTAGAGGTCTATAAGTCATGAAAATGCGCAGGACAGTGAAAATTGATTGTCGTACATAGGATGGAATGTTCTTGATCAAACGAGAGGGTCGTAAATACTGATTCGTTTTTATAGGTACAGAGGTAATAGCAATGCCTCTTAGTCCTGCCTGTATAATCATTTCTAATGTGTATGTGTATTCATTAAATACATTGAGTTGCATTGCAGCATCACGGGTGATTGCCCTAAAACCACTTGTAACATCTGGAATATCTGTATTGCTGAATATGCGAACTACCCAACTGCCCAATTTTTGTAGAAACTTTCTGGTAAAAGAAAAGTGTTTAATTTGGTTAATGGGCCTTGCGCCAATTACTATTTCGGCTTTCTTTAATAAGATTGGCTCAACGAGCTTCGGGATATCTTCAGCAGAGTACTGATTATCAGCATCAGTGTTAACAATTATGTCCGCTCCAGCCTTAAGGCAAGCCTCTAGTCCCGCCATAAATGCCTTGGCGAGGCCCTGATTATGGTTAAAATTGACTATATGATCAACCCCATGTGACTTCGCCACCTCAACTGTTCTGTCATTACTTCCGTCGTTAATAATAAGCCACTCTACACTATTAACCCCAGGAAGACTCCGGGGGAGCGCGGAAAGCGTAGCACCTATATTTGCTTCTTCATTATAACAAGGGATCTGAATAATGAGCTTTGTCATGTTTTGAATCAGGAGTTTTAAATCTGTTACAAAAAGTTACACTAAGTAGGACCTAAAAACTAATTCAAATTACAAGTCCTACCCCAAGCTCTCCAATTCGTCTTTCTTACGGCCGAGCACACCTACCCATGGAAGAGGGGTAACTGTCCCCACTATTTGAAAGTAATCACTGATATATTGCCGAAATGACCTACTACTCCAGTGATTTACATGACCAGGCGTATTTCCGAAATCAGCGACATATGCACCACGGCAAACGTTGAGAATACGCCAAATCGGTTCATTTGGCACAGACAAAATGCAATATTTTGTAGTCACCCGCCAAATCTCTTGCAATGCATGATCAGGCTTCTGGAGATGTTCTAAAACTTCACAGCATATCACCAAATCAAATTCACTGTCAGAAAATGGGATATCATAGACACTTGCCACTCCAAGTTTAACGAAAGGAATATTCTTCTGTGCTGTCTCAATTTCTATGGGATCTATATCTATAGCTAAGACATTTTTTCCAACTAAATGGTCTTGAATATGGTGTAGAAGAATCCCCTCACCGCAACCAATATCTAGTACGTTTTCAAATGAGATGTTAGAAAGCAGACCTCCGATCTTACTGAAGAAATTCCTTACTAAATATCTGCTTATCGGGTCAAGCGTTGTGTATTTTGCATGTTTGCTAATTTTGTATTGTTCACTTGTCATAGATGAAGCGATTTCTAGAACTTGGACGTAGGCTGAACGCAAGCTGGACCCTAAACGTGGAGCTTTCCTTGAAATGAGGCCCGGCGAGTTCGTCTAGGGGGGTTAAAGTTGGATTCCTAACCGGAGGAAAAATGCTGAGTGGTTGGGAAGCGCGCGATTCAGGTGATGGATTCATCTGCTAATCTTCGCGTTTTTTCCTGCCAAGCCCGAATCAGAAGGAAAATCAGCACGACGATCCAGACAATTGCATGCCCCCCCGTAAACAGCAAAGACCATGGTGATGGCAGGTTTTGCACTCTGTAAGGAGCAAGCATTGAGAGCAGGGTGATTGCAAGCAATATACCAGCCATTATGTCACTTCCATTATCTGAGGAGCCTTTTTTAGCGATGCGAAAAAGGGCAATCATTGGCAGCAGAATCAGAAGGTCGTCATACCAACGGTGGTAAGTCCAGAAACGAGCAACGATAGCTGTGACACCCAAAAGGAGCCATATGTCCATACGACGATTTAGATATATCCAGAAACCCAAAGCTACCAGGGTAAACAACGAGGCTGGTAGACTCCATTCTGCCAGGCCGAGGGCGGCCAACCAGGTGTGCAGGTTGGCGTACGCTTCCCGCACAGTCACCTCTGAGGCGCGGTAGAGCCAGCCACGAAGGAGCGATAAGAGCCCCGGCTCTTGGAAAGAGACTGCAAAAAGGGTAAGTCCGATATATCCTAAGGTTATTAGCAAGGCTGGTCGCAACCTTCCGGAAACAAATAGCGCTATCCAGAAGAATGGAACCGTTATACTTGGCTTAACTAGGGCAAAGAGTATAAAGGCTGAAGCTAAAATGTCCTTGCTCCAATTCTGTTTCCCTTTCTGAAGCAGAAGAAGCCCAGCAAGAAGGGCGGGGATGATATATACGGTTAGCTGGCCGTTACCAATCGTACAGCCTGTGGCATTCATAGAAAGTGGTATTAACGCAACAAAGACCTGCTTTAGAGGGGTATTTGCACCGCTTTCTTTCACAACTAAATAGACTAGCCACACCAGTGTTGTAACTGTAGTAGCCGCCCAGAGCCACTTTACCGATGTGAAAGGTAGCCAACCTAACAGAGGCCAAAGTATAACGTAACTTGCTGGCGGGTACACTGCCGTACCTAAATAGCTGTATACGGGCTTTCCGGCGAACCAGCGGTGGACCTCTATATAGCGGAACTTTAGATCAATAGCGCCAATACTGCTCGAGTCCAAAGTAAGCCGCCAGAACTCCTCTCCTAGCTTCATCAACGCAAATACAGACATAAGAGCGACTGCGAAGCTTAGTAGCATAGAAGCGTGCTTATGCCACCAGATTCGAAGTATCGAGGTGCTAGAACTAGTAATTTTCATTACTAAGAAACCTATTATTTACCCTCTAAATATTTATTTTGATATATAAATCTATTTGTATTATTTATGTAATTGCAAGTTCGATTTCAAAGAGATGAGACGAAACAGTAGAAGAATATATTATGTTTTTCTTTTATGTGAGTGATTAAATTTCCTGAAGCCCGGAATTAGATTGTCAAGCTTATGAAGGGTCAAGCTGAGAGTAAAAGCTACACCACTATAAAAATAATATATGAAATGTATTGGGATAGCTAGAATTGT
>Ga0209751_10005305_pt1 | contig 12170 bp, 9 predicted proteins | sample RifCSP13_1_FD_184019 | JGI IMG/M metagenome (GOLD analysis project Ga0209751, IMG submission 184019) | Soil microbial communities from Rifle, Colorado - Rifle CSP2_sed 13_1 (SPAdes) (version 2) | ecosystem: Environmental > Terrestrial > Deep subsurface > Rock core/Sediment | place: Rifle... | reverse complement strand
TTTTTCGGCGATGTCTGAACTGTAGCTGCCCACGCCGTCCACCACCATCACGACGCCTTCCTCGAAGGGACAGGCGGCGAAGGCGCTGTAGGCGTGCGCGACATGATGCGACACGGTCACGACCTTGTTGGACTTTGAAAGATGCAGCGGGTTTTTTGCCGCTTGCGCGCGCTCCTTGAGCGACATGTCCGCCTGGGACACCAAGCGCACCTCTATGTCCTCGATCGGCAGGACGTAGCAATTGCGCACCACGAGATCGACGTCGTCGAGCGAGATGCCCTCGGCCCGCAGGCAGTAGTCGATCACCTCCTGGTAGAACCCCGTAGCGTGTTTTTGCCGGGTGATCCGCTCCTTGGCGATAGCGAAGGCAATCTCGCCGTCGCGTAACAGGCACGCGCTGACATCGTGGTCGTACGCATTGATTCCGAGAATATAGCTATGGCTCTTGGACACGAGTTCTCTCTCAAAGGAAGGACGTCTAACCTGAACTCTAATGTGAATGGGTTGCTGATCGCCTCAGACGATCGATGGGGAAGAGGGCAGTCTCGGCATGTGATGTCACCTTTACGCTGCTTTGTCAGGCTCTTGGCCTGCCGCCTCGAAGCGGGTACCGGCGGAGGGTCTTGCTTATAACCGATGTGGGGCCAGCCGCAACGCCGCGCTAGAACATAGCCCATGGGCCACCTCCGCCCACGAGGATGAAGCCCTACCGCCTTGAGCCGGCCCAGCCGATGCGCTAAGCGCGAGGCATGGGAAAGAGGATACCGCCGCCCGATTCGCAAGGACCGATCGAGCCGGTGAGCCTGCGCGAGGCGCTAGAAGAGCGCTACCTTGCCTATGCGCTCTCCACCATCATGCACCGGGCGCTGCCCGACGTGCGCGATGGCTTGAAACCCGTGCACCGGCGGCTGCTCTACGCCATGCAGCAGCTTCGGCTCAGCCCGCAAGGCGAGTTCCGGAAATGCGCCAAGATCGTCGGCGACACCATGGGCAACTTCCATCCGCACGGCAACCAGGCGATCTACGATGCGCTGGCGCGGCTGGCGCAAGATTTTTCCGTGCGCTACCCGCTGATCGACGGACAGGGTAATTTCGGCAATATCGACGGCGACAACCCGGCCGCCGACCGTTACACCGAGGCGCGGCTGACCGAAATCGCTGCGCGCCTGCTCGATAGCATCGACGAGGACACGGTCGACTTCCGCGCCAATTACGACGGCCGCGAGCAGGAGCCCTCGGTGCTCCCTGCCAACTTCCCCAACCTGCTCGCCAACGGCGCCTCGGGCATCGCCGTCGGCATGGCGACCAACATTCCGCCGCATAACGCCGGCGAGTTGTGCGACGCGGCGCTGCACCTCATCAAGTTTCCTAACGCCACCGCCGACAAGCTGGTCGACTTCGTACCAGGCCCCGATCTCCCCACCGGCGGCGTGATCGTCGAGCCGCGCGATGAGATCGTGCAGGCCTATAAGACCGGCCGCGGCAGCTTCCGCCTACGCGCGCGCTGGACGCAGGAGGACACCGGCCGCGGCACCTATCAGATCGTTGTCACGGAGATTCCCTATCAGATCCCCAAGGCGCGCCTCGTCGCCCGCATCGCCGAGCTTCTCCTCCAGAAAAAGCTGCCGCTCCTGGCCGACGTGCGCGATGAGTCAGCCGAAGAGGTCAGGCTGGTACTCGAGCCGAAGAGCCGAAGCGTCGATCCGGTTCTGCTGATGGAGCAGATGTTCAAGCTGACCGAGCTCGAGACCCGCGTTCCGCTCAACATGAATGTGCTGAGCCGCGGCCAGGTGCCGAACGTGCTGGGCTTGCGCCAGGTCCTGCGCGAATGGCTCGATCACCGCCAGGTGGTGCTGGTCCGCCGCTCGAAGTTCCGCCTCGCCAAGATCGACCACCGGCTCGAGGTGCTCGACGGCTATCTCATCGTCTATCTCAACATCGACAAGGTCATCAAAATCATCCGCGAGAAGGACGAGCCCAAACCCGCGTTGATGAAGGCTTTCAAGCTCACCGAGGTGCAGGCCGAGGCCATCCTCAACATGCGGCTGCGCTCTCTGCGCAAGCTCGAGGAGATCGAGATCGGGCGCGAGCATGAGAGCCTGTCTAAGGAACGCAAGGAACTGAAATCGCTGCTCGCCTCGAAAGACAAGCAGTGGAAGACGATCGCCGACGAGATCAAGGCCCTCAAGGACCAATTCGGCCAGAAGACCGCGCTCGGCAAACGCCGCACGAGCTTCGCCGAGGCGCCCGAAGGCGTCGAGACCGAGCTCGCCGAGGCGATGATTGAGAAGGAGCCGGTCACCATCGTGCTCTCAGAAAAGGGATGGATCCGCGCCATCCGTGGCCATCAGACGGAACTCGCCTCGCTCGCCTTCAAGGAAGGCGACCGGCTGAAGCGCGCGGTCAAGGCGCAGACCACCGACACCATCCTCCTGTTCGCCACCAATGGCCGTTTCTATGCGCTCGGCGCCGACAAGCTGCCGGGGGGCAGGGGTCATGGCGAGCCCTTCCGGCTGATGATCGACATCGAGGAGGCGGGCGACGCAGTCGAGCTCTTCGTGCACGAGCCGGGACGCAAGCTTCTCGTCGCCGCAACGACCGGGCACGGCTTCATCGTCGCCGAGGACGAGGTCCTCGCCATGACGCGCAAGGGCAAGCAGGTGCTGAACGTGACGGCCGGCGCCGAGGCTGTGGTCTGCGCGCCGGTTGACGGCGACAGCGTGGCGGTGATCGGCGAGAATCGGAAGCTACTGCTCTTCCCCTTGAAGGAGTTGCCCGAGATGCCGCGCGGCAAGGGCGTACGACTCCAGCGCTACAAGGATGGCGGCTTGGCCGACACCAAAATCTTCAGCAAGAAGGCCGGGCTGACCTATATCGACGCGGCAGGCCGCTCCTTCGCCGTGACCGAATTGCGGGATTGGTGGGGCCAGCGTGCTCAGGCCGGGCGCCTGCCGCCGAAGGGCTTCCCCAAGTCGAATAGTTTCGGCGCGAGATTCTGACGAACAGAAGCCAGAAATGAGAGTGCCGCGCGCTCAGCGCACGCCTTCTGATTTCTGGATTCTGGTTTCTGGATTCTCGACGTCAGTCCGCACCCAGCCCTTGGAGGTGAGGCGCTCCTGCGGCTCGAAGCGGTTCTTGTAGCGCATCTTGCGCGAGCCCTCGATCCAGTAGCCGAGATAAACGAAGGGATGGCCCTGCGCGCGCGCGAACCCGACATGATCGAGGATCATATAGGTGCCGAGGCTGCGCTGCTTCTGGCTCGGATCGTAGAAGCTGTACACCATAGAGATGCCGTCGCTAAGACGATCGCACAGCGACACCGCGATGAGGGGAGACGTGCCGTCGCCGCGCGGATCGGGCTTTATCCGGTATTCGGTGACGAAGGTCTCGACCACGCTGTCCTCGACCATGAGCGAGTAGTCGAGCACGGACATCTCGGCCATGCCGCCGTCGGCGTGGCGCGCGTCGATATAGGTGCGGAACAGGGAATATTGCTCCGAACTCGGCGCGGGCGTCATGCGGGTGGCGACGAGATCGGCATTGGCGCGGGCGATGCGTTTGAGCGAGCGCCGCGGGACAAACTCGTCAGCCAGGATGCGCACCGGCACGCAGGCCGAGCAGGCGTCGCAATAGGGCATATAGGCGATGTTCTGGCTGCGCCGGAACCCGCCCTTCAAAAGATTGTCGATGAGGAAGCGCGGCTTGTCGCGGGTGAGATGGGTGAACAGCTTCCGCTCGAGCCGGCCGGGAAGATAGGGACAGGGCTGCGGCGCCGTGATGTAGAATTCTGGAAAGTTGCTTTTATGCTCTGTCACGGGTCACCGACCGGAGGCGAATCCCAACCTGTTGCCGCAAGCTTAGTGGATCGAAGGCCAGAAACGCAATCCGGCACGAGCGCCGCAGCCGCGAAAAGCCACCAGGGAATTTAGAATGATTCAGGACTAGGCCCGGTTGATCACCACAACGCCCGCGAGAATATCGTGCAGGCAGCGCTTGCGCTGGTCGAAGAAGGCCCACAACAGGATCGGGCAGAACACCACCAGCGAGAACCAGAACAAGAGCGCGTGGAAGGCCGCGACCAGTGGCGTCACCTTGCCGCCGAACCACATGCGCACCTCGAGCCCCATCATCCTCTGGCCGACGGTTGCCGAATTCGGGCCCCCGATGGTGAGCGCGTTGTAGCCGAGGCCGACGGCGGGAAAGACCAGGCCGAACAGGAGCCAGGCGAGCCCGAGCGTGACGATGCCGAGCAAGGCCACCACGACATAGGCGATGGTCGTCAGCACCAGGATGATGATCGCGTCCACGATAAAGGCGACGAAGCGCTTGCGGAGCACGCCGTCGAACAGCTGCGGTTGCCGCACCGGATCGTAGGCGTGCGGCTGGTCGGCAAAATTGGGGTCGGTGCGCGGTGGAAGCGTGTGCTGCTCGGTCATCTCGTCTCCCATCCCGGGAATAGGGGCCAACTCTCGGGCGCTACATGGTAGCGCTCGCCCCTCCAAACAAGCGTGGCGCACCTTCGATCTGACAATGCCGGAAGCCCGGGCAAGTTCCCGGAAGGCGTGCGCCGGCAAGCGCACCGGTTGCCGAGGTCAAGCCGACGCGTTAAGGATTTTAGACTGAGGGCTGTGGGGCCAAGCTAACGGGGAAGCATCCATGCGGAGACCATTGGTGTTGCTTGGGTTTGCCGTCTTTTTGGCCGGCAATCCTGTCTGGCAGTCGGCGGCGGCCGCCTGCGAGGGTGCCGAAATCATCTTCGAGGATAAATTCGCCGACGATGCCGGCGGCTGGCCGCTCAAGGAAACCATCGAGGTCAAGGACGGCCTCTTTATCTTCAAGCTTCCCCCCGACGACATGCAATCCAATCTGAACGTCACTTTCACCGTCAAGGATGCCGATATCTGCTCGGAGACGGTCTGGCCCAACGGCGACCAGCCGATGCTGGGCGCGGGCCTCCTGTTCTGGGGCGAGGACAACAGGACCTACTTCCAGTTCGGCATCCTCAACAACGGCAAGTTCTGGATCGCGCGGAAGCAGGACGGCAAGTGGCTCGGCACCATCGCCGCCAATGTCGACTCGCCCGCGATCAACAAGGAGCCGGGCGCCGCCAACACGCTGCGCGTCAAGACCAGCGGCAACAGCGTGACCTTCTTCATCAACGGTACCAAGGTGCGTGACTTGCGCGGTCAGGCGCCGAAGAGCGCGTGGCGCTTCGGCCTGTCAGGCGACAATTTCGACAAGGACAAGGACGCGAGAGTCGTGTTCAAGACCGTGAAGGTCACCGATTAGGCGGAGCCGCTCAGGCTTTGGCTCTGAGCAGCTTTGCCGCCTGGCGCGCGAAATAGGTGAACACCGCGTCGGCGCCGGCGCGCTTGCAGGCCATCAGGCTCTCCATCATGACGCGTTCCTGGTCGAGCCAGCCGCGCTCTGACGCCGCCATCAGCATCGAATATTCGCCTGAGGTCTGATAGACGAAGGTCGGTACCTTGAAGGCCTGCTTCACCCGCCACACGATGTCGAGATAAGCGAGCCCGGGCTTCACCAGCACCATGTCCGCCCCCTCGGCGAGGTCGAGCGCGACCTCGCGCAGCGCCTCGTCGCCGTTGGCGGGGTCCATTTGATAACTGAGCTTGTCGCCGCGGAGCATGGCCGCGGACCCCACCGCATCGCGGAACGGCCCATAGAAGGCGGAAGCATATTTCGCCGCATAGGCGAGAAGCTGGGTATTGGTGAAGCCATTCGCCTCGAGCGCCGCCCGGATCGCGCCGATCCTGCCGTCCATCATGTCGGAGGGCGCAAGGATGTCGCAGCCGGCCTCGGCCTGAATAAGCGCCTGATCGATCAAGACCTCGACGGTCCTGTCGTTGTCGATCTCGCCGTCGATCAGAATCCCGTCATGGCCGTGGCTCGTATAGGGGTCGAGCGCCACGTCGCAAATAATGCCGATGTCCGGCACCTCTTGCTTGATGGCGCGCACCGTCCGGCACACGAGGTTGCCGGGATTGAGCGCCTCGCTCGCCGCCTCGTCGCGGAGCGACGCATCGGTGTTGGGAAAAAGCGCGATGGCCGGGAGCCCGAGCGAAGCGGCCTCTTCGGCAGCCTTGACCGCGAGGTCGATCGACAGCCGCTCGACCCCGGGCATGGCGGCGACCGGCGTGCGGGCGCCTGTCCCTTCGATCAGGAAGATCGGCCAGATCAGATCGTCGGCAGTGAGCGAAGTCTCGCGCACCAGCCGGCGCGACCAGCCGGCGCGCCGATTGCGCCTGAGCCGCGTCGCCGGGAAACCGGGCCGCGTCGGGGCTTGCGCCTTGTTGCCGGCGCGCTTCGCCCGCTCGGTACGCAACGAGACCGGTTTGCCCTTGGAGGATGACACCTGCGTTCTGCCGTGTTCGGTTGCCGAAAGTGCCGGCAAGCTACCACCCGCGCGGCCCAAGTGCCAAATTCTCTCGCCGAGCATGGTTTGCCATTTCGGCGCTGCCTATTCGCAGAAAGCCGAGCGCCGGCGGGCCTTCATGTCGAGATGGAAATGGTCTCTATGGGCCTCGTTGGCTTCCGGTCCGAGCACGGTGCCGAAAGTATGGCAGGCGTCGTCATGCACCGTCTTCACGAACTCTCCCTTGTGCTCTGACGGCAACTGAGTTTCAGGGGCCGTCGCCTCCGCAGGCGGTGTAGGGGGAGGCGCTATGGCGACCGCCGTGGGCAGCACGAAGGGATTGGTCTTGGCGTCCGTCGGAACCACGAAGGGATTCATCTTCGTGGTCGCCTTGGCCTTGATCACTTCGACGGTCTCGATGGTCTTGGGTCGGGTCGGAGCCGGGGTGATCGATCCCGTCGTTTCCGCGGCAACGCGCGTGGGGTTTGGCAACGGCACTGGTGGCACCGTCACGACCCGCGGCCAGCTCGCCAGTACCGTCACCCGCTCGCCCGACTGGAACACGAACTCGGAGATATCGAGCGCATTGGCGAGCGCGTGCTCGCTCAATGGAGTGTCGGTCCCGTTATAGCGGTTGCGGCAGACATAGGAACTTGCGTTTTGCAGCTTGACGACTTGCGTGCCGAGAACAGCTTTGGCATGCGGCTGTAACGTCTTGTTGATCCAATCGCTGAGCCCGCCCGCAAGCGCGCAGGTCATGGTTGCCGCAGGCTCGATCGCAACACCGTTGATGGATGTGACGCGGATCGGCGCCGGCGCGCCGCAAAGACCTTCCTTCAGCGGCGGCAGAGCCTCGTATTCGAGCGTGAGACCCGAAAGGATTTTGGCGCAATCGGATTTGGCTTTAGCAACTTGCTCGTCGCTCCAGGCGATGGTTGGCGCATCGCCGGGAAGCACAGGCTTGGCGGCTGGTACTTCCGCCGTCTTCGCCCTAAAGGGATTGCGGTCAGGCGGAGGAGGCACGTCGCCCGTCTCCGCATGCGCATAGACGGGAAGCGCGACGAGAAGCGCAAAACTGAGCCGGGCAAGCAGGTTGAGCATCGTGCTTCTGTCCAGTTGGCTTGTTGGGAAGCTTGAGGTTTCGGCGATTGAGTGCTAGCTGCCCCGGGCCTTTTCAGGACAAGCAGGGCGTTTTCAAGGCAAACCTTGTATCTCAAGCCTTACCAAAGGCCTCATTTGCACAGGATCGAGCTGAGGGCATCGGATTGTCGGAAGCGCTTGGCATTACCTTCGAGGAGACCGATCGGGCCGGAGTGGTGACCCTCAACCGGCCCACGAGACTAAACGCGCTCAGCCGGGAAATGTTCGAGGCCTTGAGCGAGCATTATCGCCGCTGGGCGCCGGCGCCTCACATCTATGGCGTGGTGATGCAGTCCTCGCACCCTTCCGTGTTCTCGAGCGGCGGCGACCTCAAACTGCTGCATGGATGGGGCGAGCAGGGGGCGCTGGGCGCGATCCGCGAATTCTATCGCGCGGCCTATGGTCACGTTTGGGTGCTGGAGAAGTTCATCAGGCCGAATGTGCCGCTCATCAATGGCCTCTGTCTCGGCGGCGGCATCGGCATCAGCCTTTACGGCACGCATTGCGTGGCGGGGGAGGGCTACCGCTTCGGCATGCCGCAAGTCGGCATCGGCTTTCTCCCCGATATTGGCGGCACCTATTTCCTTCCCCGTCTGCTTGGCCGCACCGGACTCTACCTCGCTTTGACCGGGCGCATCATCGGACCGGCCGAGGCTTACCGTCAGCGTCTCGTGAGCCACACCATCCCCGCTGCGCATTTCGATGTGATCAAGGATGCGCTGAGCGACAACCATCCTATCGACCGGCTTCTCGACGGTCTCCACCGGGACCCGGGCGAAGGCGAGCTGGTGCGGCACACGCCGCTGATCGACCGTGTGTTCTCGGCCCCATCGGTCGAGGCGATTCTCGCCGGGCTCGATGCGGAGCAGGGCGAGGACGAGGACTTCGCGCGCGAGACCGCGGCGGAGATCCGCAAGAAATCGCCGACCTCCCTCAAGATTGCCTTCGCCCAGATGAATCGCGGCAAGTCGCTCGATCTCGCTGCCGCGCTCAAACTCGAGTTCCGCCTGGCCTCCCATCTCATCGGCAGCCACGACTATCGCGAGGGCATCGCCGCGCGAATAGCCGGCAAAGGCCGCAACCCCAGCTGGCAACCGGCGAGCCTCGAGGCGGTCGACGATGCGGCCATCGAGCGCCTGTTTACGACGCCGGCCGAGGACGAGCTTGAGCTTGAACGGCTCGCGCCGGGTCTCTAGGGACTGGGCTCAAACGCGAGCCAACATCATCAAAACTTAATACTAGAATTTCATGCAATCTTAAGCGTCTCGCTTAAGCGGATTTTAGGTTGCTTCTCCTATAGTCATCGTCAAGTTGGGGATTAACAACAACTAACGAGGGTAGGCGATGAGTGTAGCCCTGGATCTAGGGACGCGTGCGACCGCCGATGAGGCAGAAGACCTCAAGGGCCGCTATCTTGTTTCCTTGAAGCTCATCGAGCGGCTTCATCGATTGCTGCTCGACGTGATCAAAGACGAATTCGAACGATTGGGCCGTGCCGACGTCAATAGCGTGCAGGCTTTGCTGCTCTACAATATCGGCGATGCCGAGTTGACCGCCGGCGAGCTCACCAGCCGCGGCTATTATCTCGGCTCCAATGTCTCCTACAATCTGAAGAAGCTGGTCGATGCCGGCTACATCCACCATCAGCGCTCGAAGACCGACCGCAGGTCGGTGCGGGTCAGCCTCACCGACAAAGGGCAGGAGGTGTGCATGGTGGTGAACGGGCTCTATCAGCGCCAGCTCAAGTCCTTGCAGCAGGTCGGCGGCCTCGCGCCCAATGACCTGGAGACGCTCAACAAGGCCTTGATTCGGCTCGAGCGCTTCTGGACCGACCAGATCCGCTACCAGCTCTGATCTTTCGAGCAATCCCGCAAGCACTAGGTGCCCCCCGGTGGAGCAATCGCCGCCGGAGGGCCCCTTTCTTGGGCCCGCAGCCCAGACTCGCAGCCTAAAATCGCCCCATTCGCCCGCTAGGCCTTGAAGCCTGCCACGGCCCGCAACATGTAATGCGGGTCGCCGTTGGCAGGCGTAGAGGGACATTTTTCTGTAGCAGTGGCGCCGTAGCCTTTCCCTCAACCGCAGGACCTGCGCTTGGAACGCACTAGAGCGGTTAAGGTAAAGCGCCTATAGTTGAAGCGGGACAGAAGCCGCAACGGACGGGGAGCGGCAAATGCTGACATGGCAGCGTAGCATCAGCGGGGCGATCCTCGCCACGGCAGGGGTCGCTGCGGCGCTTCTCGCCGCCAGCGCCGAGACTGCGAGCGCCGGTCCCTTCCAGTGGTTGACCGGCAAGAACCAGCAGCAGCAACAACAGCAACAACAGCAACAGCCCGGCGGCAATCCTGGATTCTTTCCCTTCTTCGGCGGTCGGGGAGGTAGTCAGGGCCGCGCTGCACCGGACGCGATAAACGCGCCGCACGCGGATGAGCTTCCGCGCGATGACCCCGAGGCAATGCTGATCACCAATCCGGCCCTCAGCTCGCCGACGCTTTCCTCCAGAAACATCGAGGCCACCAAGGCCGCCATCCAGCGCTATCAGACGATCGTGGCGCAAGGCGGCTGGCCGACGGTCCCGGCGAAAGCCATGAGGCCCGGGCAGCGCGGCCAGGAAATGGTCATCCTGCATCGCCGGCTCGAGATTTCGGGCGATCTCGTCGGACAAAGCATTCCCGACGAATACGACGCTGCGGTCGTGGCGGCGGTGAAGAGATTCCAGGCGCGTCATAGCTTGCCGGCGACGGGCGTCATCGACAGCAAGGCAATGATCGAGGCGCTGAACGTGCCGGCCTCGATCCGGCTCGCGCAACTCCAGGCGAGCTTGAAGCGGCTGCAAGGCCTAGCGCCCAGCACCGCCGGCCGTTACGTCGTGGTCAACATCCCCGCCGCGCAGGTTGAGGCGGTCGAAGGCGGCGAGGTGATCTCGCGGCACGCGGCTGTCGTCGGCAAGCCCGAGCGTCCGACGCCAGAGATTTCCAGCAAGATCGTGGAGATCAATTTCAATCCTTATTGGTACGTGCCGCGCAGCATCATCCATAAGGATCTCATCCCTAAGGGCCGTGCGTTCGCCAGCAGAGGTCAGGACATGCTGGCCGCCTATCGCATGCAGGCCTTCGACGCGGCCGGCAATCCGCTCGACCCGCGCCAGATCGATTGGAACGGCTCCGAAGTCTACAACTACAATTTCCGCCAGCTTCCCTGGGGGGAGAACTCCCTCGGCTTCGTGAAGATCAACTTCCCCAATAAGGACGCGGTTTACATGCACGATACACCGCTCAAGAGCCTGTTCGGCAAAGCGGTGCGTTTCGAGAGCTCGGGCTGCGTGCGCGTGCACAATGTCGAGCAACTTACGGCGTGGATTCTGCGTGACACGCCAGGCTGGAGCTACCAGCGCATTGCCTCGATGAAGCAGAGCGGGGAGCAGGTCGACGTGAAGCTCTCCAAGCCGGTCCCGGTCTACCTCGCCTATATCAGCGGCTGGGCCACGCCGGACGGTCAGGTCCATTTCGGACGTGACATTTACGGCGTGGACGGCGCCTCCACCACCGCCTCGGCCTACTGATCCGGCTAATCAGCCGTTGGATTTCCGCCGATAGCAGCAATACGGTGGGGGCTTGAGGCCCACGTCTTGCGCGTTGCTGGCGCGCGCCCGCGACATGTGGTAGAGCCAGCCGAATGTCTAAGGGAGCGCCGGGAGCGCCGCACGGGTGCAAAAGCCCGTGATCTCGAGGAGCAGTTAGCCATGACGGCAAGTGATGCGCGGCGCGCCGAGGCGCGTGGGATCGACTTCTTCACCAAGCATCTGGAAGACGCTGACCCCGAAGTCTGGGACGCGATCGAGAACGAGTATGAGCGGCAGCAGAACGAGATCGAGCTGATCGCGTCTGAGAACATCGTCTCTCAGGCCGTGCTCGAGGCTGCGGGTACGCTCCTCACCAACAAATACGCCGAAGGATATCCCGGGCGCCGCTATTACGGCGGCTGCCAATATGTCGACGTGGTCGAACAGCTCGCCATCGACCGCGCCAAGCGCCTGTTCAACTGCGCCTTCGTCAACGTCCAGCCCCATTCCGGCTCGCAAGCCAATCAGTCGGTGATGCTCGCGCTCATCAAGCCGGGCGACACCATCATGGGCTTGAGCCTTGCCTCAGGCGGGCATCTCACCCATGGCGCGCCGCCCAATCTCTCCGGTAAATGGTTCAACGCGGTCCAATACGGTGTGCGCCCCGACGATCAGCGCATCGACTACGACGAGGTCGAGCGCCTGGCGCGCGAGCATAAGCCGACCATGATCATCACCGGCGGCTCGGCCTACCCGCGCATCATCGACTTCGCGCGCTTCCGGCAGATCGCCGATTCAGTCGGCGCCTATCTCATGGTGGACATGGCGCATTTCGCCGGACTCGTCGCCGCAGGGCTCCATCCGAGCCCGCTGCCGCACGCCCATGTCGTCACAACCACCACCCACAAGACCTTGCGGGGACCGCGCGCCGGCATGGTGCTCTCCAATGACGAGGAGATCGGCAAGAAGATCAATTCGGCGCTGTTCCCGGGCCTCCAGGGCGGCCCCTTGATGCATATCATCGCCGCCAAGGCCGTCGCCTTCAAAGAGGCCCTGTCGCCTTCCTTCAAGCTTTATGCGCAGTCCGTCATCGACAAC
>Ga0209751_10005303_pt1 | contig 12170 bp, 8 predicted proteins | sample RifCSP13_1_FD_184019 | JGI IMG/M metagenome (GOLD analysis project Ga0209751, IMG submission 184019) | Soil microbial communities from Rifle, Colorado - Rifle CSP2_sed 13_1 (SPAdes) (version 2) | ecosystem: Environmental > Terrestrial > Deep subsurface > Rock core/Sediment | place: Rifle... | reverse complement strand
TTCGCTTATGGACATTTCTTATAAAATATTTCAGCATCTCTTCAGTAATTTCAAAATCGGCTATGACGCCGTCTTTCATCGGACGTATGGCTGTAATATTGCCGGGGGTTTTGCCGAGCATTAACTTAGCCTCTTTGCCTACGGCAAGAACCTTCATCCCCCTTCCGTCTTTCTTTACGGCAACTACGGACGGTTCGTTGGATACGATGCCTTTGCCTTTTACATAGATGAGGGTATTCGCTGTGCCAAGGTCAATGGCGAGGTCGTTGGAAAACATGCCTAAAATATAATTGAAAACCATGGACGCTCCTTCTTATAAAATGGAATCCCCAATGAATATACCCAGCCCGTAAGGCTGGACTCACGGCCAGCTTTGGCAGTTACGTTTAATTTTCGGTGCTTATCCTAACAGATGTAAAACATGTTATCAAGGAAATTTTAATGAAAACCTTAACAGGGTTTTAAGCGCCAAATCACAATATTATATCAAGGATTAATGGAAGTACGGCAAAAGATAAAAATTACTTGCTTTCCATTCTGGTGAATGTGATATAGTCAAAAAAATATTTCCGGTTATTCGGAAGGCAGGATAAAAGATATATGCGCTGGCACCAAAAAGAGATAAATGATGTCATCAGGGACTTAAACACATCCCCACAGGGGCTTTCTTCTGAAGAGGCAAAAAAACTCCTTTATGAATATGGGCCGAACGAACTGAAGGAGGGGAAGAAGAAGACCCTCCTTGGGATGTTTCTTGACCAGTTTAAAGACTTCATGATCATTGTCCTCATGGTATCCGCCGTCATCGCAGGAGCCTTGGGGGAGGTGGCCGACACCATTGCCATAGTTGTGATAGTCGTGATAAATGCGGTCATTGGCTTTGTGCAGGAATACAGGGCTGAAAAGGCGATGGAGGCGCTGAAGATGATGGCTGCGCCAACGGCCACTGTCTTAAGAGATGAGCATGCCTCAAATATACCTTCTTCCGATGTGGTTCCCGGAGATATGGTTCTTTTAGAAGCCGGAAGGGTTGTCCCTGCCGACTTGAGGCTCATTGAATCCGCCCAGCTTAAGGTTGAGGAGGCGGCCCTTACAGGGGAGTCCGTCCCTGTAGAAAAGCATACTGCCCAGCTTCATGATGAGACGATACCCCTCGGAGATAGAAAGAACATGGCCTACAAGGGGACTATTATCAGTTATGGCCGTGGGAAGGGCATTGCCGTGGCCACAGGGATGGAGACGGAGCTTGGTCGCATCGCCAACATGCTCCAGACCGAAGAAGAGGTAAAGACGCCTTTACAGAAAAGACTGATGGCCTTCGGCCAGAGGCTCGCCATTGCCGTTCTGATAATCTGCGCCATTGTCTTTGGCATAGGCATAATGAGGGGAGAGTCTCCTTTACTGATGCTTCTTACTGCCATCTCTCTTGCAGTAGCGGCAATCCCGGAGGCCCTTCCTGCGGTGGTGACAATATCCCTGGCCCTGGGCGCAAGAAAGATGGTCAGGCAGAATGCCCTCATCAGGAAACTCCCCGCAGTTGAGACACTCGGCTCCGTAACATACATATGCACGGATAAGACGGGAACCCTTACCCTTAATAAGATGACGGTGGAAGAGATTTATGTTGACGGGCGGATGTTAAAACCCGAAACGGAGAAACGGGGAGCGGGAGAAACGGGGAAGTTACAATCGCCGATTCCCCCATTCTCCGATTCACCGATTCAGTTATTAATGCTGGCCATGGCTTTGAGCAACGATGCGACCTCTGACGCCGGTGGCAATGTTATTGGAGACCCCACAGAGGTGGCCATTTACATGGCAGCCGAGAAGGCCGGTTTGAAAAAGACGGTATTGGAAAAGGACAATGTAAGAGTTTCTGAGATACCTTTTGACTCTGACAGGAAGATGATGACCACATTTCATAAAATCCCCCTTGATCCCCCTTTAGCAAAGGGGGGTGAGGGGGGATTTGTATCCTTTACCAAAGGTGGCGTGGAGATCATCCTGGACAGATCGATAAATATCCTGATATCGGAGGGAATCAAAGATATAAAAAGGGATGCGATAATCAGGATAAGCGAAAGGATGGCTGCTGATGGGCTGAGGATCCTTGCCGTGGGGATGAGGAAGTGGGAGGGAATTCCCGGCAATATGACTTCTGAAAATGTGGAAACTGGCCTTACCTTCCTGGGACTTATCGGCATAATGGATCCGCCGAGGGAGGAGGCAAAGGAAGCAGTCTCTCTGTGTAAATCAGCGGGAATAAAGCCTGTAATGATAACAGGCGACCACCCCATAACTGCCAGGGCGATTGCAAAGAGGATAGGGATCATTGACGATGATGGAGAGGTCATAACCGGGAGCCATCTCGAAAGGCTTCCAATGGAGGAGTTTGAGAAGAGGGTCGAAGATATAACCGTATATGCAAGGGTAGCGCCTGAGCAGAAGCTGAAGATCGTAAAGGCCCTTCAGGACAAGGGACAGTTTGTGGCCATGACAGGGGATGGCGTAAACGATGCCCCTGCCCTGAAGAGAGCCGACATTGGCGTTGCAATGGGAATAACAGGGGCCGATGTCTCAAAAGAGGCCGCCCACATGATACTCCTTGACGACAACTTCGCCACCATCGTCAAGGCAGTGAAAGAGGGGAGGAGGATATTTGACAACATAAGGAAGTTCATAAAATATACGATGACCAGCAACTCAGGAGAGATATGGACAATATTTCTTGCGCCGTTCCTGGGTCTTCCCATTCCGCTCCTGCCGATACATATCCTCTGGATCAACCTTGTCACAGACGGTGTGCCCGGCCTTGCCCTTGCAGCAGAACCATCCGAAAAAGGGATAATGAACAGGCCGCCGAGACACCCGAAGGAAAGTATCTTTGCGCATGGCATTGGCATTCATATAATCTGGGTCGGACTGCTGATGGGCGCTGCCTCCCTGTTTACTCAGGCATGGGCAATAACAACAGGCCATTCCCACTGGCAGACCATGGTCTTTACGGTGCTCTGCCTCAGCCAGATGGGGCATGTCCTTGCCATAAGGTCGGAGACAGAGTCTGTATTTAGTCAGGGGTTGTTGTCAAATAAACCGCTTATAGGGGCTTTTACCCTGACCTTTGCCATGCAGATGGCTACGATATACATCCCTTTCCTCCAGCCCATATTCAAAACCGAGGCGCTGACAATATCTGAACTGTTTTTTACACTATTACTGTCTTCCATAGTATTCATTGCTGTTGAGTTTGAGAAGATGTGGAAGAGAAGGAATTTGCAGAGGTAATTTGTATTAACTATAGACATGGGTAACACCTCCGTAAGATGGTTTCTTGGATAAAAGTTATCTTACTCATGGGTGTTACCTATGTCTATAAACTTTACAAATGTTTTTACTTTTTAATTGACACTAATCTGATTCCACCAGTATAATCAGAGAAATATCCATCTCATCCTTACCACCTTATTCCCCTCTTTATTCAGGTGGAACAGATGATGAGGAGGATTTAAACGTAGAAACAGGCCTTCATGGCCTGTCATAAAAAATAACAGGGATAGCTCCTTGTTTTTACAAGCTGTGATAAAGGTTAGTTGAAAAATTATGTTTTGCAGGCTAAAAAGAGATTGGGGGTTTGTCAACAATCTCTAAAGTCTGCGGCTACCAAACGATAACCTATTGAGGTCAATCCATGAAAATTACACTTAAAGGCCTTTCTATCATTGTCTTAATCCTTGCTTTACTTGCTGCATGCAGCCAGAGTCCTGAGAATAAGCTTGCAAAGCACATGCAAAAGGGAGAGGAGTATCTTAAATCTTCCAAGTTCAGGGAGGCTGTCATTGAATTTAAAAATGTACTCCAGATAGACCAGAACCACGCAAAGGGGCACTATAATCTGGGTATGGCATACCTTGGCATAGGCGGTATCTCCAATCTCAGGCTTGCCTTTCAAGTATTCGCAAAGGCCGTTGACCTTAACCCTGATTTGATGGATGCACAGCTTAAGATGGGGGAGTTGTATCTCCTCTCTGCGGAATTTGATAATGCCCGTGAAAAAGGAGAACTCCTCTTAAGCAAACAGGCCGACAACATGGATGCTAAGATCCTTTTAGCGGCAGCCTATACAGGCAATAGGGATTTCAGTAAGGCAATACCGCTAATAGAAGAGGTACTCAAAACAAATCCCAATTCCATAAGACCTTATATGACCGCTGCAAATATATACATGGCAAAAAACGACACTATTTCGGCTGAAAATGCCTATAAAAAGGCCATCTTAATAAAAAATGACGCCATAGAGCCAAGACTTGGGCTTGCAAATCTATATTTAAGGCAAAGGAAACCTGCTGATGCGGAAGCAGAACTGAAGAAGGCGGTTGAATTGAATCCCGAAAATCAGGAAATACTGGTAACTTTGGCAAATTTCTATTCCTCAATCATGCGGTTTGAAGAAGCAGAAAGAACTTATAAGTCTGCTATTGAGCTAATACCAAAAAACCCAAATACATATCTCGTGCTGGGAGAATTTTATCTTGCAACAAACAGAATAAAAGAGGCCCATAATACGTTTAAGACAGGTATTGAAAAAGCCTCCGGGGCTGAAATAATAGAAAAGAGATACGCTGAACTTTTGCTCGATGAAAAAAAAGGTAAAGAGGCCTCAACCCATGTTGATAGTATTCTGAATAAACTCCCCAATGATGCCTATGGCCTTTATCTAAGGGGTAGGCTCAGTCTGGCGGAGAAAAAAATCAAGGAAGCTGTTGACGACTTCAAGGCATCAATTAAAGCAGCGCCCAATATAGCGCATGCTCACTACTATCTTGGACTTGCATACCAGATAAGCGGCAATGTGCAAACTGCGAAGTCGGAATTTAATGAGGCTATAAAATTGGCCCCTACATTTGACGGAGCAAGACTCGCTCTTGCAAACCTTTATTTGCTGGGTTCAAGTGACCACAAACTGGCTACAGAAGAAGCCCAAAAGGTGCTTGCAAGAACTCCGGATCACCCTGACGCAAATCTTGTCATGGGCAATATAAAACTGCAGCAGAAAAAGCCGGATGAAGCAGCGGCTTACTTTGAAAAGGTAATAAAAAAAGTGCCGCAGGATCCCCGGGGTTATGCAAGACTAGGGTTTGCATACGAGATGAAAAAGAATCACCGTGCAGCCATCGAACAGTTTGAAAAAGCCCTTTCAATAAATCCTGATCTCGTGGATGTTTTAAGCATGATAACCGCAATTCACCTTGCCAATAAGGAATCGCAAAAGGCCATTGACAGGGTCACTATTCATATAAATAAGTCGCCTCAAAACCCTTTCCTGCATTATCTTCTTGCACGGGTTTATATGGTAATAAAAGACATTAACAAGGCTGAAGAGTCCCTTAAAAAGGTAATTGATATAAAAAATGATATTGTGGGCGCATATATAGATATGGGTAATATTTATGTGCAAAAAGGGTTATTAGATGATGCAGTAAAAAATTATATCGAAGCAATAAAAATCAATCCAAAACTGCTTCAATCCTATATGCTACTAGGCGTTATCTATGAAAAACAGGGCAAGATACAAGAAGCCACTAATAGCTATAAAAAGGCGCTGGATATAAACCCAAAGTTTGGACCCGCTGCAAATAACCTTGCATGGTTATACGCTGAGCATGACGGCAATATAGATGTAGCCCTTTCCCTTGCGGAAACTGCTAAAGAGGTACTCCCTGAAGACCCTTCTGTATCAGATACCCTTGGGTGGCTGTACTATAAAAAGCAAGCATATCTTAAGGCCATTAATCTATTTAAGGAGAGTCTTGAAAAGATGCCCGATAACCCTGTTATACATTATCATTTAGGCATGGCTTACTATAAAAAAGGGGAAAAGAAACTCGCAAAAGAGGAACTGGGGACATTCCTTAAAATAAATAAAGATTATTCCGGGGCTGAAGAGGCAAGGAGTATTCTTAAAGAGCTTAAATAATCAACGCGTGAGGCAATAAATGGTATAATCCTTGAAACGCCAAGCTCTGTAGTCTTTTGTATTATAATTGCCATCGCCATCAAATACAATAACCCCATCGCCATTCTTTAGACGAAGCACATCCTTACAAATGGTGAAGCCCTTTGTCTGTTATTAAAACCATCTTTTCATTGCCGGCAAGTCTCTCTACAAAAAATCTCCTCATAATCCGCCTGGTTTGACATGATTTTAATCTACGCCAATGATAATACCAAAAATACCTTGACGTAAGTTTATTGTTAGTATATTTTTGATGTATTATGAAAACCAAAGATATTGCGGCAGTTATACTTGCAGCAGGCCTCGGCAAGCGGATGAAATCCGATGTTCCAGAAGCGCTGCATCCTGTTGCAGTGAGCCATAGAAGAGGGTTTCAAATGCGTTCTGCAACGCTTAATTAAGAGGAGTATAGAGAAATACGACTGTGTCCTCATAGCAACCGACCAATCTTCTTATGACTATAAATGGATAGTAGAAAACAGCCAACTGGTGGTTGATACGAGAAATGCGACATCAAGTATAAAGAGTAAGAAAATTGTAAAGGCGTGATACTCCTGGTGTAAGTTTGAAATATTGTTTGCCCCGTTAGAAGTCTTTGATTTAAAGTCAAATAATTAAATGGTTATTTCATTTAATCCTGGCTTTTTGTAATTAACCTTCTAACGGGATTTGTCCAAAAAATAAAAACCAAATGTCTTTTTCAGATTAATCATGGGGGGGTTAGAGATGCATAAGTTTTTAGTTACGGGAGGAGCAGGGTTTATAGGCTCCAATCTTTGCGAAAAACTCCTTAAACAAGGGCACAGAGTCGTGGTATTTGATAATCTTTCAAACGGGAAAGAAGAGAACATGAAAGAATTTATTGACTCTATAGAATTTATAAAAGGTGATATAAGAGATAAAAGTGCTGTGGAGAGGGCTGTCATGGACATTGATTATGTTATCCATCTTGCTGCGCTTGGTTCTGTGCCAAGGTCTATAGAGGACCCGTCAACAACCCATGAAGTAAATGTTACGGGGACGCTGAATGTTCTTGATGCTGCCAGAAACACCGGCATAAAAAGGGTTGTCTATGCCTCCTCATCATCTGTTTATGGAGATACACCGGTGCTGCCGAAGAAGGAGGATATGTTCCCCACACCGCTTTCTCCTTATGCTGTGTCCAAACTGAGTGGGGAGTATTATTGCAGGGCTTTCTATCAAGTCTATGGTTTGGAAACCGTTGCCTTGCGATACTTCAATGTATACGGCAAGAGACAGGATCCAGCTTCTCAATATGCTGCTGTAATACCGATATTTATAAATTCTTTGTTAAAGGATCATGGGCCTACTATATACGGGGATGGGGAGCAAACAAGGGATTTTACATTCGTAGACGATTGTAATCAGGCCAATATAAAGGCATGTTTTGCGGCAGGCTGCGCCGGCAGATATTTCAACATCGGCTACGGCAGTAGGACCAGCATCAATAAACTTTTCCAAAAGATAAAAAATCTAATCCATAAGAAGATTGAACCTTCTTATGCCCCACCGCGCAAAGGCGATGTCAAAGACTCCCTCGCGGATATATCAAAGGCCGTAGAAATGCTGTCGTATAAACCAGAATATAATATTGACGCCGGAATTGAAAGGACTGTTCAATGGTATATGGATACTTATAGAGGCATGGAACCTAAACGGACATAACGAGGTTGTAAAGTATTTTTAAACTTTCTATCAAGGCACCCCTCGTTCCTAAGCTCCAGCTTGGGAACGAGAGACATTCCACCACCTGTTATAAGAAGGGAATAAGAATAAAGGTCAACAGAATAGCAGACCGCCCCTGGACACCGTGTTATTAAACCTTTGAACCCATACTATCTGTGCATCTGAGTTTATCTCAGTATCTTTTATTACAATGTGCAGAGTATCACCCTTTTCAAACGGCATTGGTCCTGTCATAACAACACCTGCCCCTTTTTTAGAGATATTTACCGCCTGAGCAGATATAGTCAACTCATTTCTGAAAAGATAACAATCTTTATTTATTACAACTCTCTGTTCTGCCCTTCTTATCAGATCAGCATCTTTGATAGAAAAACCGCAAAATGGACAATTTACCTTCATAACAGGTACAGCCACAGAGAATTTATTGAAGCATCTTGGACATATAGCATCACTCATAGTTCATTAACCTTAGGAGAGTCTCCAATACAAATAGAACAATTGAAGTTGTTTTTATATACGCCAGTTCAACAATGAAGCGCAACACTTGGGAAGCAGAAAGGAGAAATGCTGTCCTAAGTGTCTATGTCAAAACAATATGTTCATTTAAACATGACCGAGAGAGATCAAATTACTATAATGCTCTGTGAGGGGAAAAATATTAGTGAAATAGCCAAAGCTCTCGGTAGAAGCAAAGGCACTATTTCACGAGAACTACAACGCAACTCCTCTACAGAATACAAAAAGTATTTATCGCACAGGCACAGGAGCGGACCTTTAATCGGAGAGCCGGTACAAGCTCACGCCCACGGCTTTAAAACGACCTGATACGAGAGTATGTGAAAGAAAAACTCAAGCTCGGATGGTCTCCAGAACTCATTGCCGGTAGATTAAAGATTGACCATCCTGATACTCTATAAGCTATGAGGCCGTCTATCAGTATATCTATCACCCACAGACGCCAGAGCGTTGCGAGATGATTAAAAGTTTACGGCGTAGTCACCGTGAACGCAAGAAAAAAGGCATAGGCAGAAAAGAGCGTAAAACAAAGATTCCCAACAGGATATCTATTTATGCCAGGCCAAAATCAGTAGAAAATCGCCGTATATTCGGACACTGGGAAACCAACAGCTTGGTTTCCAGAAAAAGCTCCACAGCCTTAAACAGCCTGACAGAGCGTAAAAGCCGTCTTCTCCTGCTTACAAGGCTTAATCGTAAGGGATCCGCTGAAACAAAAGATGCTATAATCACAAGGCTAAAACAACTGCTGCACAATGCCAGAAGAAGTCTTACTATGGATAACGGGACAGAGAATGCACAGCATCAAGAGATAACTGCCCATATCGGCATCAAATGTTTCTTTGCTCATCCATACTCCTCATGGGAGCGTGGCACTAATGAACATATCAACGGTCTTGTCCGATGGTATTTGCCAAAGTGCACTGACTTTAGTAAAATCTCAGAACAAGAGATAGAATGCATTGAATCTCTGCTTAACAATCGCCCCAGAAAATGTCTGGGGTTTAAAACACCGCTTGAAGTAGCTTCTTCATTTGTTGCACTTCAAGGTTGAATGTGGGAATATCTTTTTGGTCGCGACTCTAAAAATTGGATGCCTATAGATCTAACCATAACCGAGCCGATGTTAAAACTACTTATAGTTGATGACAACGAAGCCATACGCACCCAAATGAGATGGGCTTTCAGCAAGGATTATGAGGTTCTGACCGCTGAGAACCGCAAGAGCGCTATTGAGATTGTCAAAAACGATAGTCCGGGTGTAATAATCTTAGATTTGGGGCTTCCGCCTGCTCCTGGAGATACCTCTGAGGGGCTTAAGGCCATTTATGAGATTAGAAAAATAGATCCTGTGATTAAGATATTGATAGTTACCGGCAATAAGGAGAAGGATAATGCCCTCAAAGCCATCGAACTGGGGGCGTTTGATTTTTTCACAAAACCTGTGGTGCTTGACGAAGTACGAATTACAGTTAAAAGGGCATTTCATGTAGCTGGTCTCGAGATGGAAAATATCGTCCTCCATAAAGAACTTGATCATGATGCAATCAGCAACATGCTCGGCACAAGCGAACCTATCAATAAGATTTTTGAGATGATAAGAAAGGTCGCAACAGTGGATGTGCCTGTTCTCATAACAGGCGAAAGCGGTACCGGGAAGGATCTGGCAGCAGCTGCAATCCACAGGCTGAGCAACAGAAGAGAAGGACCGCTCGTTATCATAAACTGTGGCGCCATTCCAGAATCGCTTCTCGAAAGCGAACTCTTCGGCCACGAAAAGGGTGCCTTTACAGGTGCTGATACCTCAAGAAAAGGAAAGATAGAATACGCCGACGGGGGGAGCCTCTTTTTAGATGAAGTTGGCGATCTGAGTCTGCAACTTCAGGTTAAGCTCTTGAGGTTCTTGCAGGAACACACAATAGAGCGGATTGGAGGGGGAAAACTCAAACATATTGATGTACGAGTCATCGCTGCAACGAACAAGGATATAAAGGCGCTGGTGAGAGAGAACAAATTCAGGGATGATCTATATTACAGACTCGGGGTGATAACCATAGAGATGCCCCCCTTACGTGAGAGGGGCGATGATATATACATACTTGCCCTCACATTCTTGAGAAAATACTCGAAGGCCTTTAATAGAAAAATACACGGTTTCAGTGATAATGCTATAGAGGCCATTGGGGATTACAGATGGCCCGGGAATATAAGGGAACTGGAAAACAGGATTAAAAGGGCAACGGCGATTGGTCACAAGGAAACGATAACGCCTGAGGACCTTGCCCTTCCGTTGTCTGATTCGGCTGAAAAATTGGGCAAAATATCTGAAATTAAAGGATTTATTGCAGCGAAAGAGACTTTCGAAAAGAGGATGATTCAGGAGGCGCTCTTAAGACACAAGGGGGTTATAAATCGTGCAGCAGCAGAACTCGGTATAAGCCGCCAGTATTTAGGTAAATTAGTTTCGAAATACAACCTCAAACTGAACCGACAGTAATATTACTGTCAACTTTTTTTACACTTAAAAAAATTGCCTAAGCAGGTGATTTTAAAGCCTTCTTATGAATTTACACCCTACAACCAGCTATATTGTACCCCTAAAACACCCCCCGAATTCTGTCAACAACTGTTGTCATTTGATTTTACCTTGCAATCTGGTGGATGAGGTTTTTTTAGCTCATTTTAGATTATTCTTAAAAATCGTAGAGTTACAGGCTAACATCAGAAACTCATAATAGTGGCACGTTATTTGCTTATAGTAACACGTTACGATATGTTCAAGCCCTTGATATACTCGATGAATAGTAAGACACTCGAAGCCTTTACAACTTATGAAGAGAGGGACTTTGACGAGGGCCTTGGGACTGTTTACGAAAGGTTTATGCTGAACAGTTTTTTTGATTCTCTCGTATACTCATACCAGCTTAAAAAGGTTCTTGAGGTTCCATTTTATGGAATGACCGGACTGACAGGCATAAACAGCGTTCACCTTGTTGAGAGGGGCTGCAAACTGACCATAGTAGACTCAAAAAAAGAGAAGGTAAACGAAGCGGTTGAACTGTGGAAGGGGTTGCCATACGAGGGAAGATGTGAGGTCGTCTACCACGAAGACCTCTCAAGGCTCCCCTTTGAAGACAAGAGCTTTGATCTTGTGTGGGACTTTGCGGCTCTGTGGCATGTGAAGGAGGCTGAAAAACTCCTCTGCGAGATGGCGAGGGTATCATCGAGATTTGTTCTTGTTTTTGTTCCGAACAAAAGGCAGATAGGTTATCTCCTTAGAAAATATGTTTTTGATAGAAATTTCTTCGAGACCGTGGATGAGAAGTGGGCGGACATAGAAAGGATATCTGATATTCTTACATCCCAGGGTCTTGATGTGAAAGACAGGGGGGTATTAGATATACCTCCTTGGCCTGACACATGCGTACCCTTAAGAAGCATTCTTGATAAGCTGAATTTCGTAAAAATGGGAAATAAGAAAAAGGAGGAGAGGCGATGGAAGTGGGATATTGTAAGCTATTATTTAGGAAAAGACAGGACGGTTAAAGAGAGGGTAGAGAGATTTTCTTTTATCGAGAGGAGTAAATTGCCACTATGGTTAAAGGCCCTCTGGGCCCACCATAGGTATATAATATTCTCTAAAAATTGAGGTGAAAATATGCATGACACTTTGAAAGATGGGCATCCTGAAGGTGCAGGCGGTCATAAGCCTGTAAAGGTTGATTTTGTAGACTTTAAGATGGAAAAGGCTTTTGCCTTCGACCCTGCTAAGGGAGAGAAAGGAATTGTAACCTACACGATAGAGGAACCTGCGAGGATAAGCATAAAGGTAATAAAGGCAGGAACCAGGGAACTATATATTTCCACAATCCTTAACTGGGGGGTCAGGGACGCAGGCACCCATACGGAATTGTGGGACGGAAGGGACTATGAA
>Ga0209751_10005302_pt1 | contig 12171 bp, 11 predicted proteins | sample RifCSP13_1_FD_184019 | JGI IMG/M metagenome (GOLD analysis project Ga0209751, IMG submission 184019) | Soil microbial communities from Rifle, Colorado - Rifle CSP2_sed 13_1 (SPAdes) (version 2) | ecosystem: Environmental > Terrestrial > Deep subsurface > Rock core/Sediment | place: Rifle... | reverse complement strand
CGTGGATAGGCTCATAGCCGATGACCGCAATCTCGGCCGCGGTCGGGAAACGCTCGTGATTCGCCCACTCGGAGCGGTCGTCCACGACGCACACCCGCAACCCCATCATGCTCCCTATGGTCGCCAACGGCTGGGCGACGTGCCCCGCGCCGACGATCAGCAGCGTCGGTTCCGGCTGCAAGACGTCCAGGTGGACGACCACGTCTTCCGGCCGGGCGCTTGCGCCATTCGGCCCGTATCTTGCATAGCGCGGCCGGCGCTCGGCCAAGGCGGCCCACGCGTCTTCCGCCACGCGCCCTTCCAGCCCCCCGTCGCCGAGGCTGCCAAACGTCCGGCCATCGGGCCAGACTAACAAGCGCGTTCCGCCGTGCTGTGGGGCGGAGTCGCCCTCGCGCACGATGGACGCCAGCGCCACGGTTTCGCCGCGCTCCAGCGCCGCCAACGTGGCATGGGCCACCGCTGCAAATTCCCTCACGGAGATGTCTATGTGTACATCTACGCTTCCGCCGCACAATCCCACGCTGTCCGGGCCGCCGCGGGTGTCGAACACATAGTTGGTAAAACGCGGCCGCTGTTCGGCCAGGGCTGTGCGCGCGTGTTCTGTCACACGCCATTCCAGCGTCCCGCCCCCGATGGTGCCGACGATGCGGCCGTCGGGCCAGATCAGCATGCGCGATCCAGTGTGGCGCGGAGACGAGCCACGCACCCGAACGATCGAAGCCAGCGCGACCGCCTCGTCACGCTCCACCGCCTCTAGCGAGGCGCGCGCTACAAGCACGAATTCGTTCATAGCAGTCTCTCAGTCTTCATTATACACCCGGGGAGACATGGCCAATTCCTCCTAGTCTGTGTGCACGCAAAACATGTCAGCCGCACCCTGAGCGGAGCGGCGGGCGTCCTTCGACTGCGCTTTGCTCCGCTCAGGATGCCCGCCGCGCAGTCGAAGGGGCGGCAGGCCACCTGACAACCTTTGCGTGCACACCCTAGTCTCCACTTGGGGCGGCGGCCGCTGGACTGGCCCCTCGCTCTGAGCTTGCTTCTTCGCCCGCTTCTGCCGGCGTCTGCGGGCTGGCCTTGGCCTGCAGTTCCCGGTACCAGTGCGGGTGACGTTCTTTGGCGTATTTCCCGGTGACGGTCGTCCTGAACATGGACAGGAGCAGCGGCCAGTTCGCCGGCACCAGCAGCAACGGCAGCAGGTGGATGATGAGCATCACGCCGATGGCAATAGCGGTCAGGTCGTGAATCGCCGTGACCGACGCGATGAAGGCGCTGGGCATGGGGTAGATATACCTCATCACCTTGATCAGGCCGGTCACGACGATCAGGCCGATCAGGCTCGCCCACGGCGGATACGATAAGATTTGTTCGGTGGCCAGATACTTGCCATGTTCGGAAGGCTTATAGCCCAGTAACGCTCTGACGTATCTGGCGATCGGCTGCCGAATGGCCTTCGGCCACGGAATCCGCAAGGCCGCTCCCTCGGGACCAAATAACCCCGTGTACTCCAGCAGCTCGCCGATCAGTTCCCGAATCACGCCGAACCGCTTGGGAATCAGCCCCGCGCCGCCGCTGACCCCATGCCGCGTCAAGTGATTGAAAATGGCGAACAGCGTGAGCGCAGCCCCGATGTAGTGAAGGATGAAGACGAGGCGGAACTCCAGCGCGCGGTCAGTCCAGCGCAAGATCATGGCGCCTGTCACTAGGCCTACAATCAAGCCAAAGGCGTTCATCCAGTGCGCGATCAGGGTGCTGGTGTCGTGCCGCCGGACCTGTTCCCCCAGGATGGCGTCCCCCCCGCCTCGGGCCGCCGCCCGGGCCTGGACGATGCCCACCACGATGCCCAGGGCGATGAGGAAAGGAACGGCCCGGGCCAGGAAGAGCGAGTCGTTGAAAAGCGCCGTTTGCGGCGGCCAGCCCTCGTCCCCGGTGGTCTGTGCGCTGCCAGCGCCGATCAGGAAGAGCCAACTCAAGAGGATGAATAATCCTAGTGCGAAACGTTTCATCCTGCCCTCCAATGGACCATATCAGGCTACGATGACCGACCCCTTCGGACCAGGTAGACCGCCACCCCCGCGCCGCCCAGGACGAGGATGGCCACGGCGCCGATCACCGCCGGGAGAGGCAAGCCCGTTGACTCCGGAACCGGCGCTGCGGTCGCCGCCGGCGCCAGGGTCGGCTCTATAGCCGGTGCAGCCGTGGCTTCCAGGTCAGCCATCGGCGTGGCCACAAACGGTTGAGGCGTGGAGGCCTCCTGGCCGAGCACGATGGTATAAATGTCGAAGTTGCCCGCGCGGGGCGACTGGAAGGCAATCAGCCCATTGCCGTCTGGACTCCAGTAAAGTGGGCCGCCGTGAGGAATGTCCGCATAGAGCAAGGTCGCATTGTTCCCATCGGCATCCATGATCCAGACGTCGTTGACCGGCTCTTGTTGATTGGTCCTGTGCTCGTACAGGTAGAGGATTCTCCCATCCTGCGTCCACCAGGGGAAGTGCTCGTGCTTTTCGCCGCTGGTGAGTGGATGCGGGGCGCTCCCATCGGCCCCGACGACCCAGATCTGGCTGTGATCTGCCTGGTAGGCAATCTGCCGGCTGTCGGGGCTCCAGGCGGGCACGTGGCAGGCGAAGGTGCACTGGTCCAGCCGCTCGTCGGCCAGATTATGGGTCACCCGTCCTGGCTGCCCTGTCTCGTCCCCCTGGAGAAAATCCTTGATCCCCACCGCCCAGATGTCCAGAACACCGCCCTCATAAGAATAGAAAGCAATCCCGTTGCCATCCGGGCTCCAGGCGGGGAAACTATCCTGGGCCGGGCCGCTGGTGAGTTGTCTGAGATTCCCGCCGTCGGCCTCCATCACCCAGATGTCACGCGTGCCTGCCCGATCCGAGTCGAAGGCCAGGTACTTTCCGTCCGGGCTCCAGGCCGGCCGCCGGTCGTCGGCCGGATCGTCGGTTAGTTGCCGTTGGTTCCCGCCGTCGGCATTCATCACCCAGATATCGTAGTTGCCGGACCGCGAGGAGAAAAAGGCGATCCTTGCGCCATCCGCGCTCCAGGCCGGCCGCATATCGTTGGCCGGGTCGGTGGTCAGGGGTTTGCCAGGCAACTGAGACTGAGCGACCACGACACTGGCTACCAGCAAGGCCAGGCCGATGGCCATGAGGAGGCTAATACTTGCCTGCCCTGGCTTACGCGCTTGCGAAACTTTGATGCGTGCCATCCAGTGTCTGACCATGTTGCGGCTCCTCTGCTACAGATTGATCTCCCAATCCATTTCGCTCTGTTTTTCCCAGTGCTCGCGGCTGGAAGCCGGCGCGTCCAGGCACAGCCGGTCGCTCTTAATGATCCCCTGGCGGATGCGGACATTCACCGGGCAGGCCTCAACGCAGGCTGGCCCTTCCGGCCGCCAGAAGCATAAGTCGCACTTGGTATACACGTTCTTGGCCGGATCGTAAGTGATGCGCGATGCCTGACCCAGGGTCAGCTTATTGGTGGCCTCGGTTTCTGAGAATGTGGGGAAGGGGCAGGCCGCGGCGCACCGGCCGCAGGCGATACATTTGTCTTCGTCAATGACACGCGCGCCAGTGGTCGGCTCGACCGGGAGCGCATCGGCCGGGCAGACGTAATGGCACGGCGCCTCGGGGCACATCAGGCACGGGCTCTGGTGATACTGGCCCCGGTCGCCGTAGGCCTGCGTGATGACCGGGTCAACCGCCGTCGCCTCGTCGTTAAAGATGCGGATGCGTGGGACGTCAGACAACCCCTGTGCCCGGTGGACTCGCGAGCAAGCCACTTCGCAGGTCAGGCAGCCGATGCACAGCGATGGATCGGGCATAATCACGCCGGACGAGGTCTGCAGCTCGACAGGCGCTCGCTGATCTCGCAACAGATTTGCCCCACCGACGCCGACCGCCGCTAAGGCTACGAACCCGGCCCCAGCCTGCTTGATGAAATCCCGGCGCGACATCAGCGCCGGAGCAACTTGTACCGCCTGCACTTCTTGCGGCTTCGCTTCCTGGGTCATGCGCTTATATCCTCATTCTGGAAAGAGATGCCTATCCAGGCCACAGGGGCCCTTACAGCGCCATAGCGCATGTGGGCCCAGCACGGCCAGGAGAAGTCACGGACAGCTTGGCGTTGTCTCCCCTCCAGTCTCAAAGCCGGAAGCCCTTTCAAAAGCCCGGACGGTCTCCTCCTGCGTGAGTTGCGTGGGATCGTAGACCAGACGCACCTCATTCTCCCTCAGACTCACCACTTCCATAATCCCCGGTTCTTCAAGCACATCCAGAAGTCGTCGTTCCCGCAAAAAAGGGTCCCCAAATGTCCAATCGCAATCCGCCAAGGTCAGCACCACCTCGGCCTGGGGCGCGGGCGTGAAAGTTGGCGTCGGCCGCGTCCTGAGCGTGGGAGAGGTCGTCGGCAACGGCATCGCGCTGGGCACCAGAGTTGGCGTCAGGGCCACATGCGTCGGAGTTACGACCTCCGGCAGAGCCTGTGGGACTGACACCTCAGACGCTCCACACCCCGCCAGGAGACCAGCACTCATGACCAGAATAGTCCGACGGAGGATCCAGTCCATCGTCTACATGAAAGACACCTTGGCAGAGCCACCTGACCACGACAGAGCCACGCGCGGTTTTACAGATAAGCGCTCCTCAGTCAGGGTGGTGGCAACTCCTCCGTGGAGATGTTAAATGACCACACTTGTCCGCCCTGCTGAATACTGAGGCTGATCCCTATCAGCGCCAGATCTGACGGGCCTACGGTAGCCTGAGTCATATACACGCCTGACCCCTGGCTCGCCAGCTCCAGGCTGAATTCCTCATCGTGCTCTCCCTCCATCTCAGCCATCCCACCCCCTATAGTCATTTGGACGGTTGCGTCAGAGACGGGTTGCCCAACCGCATCCGTGAGAACGACCCCATAGGTGATCAGGCTTCCTAACTGCGGCGGAAAAGGGTCGAAGAACATGCCCGCAGTAAGACCCGCCTGGGTCTGCGACCAGTAGATGTCCGGCACGCCGGTCGCCGGGGCCGCCGCAGCCGTTGGTGTAGCAGCCGGGACCTCTGTCGGTAGGGCCGGGACGCCGGTCGCCGTGGCCGCCGCAACGGTCGGTGTAACAGCCGGCGCCTCTGTCGGTGAGGCGGACATAGCCGTAGGCGGTGCGCTTGTCGGCATTTCTGTCTCTGTCACCTCTCCGCCGCAACCCGCCACGACGATAATGCCCAACAGCACCAGGATGAGAGACAAGAAACTCCACCTGGAATTCCACATCACCTTCTTCACAGGTATGGTACAGCCACTACCGATACCGTAGTCCAGATTGCTCCAGCGTCAGCGGCGGTTCGCGCCGCTGCACGCCACCGCCAATGACCTTCCCAATGTAAATCAGATGATCTCCACCCGGGTCCAGGGTATCGCTCACCTCACACTCCACGTGGGCCAGGGCCTCGTCCAGCAGCGGGGCCCCGCTGAGGCCGGCGTGCCAGGCCACACCCGTGAATTTATGTGGCTGGATGTGGTACGGCGTGCCCAACCGGGCTGCCAGTTGCCTCTGCCCCCCGCCGAGGAAATTGACGGCGAAGACGCCGTTCTCAGCCAGAAGCGCCTGTGAGTGGCTCGTTTTGTCCACCCCCACCGCCAGCAGGAGCGGCTCGAAAGACACCTGCATCAGCCAGGAAGCGGTGAAAGCGCCCGTCTGCTTTGACTCACCGCCGGTCGTGACGATGTACACGCTGTAGGGAATCAGCAGGAGCGCATCCTGTACACTCATGTCAACCGATCCGTTCATTGCCTCGATAGCGGACAATCACGCCGCGCCCTGGCTGTTCTTCGACCAGGAGGGCATACATCTCCTGTCCGGCCGCCAACCGTTGGAGCAACTCGTCGAAGATGACCTGCTGGGTGGTCGCAGTGTCGAGGGGCGCCACCCATGCTGCTGCGGGCGCTGCCTGCCGCGCCGCTTCCAACAGCCCGCCGGGGACAAAGAGCACATCCGTTTCGGGCGGGAGTTGCGCTAGTGGCCGCAAGACGACTTCGATTTTGTAGCGCTTGCGCGCCAGTTTCCCCCGCAGCAAAGTCAGGCTGCGTATCAGCGCAGGGGGCAGGGCCTTCAATTCATAGCCGATGACCACTTTCTTAATCAGCCTGGCTGGGGCCGGTTCCTCGATCATACTTCCCTGTCACCTCCGTGGGGCTTTCGTCTTAGCCTGACGGTTGCACCGGGTGGCCGATGTCGCCCATCGTTTTCCGCAGGTCGTCCTCGGTGATGACCCCGGGGTCATAGTGGATCGTGATCTTATTCTCATTACCCTCGACCGAGAGGACGCCGGGTACGTCGTGTAATAGAGCGGCGATATCCTCCATCTCTTCTATGGTGGAAAGCGCCTGGACAAACTGGAAGGTGACCTGCTGTCCGCCGGATGTGGGTGAGGCCGCTGGCGCGGAGGTGGCCGTGGGCGGGGCCGAAGTCGCCGTCCCCGGAGCCGAAGTCGCCGGAGCCGAAGTCGCCGGGGCTGAAGTCGCCGGGGCCGGGGCCGAAGTCGCCGGGGCGGGAGTTGTTCCCCCGCCACAGGCCGCCAATACTACTAGGCCGATCAGGATTAGACCCGTGGCTAGAGTAATACGCTGAGAAGTCACGATGCACGCCTCCTGGTGTGATATGTTTGTTCTCGGACAAGGACAATCCCTGACGGGCGCCGCTGTAAGAGAATATCATAGATTGATAGTTGACGCATCCGAGACGATAGAACATAATTCTATTGATAAGGTCAGATGGCAGGACTGTCCTCTCAAGAACCACCCAGCTCAAGAGGAGACGAACCATGGACGAAGACCGGCTGTTGGAGACCGCGATGGGCGCAGCCCGCGCGGGGGGCCAGGCGGCCCTGGAGGGGCTGGGCAAGCCTGGCCGGACAAAATGGAAAGGGTACAAAGATATCGTAACCCCGAGCACGCTTCAGGCTCAGGAACGCATCCTCCAGACCATCCGCCAGGAATTTCCAGACCACGCCATCCTGAGCGAGGAACTGGCGGAGACGCCCGCTCCGGAGGCCGAATCGCTCTGGATCATTGACCCCATTGACGGCAGTCTCAACTACCTGAAGGGCATTCCCTTGTTCGCCGTCGCCGTCGGCTTTCGACAAGGAGGAATCTATCGGCTGGGGGTGGTTTACGACCCGTGTCGGGATGAACTCTTTCACGCAATCTATCACCGCGGCGCGTACCTTAACGGCCGCCGCATCCGCACCCAGTCATATTCCGAGGGAGTCGAGGCCTATCAAGCGGCCACGGTTGCCACGGATTGGCCAGTCGAGACCGACAAACGCACCGCCACGGCCCTGATCATCCGCCTGATCGCCGGCGAAGTCAGGTCCACCCAAATTCTAGGCTCGCCCGCCTTAGGGTTGTGCTATATCGCCGCCGGCCGCCTGGACGCCTACTTTCACCTCCAACTCCGCCTCTGGGACGTAGCTGCGGCGGCCGTGATCTTGCAAGAGGGCGGCGGCGTGCTCACCGACGAGAAGGGCAGCACCTGGTTCCACTCTAAAGGCGGGTATCTGGCGACCAATGGGGTCATCCACGGCTCGATGCTTCACCCCATGCGCCTCGTGCGTGAGCAGGAGGCCGTCCTGGCCAAACGTGACCTGACCTCTAGTTCCTAGCCCGGCAAACAAAGTCGGCTGCGCCTCGGAGCGGCTTATGTTCGGGTCGGTGGATAGAACTACCCACCGACCCGAATTTAGGCCACGGGGCAACAATGCGTTGCCCCTGCGCCAAGGGGCAGCCGGCTGAGGGGCGGCGGAGGCCGCGGCGGGTTCTAGACCTGATTAACCGCCTATCGCCTGCAGCACTGCCCGCTCGGTCAGCCCAATGGCCATATCCACCTTGTAGCCGTTCAGGCTCAAGGGTCGGGCTTCGTTGCGGATCAGGGTCGCAGCGCTCTTGATGGTCGTCTTGACGTCCTTGCCGGCCAGCGCTTGCTCCACCACTGTCGCCCGCCAGGGCGTGGGCGATACGCCGCCCAGCACGATGCGCCCGTCCTGCCACACACCGTCCTGGATGGTGGCGACGACGGCCACGCTGGTGAGCGCGAAGTCGTACACCTGCCGATCCTTGACCTTGATCCAGGTCATCTTGGTATCTGCCGCCGGCGGCGGGATGCGCACGTCTACCATCAACTCATTGTGCTGCAGGATGTTCTCCCGCAGCACGTCCTCGCGCGGGCCGATGAAGTATTCGTCGAAGGCTACTTCCCGAAGGCCGGACGGACCGGCGATCGTCGCCTTGGCGTTCAGCGCCAGCAGCGCGTGGGCCGTGTCGGACGGGTGCACGATGTAGCACAGCTCCCCGCCGATGATGGCGTGGGGCTTGTTATTGCCGGTCACGGCGAAGCAGAAATCGCCGCCCTTCTTGTAACAGGGGAAGTGCTCGCCGCGCAAGAACCAGCAGCGCGGGCGCTGGTTGATGTTCCCGCCCAGCGTGCCGAAGTTGCGGATGAGCGGCGAGGCCACGGTGAACGCGGCGTCCGAAAGGACCGGCCATCCGCTCTTGACCTCCTCCGACTCGACGATGTCCGTCAGGGTCGTCGCCGCGCCGATCTTCAATCCGCTGCCGTCTACCGTGATCCCGTGCAGTTCGGGGATGGTGGTGATGTCAATCAGCACCTCGGGATAGGGCATCCCGGGGCCTTGAACCCAATCCTTCATGACTCCGGTGACGAGGTCACTGCCGCCGGCGACCACCTTCGACGTTGGGCCGTACTTGTCCAGGAACGCGACCGCTTCCTCAACGGTTGTTGCGTCGTACAACTCAAAGGATTTCATGGCTCAACCTCCTTCGCGGCCTAGGCGGCCTTGGCCTTCAGGCCGGCCAGGATCTTGTCGCGGGTGATCGGCAAGTCGGCGATTCGGACGCCGATTGCGTTGAACACCGCGTTGCTGACGGCGGGTCCCGGCGGCCCCATGACCGGCTCGCCGACGCCGTGGGCGCCGTAGACCCCGTACTCCTTGGTGTTCTCCACCAGGACGATGCCAATCGTCTTCGGCACGTCCTTGATGCTCAACGGCTTGTATTCGAGCATATTGTCGGTGAGTGGCAGCCCGGTGGCCTGATCTACCAGGATCTCCTCGGTCAGGGCCGCGCCCAGGCCCATGATCGAGCCGCCCTCGATCTGCTGCTCCAGCGCGTAGGGATTGAGCGCGCGACCGATGTCGTTGGCGGACGCGTAGCCAATTACCGTGACGGTGCCCGTCACCGTGTCCACCTCGACTTCGGCGGCGCCCGCCCCGAAGGCCGTCCGCGTCCAGGTTGGATCCTGGATGTGGACGCCCCGCCCGATGATCGGGCCGGTGCTGAACGCCACCACCTCATTCGCCCGGAGGCTGAGCTCCGGGTTGTCCTTGAAGAAGACCTGGCCGTTCTTGACTTCCAACTGGTCCGGCGTGACCTCGATTTTCCGAGGCGGCTCCTCTTGGGAGGCGTTCCTGACGAACAGTCGAGCGCCCCAGTCCAACAACTGCATCTTGGCATCCAACGCGGCCTGGTACATGCCCCAGCCGGCGGTGTTCGTCTGCCGGCTGCCGTTGGTCGCCGCCGTGTTGGAGGTCAGGTCGGTATCCACGTAGGGGGTGATGAAGGTGCTCTCCCACGGGATGCCAGCCGTCTCGGCCGCGATCATGGCCATGAGGGTGCGCTGGCCGGGGCCGATGTCGGTGCTGCCCGACAGCACATTCATCGAGCCGTCGGCGTTGACGACCACCATGCCGCTGCCGCCGCCGCTCCCCGCGCCGTGCGAGCACGCGTGGCTGGCGATGCCGATGCCGTGGAACACGCCGGGCCGCACTTCCTTGGCCCCGGGCGCGTGCCACTTTGCCGCCCAACCGATCTTTTCGGCCACGGCGGTCAGGGTGGCGGCGCTGCCCGGGTTGCTGTAGGGCCTCCCGTTGAAGGGGTCGCCGACCAGGTTGAAGTTCTTGAGGCGGAGCTCCACCGGGTCCATGCCAAGCTTGTAAGCGGCCTCATCCATGGCCACTTCCATGCCCAGCGTGCCGGCGGGATGCGAGACGCAGCGATACGGCCCGCTCCGGCCGATGTTCGTCCGCACGTCCGTGGCCTTCGTGCCAATGTTCGGCGACGCATACAGGTACTCATACTGGTACAAGGAACCGGCGGCGCCGTTTCCGCCCGCGCCCACGTTGGAGATGACGTCGGCCGCGATGGCCGTCAGCGTGCCATCCTGCTTGAAGCCCAGTGTGATCGTGTTGTAGAACTGCGGGCGGTGCGTGCGGGTGTAGAAATCCTCCGCGCGGGTGGCCATGCGCTTGACCGGCCGCCCGGTGCGCCGGGCGAGAATAGCGGCGTGGACCTCGTCCACGTCAATGCCCGAACGATAACCATAGCCGGAGCCCATGTAGCCGGTTTGCACGACCTGCACCTGGCTCTGGGGCAGGCCCAGGCGCTGGGCTATGCCGTCCCGGGTGCCATGCGCGTGCTGGTTCGTGTAGTACAGGTGCAGCCGATCTTGATCCCACCACAGGACCGCCGTGGTCATCTCCAACGCCAGGTGCTGCTCGGTCGAGCGGCTGCTCTTCGACTCGATCACCACATCCGCCTCGGCCAGGCCGGCCTCCGGGTCGCCGAGTGCATCCTCCTCGATGTTGGAGATCGTGCCGTCGAACTCGCTCTCCCACTGCTTGGGCGTCGAGGCTTTCATCCCCTCGCGCCAATCTATGACGGCCGGCAAAACCTCGTACTCCACCTCGATCAGGCGGATGGCTTCGTCGGCGATGTGCGTGTTTTCCGCCACCAGCGCAGCCACCGCGTCCCCCACAGTGAAGATCTCTTCGTCGAAGAGGTAGTGCGCTGGCGGTCCAGCCGTGACTCGGACGTTCTCCTCTTCCGACAGGTTAAAGCGGTGGATGATGTCCACCACGCCAGGAAACGCGCGAGCCTTGCTGTCGTCAATGCTCAGAACCTTGGCGTGCGGGTGCGGGCTGCGCAGCGTGCGCAGATGCAGCATGCGGGGCAGGGTCATGTTTTGGACGTAGTTGCCCAGGTCGGTGACGACGCCCAGCCCTTGAATGCGCGGGATGCGCTGGCCCAGGACGGTGAACTCGCCCTCCGCCAGCGACCGATTGGCAGCCGGCCTCTCGTGCACGCCAACGCCGAAAGGCGCCAGCTTGGCCCGGTTGGCCGCGATGAAGCGCGCCGCCAGTTCCGCGTACTCGCCCTGCAGCTCGTCAAATTCCGGGGAGCGGGCCAACTCTTCCCACTCGGCGGTAGTCAGGCTCGCCGCGTAGCGCGCATCATGCACGGCTTTCATTACATCAACGTGTAAGTTAGCCATTGCTTATGTCCTCCGTAACTCGGATCCTCCGCTACCCTGCTGACCGCATTTCCTCAGCCGCTTTGTGGACTGAGTCGTACATCTTCGGGTATTCAGAGCAGCGGCAGATGTTGCCGGCCAGCGCTTCGCGGATATCGTCGTCGGTGGGGTTCGGATTCTTCTGAAGCAGGGCGTAGGAGGACATGACAAAGCCTCGTGTGCAGATGCCGCACTGGAAGCCGCCTTCCTGCCAGAAAGCCCTGGCCACAGGGTGCAGATCCTCCACCCGGGTGCCCTTGCTGATGCCCGCGACGGTCAGGATCTGCTGGCCCCGCCCCAGTCGGGCGGACAGAATCGTGCAGCCATTGACGGCGCGCCCGTCCACTGTCACCGCGCAGGCGCCGCACTCCGCCCGGTCGCAGCCCACGTTAATGCGGTCCCTCAAGCCCAGTTTATGGGTCACGGTGTCCCACAGGCTCTCGCGCACGTCCACGACCACGTCGTAGGACTTCCCGTCAAGGTTCAACGTGACGGCGCGCATGCTGGCCGGCAGCGTCGTGCCGACAGTCACCACCTGGCCCGGCACTTCCTTGATGACCTCAACCGGTACTTCCTTGATGACTTCCACGGTCTTGGGCTGTTGAAGTGCCACGTAGCCGGCGGCTGCCGCGCCAGTTACCACCACACCCGCGCCCGCCCCGACGAGGAAGTCACGCCGGGAGATCTTCATCGGCGCTTGTTCGGATTCCTCAGCGGGAACCTTCTCTTCGTCTGCCATGGAATTACCTCCTCATCTGATCGTCATGCTGGCCGATCAAGCCTCGGCCCGGCTTATCGCGGCGATGATTCGTCAG